>WNGD01006955.1_pt1 | contig 10726 bp, 5 predicted proteins | sample 5400671 | NCBI WGS metagenome assembly WNGD01 (sample SAMN13153369, study PRJNA577476) | soil metagenome | isolation source: 40 cm soil or saprolite under grassland replicate 2 | place: USA:California | collected 2016-06-15
CCCGTCGCCCCGCCGCGCCCGGCCCGGCCCGGCCCGGCCCGTCGCCCCGGCCCGGCCCGTCGCCCCGGCCCGGCCTGTCGCCCCGCCCCGCCGCGCCCCGGCCCGGCCCGTGAAAACGCCTCGCGTCCGTTGCCAGCGCGTGCTTCAGTTGCATGTGACCGATTTTGAGCCTTCGTCGTTAGCTGCCGGATTCGGTGCGGTGTGGGCGATCGATTACCGATGGCCGGCCCTGGTACGCATTGACCCGGTAACCCGGCGCGGGGAGATCTTTGCGGCCTTTCCCGCCGATGAGCCTGCGCTTGACCCTGCCCAGCCGGACTGGCCGCCAGGACCGGCCGCGATCGCGGTCGGCGGTGATGCTGTGTGGCTGGCCCTGCCGGACCGCGGCCTGCTACTCCGGGTAGACCCGGCCAGCCGGGAGACGCGGGAGGTCGGCCTGCCTTTCCGGTCGTCGGCGATTGGTGCCGGGCCGGCCGGTGTCTTCGTGATCGGCCCGCCGGGGGACGGCCGGATTGCCGCGGTATCGCCGTCAGGCGAGGTGGCGCTGGCCGTGGTAGGCCGCAGCCTGCGGCTGGTGGCCGTGGCCGAGCGGCTCGTCTGGACCGTGGACGACGCCACCGCGACGATCATCGCGCTGGACGCGCGGTCCCTCGCCCGGGTCGCGGCGTTCCCGCACCTGGGCAGCCCGGAGGCGCTCTTCGCTCGCGGCGACCGCGCCTGGTACCTGGGCGCGCGGGAGGTCGAGCTCCACGCGGCCGACGGAACCGGGCAGCGGGCGTTCGTATGGTCGGGCGGCCCGTGCCTTGACCTGCTCCGGCTGGATGGCGCCACCGGTGAGGCAATCCCGCTGTGCCAGCCGGACGGAAGCTGTGCCGTTCTCGATGCGGACGGCATCTGGGTGTCCGGGCGCGCGACCGAGCCGATGGATCAGCCCGGCGCCGACCTTGACATCGCACCAGAAACCGACCCCGTCGCCAGCATCCAGCACTACGACCTGGCCGGAACCTTGCTGGCCTCGATCAGCGTGGCCGGGCAGGCCGACGAGATGATCGTCTACGGTGGCCAGCTGTGGGTCGGCGGCTTCCGGCGCAGCCGCCAGGCGCATGTCCTGAGCGTGCTCAGCCGCGATGGCACGCTGGCCGGCGAGGCCGACCTGAGCGGCGTTGACATCATGCCGTGGTACACGCCGCCGGAGCCGGATCCGCAGTACCCCCCGCGCGAGTTCGCCGAGCTGGCCCGCGCCGTCACCGAGGCGTCGCTGACCGAGCCACATGAGGTGAGTGGCCGGTTCGGCGACCGCTGGCAGGAGCCCCCAGTGAGTCCCGCCTTCAGCCTGGATCGGGTCGGGCTCCGGTCGTCGCCGGACGGCTACGAGGTCACGGTGACCTTCCGGTGGGCTGGCGAGGACGGGCTGCTTGGCTTCGCCTCCCAGGTGGGGCAGGACGACGACTGGCCGTCCACGCCGGACGAGGCCGGCGGCGCTGTCTGCATCTACCTGGAGGAAAACCTGAAGGCCAGCGGCTACGGGCTGGAGAACGCGATCCGCGAGCCGCGAGACGGAGTCACCTGGCTGCGCTGGGACGTGAAGAGCACGTGAGGAGCAAGGGACAGCCGGACTGATCCGCGTCGTCGTGCCCGGCCAGCCCGCTGGCGTACCGGGGGAGCCGGCACCGGAGTGACTGTGCTGCCGCGGGCGAGTTCAGGGGACGACTGCGTAACCCTGTATTTCGACGAGTGCCGCGGGATCCCAGAGTCTGCTGACGCCGACGGCCGCCATGGCCGGATACTCGCTCCCGGCCAGCCGCCGCCATGCCGCGCCAATCTCGCGGCTGTGCGCCCGGTAGTCGCCGAGGTCGACGGCGTAGATGGTCAGGCTGGCCAGGTACTCGGCCGAGCCGCCTGCCGCGCGGAGCGCCGCCAGCAGGTTAGCCAGCGCCTGCTCGAACTGGGCGGCCACGGTGTTGCCGACGATCGCGCCGGCCGCGTCGAGTGCCGTCTGGCCGGCCAGGAACACCACCCGGCTGCCGGTCGCCACGACGGCATGCGCGAATCCGGATGGCCTGGCCAGGGCTGGCGGGTTCACCCGCTCGATGGTCACGATCGCACCGCCTCGGTGTGCACGTCGATGTCGCTGCCCGGACCCGGCCCGGCGGCGCCGGGCCGCCACCGGGCATGCCTGGTGCCCGGCTGGCCGGCCCGGATGAGCTCAAGCCGCGGCCTTGGGCCGTCCGTCCGGCCCGTCTGCGGTGCCCTGCTGCCCGCCTGCCATGGCGCTGGCCATGCCGCGGCCGGCCCATCGTAACCCTGCTCCGCGGCCGCGTGCAGGGTCCAGTTCGGGTCGTAGAGGTGCGCCCGGCCGAGCGCGCAGAGGTCGGCGCGGCCCGCCAGGATGATCGAGTTCACGTCGTCGTAGGAGGAGATCACCCCGACCGCGATCGTCGCGATGCCCGCCTGGTTGCGGATCGCGTCGGCGAACGGCGTCTGATAGGAGCGGCCGAACGCGGGCTCCTCGTCCGGGGTGACCTGTCCGGTGGATACGTCGATGGCGTCGGCGCCCGCGGCCGCGAAGGCCCGCGCGATCTCGACGGCGTCCGGGCCGGTGATGCCGCCCTGGCACCAGTCGGTGGCCGAGATCCGGACCGTCATCGGCTTATCCGCCGGCCACTCGGCGCGCATCGCGCCGAACACCTCCAGCGGGTAGCGCAGCCTGTTCGCCAGCGGTCCGCCGTATCCGTCGGTGCGCTGGTTGGTCACCGGGGAGATGAACGAGGACAGCAGGTAGCCGTGTGCGCAGTGCAGCTCGAGCAGGTCGAAGCCGCAGCGGTCGGCGGCCCGGGCCGCCGCGGCGAACTGGCCCGCGATATCGGCCATCTCGGCGCTGCTGAGCTCGCGCGGGACCTGGCTGACCCCGGGCAGGTAAGGGATCGGGGACGGGCCGCAGACCGGCCAGTTGCCGGCGTCCAGCGGCTGGTCGATGCCTTCCCACATCAGCTTGGTGGAGCCCTTCCGGCCGGAGTGGCCGAGCTGGATCCCGATTCTGGCGGCGGACTGGTCATGCACGAAGCCGGTGATCCGCTGCCAGGCGGGCTCGTGCTCGGGGGCGTACATCCCGGCGCAGCCCGGGGTGATCCTGCCGTCGGCGGACACGCAGACCATCTCGGTCATTACCAGGCCGGCCCCGCCGAGCGCCTTGCCGCCGAGGTGCACCAGGTGGAAGTCGGACGGCGTGCCCGCGGCGGCGGAGTACATGTCCATCGCCGAGACCACGACCCGGTTCCTGAGCTCGAGCCCGCGCAGCTTCAGCGGCTGGAACATCGGCGGCACCACTTCGCCCGTGCCCATCCCGCGCCGCCGCTCGTGGCCAGCGAACCAGGCATCGGCGCGGGCCGCGAACTCGGGGTCGCGCGTCCGCAGGTTGTCGTGGGTGACCCGGCGGCTGCGGGTGATGATGTTGAACGCGAACTGCTCGGGCTCCTGGTGCAGGTACTGGCCGATGTTCTCGAACCACTCCAGGCTCGCCTGCGCGGCACGCTGGGTAGATGCCACGACGGGCCTGCGTTCGGCCTCATAGGCGGCAAGCGCGGCGTCGGTGCCCGGCTGCTCGTGCAGGCAGGCGGCAAGCGCGAGCGCGTCCTCCATGGCCAGCTTGGTGCCCGAACCGATGGAGAAATGCGCGGTGTGCGCGGCGTCGCCGAGCAGCACGATGTTGCGGTGCCGCCAGCGCTCGCAGCGTACCGTCGCGAAGCTGATCCACCGCGAGTTGTTGGCGTGCACCGCGTGCCCGGCGAGCACGTCAGCGAACAGTTCGCGGATTCTGCCGATGGATGCCTCGTCTGAATGGCCCGGCGGCAGGTCGTCGGCCGCGAGCCGGTCGAAGCCGGCCGCCCGCCAGACATCGTCGTGCATCTCGACGATGAAAGTGCTGCCGGTGGCGTCGTACGGGTAGCCGTGTATCTGCATCACCCCGTGCGGGGTGGGCGTGATGTAGAACTTGAAGGCGTCGAAGACCAGGTCGGTGCTGAGCCACATGAACTTGCACCGCCGGACGTCGAGATCGGGCCGGAACGCCGCGGCGTGCCTGGCCCGGGTCACCGAGTTGACCCCGTCCGCCGCAACGACCAGGTCGTGGCTAGCGGCGAGCTGCGCGGCCGCGGGCGCCTCGGCCCGGAAATGAACGGTGACACCGAGCTCGGCGCAGCGGGCCTGCAGGATCTGCAGCAGCCGCCGCCGGTTCATGGCGGCGAAGCCGTGCCCGCCGCTGGTGATCCGCTCGCCCTTGACATGCACGTCGATGTCGTCCCAGCGGGCGAACTCGCGCTCCATCGCCTGGTAGATGACCGGGTCGGCATGCTCGATCCCGCCCAGGGTCTCGTCCGAGAAGACCACGCCGAAGCCGAACGTGTCGTCGGGCGCGTTTCGCTCCCAGACCGTGATGTCGTCGCCCGGCGCTAGCTGCCGGGCAAGCGCCGCGAAGTACAGCCCGCCCGGCCCGCCGCCGATGACCGCGATGCGCACGGCGCCTCCCTGAATGCTGCGGACGGTCTTGAAGCTATGTTGCTTCTGCAACGACCGTCAACAGCACGTTAGATCTACTCGGCGCCGGCCCAGCCTGCCAGCCTGCCAGCCCTCCTGTCGGCCCGGCCTGCCGGCCCGGCCTGGAGACCGGCCGATTCGGGTGCCGACACGCCGTCGGCGTCCTTCACGGTCGGGCAAATGCTGGCTACCGTGGGCATCATGGCCACCCGTGCGCCCAGGACCGCCTCCCGCCCGCAAGGCGGGACCTCGGGCCGGCCCCGCGCCTCGAACACCGGCAGCCGCCCGCGGGGCAGCAGCGCGGCGCGCGGCGGCCGGAAGCCCGCCGCGCGCCGGGATCAAGGCCGGCCCAGGAAACGTCGGGGGACGACCGGCCGCCGGTATCCACGCCGCCCGCCGCCGCCTGCCAGCCCGATCGTGATCCTCATCGGCTGGCTCGGCAACGCCATCTCGGGTGCCTGGATGGCGGTAGCGCATTTGGCTGGCTTCGCGGCGCGGGCATTCGGCCGCAACGCGCGGGATCTCGACCCGGTGCACCGCAGGGACGGGCTCGGCCTCGCCGTCCTCGGCGCGGCAATCATCTCGGCCGCCGCCGACTGGTGGAGCATCGGCAGCCCGGTGGGCCGCCTGCTGGCCGCGGTGGTCAAGGGCGCGTTCGGCGCCGGCGCCTGGACCATGCCGATCCTGCTCGCGCTGCTTGCCTGGCGGCTGCTACGGCATCCGGACCGTAATTCCGAGACGGCGCGCGTGGTGATCGGCTGGGCCGCCCTGATCATCGGGGCGCTTGGCCTGGTGCATATCGCCAACGGCACGCCGCAGCCCGTTGACGGGGCGGTCGCGATGCGCGCCGCCGGCGGTTTTGTCGGGTTCTTCGCTTCGGCGCCGCTGGTCGCGTCGGTGACGCCGTGGGTGGCGGCGCCGCTGCTCGCGCTCATCACCGGATTCGGCCTGCTGGTGATCAGCGGCACCCCGCTGCACCGGGTGCCTGGCCGCCTCGCCGAGCTGCACGGGCTGGTGCGTCCCGGCAGCCGGGCGGACGGCGACGGGCGGGCCGGCGATGCGGCGGACGGGACGGTCCGCCGCCAGCTGCCGAGAGCCGGGCGCAAGCGCAACGAGGCGATCGAGGCCGGCGCGCACGACCGGCCATATGACACCCCGCTGCTCGGCGGGACCTTGTCCCGCGCCGGGGCGGCGCCGCAGCCCGGCAGCACGCAGTCGTCCACGGCGGCCACCGCGCACGCCGCAGCCGACGAGGAGCCGCTGCCGGACGCGCTGCTCTTCGGTCCGCCGCCCGGCGGGGCAGCCGGGTCGGTGGCCGGGCGGGCGGGCGCGCCGGAAGCATCCTGGCATGACTCCTGGTTCGGCCCCGAGGAAGGCGCCTCGGAAGAGACTGCGGGTGCTGGCCAGACCGGGCCGGCCGGAGCGCCCGGGTCAGCGTCTGGGCCCGGGCCGGCCACCGCGGGCAGCGGCGCGCTGCAGAAGAAGGCCGAGCAGCTCACCCTGACCGGCTCAAGCGACGCTAGCTACACGCTGCCGCCCGCCGCGCTGCTCAAGCCCGGCACCGCGCCGAAGGCACGCACGCGGGCCAACGACGCGATGGTAGAAGCGCTGTCCGTCGTGCTTGAGCAGTTCGAGGTGGACGCGCACGTGACCGGCTTCACCAGGGGGCCGACGGTCACCAGGTACGAGATCGAGCTCGGGCCTGCCGTCAAGGTCGAGCGGGTCACGGCGCTGTCCAGGAACATCGCCTACGCGGTCAAGAGCGCCGACGTGCGGATCCTGTCGCCGATCCCGGGCAAGTCCGCGATCGGCGTGGAGATCCCGAACACCGACCGGGAGATCGTCAGCCTGGGCGACGTGCTGCGCTCGCCGGTGGCCGCCGCCGATCACCATCCGATGGTGGTGGCGCTCGGCAAGGACGTCGAGGGCCGGACCGTGGTGGCCAACCTGGCCAAGATGCCGCACATGCTGATCGCCGGAGCCACCGGAGCCGGCAAGTCGACCTGCATCAACGGCCTCATCACCTCAATCCTGGTGCGTGCCACCCCGGACGAGGTGCGGATGATCCTGGTCGACCCGAAACGGGTGGAGCTCTCGAACTACGCGGGCATACCGCACCTGATCACCCAGATCATCACGAGCCCGAAGCGGGCGGCGGACGCGCTGCAGTGGGTGGTCGGCGAGATGGACCGCCGCTACGACGACCTGGCCGCGTCCGGCTTCCGGCACATGGACGATTTCAACAAGGCGGTCCGGGCAGGCAAGATCACTGCGCCGCCCGGCAGCGAGCGGGTCTACGTGCCGTATCCGTACCTGCTGGTGATCGTGGACGAGCTGGCCGACCTGATGATGGTCGCGCCGCGCGACGTGGAGGACGCGATCGTCCGGATCACGCAGCTTGCCCGCGCGGCCGGGATTCATCTGGTGCTCGCCACCCAGCGCCCGAGCGTCGACGTGGTCACCGGCCTGATCAAGGCCAACGTGCCGTCCAGGCTCGCCTTCGCGACCTCCAGCCTGACCGACAGCAGGGTGATCCTGGACCAGCCGGGCGCCGAGAAGCTGGTGGGCCAGGGTGACTCGCTTTTCCTGCCGATGGGAGTAAGCAAGCCGCTGCGGCTGCAGAACGCGTTCGTCACCGAGAAGGAGATACGAGACGTCGTCGGGCACTGCAAACGGCAGGCCGAGCCGAGCTACCGGGATGATGTCGCTGTCCCGGAAGGGCGCCAGCGGGAAGTCGACGCGGAGATCGGGGACGACCTGGAGCTGCTGATCCAGGCGGCCGAGCTGATCGTCAGCACGCAGTTCGGCTCCACGTCGATGCTCCAGCGCAAGCTGCGGGTGGGCTTTGCCAAGGCCGGGCGGCTCATGGACCTGCTGGAAAGCCGCGGCGTGGTCGGGCCGAGCGAGGGCTCGAAGGCCAGGGACGTGCTGGTCAAGCCCGACGAGCTGGCCAGCCTGCTCGGCTCGCTGCGCGGCCAGGCGGGCAGCTGAGGCCGCGGTCTGGCGGCCCGCCCGCGGGGCCGGCCCGGGCCATTGCGATGCGGTCCGCTGGGTTAGCGCCCGCCGGCCGTGGGAACCGGATAACGATAGGCGGGCATGCCGCGCCGGTCCTCGCGGGCTGGTGTGATGTCTGTCTACACTTGGTGACGGTTCCCGCACTCAGGGATCGGAAATTCAGGTAACTGTTACCCGCACCCCCCCGGGCGGCACGCAGTGCGATAGAGCAGTGGAGGCGCGGCGTGAGCATCGGTGACGTCCTGGCGCAGGCACGCCGCCAGGCCGGTCTCACCATTACGCAGGTCAGTCAGCGGACCTGTATCAGGGAGACGATCATCCGGGGGATTGAGCGCGGCGACTACTCGGCGTGCGGCGGCGACTTCTACGCCCGGGGCCATGTCCGCAGCATCGCGCGTGCGGTCGGTGCCGATCCGGACTCGCTGATCCGCGAGTATGACCTGGCCCACGGGGCGCCGCAGGCGATCACCGCGGCGGACATCTTCGAGCCGTCGACGCCGATCAGGCTGAAGGAACGGCGACGGCGGCCAAACTGGAGCGCGGCCATGGCGCTGGCGCTCGCGGTGATCGTCGGCTTTGCGGTCTACCAGGCATGGCCGTCGCCTGGCGTCTCGCGGGTAGCCACGCAGGGAGCCGGCGGGCCGGCCCCTCGGCACACGGTCCGGTCACCGCAGCCGTCGCCGACCAGGCACCACCGGCCGGTGCCTGCCCACGAGGTAGTGATCCACCTGACCGCCATCCAGGACTGCTGGGTCCAGCTCACGACCTCGGCCGGCCAGATGATCTTCAGCGGGACCATTCTTGGCGGCACCGACAAGCGCTGGACCGAGCATCGGGCGGTCAGCCTGCTGCTCGGCAATCCGGGCGGGATCGCGCTGACCGTGAACGGCAAGAACCTCGGCTCGCCGAGCAACTCGGGCCAGCCAGTGACGCTCAGCTTCGGCCCCGGCCAGCAGGCAACGGGCTGACGCGGCGCGCGGCCGGCTGGCTTCCCGGCTGCCGCCGCCCGCGGGCCGCGCACCGGCCCGCTTACCGTAGTCTGCCGGTGTGTCGACGAGTCAGGGAAGCGCAGGCCGGACGGGGCGCACCGTCAGCCTGATCACGCTGGGCTGCGCGCGTAACGAGGTCGACTCCGAGGAACTCGCCGCCCGGCTGGACGCGGCCGGCTGGGCAATGGCCGGCGCGGGCGACGCGGCCGAGGCCGACGTCGTGCTCGTGAACACCTGCGGTTTCATCCAGGCGGCCAAGGAAGAGTCGATCGACCAGCTGCTCGGTGCCGCGGCCGCCGGAGCCAAGGTGGTCGCCGCCGGATGCCTCGCCGAGCGCTACGGCGCCGGGCTCGCCGAGGCGCTCCCGGAGGCCCAGGTCCTGAGCTTCGACGATTACGGTGACATCGCGGCCAGGCTGGACGCCGTGCTGGCCGGCCGGCGGTGGCCGGCGCACACCCCGCGGGACCGCAGGAAGCTACTGCCCATCTCGCCGGCCGGCCGACCCGCCGCAGGGGCCGGGCCGCTGCCCGGCCACGGCACGGTCGCGGCAGCCGGGCGCAGCGGCGCGGCCCTGGCCGCTGCGGACCAGGACATACCCGACCTGCCGCCGGGCATCGCGCCAGCCTCCGGGCCGCGGGTGCTACGGCGCAGGCTGGCCGGCGGAGTGGTCGCCCCGCTCAAGATCGCCTCCGGGTGCGACCGGCGGTGCAGTTTCTGCGCGATTCCCGCCTTCCGCGGCGCGTTCATTTCGCGCCCGCCCGCGGACCTGGTGGCCGAGGCCGCCTGGCTGGCTGGCCAGGGAGTGCGCGAGGTGCTGCTGGTCAGCGAGAACTCCACCTCATACGGCAAGGACCTCGGCGATCTGCGGCTGCTCGAGGAGCTGCTGCCGGCCCTGGCGGCCGTGCCGGGCATCGCGCGGGTGCGGGTCAGTTACCTGCAGCCCGCCGAGGTCCGGCCCGGTCTGGTAACGGTGCTGACATCCACTCCGGGCGTGGCACCCTACTTCGACCTGTCTTTCCAGCACGCCAGCGGCAGCGTGCTGCGCGCGATGCGCCGGTTCGGCGACCGCGAGCGCTTCTGCGGGCTGCTCGACCAGATCAGGGCCGCGGCCCCCGACGCCGGCGTCCGGTCCAACTTCATCGTCGGCTTCCCCGGTGAGACCGCGGCTGACGTCAGCGAGCTGCAGCGATTCCTCGGCGATGCACGGCTGGACGCCATCGGGGTCTTCGGCTATTCCGACGAGGACGGGACGGAGGCCGCGACGCTGCCCGGGCATGTCGCGGCCGACGAGATCGCCGGCCGGGTCGAGGAACTCGCCGGTCTCGCCGACGAGCTGATGTCTCAGCGGGCGGCCGAGCGCGTCGGCGAGACCCTGGATGTCCTGATCGAGGAATCGCTGGGCGACGGCCGCTACTCGGGGCTTGCCGCGCACCAGGCGCCGGAGGTGGACGGCAGCACGACGGTGCTGTCTCGCGACCTGCTGGCCCCTGGCGACCTCGTGCGGGCTGCCGTCACCGGCTCGGAGGGGGTGGATCTGGTGGCGGCGGCCATCGGCGCGACGGCATCGAAGTCCCCGGTTCTCGCGGGCCCGCGTTGACCTTGCCTGCCGGGGGCGCTGCGGGGGAGGGCGGCCCGGGCGACGCTGCCGCGATCGCACCTCCCGGGCTGGTGAACGTGGCCAACGCGCTGACCATGCTGCGGCTCGGGCTGGTGCCGGTCTTCGTGCTTCTGCTGGCAGCGGGCGGGGACGGCTGGCGGGTCGCGGCCTTCGTCGCGTTCGGCGTTGCCTCGCTGACCGATCTGCTGGACGGTGAGCTTGCCCGCCGGCGTGGGCTGATCACCGATTTCGGCAAGATCGCCGATCCGATCGCGGACAAGGCGCTGACCGGATCGGCCCTGGTGACGCTCTCTGTGCTGGGCGAGCTGTCATGGTGGATCACGTCGGTGATCTTGTTCCGGGAGCTTGCCGTGACCGGCTTGCGGTTCTGGGTCATCCGGCGAGGCGTCATCCCGGCCAGTCGCGGCGGCAAGGCGAAGACGTTGCTGCAGGTGATCGCGATCGGGCTTTACATCCTGCCCGGCCCGTCCGGCATCGTCCGCGGCGTCGTGATGGCGGCCGCGGTCGCGCTGACGCTCGTGACCGGCGGCGACTACGCGGCCAGGGCCATGCGGCTGCGCCGGGCGGTGCC
>WNGD01012970.1_pt1 | contig 10725 bp, 13 predicted proteins | sample 5400671 | NCBI WGS metagenome assembly WNGD01 (sample SAMN13153369, study PRJNA577476) | soil metagenome | isolation source: 40 cm soil or saprolite under grassland replicate 2 | place: USA:California | collected 2016-06-15
GGGACCTCTTTGTGTCCGATGTGGCCCACTTTTCGATTACAAACTGGCCCAGGTTTCGTTTCAAAAGTTGTTTTTGTCAATTTCTCCCTTGATAAGGATTTCGCGTAAAAATTGGCCCATTATTCCCTTGCAAAAATCAGGTAGTCTTACGGGTGCCTGGGCGGGTTCCAACGGTGGATGAGGCGGTGTGTGATGCGATGATTATGGAGCGGATGCAGCATGTAGGATATGCGCGAGTCACTTTTGAAAATGGGCCGCAACGGGGTATGCAGTATGCGCGGGTGCATGTTCGGCTCTCCCATGAGGTCTAGGGTTGTGGAATGGCGTGAAAAGGAGTTGTTGAAACAGTGTTTTTATGGAGGTGTATTGGTGGCAAGTGAAAGCAGTGGGAAAGGTGGGAGGGAGAGTAGTGGAAGAGCATGCGGCGATGTCGTTTGCTGATGGGTGGAAGCGGCTCGGGAAGGTGGTGCAGCATAGTTGTGGCTATCCGTTATGGGTGCGTGCCTTTACACGGTTAGAGTGGGCCAGTAGCAGATGTGTAGAGTATCGTGATGCGACGAACCTGGATCATTCGCTGATCATTTTCCATTGTCCTCTCTGTAAGAAACCCTTGCGGCTCTGGTGGGATGAGCAGGCCAGATACCCTGCTGAGGTGGTAGCGGTCGCTGCTGGTCCTGATGAGCAGGCGATAGAGCAGCTACACTGTCTGCTGTGTGCGGAAGTGGTCTATGGTGCGGCTGAGGTGCAAGGGTTGGTGGGAAGTGTGGAGCAGTGTGGAACGCTTTTGTATCCAGGTGGTGAAAGTGTCTTCTTAAGGGTACTGCATGCAGGTGCGCGTGAGTTGCACGGCTGGTCGTGTGTTTGCGGCAAAAGGTTGTGTGACTGTGGGTGTGGCTGGATGGAACTTCCTGATGGTGGGCGGATGCAGTCGTTCTAGTCGTTGGTTGTGAGTCAGAAGAAAGTCACTGTTTAAACGGCGGCTTTCTTTTTTCTATGGAGGTGGATTTGTGGCTCAAGAGGATATCTATGAGCAGGTGTTTGCGCTGCTGTTTGATGCGTTTTTAGCCTGGGCGATGGCACAACCGAATTGGTTGGTGCTTTATAGGTGGCTGAATTTACTGGATGCTGCATGCGCTCCTGGTTTTGAAGGGGACAGGCGACAGGTGGCGGATGCGGCGGTGCAGCTTATGGTAGTAGCCTACTCTCATGGCTTTGTTGAGATGGCGGGGGTTTTTGAGGAGATGGCAAAAGAATATCGTTCGTCTTTTTGAGAGGGAGAGAAAAGAAAGTCACTGTTTAAACGGCGGCTTTCTTTTTTCCTGTTTGGAGGTGGTCTATGGAAAAATGCCGTTGCCTGGGGATGTGTCATACTTGCGATAAACAAGGTGCTCCACTCTATCGCTGTGCTGGGTGTGGGCATCGGTTCTGCTTTTGTTGTATTCATCGACTTGGTGAGAAGTGGGCGTGTGTGCATTGCATGTCGATCTGGTTGGAGATGATGGCACAGATGGAGTTACCCGCGGCGGTTGTGCGATGGTTTAATGACGTGACGTTGTAAGTGGCGTGAAGAGTTAGAGGTGTTCTGTGAAGGGGGAATGCTGATGTTGTGTTTCTGGTTTGCTCTGGTGGACTGGTGGTCAGAGGTGTGCTCGGGAAACTGTTGGATTTGTGATCAGCCGTGTAGCGGTGAAGCTGGTCACAAAGGGAACTGTTGTTGTTCTTACCACCGTTAAAAAGGGGTGTCTATGGGTGAGGCGTATTGGCTTCCAGTAGTGGAAAGTAGGAGGTGGTCTATGGACTCAATGTCTTTTCCTTATGCGGTGGTGCGCTATCAGCAGGGCAATTTTCGCGTGCCAGCGACGATTGTGTTCTATGCTGTGTCTTTGGAACAAGCTCGGTATGTGTTCCAAAGTCTTATTGCTATCGAGCATGACTATGATCCGACAGCAATGTATGCCATTCGGTTAACGGTGGAATGTGTTACTGGGGACTTTGCTACGGCTCTCTATAGATGTGCTTGTAGAAAGTAGGAGGTGGTCTATGGGTAAAAAGGTTTCGACTGTTCGGCCCTTGCTTTTGAGTGTTGCTGATGTCGCCATACAGTTGGGTGTGTGCCGTCAGACGGTCTATTGTTACATTTATCGTGAGGGGCTTCCATCGATTTCAGTTCGTGGTATACGTCGGGTACGTCCAGAGTCGTTGAATAGCTGGCTTGAAGAACGTGAACAGCGTTTAGCTTAGGGGGTGTAGTATGGCTGATAAGCGTCGTGGGCATAATGAAGGATCAATCTATTATGTGCCTGAGCGTGATAGATGGGTTGTTGAAGTTTCGGTTGCTCCTGGTCAGCGTAAGAAGTTCTATTGTAAGACGAAACAGGAGGCTGTGAGAAAGAAAAGTGAGGTGTTGCGTGAACTGGAGAAGGGGACGTTGGCAGATGGGCCGCAACGTAAGCTAAAGGACTACTTAGAGGACTGGCTAGAAAATGTACATAAGGATAACATACGTATTAGTACATATGTGAAGTATAAGAAGCTTATCAGGTACATTACTGCTGATTTGGGCGATGTCTGGTTACAGAAATTAACGCCTGAGCAGGTTCAGCGATTTTACACGAAAAAGCGTAAGGATGGTCTTTCCTCGAAAACGGTTCATGAGATACACGGTGTTCTTCACTTGGCTCTGAAGCATGCAATGCGTTGGAATTATGTATCGAGAAATGTGTGTGATCTTCTTGATTCCCCTCGTGTTGTTAGTCGTGAGGGTACACCGTTGACATTGGAGCAGGCTAAGAGATTGTTGGGAGGTATTCAGGGTCATCGTTTGGAAGTTGTGCTGATGATGGCGGTTATTACTGGTATGCGCAAGGGTGAGATAATAGCGTTGTGCTGGTCGGATGTTGATCTTGAACGACGGGTGTTGCATATTGTCCATACGGTGGATTATATTCCTGGGTATGGCTATGTTCAGAATGAGCCGAAGACACAAGCCGGAAAGCGTACTATTGACTTGCCAGCTTTCTTTGTTGATATGCTTAAGCAGCATAGGGTGAAGCAAGAGGAACGGCGTCTCAAGGTGGGAGAAGCCTGGGAGGGTCGTGATCTGGTGTTTCCTGATTTGACAGGAGGATATCTCAATCCTATCCATGTACTCAGGATGTTTAAAAAGATACTGGAACGGGCTGAGCTTCCTCATATGCACTTCCACGACCTGCGTCATAGTGCCGCAACAATCTTGATTAGCATGGGGATTAATCCGAAGGTTATTCAGGAGTTGCTAGGGCATAGTGATATCTCTATCACGCTTGGCATTTATGGTCACTTGTTCCCTTCGATGCAGAAGGATATTGTAGACAAGTGGCAGGATGTGTTTGGTGATAGGGATGATGACGAGGATGGAGATGAGGGCAATGCTGTGCCTTTGTGATTTTGCTCTCATAGGCGTTTTGCTCTCAGTTTTGCACTCATCTCTTCAGTTTGTGGCATTATGGGTAAAGAGATGTGTCCAATAAAACAAGGTGGGAAGCTCGTTTATAGAACTGCTTCCCGCTTCTCTTTGCAATGCCGAAAGGGGGACTCGGTACGTTTTTCCTTTTCCAACTGTCTCAATCCGCTCTATTCCTTGCTCTATGCCTCTGTCTCTATCTCTCATTATGCCTGTTGACAGCAGAGTTGACAGCAAAAACTTTCTCGCTTTTACCCTGTCTTTTAAAGGCTCCCACTGCCATAGCATATCGCTGTGTGCGATTAGTGTGGGCATTGCTATTACCTGTTTATCCCTGTGCTGCATCATCGAGGATCTTCTCCTGTAATGCATTATTCAGCTTACTGACCGCGTCTCTCTGCATGGTTGGTAAGACATGACTGTAAATGTCCATGGTCATGCTAATCTGGTTGTGTCCGAGCAATTCCTGGACAACTTTGGGATGGATTTCCATACTCAGTAAAATCGTCGCTGCGCTATGTCTGAGATCATGGAAGCGAATCTCGGGTAGTCCAGCTCTCTTTAATAACGTTTTGAACCGATCTACGACTTTGTTCGGATTGAGCGGCGTTCCCAATGATGTGCAGAAAACGAGATCTCGCTCCTGCCACTGAGAGCCAGCCTTGAGGCGCGCTTCCATTTGTCGTGTGCGGTGCTGCTTGAGCAAGGCAACGACCATTGGAGCGAGCAGAATGCTACGTCGGCTCTTTTCGGTCTTTGGCTTTGCCTCGATGTACCTGTTGCCAGGCTGGCGTGTGAAGATCCGGCGCACCTGAAGCATATTACGCTCAAATTGTACGTCCTGCCACTTGATTGCCAAAATCTCACCTCTTCTCATTCCGGTCGTGATCGCCAGGACAAACAGTGCCTCCATTGAGTGCCCTCTGGCCGCTGCCAGAAATTGTTGTGCCTGCTCCATCGAGAGCGGCTGGATCTCATAATGTGCCCTCGATGGCGCTGTAGCTGCATCGGAGGCATTACGAGTCACTGCGCCCAGGCGAACGGCATCATCTAATGCCTTATGCAGCAGTGCGTGAAGGAGATTTACCGTCGTCGGTGAAAGCCCTTCCTTCAGCTTTTTCGTATAGAACGCCTGGATATGTTGCGGGGTCAACTTCTGCAATGGATGCTGACCCAGCACTGGGAGAATATGCAGACGGGCAAGCTCCTCGTAGCGCTCATAGGTGCGGATACGAATCACTCCTTTGTGGTCTTCTAACCATTGTGTGAGAAACTGCTCGACGGTCTGCTGTGGCCCTGCCAGGAGCAATCCTTGTTGTTGCTCACGCAACGCCACTTTGAGTTGTTCTTGCACCTCCTTTCGTGTCTTGCCATAAAACGTTTTTCTTTTCCTATCTTCCAGTGATATGCTGGCGGCCCATCTCCCATCGTTGCGATGATAGATGGAGCCTTCCCCATGTCCACGATGTGTCATAGGATGTTCCTTTCTGTCGATATCTATGCGATCGACTATCCATCGCGGCGTCTCTATCGTACCACAAATGCGCTCTTGCGTGAGCAAATGTTCTACTCAACATAAGCCTGATTTCCTATTTCTTCGATTTGCGAAGGGGTTTTCTCTTCGTTATCGCCATGGCTACAAAATCTGTTTCAGGTTGTGGACATAGATGAACTGCCGCTGCTCACACTTCGGCTCTCCAAAGGCGGGCTTTTCTGACTGGAACCGAGTCAGAGCATTGGTAAAGGTGGACTTGACTTCTGGATGCACATAATAATGTGCCAGGTGCGTGTGCTGGAGCAGGTCAATAAAAATGGTGTGCCATGTGGCATATGCTTTCTCAGAGAGCTCCGTTTCAATGCTCACTACGACCGACCTGGTGTCTGGCTCATCCCCTACCTGGTACCGCAGCAGAGCGTCAGGACGATGGGAACCCTGGTACTCAAGAGGTATCCATAATCCAGGTTCTCGTCGCTGCTGGGCTTTGAAACGTTCGCGGGTGGCCCGGTACAACCGCTCACTTTCCCACTGGAACTCTGGACGTGATCCATAGGCCTCCTCAACCAGTGCACGTGTTTCATTTACCCAGAAGAGGTGGTCCAGATCCGAGTGGTACGGGTCCAGAAAGCGCACCGACAGGCGCAGGTACAATAACCCTTTCCTGGTGAGATAGACCCACCCTGGTTCGTAGTGACGGATCTTACAATAGTCCGCCAGACCTAGTTTTTGCCAACGCTGGATCAGAGCATAGGTTCGACTTTCTGAAAGGGCTGCTGGGTCCTGGGAATGGCTCTCCGCGTGGCGCACCAGCAGTCCCTGGAGCTGATCAAATCGATAGGCCACCTGTTCTCCTATGAGGCGCAAGATGACCTCATCTCGATGGGTCAATTGTGGATGTCCCTTATCAGAGCGTGTCTGCCTCCTCAAAGGGATATTGTTTGAAGACGATGATGTATGTGTCATAGCTGTATCCTTTCTGAGTTTCACTTATAGGTGATGTTCTCTATAGAGGTACTATCAGACGATGTGATCTGATGACGTAGTTTAAGAGTAAAAATGTTATATGGTAAGAAACTGGAACCCCTGAAAGTGCGCCATGTTGCTATCTACCTTAAGCCTCTTCCTGCCTGCTCTCGGCACATTGGCACACATATTGGTTCCCCAGTGTATCCCCCGGTAAAGCATTCTTGTACTATCACCGGGGAATACCTCCTTCGCAGGTGCATTAAACGTTCCTTCATGACACCGACTGCTCCTGATGGTACTCAACTGGCCCAGGCGATTGCTGTGCCTGGAACTGCTCTGGTAAGGATTCCACCAGTGCCGCTTCTTCCAGAAAAAGCCCTTCCTGATGACGGCTACGGAGCCATTCCACGCAGGTAGCCCGATGCACATGAGCACGCTCAGCCAGCGCACGTCCTGAAGGTTTTTTCCCTTCTGCCAGCAGCGATTGGTATGCCAGCTCCAATCGTTCCTCCCGCTCCATTGGTGTCTCCTCTGGTGCCGCTCCTTCTACTGACTCAGACAAAATCGATGCTCCATCCGATGGCTCTGCTCCAGGTGCAGCCGATTCATCGTCTGGAACTCGAATAGGTGGCTCCTCGTGTCCTGGCTCTTGAAGCACCTGAGCCAGGGGCTCCGATACTGATTCTGGATCAGTATGGAGATGGTGATCCACTGCTACAAGTGGTTCCCTCACAGATGGCTCCGCTGTAGCGAAGGGCTCCAGAATCGTTTGAGCGAGTGGGCCTTCATCTTCCTGTTCTGGAACTGCTCCGTTCAGGTGAGCTATGTTTCCCAGGTTATGGCTCTGGCGCTCCTGATCCACCTGTCGCTCGTGTAGTCCTGGAGCACTTTTGGGTCGTAATCTGGTAAAGGTAATTTTCCTTGCCGTGATGCAGGCATTGAGGATCTGGGCCACCTCTTCGGTACTGAACTGTGAGCAGAGTAACTGGATTGCGTTCTGAACAGAGGCTTCCTGAACCGGTCCTTTTGCTGACGCGTTTCCGACTTGCGAAGCTGGAGCCGCTCCGGTTCTCTGATCTTTGAAAGGCACCGTTCTCAATCGCCCGATGAGGATGAAGCCAACGACGGCGACGGCTCGGAGCTGACTTAACAGGACGACATTGATCCCCATCTGTCCTATCGCATTGTTTATAGGGATGTGGAGCGCATGGCTCACAATGTCAATGGTGGTAATGACTCCTGCGACGAGCGATAGCAACAACGTCAGGAGACCGTAGAGACCTCCTTTTATCCAGTCTTTCTGCCTGATGTACTGAAAGGTATAGGATAAACAGACGGCCAGACTGCTGTCCAGGCTGATGGATTGAGCCCATGCCCACGCCGTTGAAAGGCCTGGATTCGCGGCCATAATGCTGCCGTCGGTCAAAAAGTTTGTGGTTGTGATAATCAAACCAAAGGCTAAGAGAACCTCTGAGGTCTTGGCAACGAACGAAAACAAGACTGTCAAAGCAAGTTCATGTGAGTGTTGATACTGGCTCATGATCGCTGTTTCCTTTCTTTTGTGCTAGTATTCAGGTCATCTTGCTGAGGGACATCCTGCGATTCTTCGTCGCTGAGATGCCACCAGCCTGTGGTATGATCAAAAAACAGCGAGAGTTCCTGCTCCGGTGCAATATCGCGCCCGGTGACAAACAACGTTGCCAGGCCCTCCCCGCGATCTCGTTTAAGGATCAGGATTGCATCGACTGCTCCGATCATGGCTGTGGAGCCCAGCATCTCATCGAGCACATCGCGGGCCTGTGTTTTGCGTAAGTGATGGATCACGAGGATCGCAAGGTGATACTTCTCCGCAAGGCGCTTGAGTGTGCTCAGGGAGGTATAATCTTCTTCGTACTGTGAACGTCCCTTCACACGGGGAGCAACTTTGCCCCAGGTATCAATGACGATGAAACGGAGGCGTGGATGGGCCAGAATATATGTTTCTAACTGGGCGAGTCCTCCTTCGTCGAGACGGCTCCACTGGAGCCCAAATGTCATGGCTGAAGAAGGAACCACTGGCATCGAAGCCAGCAATTGTTTTGTGCGTGTCTGTAATCGGCGTTCCGTATCCTCTAGAGCCAGAAAGAGGACGTCTCCTTGCGTCGCTTGATAGGAGCCGAGAACTGTACTTCCGGCTGCGATGGAGAGTGCCAACGCCAGGGCAAACCAGCTTTTCCCTTGCTTTGGCTTACCTCCGAGCAGGAGCACTCCCTCAGGGATAAGATTGGGAATGATCCAATGGGTCTCCTCATATGCTTCCGTGAGCAGCCCTTCCAGGGTAACCACCGCTGGTTGTTGTGAAGCAGAAGCTGGCTCAGGTGGAGCCGCTTCCGCATGATAGAGGAGTTGCGCCTGATCCTGGGCATGTTGAAATGCGTCCTTGAATCCTTTCCAATCTTGCTGGTGCAGTTCGTTGGTGTCCTTTGCATTGGGTAAGGACACCACATAAGCCGTTCCAGGCCAGTTCCATGCTGTGAGTAAGCGCGTAACATTCTGAACTAACTTCTCTCCGGCAGCATCCTCTTGTACGATATAGAGCCGGTCTATGCCTGCCAGGTATTCTAGTTTGAGCTTGCTGGCCATCTCAGCGCCGGGCAGACCAAGTGCCGGAAAGTGCTGGTACCACAATGTCCAGCAGTCGCTTTCCCCTTCAACCAGAACCAGAAAGCCTGCCTGACGCGCTGCCTCCAGGCGTTCAAGTCCATAGGGGAGAATTTCTCCTGGCTCTTTGTTCCACCAGGAGCCTTCTCTAGCAACGAAGGCCGTTCTAATTCGATATCGAGGAGCAAGCGTCCCATCGGGGGTATAGTAAGGAATGCGTAGCCCTCGTGGCTCTTCGATAACCCCCAGGTTACAAAGAAATTTCCAGGGAAGCTTCTTTGCTTGAGCGATATCTAACAAAGAGATGATATGTTGAGTCGTTTCCTTCCGATAGGGAGACACCGCTGGATCAACAGGAAACAGGTCTGAGGCCTGTAGACCCAAAACCTCTACGATAGACTCAAAGGCGCAACCTGCAAAACAATGCAGTAATACCTGCCCATCTTTTCCTAACCCGACACTCAGGCTTGGTGTGCGGTCATGATGAGATGGGCAGCAGGCCGTCCACCCTTTGAGTGATTTGCGCACACCTTGCAAGCGATCTAAGACGAGTTCCAGTGTTGGAGGAAAAACATCCTCGAAGTGATCGTTCATAGTTTGTATCCTTCCTTTTTGTTGTAAATGAAAGCTGAGAGCATATCTGTACGCCAGGATGTATTGATGTACATCCTGGCATATAGATGTACAGAGAAGAAAACAAGCCTGCGCTCTCGTGTGAGGAGATGCGGGACTCAATGAGACGCGTTACAGGTGACTAATAGTATCCCTCTGTTGAAGAGATCGTGATTACTGCTCGTGTGCTCGTACCCACTCCTCTAATGTTCGACATGATGAGCCTGTAGACCTGTGCTCGACAGATTCCAAGCCGTTGAGCGACCTGGGGGATCGAAAGCAAGATCTCTCCACTCGATGGATCAGATGGTTGTGTCACGGTTCTCATCCTTTCTGCTAAGAAAATGGGTCCAGATGCCTCATGCGTGGAATGTGTCGAGGTTCTTGCAGAGAGAGCGTTCCATCGCCTAAAATGGTGTGGCCTTGTTCCAACTGCTCAATCCGTTTGATCAGCGGGAGTAGCCGTTCTTCAAGTTTGTGTATGAGTTGGTCGTTCATGAGTAAGTGTTCTCCTTGTGAATATGCGTTGTGTGAATGATCAAGTGTTTTTTGATTGCCAGGAATACTCTTTCCTCAAGAGTGTTATGGTGCGTGCATTTTCCTCCTTTCGCTTCTAAATGAACTACACATGACTTATATGGAGATGGCAGAGAGAATATACTCTTTTCCTGGCTGGTGTATTCTTTCTACCTTCCATTACTCTCAAGGATAGACTAAACCGTCTGGCAATGATCTGACGATATGTGCAAAGTGTCAGATGGTGTCAGATGGTTATCAAGGAAGATAGGAAGATCCATGATCTTTCAGGTACAAGAGTGGATATTGCCACGTAGATCTCTCCAAGGAGCGAGCGTATGTGCTATGATAGCATGTAAAAATCGTTCTCGCATCAAGAGGCATTTACCAGTAATACTAGAGAAAAGAGGGCGTGGTGCAGTCATTTGATCATTCGCGTTTACGCAAGGCAGTTCCAGCACCTAGTGTGATTGCTCGGCGAAACAGGGAATATCGATCTGCGAGATTACTTTTCCTGTATTATATAGTGGCGGTTCTAGCGATATTGTCTGCATTCACATTGCTATTGTATGGAGGGACGCTTCTCAAGTTCTGGGAACTGTTGCTGCGGCTCCACCTCGGACTGGATACATGGGGAGGCCTCATTATGCTTGGAGGTCTTCCAATAATATTTGTGGGGATACAGGTGCATAAGGTGTTCAATGAGTTCTGGAGCATCCGAGGTTTTCGTCATCTTTATCGTGTATGCCGTTATATCGATCCTGTACAACTGATGCAGTGTAGCCTCTCTTATGTTATAGCAGCTCGTCCGGATCGTTTTTCCTACGCATTTTCCGGTTGGGTCATTGTCGTAGAAGTGAGGGGGAAAGGGGAACTGGATATTCCTGATTCCGCTGAGATAGTGGAATCAGAAGATTTCTCGTTTCTTGATACTGCTACTGATTCGAAGCAGATATCTGCTCTCCGTTCTCTGGGGTCATCAGAGCATCCTGCGTTGCTGAATGCTTCAGAAGAGCGAGAGACCATCTCTTCTCCTGATGCTGCGTTAGAT
>WNGD01006957.1_pt1 | contig 10723 bp, 10 predicted proteins | sample 5400671 | NCBI WGS metagenome assembly WNGD01 (sample SAMN13153369, study PRJNA577476) | soil metagenome | isolation source: 40 cm soil or saprolite under grassland replicate 2 | place: USA:California | collected 2016-06-15
TCAGCGTCATGCAAAGGAGCATGAACAGGGTACTCATGACAAGAGCCATCAGACTGAGGAGCCGGATGAGGGGAAAGCTCTCATGTCCGGTTCTGGAGGCGGGCAGGAGGGAGCAATCTCTCTTGCCTAGCTACCACATACGGTATATCGAGCATCACCAGCTTCCTGATATCAAAGGCCCTGTATATGTCATTAGCATTCTTGAGAACTTTTCGAGAATGCTGCTCGCTTCTGCCATCTCGGAAAGACAGGACACTGCCGCATATCTCCGGGTGCTGGCTTCGGCGTTGCGTAATTACGGTGCGCCAGAGGCTATTGTGACGGATAGTGGTGGGGTGTTTTATTCAAAAAGAGCAATGGCTATATATGAAGCACTGGACATCCGTAAAGAGCGGATTGATCCCAGGCAGAGCTGGCAAAATTATATAGAGGCGCACTTCGGGATAATGCGGCGTCTCGCGGATTATTACTTAAATAAGGCTCCCACGCTGGATGAGATGAATAAGGCCCATCGTAAGTTTATTCGGGATTACAATACCCAAATCCACTTTGCGCACCGGGAGCGTAATGACAATCGCCATAGTCCCCAGGATGTATTGCGTGGTGTACTGGCGCGTACTCTGCCTGCACCAACACTGGCCCGCATCTTCTTTGCGACAGAATTTACCCGTCACCTGGATCGATCAGGATATATCCGCTTTCGTCGGTGGCGCTTCTATGCAGAATCCGGGTTAGCTAAACAGGAAGTTCAGGTCAGCTTCTACACCAGCACGCTCAAGATTGAGTATCAGGAGACAGAGCTGGCTTTCTACACGATGGAATGGGAGGATAACAAACGCATCAAAGAGGTAAAGAATCCGCGCCTCATCGAGACGGGCTATCGGTCGCCACAATTAACGTTGTGGACGCTCGGACCTGATGAATGGCTGCTTTTCTTGAAATTACCTGACGACGCAGCGCGGAAAAAGCCCCAGAGGAAGCCAGATATGATCCAACTTCCTCTGCCTGATCTCGATGAAAACCAGCGAAAGCCCGGTTTCTTTATGAGTGGTGAGAACTAGCCCAAACCTTGCTGCGAGATGCGTGCACAACTCCCAGTCATGACGCGTCTTTAGAGAGACAGCTTCTTCAACAACGAGTTACTTTCTTTCCAGGTTCAATTGCCATGAAACCTCGTATTGAAAAGCGGGCCGTCCCCGTCGCTTTGGGCCCAACCCAAGACCAGACTTCAGCGGCGATTTCCATCCGGCGAGTCGCGAGATTAAGCAGGGACGTAGGTCAACCTGATCACATCCTCGCCAATCCGATCATGAGTCATAAGGCGGAGCGGCGGCCGGGGTCCGGCGAAATATGGCTTGCCGTGACCAAGCACGACGGGGTGCAGGTAGATTCGATACTCATCGATCAGGCCAAGTTCGGTGAGGCTGTGCGCCAAGTCCGGGCCAGCAACTTCGATCTCCCCGTCGCGCTCGGCCTTCAGCTCGCGGATCGCGCGCTCAAGATCACCCTCAACAAGCCTGGCGTTGGGGCCGACCGACTTCAACGAGCGCGAGACGACCCATTTCGGCTGGTTCCGCCACGCCGCCGCGAAGGCGTGTTCCTCTGCATCCCATTCAGGATGATCGTCATCCCAGTAACGCATGACCTCATACATTTGGCGACCGTAGACACTGCCCGCCTGCCCCTGAGCCTCCTCGATGAAGTGGCGGAAGAGCGTGGGGCTTGGCGCAAACGCCATATGGTCGACGTAGCCGTCCAGGGACTGGTTCATTCCGAACACGAGCTTAGCCATATCACTTCCTTTCTTCATGCGGCACATCCGCGCGGTTCTGATTGCGTTATGCAATCGGTTGTAAGCTAGATCGACTGATTTTATATTGTAAATACGATGATTGAGTGGCGCCTTCACTTTCTTCCTGCCTTAACCGCTCAAAGCTCTCCACAAGCCATTGTAGTCGCATTCGTGCAGCCGAAGGATTCTTGCTTTACCTCACATAATTGTCCGATTTTGCCACCACTCAATCATGGTATTTACAGGTTAGCCGCCTTAAGCCCCGACAGTACCTGTCTTGACTTCTCCTGCTCGCTCGTAATAGGCGAAGATGACACCGTTTGACGTAACTAAGCTGTCTGTTAGTTTGAAGGCAGCAGGAATGTTCCACTCACCAAACAAACGCTTACCCGTGCCGAGTGTGATAGGGAAAGTCATGAGACACAGCTCATCGACTAGGTCGTTCTTGAATAGTGTCTGGGCCAGGTTACCGCTGCCATGGACTTTGATAGTAGAGCCTTCTGAATTCTTGAGCTTTCTGACGTCATCGACGTTTTTAAGCAAAACTGAGTTTTTCCAATCTGACTTGGCCGTGTCTGACTCGTCCATAGTAGTGCTTACGACGTATTTGGTGACATCATTAATGCCTGGCCACATCTCTGCATGTTCGGGCCAGTAGGCAGCAAAAATCTCAAATGTTTTTCGACCTAAAAGAATGTCTGTAGATTCCATCCATTTTTGCATGAATTCACCAGCCGCTTCGTCAGCTTCGGCAAAATACGGCGCAGTCCAGCCACCATATTTGAAGTCACTTGACTTATCTTCCTCAGGTCCGCCAGGTGCTTGCATGACTCCGTCTAGGGTAATGAATTCTTGGACAATTATTTTTCTCATGAAAAGCACTCCTTCTCAAGTGTTGGGTGATGGAAGAAAGGCGATGCCGAAAGGCTCTCTCCTCGCCGATCTCGTGTTCATGTGTCCGCGACAAAGCGGATGCAGCGTTTCTTCTCTGTTCGGCTCCACATGACGAACGTTGCTAGCTTTCACAGTATAGCATGAGAGCACGAAAAAACTTCTCCTATCTTGCTCTTCTCTCCCTACAGTCAGCACCCATTCCCAGAAAAGGTAAGAGGCCCTCTCTCAACCTCGGCGATGACACCAACTTTTTTGCCCAATTTGAGTGCGCACCCCTTTCAAGCATCATACGGCGAGGTGTCTTAGCCAGCATTTCGTATAGAGCTCTGTGAGCGCTGAGAGAATAGTCGCCAGGTTGTGTGTCGTCAGCGGCTGTTCTGTGATGCGGATACGGATACTTTGGATATTCGGGGCGAAAAATGGCTCTGGCTTTGTTTCTTGTTGACTCTTTTCAAGGAGAGAACTCGGCTGCTGAGTCTGTGGAAGAGTACAGCCAAGTATCCTCTGCATTGCTATTATATGCGGACAATCACCCGCATCATGGAAGAAACGACAGGTGCATTGCCACTTCCCATTGTCATAAGCGAGAGTGTGAACATCGCTGTTTCCTCGCAACGTTGCCTCAAATTTTTTGAATTGAATCCGCTCTGGCTCTTCAGCATATCGTTTTGCCTTTGCAATTTGACTGATCAATTGACTGGTCGATTTCGCTTTTGCTTCCATCGAGGACTCCTCTGAAAGATAGAAACGGCTTCACATCCTACCAATGAGATATTGCTTCATACATACTGGCGAATGCAGCAAAACAAGAGCAAACTACGCAAACAAGCTATCGCTTGCTAAGTATCAGATTACCTGCTTAAAGAGATTACTGTCAAATAAAAACCACCTAAGGCATGGTTCAAATGAAGGCGAAAATTTAAACAGTCTGGGTAATCCCAGATTAATTCTGAATCTGCTCAGGAAGCCATCTCGGAATTAATTCTTGGCAGTTCAGATTGTTCAAACTGTCATATTGATCTACGCTTACCTTGAACCTTGCCTAAGCTCCCTAATTGTGTTTGCGGATGGACAAATGATTGGCATCCCTACACAGTGGGGCGCTCCTTAAGGTCGTTCCAGTAGAACTTCAATTCTTCGAGGCGTTGGCGTAATCCAATAGCGTCAGATGGCTCTGCGGTCACGAGCGCGTCCTGCACGACCTTCACCAGAATCTCATACTCTCGCTCGGATAATGCCTTCGCCAGCCCGAACATGGCGATACTATGCTGGGCATCGACAAGCCGACGAAAGAGGCGGCGCTGCTCTCGCATCTCGTCGATATTCGCTAATGGCTTGGTGTCACCTCCACCTGGCAGTGCATTGAGACAGGTGGTGATCACCTGGTTGAGCAGGTGATATTTGCGCTCCCAGTCCGGCGCGTCCGGATCTCCAGGCGCTATTTCCGCGCTGGCGAGAATCTGGGCAGGGCCATGTGGCGTAATGCGCAGCCGTCCAAGATCACCCAGCTGGGCATGGGTAAAGGTGTATATCCGACCATTGCCGGGAAGTGCTACTGCTGTGGTGGTCACGCCGGCAGGCAGATCGTCAGGGGTCAATCGTCGCATCGCGGTCCTTCCTATTTTTCTCTGGTATAGCACAGCGAGTGTAAAAATGCGAGCAGATAGGACTGTTGGACCTGCAGCCATTCTCCGTCCGAGAGCGCTGTTTGGCCCTCATCTCGCGAGAGCTGCGCCATGGAGAAGTTATGCCCTCTCAGCGTGTGCTCGGCCTCGGCCAACACGTGCGTCATCGCTGGCAAATGATCAGTTCCGCCGAAACCGACCCGGCAGTCGTTCCAAGCGTTCTCGTGCAGGGATCGCCAGAAGATGTGGGGTCTGCGGCTCGTCTGGATTACTACCAGCAGATTCTCGACCAGCTTCAGCACCATCCAGCCATACGGGATCGGACGAAGAATGTACCGCTCTACATCAACCGAGGGAAAAAGAGCAGCGATCCTGTTGAATGGCTCCAGATGCGCAATGCTGTTGAATATGCCCTGGCGCTCCTGCGTGTGAAAGTGGTCTTTGTTGATGAGGCACAGCACCTGCTGGCTCCCGATCCCGTTCGCAAACCCACTGCGCAACTGGACTGGCTCAAAGCACTGGCCAATCGAACCAATGTGTTGCATGTACTTGGAGGGAATTTTGATTTATATGAGTATTGTCATCTTTCCGGTCAAGTTGTGCGGAGAATGCGTGATCAGCATTTTCCTCGCTATCACCTGGATAACCAGAAAGAATGTGAAGAGTTTGTCGGTGCCCTCAAAAGCCTACTGGAGCATGTTCCCCTCTCTGTCGATGTCTCTGCGCTCCTCTTGCGCTGGCGGTGGTTTGGGGAATGGAGTGTGGGGTGTGTGGGCGTGTTGGGCGATTGGATTGTCGATACCGTTGACGCCCTTTGGCGCAAAGGCGAAACCGTTCTCACCGTTGATGCACTGACCAAGCATGCGTTGCAGCCCGACCAACGAGCCCGTTTGGAAATGGAAGCTCGGATTGGGGAAAACCGAGTGGCGCGAGCAAAAGCCCAAAGCGAGCAGGAACTCCAACGGCTGCTCAGCACTCCGGTTCCTGATGGGAAACTCCTCCAGGTCACGCCTTCCGCTCCTTCGACTATGGGCTCTGGCCGAGCCAGGGGAGATCGAATCGAGCGAGCACTGTCCCGCGACCCGGTGGGGGAAAGCACACATGCGCAGGCATCTCACAAGTGCCCTGGAGCAGACCAGGAGTTGGATCTGGACATCCATCGTTTCACCCAATCAGCAGTGGTTCATGTGCAATGCAGAGAGTGTGGGAGTACACGAAAAGGCGTGATCAAAAAGGATCATGTCTTCTGTTCTCCCCATGACAAACTGCGTGGTCGCAGCACCCACACAGGCCCGCGATGGGTCAAACACCACGAGAGCGGATGGAAAGTCGAGGCAAAAGCTTAAACGTGATCGATCCCGAAAATTTATGGGTCAGAAAAGATACTCTTTGAGGCCCCGAAAGTCCTGCCTTCATTCCGCCGCATGAACGGTTATGGGTCAGAAAACAATGCGTTTTTCTTTTGCCTACTTGGCTCTCGTTCGAGAAAATGGTTCACTACTGCATGGAAAATTTACAAGTCAGGACCATTTCACTCCTATGCCGCTTTAACTCGCTCTACTGGCTTCTCTCTGGCAAGCAAGCGAGAAAATTTATTCGTCAGGCTAGCGAAGTTATATGGATCTTACGCAACCCTGCTGATGCCAGTTATGGTATGCTGAGAGTTGGTACCATTTTTCAGAAGACGATTCGCCTGTTGTCCTTGATAGTGCTTGTACTTGTCTTTTCTCTCCTGATTTCTCTTGCTCTGATGGAGCACGCGACGTTTGAGCAGATCAAACTCAGCTCGACCATACATGCTCCTTTTAATCAGCTTGAGCCGATTCACATGGCCCTCCAGAGGCCCATTGCTCCAAGGCAATGTTAATCCCGCCAGGACCGCATCTTTATCTCTTTGCACTCCTGCCACAAACGTTTGAAATGCTTCGAGATGGCTGGCTTGCACGGCTTCTAGCCAGTCATCAAGCTGCTCTCCAGTGCGCTCACGTACCATGCGCAGAAACGCATTGACTAGCTGATAGGTGGTTTCCACGTGTGGGCTTGCTTGTCTCATCTGTCGGAGCGTCTCCTGCTCTTCGGCTTTCAGCACTTCTTCCTTGCGAAAAAAGAGCCAGGTGGCTTGTTGTGCAGAGAGAGCTAACAATGGGTTGGGCTGGTGCTCAGTTGAAGGAGAACCACGCGACCGCGCCGGCAAGCGCGTCGGCTCCAATGTTTCTAGATAGCGATAGAGCGCACGCCCAGAGCCTTTGTAGCCTCTTGCTCTCACTTCCCTTTCCAATTGTGCTCCCTTGCGACATCCCTGGTGCCAGCGCTTCAAGAGGTACGTCTTGTAGGGATCAATGAGACGGGGCCGTTGCTTGCGAGGGCCAGAGTAGGGAATGGTTCCAGTCACGATCCATCGTTGAATGGTTCGCTGTGTTACCCCGAGATGCAGAGCGATCTCAGCGCTCTGCATGCCTTGTTTTTGCAATGCCACGATGTGCTCATAGCGAGCCGTTCGCTCGGCTTGACGAGCCAATTGTGCGTGTTGGACGGCTCGTGTTCGGGCTGGGTGCCGCTCTTCTGACGTATGTCCCTTTTCTTTTGTTTCTGATCGGGTTCTCATCTGTTCTGCACGACGTAGCTGGGCAAGGCTCTCTGCCAATTGCACCGAGACACATTCCGCCAGATTTTTGACCAGATGCCAACGGTCGCTCACCTGCCGAGCCTGTGGAGCGCCTTTGGAAATCGCTGAAGCATATTCGGAGGAACCATCGCGGCTGACAATATCGATGGAAGGATGTTTCTTTAACCACGCTTCTACCGTCGAAACCTTTCGGTCAGCAAGCAGATCAATGGGGTGATTGCGCTCCAGATCACAGATCAGCGTCCCGTAGCGCAATCGGCGCTTGTATGCCCAGTCGTCCAATCCAATGACTCGCGGTTCCGATGTCGCTGGCTGCCCAGAGCGGCGAACCAAACGCAAGATCGTATCGCGACTGCCGCTGAGGCCCATTTCGCTTCCCACATCGGCTCCTGCCTGGCCTCCAACTCTGAGCCCAAGCAGACAAAGCGCCTCTTGCAACCGGATGGTGCGGTGAGCATGAGGGCGACAAAGCTCTGGGAGCCGTTCGACGAACACCTTCTGCGCGCAGGTACTCTTTTTGCAGAAGAAGCGGCGCAGGTGAACGATGAGATGGACAGGACGACCCGCCGATGGAAGATCGTGAAGTGTTCGGCGATATCGGCTTTGCACCTGCGTAGAGCTCGTTCCGCATGTGGGGCACGAGGACGTTGGAGATGTTGTACGCAGCATAAGCGTGATCTCATCGGCAATATCAACATGCTCAATGAGCAAATCTGGAAGATCTGGAAAGAGTATCATAGGAAAAATGTGTACCTCAAGATAGGGGGTCTAGAAAAATTGTTCAACTTCTTAGTCTATCACATTTGAGATCAGCAGGGTTGCGTAAGATCCGTTATATTCGACGGACGACAATCATCCCGGGAAAGATTTTCCATTTGAGATCTCCATTGATGACCAACCGAACTACTTCGCAGCAGGCCAATTCACCATTCTCCCAGAAAAGGGAGAAGCGCACAGGATCGAAGGAACCACCAACATCCCAAGGCCAGGAGGAACGTACCCCTGCCCCTATGACGGCTCCGCCGCCAAACTCATCGTCGACCTCTCGAACAAACACCAGCCAGTGTGCGACCAGTGGGGAAACGTTCAGTATTATTGTCTGAAATGCCACAGGCGGCTCGTGGTCAGTCGGACTGGACAGATCATCTCTTCCTCATCTGTATGAGAGAGATGGCAACTAGGGAGTAAAAAGGCTCGCAGACATCTTTCAAAAAGAGGTGCTACCCTCTCTCCTATATCTGAGGGGCCAAGCATGCAGCATCACCAAAAGTCGTATATATTCGGGAAGAGAGTATAAAATTGCAATAGGGACGGTACATTCTACGATGAAGAGACAACAGACAGCAGATCCCAGCGAGAGAAGCCTGCTGAGAAAAGCACAGCGACTCAATGATCGAGGAAAACGCCTTGATGAACAAGGCAGGTATGTCGAGGCAGAAGCGGCTCACCGAGAAGCGCTCCAGATACGAGAACAAGCATTGGGACCAGAGCATCCAAAAACCTTGGCGAGCCTGCATAATATTGCAGATGTCTACTGCGATCTGGCTCGATACGCAGAGGCTGAAGCACTGTATCAACGTGTGCTCGCTATTGAGACACGGACAGGATGTGATATCGACCTGGAGCATGCAAAAACGCTCAACAACCTGGGCGTGCTCAAGACCAAACAAGGAAAGTATGCTGACGCTGAAGCCCTCTTCCAGCGAGCTCTGAGTATCGCTGAACAGGGCGAGGACACCTTCTCCCAAGAGTTGACAACCTATATTCTCGATGGGTTGGGCACGATTGCTGAGGATCGTGCATCCTATACAAAGGCCGAGGGACTCTACCAACGTGCGTTAACCATTCGCGAACATCTCCTTGGAGCGAAAATCGAGATGGCTCATTGCTTGAACAAGGTTGCACGTGTCTATGAAGCCCAGGGAAAGTATGAAGAAGCCAAAGATCTCTACCAACGTGCTTTCTCTATTGCGGAAGCCGAACTCAGGCCAGATCACCCGGATATGGCCCTCTTTCTCAATGACCTTGGCTTGCTCGCAGCGAAACAGGAGCAATTCGAGCGAGCTGAACCCCTCTATCAGCGAGCGCTCAGCATCTACGAACAGGCACTGGGGCCGGAGCATCCTTACGTCGCAGATGTCTGTGGGAATCTAGGCAAACTATACGGGAAGACTGGGAAGCCCGTTCAGGCCGAAGCTCTTTTGCGGAGAGCGGTCGCGATTGATGTACAGGTGTGTGGAATGGAGTATCCTGGTACCGCTTTGAGCTTCTCGAACCTTGCGGGCCTCCTCACTGATCAAGGGGCCTATGCAGAGGCCGAACCATTGTTTCAGCAGGCATTGACCATTCTTCTTCAAACGGTTGGAGCGCAACATCCTGATGTCGCACATGTGCAAGGAAAGTATGCAGCATTGCAAGAGCGTCTGCACAAAGCAGATGGAGAAGAAAGATGAAGAAGAGCAGAGACACAGCGCAGCTCTTTACCTCTCTCAAGAGACAAGTTCTCCAGACGCCCGCCTATCAAAGGGTCTCATCCTTCCCGGATGAGGTAGAGCGTCTGCGGACGCTGGAAGAGCTGATTTGGTGGCTCGGCACCACAAATTTCTCTGCATCGCCTCTCGGAGGAGACTATGTAGCCCTTTCGGCATTATCCCACCTGCACGCTCAGTTAGACTTCTCCCATGCGGGAATGATACGCTTGATTACCTACATCACTAATCTCGACACGCCCGGCTTCTTTCTTGGGCGCGAACAGAAGCACAACGAGTTCCCAGTGAGTCAGAGTATTTCTGGCTACGAGGCCGCCGAGGCAGTTGCGGCGGCTGTAAGGCGGCGGCCCCACTTACGAAAAGCAGTGGCCCAATATGTTGTCTTTGAAGATCTTGGTGCCTACGATACGCTGACACTGGCCCAGCTCGCGGAGCAGGTGGAAAAAGAATATCGTTGGGAATTTGGGGATAAGGCATTTGCCTCATCGACGCGAGACGTGGCCGCGGCTCTTGCTCGCGCTGAACCCGAACGAGAGAGCCTGCGCAAGATGCTCACACTCGCTTTGGAGATCGGAACGCATCATATCCGCAGCCGCCTGGCGGTCAACTGGCTGGTGCAAGTGCAGTTGCGCGATCCTGCACTCCAGCAGGCAGTGGATCGTCTCAGGAAGATGACGCTCAAAGTCCTCTGGCAGCAGAAGATGACGTACTCTACAGATGATCCTGAGTTCCTGCTCGTCTTGCTCCGAGGAGAGGAATTTGAGGGCCAGCAAAATTGATGTTAATAACGGGTGTAAAATCCTCAATAGTGCCAGGATAAAACTCCCCAGTGCCGGAAGAGTATTCCCCACCGGGAAGAAAGAGGGTATCTTCAATGCAAGAGTGATGGTGAACTAGCTTGCATTGAGGAGACGCCCATGTTAGCACTTGAGGAGCGATTTATGATGCGAGACCTGTATCGGAAAGGGGTATCCATGAGCGAGATAGCCAGGCGCACAGGACGAGACCGCAAAACGATCCGTCAGACCGTGCAAGCGCCCGATATCTTGCTGCCCCAGAAGGCGCGCCAGCCAAAGGCACGCAAAATTGATTCGTATGTTTCCTACCTGGAGCAGCGTATGGCCGATGGAGTGTTGAATGCTCGCAAGCTCTACGGGGAAATCCTGGCCCAAGGCTATCCTGGCAAGGAAAGCCAGGTGCGTGAGTTTGTCCACGACCGACGACCTGATCGCCCGCCAGAGGCTTGCGTTCGCTTTGAGACCGCTCCAGGAGAGCAGGGACAGGTGGATTGGGGACA
>WNGD01006961.1_pt1 | contig 10722 bp, 8 predicted proteins | sample 5400671 | NCBI WGS metagenome assembly WNGD01 (sample SAMN13153369, study PRJNA577476) | soil metagenome | isolation source: 40 cm soil or saprolite under grassland replicate 2 | place: USA:California | collected 2016-06-15
GGTTCAGATCATCGACTTACGAGATCACAGTCGAGAATCCGGATGGACAACAGAGTGGAAGCGTCGATTTGACGGTGGATGGAAGATCGAGCGAAAGAGCGATCGACCTGGTCGATGATGGGAAACGCCATCGTGTCACCGCTTCGCTGCGGTCTTCTCCTTCCGTTGTTCAGGAAAGACAGGAGAAAGCTCGACTATAGCCGGGCCGTTGACGACCTTACCGTATGGATCGAACCGCGATCCGTGGCAAGGGCAATCCCAGGTTCTCTCGGTGTCGTTCCAGTGAACGATGCAATAGAGATGAGTGCAGACCGCTGAGCGCTGGTGGAGATTGCCTCGCTCGTCTCGGTAGACCGCAATCTTTCCTCTGCCGCGACCGACGACTGCTCCTTCGCCGGGCTTGATGGTGGCAACCTGTTCGGCGTCGGTGCTGGTAAACCAGTCCTTGTACTGCTCGGCGACGTTGGCGTTTTCCCTCAGATATTCCGGCGTCGCACGCAGCCTGACGCGAGCTGGATCGTAGAGTCGGGCCCACTGGTGCTTCCTGCCCTGCACCAGCTCGTTGAGCATGATGCCAGCGATGGTGCCGTGTGTCATTCCGTTGCCTGAATCGCCGGTGGCGATCCAGATGTGCTGGTCGCCACCGGGATTTCTTCCGATGTACGCCATGTAGTCGACTGGTTCCATGATCTGACCTGACCAGCGATACTCGACACGCTCGATCATCGGAAACCGCTCGCGCGTCCATTGCTCGAGACGGACGAATCTTTCCTCGGTGTCCTCGGCCTGGCCGGTCTTGTGGTCTTCGCCGCCGACGATGAGGATCTCGTGATCGAGCTCGCGACCCGCTTTGTCCTCAGCGGGCTGGAGCCGAATGTAGTGGTATGGATCGGGAGTGTCCCAGTATAAGCCGTGCGGAATGGCGCCCTTTGGAACGCGTGCGCCGATGACATAGGTGCGATAGGCTGCCTGCTTGCTGTGGATGATCAGCCAGTCGTTCACGGGAGTATTCGTGCACACGACTACGTTGTCGGCGCTGATGACGCGGCCCTCGCTCGTCGTCACGCGTGCGGGCTCGCCGTCCTCGATCTTTTCGGCGTGGACACCAGTGTAGATCTTGCCTCCGTCGCGAAGGATGGCGCGTGCCAGCCCCTTGAGGTACTTGAGTGGGTGAATGCTGGCCTGTCGAGGGAAGCGGAGAGCTGGTCCGCTGTCCCAGAAACTGAAAGGGATGCGATCGACGAGCTGTGTATCCGTTATGCCGGCGCGGTGTGTAGCCTCGAGCTCGCGCTCTAGATCCTTCCGTGTCTCGGTACCGCCGAGAAAAAGAAAACCTTCGAGCCGCTCGAAATCGCAGTCGATGTCTTCCATCGATGCAATCGTCTCGACTCGATGGATTGCCGACATGTGGCTCTCGGCCGCGATTCTCGCACCTTCCTCTCCGTGCATCTTCTCGATGTTGTAGTAGCGATCATCGAGCGCAGCGGTGAGGTGAGCGGTGGTGCGGCTCGTCTCGCCGCCGCCGATCGGCCCATCATCAATCAAGACAACGGCACGGCCTGCGCGCGCGAGCAGGTACGCGGTCGTCATGCCGGCGATGCCTGCTCCCACGACGCAGACGTTGGCGCGCAGATCCTGTGTAATCGATTGAAATTGTGGGACTTCAGTGGTGTCCATCCAGACAGAGGTCGTGTGACCCGAGTCGCTCTGCATAGAGGATCTCGTGCGTTGAATGGTGTGAGTCGTGCCGATCTGGAGACGCGCAATGGCGCATACGACATGCCATGTGCTACTCTAGAATCGTGTCCATTTTTGCAGCAGTAACGCTGGAGAATCCGTCATGAGCAAACATTCCAAGCACACGTGGATAGTCGATGTGATCGAAGATGGCTCAGCCTCGATAGAGGTTGATGGTCGAAGCGTGACACCGATTCCCGAGTGGCTGTTGCCGCAAGGAGTCAAGGAAGGAGACGTGTTGTCGGTGACGCACGATCGACGAGAGGGGAAATCCGCGCTGCTTATCGAGACTGATCCGGAGGCGAAGAAGAAAGCGCTCGACAGATCAGCGAAGCAGGTTTCGAGGAAGTCCAGGAACGATCGGGGCGGCGATATCCAATTATGAGATCGCTGCGGACTGCGGGCCAACGGCATTGCGGACTGCTGACTAATTGCGGATTGGGAAACCTACTGCGGACTGCGTAACTAGCGGCTGGCGAATTGCGAGCTACGAACTATGAACCACAATCGGGCTGGCGCGAAACTCGATCGCTTGGGCCCGTTAGATCGGTGCCCGGACGTTCAGGTGTGATCGTGTAGCCGCCGCTCGGTGTGCCACGTGAGCGGATGGTAATGGTTCCGTTCTGATCCGTGCGATACCATGGGACAGCCGCGGTGCGGTATATCTTCCTTGCCTGGGCATGCATGTGCCCGTATTCATTGCGAGCGCCCACCGATGCGATGACCCACTGTGGACCTGTGAGCGCCAGATAACGCGGCGTGACGCCGTTGCAACTTCCATGATGATCGGCCTTGAGCACATCAACGCGCATTCCGGGATTCCTGTCGTAGCCGGTTCCCTCGAACCAGTTGATCTCCGCATGCTCTGCATCGCCGGCGAGCCACATCGTGAAGGATGCTGAGTCGGGTCCGATCAGCTTCACTGCAGTCGAGCGATTGTTCGCGCCGTCACCTTCGGGGAATGGCGCCAGTATGTGGAGTTTTGCTCCGCCGGTCATCGTGATCGTGCAAATCGGGCGTCCATCTGAGCATGGATCGTCGGTATCGCGATATATCAAACTGTCGTGATCCACGCGTGACAGGATCGAATCACGCAGCTCGGCTAGTGTGACTGCCGGCGCCGGATCCTTGTTCTCGAACAGATAGCGGACACGGATGTGTCTCGATGTCTTGAACAGCTCGCGCAGACCGCTGTAGTGATCGAGATGCTGGTGCGAGAGAATCACGACGTCGATCGTGGAATTGTTGAGGCGGAGCGAATCGAGATATCGCCCGAACGTGGCGGGATCCGGACCGCCGTCGATGATTACTCGGCTCGATCCGTTTCTGACGTAGATAGCGTCGCCCTGGCCAACATCGAGCAGGCGAACGATCAGCTCTTGTCCGCCTGAATCGCTTACGAAGCTCGTTACGGGCGGCTTGCCCGGTTTGCCCCTGCGGCGTTCCTTCGTTGGTGAGGATTTTCCCGGGCGCTTCGACTGGCGATGCTGCTGCGCCTCGATGAGAAAGGCTAACGATACCAATGCAACGGAGAGAAAGAGAGTACGTCTGAGCATGGTTGTCGGTCGCCGGAGCTGCCAGCGTTAGTAGCAACCTCGCGGCTGCGATCGCGGTCGGCCGTGTCGTTTTAGCACGTGCAGCATCGTTGTGCGCCGTTGCGTCTAGGTAACGATCTGCCGGAGAACTGCTCGCACGGGCGCAGCATCGAGTGCCATGAGCTTGAGTGGAAATGCCATCAGCTCGTACATCGTAGGTATGACTCTTCTCAGGTCGAGGTTTTCGAGTATCGCTCCGTTGCCGGAAAAGAGCATGTTGTGGACGGGAAGGTTCTTGCTGTCCCTCGGATCCACCGACGGTGCATCGACGCCGAGTAAACGGAGCCCGCGGCCGAGCAAGGTGCGGATGCAGGACTCTGAGAGCGTAGGCCAATCCTCTGGGAACGCGCCACTGGCGATCGTTCTGCCCGTTCGCAGCAACAGCCGCTCGACGAATGGCAGTGACTGAATCTTTTCCAGTTCCTCGATGTCGATCTGTTTGCTGAGGCTGGAAACGTCGACGACGATCGCAGGACCAAAAAAAATGTCGAGGGACAGCTCGTGTGATCCTGACCATCCCTCGCGAACGTGGAGTGGTGCGTCGGCGTGGGTGCCGACGTGAGGGCTCGACGTGAAAGAGGAGACATTTACGCTGGCGCCGGCCGCCATTGAAGAGGCCCACCCACAGCTGAACGGAGTATCTCCCGGCCACTCGGGCGTATCAGGATTGAGCGTAACGCTTATGTCGCGGAGAAGAGGCTCGTTACCGTTCACACACCGCTCTCGGCGTATGGATCGCGACGCAATCTGGCATCCACAGAACTAAAGCAGGGAGCCTTCATACTGGCGTTCGTACTAATTCTTTCCGAGGAGTCGTTTCGCTGTCTCGATGATTCGATCAACGGTGATACCGAGGTGGGTATATATGGTAGCCGCCGGCGCAGAGGCACCGAATCGCTCGATTCCCAGAATTACACCATCGTCGCCTACCCAGCGGTACCAGGACATTGGATGCGCTGCCTCCATCGCAATACGCTTTACCCCTTTCGGCAACACACTGTCTCGATACGCCTCGTCCTGCTGGGCAAACAGCTCCTGACTCGGCATACTGACGGCGCGGGCACGGATGCCATCGGCCTCGAGCTTCTTTTGCGCATCGAGAATCAAGCCGACCTCTGACCCACTCGAGATCAACACGACTTCGGGAGCTCCACCCGGCGCTTCGGCGAGCACGTAAGCACCGCGAGCCAGTCCACTAGCGGAGGCGTACTTCGACCGGTCGATGAAGGAAAGTTTTTGCCGCGTAAGGACCAGCGCAACCGGACCCTCCTTGTGCTTGATTGCTGCTCGCCAGGCCTCGGCGGTCTCAGAAGCATCTGCCGGCCGGATTAGGGTCATACCGGGAATCGCACGCAGCGCACTAAGCTGCTCGACTGGCTGGTGCGTCGGGCCGTCCTCGCCCAATCCGATCGAGTCGTGCGTGTAAACGTAGATGACGTGGCGATGCATGATGTTCGCGAGCCTGACCGGAGGTCTCATGTAGTCCGAGAAAATCAGGAACGTCGCTCCGTAAGGAATGATGCCGCCAAAAAGTGACATCCCGTTCATGATCGAGCCCATGCCGTGCTCGCGAATGCCGAAATGGAAGTTGCGACCGGCGTAGTTCTCGGCTGAAAAGCTCGGCTCACCCTTGATGATGGTGTTGGTGGAGCTGGCGAGATCGGCCGAGCCTCCCATTAGCTCGGGAATCTTCTTGCCAATGGCGTTGATGACGACGCCGGACGCCGCGCGACTCGCAACATTTCCATCTTTTGCAGTGAACGTTGGGATCGCCCCTTCCCAGCCATCCGGCAATTCGCCGCGCAGCCGGCGCTGAAGCTCCTTCTCGAGACCTGGATTCGCCGCTTTGTAGGCGTCGTAGATCTTCTTCCATTCATCCTGCGTCTTCGCTCGGCGCTTCGCTGCTTCGCGCCAATAACGGAGAGCCTCCGGCACAACGTAAAACGGTTCCTGCGATGGATATCCAAGCGCCTGCTTGGTCAGCTTTATCTCGTCCTCGCCCAGCGCAGAGCCGTGTGCTTCAGCCGTGTCGTGCTTGTTTGGACTTCCGTAACCAATGTGTGAGCGGACGACAATCAGCGATGGTCTGCCAGTTTCGGCCTTGGCAGAATCGATCGCGCGATTGAGCGCGGCCAGATCGTTGGCATCGGCGACGTGCTGCACGTGCCAACCGTAGGCCTCGAATCTTTTTCCGGTGTCATCGCTGAAAGTGAGAGCGGTGTCGCCTTCGATCGTGATGTGATTGTCGTCATAGAAACCGATCAACTTGCCGAGCCTGGCGTGTCCGGCGAACGAAGCCGACTCGTGCGAGACACCTTCCATCATGTCTCCATCGCTGGCGATGAAGTACACGTGATGGTCGATGATCTTCTGCTCGCGATTGAACACGGCGCCCATGTGCGCTTCGGCTACCGCCATGCCCACCGCGTTGCCCACTCCCTGGCCGAGCGGGCCGGTGGTGGTCTCCACGCCTGGGGCATAGCCGTATTCTGGATGTCCGGGTGTCTTGCTTTCCCACTGACGGAACTGCTTCAGATCATCGAGAGTGAGATCGTAACCGGTGAGATAGAGCACGCTGTACAACAACATCGATGCATGTCCTGCCGACAACACGAACCGATCGCGGTTCAGCCAGTTGGGGTCGGCGGGATTGTATCGGAGGTGTTGGGTCCAGAGGACGTATGCGAGCGGAGCGAGCGCCATCGGAGTGCCAGGATGGCCGGAGTCCGCCTTCTGAACTGCGTCCATGGACAGAACTCTGATCGCATTGATGCAGAGATCCTCCAGCGATTGGCCTGCCGCTGTGGTCGAAGGAGAAGGCGCTGACTGAGGGGCAGTCGCGGTATTTACTGAGTCGGACATTAGAAGCAGGTTGTAAGTGCGAGGGACCAGGTACGAGGTGCGGGGTTACGCGACTTAGAGTGAGTTGTCATCTGGAAGCTAGCCTATACACGAGTGCGTTGCAGGGCGAGCCAATCTGCGGCTTCGCGTACTTCGCTGGGCACCAGATTGTGCGCGGCCAGTTGCCATTTGACAGTGACATCTGCGTTCGCCGCTTCGAAAATCTCTACCAATCTCTCTACACTCGCAGTCGGGACAACCGGATCCATTCGGCCAGCGGAGATGAAGACCGCGGAGCCATCGAGTTCTTTTTTCTCGGGCGGTTCGTAAACGAGCATCGGGCGAAAGAGGATTGCCGCCTGGAGGACTCCAGGCTCTACAAGCATCACAGTGGATGCGACGTTGGCGCCATTGGAGTAGCCGAGTGCAAAGATGCGACCGGGATCAAGCCCGTACGTAATGACTGCCGCGCGAATGAATCGCGCCAATTCCTCGGCACGTGAGCGCACTTCCTTCGGATCGAATACACCTTCAGCCAGACGTCTGAAGAAACGCGGGGCTCCATTCTCCAGGACATTTCCGCGCGGACTGAGTATGGCAGCGCCCGGTGCCACGGCTTGTCCGATTCCGATGAGGTCGTTCTCATCTCCACCGGTGCCGTGCAGTACGATGAGAGTTTCGTCGGACCCGGCATCCTTCGCTGGCACGAAGCGGTGAATGAATCCGAGGTCTTCAGTCACGCGTTGGGGCCGCGCAGCTCGAGCGGTGCATGAATATTGGGAAGCAGTGCCTCGATCTCGAACCTTCTTGGCTCGAGCCACTCTGGAAGCTTGAGCGACTGGCCGAGCGAATCGAATGGCTCGTCGACGGCGAACCCAGGTCCGTCGGTTGCGATCTCGAAGAGCACACCGCCAGGCTCGCGAAAGTAAATGGATTTGAAGTAATCACGATCAAGCTGTGGAGTAACGTTGTAACCGAGCGATGTGAGCTCGGTCCTAACCTTCATCTGCTCGACTTCGCTGGGGCTACGGAATGCAACGTGGTGGACGGTGCCCGCTCCCATTACACCGCGCCAGATGCCAGGCACGCAGCGAAGATCCACAATCGTGCCCGGACCGCCGTTTCCGCTTGCGTACCGAAAGATGCTTCCCTGCTCCCGCACCAGCCTGAAGCCGAGGGTGTTGGTGAGAAGCTGACCAGTGAGCTCGTTGGCGTCGAGCCAGAGCGTGATCGAGTAAATGCCGCGGATTGCGTGCTCTGCAGGCACTCCAGCGCCCGACCAACCTGTTTCGGTGTCGACTGTCTGGTGAGCCACGAGCTCACCCATGAATCCTTCGTGATCCTTGAAGGCAATGACGCGCTCGTCCTCGTAGCGAGCAACGGGCTGCTCGAAGTCGACTCTCTTCTTGATCAGTCGTTCGATCCAGAAACCGACCGAGCTGGGAAGGATCGAAAACGATGTGACAGCAACCTGTCCACCGCCTTGTCGGCCGCGACGCGCGTCCGGCCAGGGGAAAAAGGTGAGGATGGTTCCTGGTGTGCCGTGCTCGTCGCCGAAGTAGAAGTGATAAGTAGTCGGATCGTCGAAATTCACCGTACGCTTAACGAGTCTCAGGCCAAGAATGCCAGCGTAGAAATCGAGGTTTCTCTGCGGGTCGCTCGCTATACCGGTGACGTGGTGAATACCGGCAGTCCGGAAACTCATCGTGCTGATTCCGCGAGGAACTCACTAGGCGCGGAGAGCCATGGCCTCGGCTTAGCTTCTTGTTGGCTTCTCGCGCTGATCGGTGCTAGTACGGGGTAAGCCGTGCTCACCGCCATAGCCGCTTTTGTGCTCCCTTGGGTGTGAAGGAACGTCCTCAGGATTGGGCTGCCCCGATCGCGTGCCGGGATCGCCATCCCCTTGCCCGGAAGGGCGGCGCCTGGTCTGTTCTTGTTTTCGCCTGGATGGCATGATTTCTCCAATCTTGACTCTTCCATTTAAGCAACGGGCATGCCCGTTAGCTGGGGCATTAATGTGAGCCGTCTCCAGTCCTCGCGAAAACCAAAAAAACAGAGACGTCTTCGCAATCTGAGCGATCCGCGCACGCTCAGCGAGCTGGCGTTGCGGCTGAAAGAGGGAATCTATATAACGACGCTGGATGGGGAGATCATCGACGCCAACCCCGCGTTCCTGGAAATGTTCGGGGTCGAATCGCTCGAGGAGCTGAAGGGCTACCGCACGAGCGATTTTGTGCGACCAGATATGCGGGCGCGAGAGATGGCGCAACTCGAGCGCGAAGGATCCGTTCGTGACGTCGAGTTTCAGCTCACGCGCCGCGATGGTAAAACACGAACCGTTGTCGACAGTGCGTTTCTATCGGTGGATCCGGAAACCGGCGAGAAGTACTGTCACGGGATTCTGGTCGACATCACCCATCGGAAGGAGCTGCAGACGCAGCTCCTCGAGCTAAGCATCCGCGATCCACTGACCGGTTGCTACAACCGCCGGTACCTGAACACCGTCACGCGCCAGTGTGAGGCGCAGCCGAAAGGTGAATGGGGTTGTATCTACCTCGACATCGACCACTTCAAGCAGTACAACGATACCAATGGCCACGCCGAGGGCGATGCCGTGCTGGTGAAGATGGCGCGATTCCTCATGCGCCACGTACGGGCCGAGGAAGCGGTGGTGCGCGTGGGCGGAGACGAATTCCTGGTGGTGCTCTGCGACTCTGGCGAAGACCAGACTGAGCACGTCGTGGCGAGATTGCGTGCTGCCGCGCCGACATCGGCTCCGGGTCCCTTCTCAATGGGATGGGCGGCGCGCAAGCACGGGGAGAACTTCGAGGCGACGATGATTCGTGCCGATCATCGGCTGCTGGCAGTCAGGGTCGACGAGCGCCGCGACCAAAAACGACGGCGCAAGCAGCTACGCCGGACCTAGGACTTTTCGAGAGTTCCTAGCCGAGGTTCACCGGTAACTGCCTCTAAATGGGCTCTGCGACCGGCAAAACACCAAACCCCCGCGCGGCTGTGCAAGTAAGGCGCTGACGCACGTCCCACAGTAGAACCTTCTTCTACTGGTGTATTATGCGCTCACTTCTGGTTGCACTCGTCGCTGGCATTCCCGCTATCGTTTCTGCACAAATCATTGAGGGGCCTCCGCGTCCGTGGCCATGTCCGGCTCCTCCGCCATGCCAGCGAGGGAGACCGTGCATCATGCCGGCGTGCGGCATCACCTCGCCGGACGTGTTTCGACAGAGCAGCGATGTACGGGTCGATCTTGTCGATCGGGTGCTGCGCTATGAAATAACCGAGACCTTCGTCAATCGCGGCAGCAGGGCAGGCGAGGCGGATTTCATGTTTCCGCTACCGAAGGGTGCGGCGTTCCAGGATCTCAAGCTCTCGATCAACGGTGAGCTGGTCTCGGGCGAAACGATGAGTGCCGACCGGGCGCGACAGATCTATGAAGAGATCGTCCGCCGCCAACGCGATCCTGCCCTGCTCGAATGGATGGGATACGGGCTGCTGCGGGCGAGAATCTTTCCGATTGCGCCTGGCGAACAGAAAAAAGTCGTGGTGCGCTTTCAAACAGTTGCGCCACGTGAGGGAGACGCGCTGAGAGTCGACTATTTCCGTGGAACTCGCACGAATCAGGTCGGCAGATATCAGGAGCCCGAAGGGCGTACTTCGTTTGTGCTCACCTATCCCAATGATCCGATGTACGGGACCGCGTATTCTCCGACGCACTCCATCTATGAGAGAGGATATACGTCAGAGAGTGATCGCGACACCGATGATGACCGCTCGTTTGCTTCCAGCTATCGCGGGTCGGTGCGACGGGTTGAGGTAAGGGACGCGCGCGGAGAGGTCACGCTCCTTATCCCAATCCGCCGCTCGACTAGCGCCGCGATCTCGCTGCTGGCGAACGCACCTGGCAACGACGATGGGTTTGCGCTGATCACTTTGTCGCCGCCAGCGGTACGGCCGCGCGCGGTTCCACGCGATGTGACATTCGTCATCGACGTCTCAGGCTCGATGAGCGGCCAAAAAATGGAGCAGGCACGTGCGGCTGGGAAGCAGCTACTGGGGACGCTGTCTCCAATGGACCGCTTCCGTCTAATCGATTTCTCGAGTGACGTGCGGACTTTCCGGGATGATTTCTCGACTGCGACGCGCGAGAACATCCGCGCAGCCGAGCGGTACCTCGATGACCTCGACGCACAGGGATCGACCAACATCTCGGGCGCGCTGGACGAAGCTCTGTCCGCGCGAGTTCAATCGGGACGTCTTCCGATCATACTGTTTCTTACTGATGGCCAGCCGACGGTCGGCGAGCGGGATGCGTCAGTAATCGCTTCGAACGTCGCGAGGAACCGTGGCTCGCGCAGGCTGTTCACATTTGGCGTGGGCGCGGATCTCAATATTTCACTGATCGAGCAGCTCGCGCTCGAAGGTCGAGGCACTGCCAGCTTCGTGCGTCCGGAAGAATCTGTCGAGCGCGCGGTTGGAATAGTCGCGAGCCGTCTCACGAGTCCGCTCGTGACCGATGTCCGTATTCGCGCCG
>WNGD01020809.1_pt1 | contig 10722 bp, 7 predicted proteins | sample 5400671 | NCBI WGS metagenome assembly WNGD01 (sample SAMN13153369, study PRJNA577476) | soil metagenome | isolation source: 40 cm soil or saprolite under grassland replicate 2 | place: USA:California | collected 2016-06-15
AACATAGAACGGATCGCCCGAATAGATCGCCACGGGATAGGAAGCAATACCCGCTACCTTCAACATCGCGCGCATCAGTGTCACCTTATCTTTGCAATCACCGTAAGACTTGGCAAAAATTTCGCCGGCCGTATGCGGTTTATACCCGCCGCCGCGGCCGATTCCTGTTTGAATCGAAATGTACTGAATGCTTTGAGCATAATGCCCAATCGCTCGGATCTTTTCGATTTCAGACCTTGCGTTTGAGGAAAGGCGCTGTACCGTTGCCGTCAACTCAGGCGTAGGCCAAGCCTGGGGTTCCTGCAAACCGGAGAGCCAGCGCGAAACGCTCTGCCACGTTTCGAATGAGGGACCGAAAGTAGCGTCGGTTCCCGCAGGCGGCAAGAACGTTACCGCCAGCCGCGGCGCAATTTGATCAAGGCCCGGCATGGCGGGTTCCGGTTCAATCGGGGGCAGGCCTCGCAATTCCCAGGTGTAGGTCGATCCGGTGACTATCGGATCCACGGGCGCGTGATTAAAGGTGAAACTTGACGCCGTCCAACCAGAAGGCACGGTGAGCACGACACGCGAAATGAGAGCGGGCAGCTCATCCTGAAACGGCCAGTCGAACTGAGTGAACACAGAGCGTTCCTCCGTCACGGCCTCATAGGCAAAAATGGACCCTGCATCCGAATCTTCCGTTGCAGAAATGACCTTTGCACGAACTTCGTTATAGATGTCATTATTGACGGCAGCAACGTCGACTGCCGTATCGTACTTCTTGAGAGGTAACGACGGCCGCAACAACCACGCATTCAAACCGCGAACTTTTCCGCTGTCCGTGCGGTAGACGGCTCGTGCGGCGGCGCGACTGCGAGCCTCGCGTGAGAGCAAACGCGTTACACGTCGAGTGGTCGTGACCATGCGGCCATCCCGCTCGACAACCACTCTTTCCTCGGCCAGGAGAACCACTCCCGGTATCTTTGGACCAAAGACCGGGATAGTACTGCCCGCAGCTTCTCTGATCCATTGCGGAACGTCCTGAGCTGTTGAAGGCTTTGTGATGACCGCGGCCAATAGGCAACACCAAACCAGCCGTTTCATTAACGTTTTTCCCCTTCCAGCATCATTTCTCTTATCGCGATTTTATGAGCGTCACGCTCACCGAGCGTATCCAAAACAGACTTGAGAAGTGGATATTCGGAAGGCGGGAAAAAAATCTTCTCGTCGATTCCAAACGAAAGACGGCGTAAATATCGCAGCGTCCGGCCATCCTCCGTGACACCGATGTGCATTTCGTGTTTGATCGTGGTATCAGCCGCTGCCTCGTGAGGCGGTTGGTCCGCATTGTCTAGAGCGAAACCCTGGGGAAGATCAATGATGACGGTGTCGTCCTCGGTCCAAGGATAAGGGAAATAGATGGGGTGAATTCGCGTGCTCGTTGTCAGCATCGGGGCTCTGCCGTGTTGGAAATATCCGGGCTCGAAGAACAAACGTCTTCCAATCCGTTGAGCGTAACCCGGTATGCGAACATGATACGACTCGGCCACTGGCTGCTCACGGTCCAAGACATTTTGGATCTGAACGTTGGAGATTTCAGCCTCGCTGATCCGGCCCTGGATCGCCTTCTTGATGTATTCCTCCCGCCCATTGGAAGTAAGGCCATCCAGAGCCTCCTTTTCCTGAGCGCCAGTGTGTCCGAAGAAAACGAGCCGCACGTCTCCTTCAAGCGTGCCATCCGCCTCGAGGCGTCCTGTGATGGAACGTTTTAATAGCGACCTCTCCGCCGAAGAAACAGGCGTTGTTACAAATTGCGAGCCGCTCGAATCGACGAGCAACGCAGAAATGCCCTCCTCTTGCCACCGCAGCATCCCGAATGGCAGGTATCGTCCTGCAGGGTCGAAGAAACGCCATTGATCGTTTAGCCGTACGGCAATGTTAGAAGAGACAAGCATGTGCGGTGTTGGGTAACGCGGGTTGAAAAAAAATCTTCCGCGATCGCTTAGGACCGAATAGCGGGCATCGAATCCTGCAGCACTTGCCAGGGCAGCGAACAAAAAGTCGATGTCCCAGCCTGTTCCTGCTTTCCGCTTCAGAGTATCCGACGGAGTCTTGTTTTCCTTGGCCAGATCGGCGGCGCGTTGAACGGGATCTTCGTCGGCATCATCATCGATGCGCCGGATTTCGCTTCTGCAGAATTCGTAAAGACGCCGGAGTTTTTCCTCGGGTGTCGAAGCCTTGGATACCTGGCTGGCCGCTTCTTGCCGAATATCGTCTGTGATCTTCATCCGCGATTTAACCGATTCGTAACGATACCGGTTGTAGTCCTGCCAAAAATCAAGGTAATCGTAGTAAATAAGGAGCCATGCGCGAACCGCAGATTCCGGCGGCATTCCCGGCTCTTCCTTAAACGCAGGAACGGATTTGACGGTCCCGCTCTGATTCCCGCGCTTGTCTGTGTGCAACAGATCGAGATCGGAGTCGACATTGAACGCCGCTATCTTGAGAGGCCACGGTATTGTCGGCAGCGGCTTGATGGTAAAGCGGACCAGTTGGACAGGGATATCCCGTTGTACCGGCAATGGGAGATGAAACGGGTCTACATCCTGGAACACTTCCGTCCAGCGATAGTCCATCAGCACTCCCGGTTTCACACTCGGCAGGGCAAATGACTTCGCCTGCACCTTCACCTTTTTGACCTTCACGATGGTTCTTTCAAATATCGCGTCCGGTTTTAAGGCGATCACCGTGCCATCAGGTTGAATGGTTCGGGCGGCGATGTCCTTGATTGAATTACGGCCGCCATAGGGAAGATCCACGCGGCCCTGCGATTCTACCCCGCGATCGGTGAAAATTTTGATTCGGATGTAGTGAGACAAGACCGTCTTGGATTCGCCCTGCTCGATGTGTATGTTCCAGAACAGCGCTTCGGCGTCGGCACTCTTATCGACTGCCCGTTCCGACGCCAGCTCTGAAGCAGTAACGGGCTGCCAGTCCTGACCGTAAGCCGTGTCTACCCCTATCGCTCCGATGAGAATCGATATCGCAACCCGCAAAAATTTCATAGCGCTCCCCTAAGTGGCGCTCCACTGACCTGGATCGGTGTGCGAAATGTCATACTTTTGGCGCAAAAGCGGCGGCTGCCAGAACCGATATCAGGCCACCCGTCAAAATCATTCTTTGCATTCTTTGATTCCTCTCGCTGAGTTGTGCTCCCGTGTTGGGCGTGGTCTGCCAACAAAACGTATAACCTTTCCTGCGGGAGGCGAAATGGCTCAAACGTATGGCAAATACCGCCTTTCGTGCCTGCCGCTAGTGTTACGCACTTTTCACATGCAGGTCGCGACCAATTCGCTGTGTTAACAGCCCGTGTGGACGCAACGAGTTGTTCGGTTTCTCTTGAGAATCCGAACAACCGTGCGCGCGGCTTAGCGATCAGCGATTTACGGAGGTTATGCGGTGTATCAACCCTGGATAATCCTCTTCCGACGACGAAATAACTAACCCCGAATCGCAACTTTTTACAATCGGGATGTATTTTTGCGCCCTCCCGATTGTCTTATGTTTGAGGGGACTTTTTTTGCAGGCGCAGGTGACCGACTGGATCGCTCCAGTCGCAAGTGCCGTTCGTGCATGCGATCGACAGCACGTACGCTGAAGGTGTGCGTGTGGACTTCTCTCTCAAGAACACGAAGGCAGGGAAACAAGGACACGATGTCTGCCAGGGAATTCAGTCGGACTGTTCGAATAGTCCTGACGGCGGTTGGGGCCCCTCAGGGAAGAGCGAGCCGTTGAGAAATTCTACTGGAGATTTTGTCAAGTGGCACAAAGCGGTGATAAGAACACATCGTTCGGCATCTTTAGAAGCGTCTGCTGTGGACGGGAGATCGTCATTATCGACGGCGCAACTTTTCCAGAGTGTCCAAAACACAGGCACTTGCCTACGGAATGGGTAGCTATAAGTGAGTCCGCCGTACGGATCCACCTCGTCGTGTTGCCGCAAAAGGAAACTGCACATTCAGTCCCTTGAATTTCGTCAAGCCGATGCTTCGGCTAGGGCGGCCCATTGCGCGACAAACCTATGACGCGCACAGACTTCCGGCCCAGGAGGATCGAAATGAGCCACGGCGGGCAGATCGCAGCAATAAAAGCTGAAAATCATACACCGGAATCAGAACTGGAAGTTCTCGATGGTTCCGATGAAGGCGCCTTAGATTTCGGCGACCAGCGACAGACTGGCGTCGTCATTAAGAAGAACGACCGCCATCTTTCTGAATTTCACAGGTGGTATAGAGAAGGTCGGTTGATCTTGGACCCGGAGTGGCAGCGTAATTATGTATGGGCGAACCAGCGCGCTTCGAGGCTAGTGGAATCATTTCTGATCGACATTCCAGTTCCTGTTGTCTATCTGGCGGAGAATAAGCAGGGCAACTACGAAGTCATTGATGGTCTGCAACGGCTAACATCTTCATTCCGATTCTTAGAGGGAGAGTATGCATTGTCGGGATTGGAGATACTGAAGGATTTAAATGGAAAGTATTTCAAGGATCTGGATGTTCGTTTCCAAAATAAGCTGTGGGATGTCACGGTGCGGGCCGTTGAGCTAGCGCCGTCTACGCCAAAGGACTTGATGTTTACGATCTTTGAGAGGCTGAACACGTGGGGAACGGCCCTTAACGAAATGGAAATCAGGAATTGCCTCTATCGCGGTAGCCTAAATCGCTCAATAGGGCAACTGTCCTCTCTACCTGAATTTATTCAGTGCATCAGCCAGAAAAATATTAGTCGCCGGATGGATGACCGATGCTTGGTTTTACGATTTCTGGCATTTTATGAAAGGACCTATTTAAAAGCGACGCGTGGATTGAAGCGGTTTCTAAATGAGTTTTTGGAAATGTACCGTGAGGCGAAGGACGAAAAGTTGAAGGAATTTGAACAAGCGTTTCGCAAGTCCATGAGAGCGTCGCTTACGGTTTTTGGAAAGAACGGGTTTCGTCTCCGGCAACAGGATAAGCGAGGCCAAAGCGAGTGGGCGCGTCGGCCCAATGCTGCCATCTTCCAGGTTATTGCTGTTTCCTTCACACAGTATGAGCCGAGCCAGATAACGCGTGCTGCGGACGCCGTGCTTGAAGAATATCTGGACGTGCTGGCCACGGATCCAAGTTGGGTTGATTCAGTCACGAATAGCGCGGGTGACGCTGACAGAATTGGATACGCATTCAAAACCTGGTTCGAGCGGCTTGATAAAGTTCTCTCGGGCTTCAACACAAATGATCGCAAGCGAAGTTTCTCGCATGAACTGAAAGAAGGGATGTTCCAGCAAAGCTCTACTTGCGCAATTTGCGGGCAGAACATCAAGCTGTTAAACGACGCGGCAATGGATCACGACCTGCATTACTGGCGCGCGGGACATGACCACCGATGAGGCCGCGCACCGCGGGTTGGTTCGCCGTGCGGCCGGGAGTACTCTATTAGAAGTACACCTTTGCGGCGAGCTGAATGATCCGCGGACTACCTGGCAGGCCTGTTGCCCGCACCGCAGTTAACGCGCCAAAACCGTCGCGGCCTACGGCACTTGGTAGATTCACGATCTGGCCGGTGTTAGGGTTGATCTGGGCCGTGGAGTTCATTGTTGCCCAGTTGGTGTGATTAAACGCATTGTGCATTGTACATTTCGAGCCGGAGCTGAATGTACCTCTCCGCGCTCTCACCGTAGTTAAACTTCTTGAAGATCGAGATGTCCCAATTATTCAGACCTGGTCCGCGAACCGTGTCGACGCCGGAATCATTGCCGATACTGCCCTTGAGCCCAGGCGCCACACACTTCGTGTCGATGAACGCGAGAGTCGTGCGCTCGCTGCGCGGGAGATTCGGATTACATGTCAAGACAACGCGTGGTGCGAAGTCTTCGCTGCCCGTGATTCGCCGATTTCTTTCCTGGGCGCCGATTCCTGTCAGACTGTAGCCAAGCGTCAAAGGTGCCCCCACTGTGAAACTGGATACCCCGGAAAGTTGCCACCCACCAAATATTTGGCGTCCCAGTGAATTGTCCAAAAATGAATTCGTCCGCGCGAGGCTCGGAATGTCATAAATGTAATTGAACGCGAGGCTGTGAGAACGGTCCAGCGATAGGAGCCCGTAATTGACAGCTCGCGTGTTCAACGGGTGACCACACGACGTGGCGCCACAGGAACTGTCGGCGTTTCCCAGAGATCTCGACCAGGTATACGTGGCACCAAATTGCAAACCTCTTCCCGAGCGCCGGTTGGCGGCCACCTGCAACGCGTTGTAGTTCGCCGTGCTTCCAAATCCGTACGTACCGATAGCAGACTGCCCGACCGTTGTTGCGCCTCCGGCATAACCGGGATAGGGACGGTAAAGATTGGCCGGCAGTGTTGTGGTTCCATCGGTGGTTACGGGTCTACCCAATGCCGGGTCCTGATTTTCCGGCAGCCACGCACTTCCGAACGGCACAGCGTTGAATGGCATGAACTCAACCAGGTGTCTCGACTGCATGCCCACGTACGACACATCAAACAAAACCTGTGATGGCAGTTCGCGCTGAATCCCCGCACTGAAGTTGTAAACAGTCGGGACATGACCATCTTTCGAAAGCGATGCCACCTGCAATGGGAACAAGGTTCCTCCCGAACTGCCGATGGAGGAGAGATTCCCATAAAAAATCTGAGCCAATTGCACCGCAGGAGGGCTGGTGAGAAAGTTGGTGGTATAACCGACAGACGCCGTGGAAATGCGTTCATAATAGGCTCCACCCCCAACGCGGAAGGTTGTCTTATTGTTAACAGCGTACGCGAGACCGAGTCTTGGGCCCCACTGCGGACCACGGCTGTCGATCAATCCTCGCGGTACACCGTTCTGTCCGGCATGGACGATGCCGTTGGCCGCATTGCCTACTCCGGGCACAATGGCTCCAATCAAGACCGCTGGGACAATTTCTTCCGTGACTGGATTTCGCGCGCGGAGCTGACCATTAACCAGGGCCGGCTGGTAGAGAGCGACTTTCTTCGAAGGGTCATAGGCTTCGGGGTCGAAATTCGTGAATAAATTGTTTCTTTCGTAAATGGGAGGAACGAGATTGACGCGCAGCCCGTAGTTGAGGGTCAACTTTGGAGTTACTTTCCATGTATCGTGACCATACCACTCGATGTTCCAGTAAGGAGCGTCCTCGATCAAAGTCTTGCTGAATTGCTGGTACCGTTGGAAATTTCCGAGCAACGCGTTGGCGAAGGCCCAGCCGGTATCTCCAGGGTTCGCTGAATCGCGAGTGAAGTAAATGTCGGCATTGTATGGCCTGAAGGGGCTCTCGTGTTTGATGCCTTGCTCGATGAAAAATCCAGCCTTGATCGTGTGACTGGCCCGCACTTTCGCAATGTTATCAGTGACATTCGTAATGGGGTTCGCATTGTAGTAAGGCAAGCCCGTAAACCTGGTCAACTGGGTGCTGGTCACTTGGGTGCTACCTCTTGTGGAGGGGATATCAAAAGCGAAGTTCGGAATAAGACCCGACGGGTCCGCGTTAGGATAAAGCAGAGGAAGATTTATTTTTGAGACGGACCTGTAGTAGGGACTACCGCTGGGAGGAGCATCTCCGGGGATTCCATTCTTCGTGTAGCCCATCTGGAGTTCATTGGTGAGGGTTGGGCTGACGATCGTCACCACGTTTCCGCTGATGGACCATCCAAAAGTAGGAGCGTAAAGCGGCGACAACGCAAGGTCATTCGCTGAATCCAACCGGCCGTAGGGATTATTTTCTGTTCGTTTGTCACGAAGTACCCGGACGAAGGCCCTCCATTTGTTACTGATGTTGTAATCGACGCGGTACACCTGGTCGAAGGACGGCAATTCCGAAGCTACCTGCGTTTCATAGTTGTAAGTCGGATTTCCAAACGTATTGGGCTGTGGCAACCAATTCAAGATGGATGGACCGTACGGGCTGAACCGATCCTGTGGAATTCTGTTTCCAAGGAAGGATTGTCCCGTGGTCGGATCTTTGATCGTGACGGGAACGCCAGCGGCGTCGCGAGTATTTGAGAAATCGCCTTGCCGTTCGGCGGCCGTCGGAACCATCACCCGTACCGGGGCAGGGGGAGTCTTCTGCCGGCCCCATTCGTGAGAAAGGAAGAAGAAGAGCTTGCTCTTATCGCTGTTGAATTTATCTGGGATATAGATTGGACCTCCCAAGGCGTATCCGGCCGTCAGAAACCGGTACACCTGAAGATCGATACCTTGCCGGTTGTTGGTAAAGGAATTCGCATTCCAGCCTTCATGACGTTTGAACCAATAACCGGTTCCGTGGAAGACCTGAGTACCGCTCTTGGTCGCCACCTGCACCTGCGCCCCGGCATTACGGCCGAATTCAGCACTCTGGCTGGTCGTCGAGACTTTGAACTCGGCAATCGCGTCGACATTGATCCGATATGCAAACTGCTGGTTCACTCCAGAATCGGTCACGGTCTGCCCATCGACTGTGAAGTTGTTTTGATTAGCGCGTTGCCCATTGATGTACGCATTCACGCCAAGGCCCGATGGAGCAGTATCGGCAGGAACACCTGGCACAAGCTTCAGAAGACTGGCGAAGTTGCGGCCATTGAGGGCGATGTCGACCATTTGCCTACCTGTCACGATGCCGGACCGCTCCGCCGATACCGTCTCCAGCGTGACGGCGGTAGCTTCCACCGTGACCGATTCCGTCGGCGATCCTACTTCCAGAACGATTGGCGGCAGACCCATCCTGTCGTTCACAAAAAGTTTCACATCCGTCTTTTTGTATGTCTTGAAACCTGGAAGCTCTACGGTCACGGTATATGTTGCCGCAGGTAGAGCACTGAAGAGATAGATGCCTGCTTCGTTGGTGATTGTGTCGCGTGCAGTCACTCCCTGTTCCTGATTGATGAGCGTCACTTGCGCGCCGGGAATGACGGCTCCCGATGCGTCCTGAACCACTCCAGTAATGGAACCCGAGGTGTTCTGCGCCATTAGCGACGGACCTGGAAGTAACAGGGCAGTCAGAATGCCGATGGTTGAGATTTTTGCTCGCACGACTTCCCTCCCTCTATTTGTCGCAGAGTTTATAGCGGCCCATAACGATTGGAAACCATTTTCGATGCGGCTCAAAGAATCGCGAGTGGCTGCTCCTTCGAACGCGGCACCGATTTCAGCTTCCTCTTTCGGATCGGGAACCGGCACGTGGGAGTGCGCTCCTCTGCAAGCGTGTCGGGATCGCACAACGAATAGAGACGGCGCGATCGTATCGCGTAAATCACCACGAAGCGGTATGATGGTGTCGAAAAGGGGTGGACATTATGCACCGCTCACTTGTTATCAGACTGACCGCTATCATTGTAATCTTGGCTGCGACGGCTGCGGCTCTTGCCGCGCAAGGCCGCGGATTCCGCGGTGGTGGTGTTTCTGTCTTTCGTGGGGCACCGGCTGTGCGGAGTGTACCAGGGCCTGCGTTCTTTAGTCGCCCTGGGAGGCCAATTGTCGCTAGTCCCGTGGCGCCGTTCGTTAGTTCTCCCGTGGCGCCTCCACTTCGCGGTGGGCCTTTCTTCTTCGGAGGGCCTTCTCACACCTTTGGCCGGTTCCCTCGCACGATCGTCGTCCCGTCCGTAGGGGGTTACTATTCTCCTTATATTTGGCCAACGACAATATATGGGTATGGGGGGCCTGCGTATTACCCATATCCCGCTTCTGTTTATTCCGAACCAGCATATGCTTCGCCGGCCGCGTCGCCGGCTGTTAGCCAGGGCGAAGTGGATCTCGCTTATCAAGTAGGAAGGCTGTCTCAGGAAATTGAGCAGCTCCGGCAGCAACAGACCATCACATCGTATACGCAGCCACCGGCACCGTCCCAGGTCGCACCGCAGCAGCGGACTCCGACCGTTCTCGTGTTTCGTGACGGTCATCGGATGGAAATTCAGAATTACGCGATCGTCGGACAAACACTTTGGGTCTTTGACGAGAGGGCAGCTACCAAAATTCCGCTTTCCGACCTGGACCTCGACGCCACCCAAAAAGAAAATCGAGGCAGCGGGTTCCGATTTCCGTTGCAAGAGAAATAAACTGGATGCAATACACGCGTTTCGAGCTTTCTTGATAGGTCAGGAAGGGTGAATCCGAGTCGCGCCACGTCTCAACGAGCAGTTCCGGTGGTCAAGACTTCGCCGCAGCCTTTCCCCCAAGCTCTTTCATCAATGCAAGCGCGTCGGATGCAAGCATTCTCGTGAGCTGACCCGCCGAAATCTCGCGGCACATCCGCGCGGACTGCCCAGACCAAAGGGGCGAAAAATCTCCCGATCCCTGCTGTTCCGCTCTGGCGCGTAAAGGTGCAAGAGCATCGGCGGCGCGCGGAAACTCCGGAGCCAGGGGATTCACCGACCCTAGAGTTGAGTAAAGTGTTTTTCGAATGGCATCAGGAGGCTCTCCAAAAGAAATCGCTCGTTAGGCTGATGATGCCACGGAGCATATTTCTTGACAAACCCTGCAAACCGGTTGCTAAATTCTTATCAAAAAATCACAGTTTCAGTTCATTTCCTGAAACTGCTGCGGCACGACGGTTTTTATAAAGCAGTAGATTGGGGATGAAGGGCCGCGATGAAGGCCTAGACGCCTGCCATATTTGTTTTTCGGATTCGTAATTTCTGAGTCGAAAGGAGCGGAGATGGTAAAGAGCGCGGCTACCCGTCTGGGTTCGTTTGGAAGATTCGTAACAGCGCTTGTTGC
>WNGD01006962.1_pt1 | contig 10721 bp, 11 predicted proteins | sample 5400671 | NCBI WGS metagenome assembly WNGD01 (sample SAMN13153369, study PRJNA577476) | soil metagenome | isolation source: 40 cm soil or saprolite under grassland replicate 2 | place: USA:California | collected 2016-06-15
GGTGACGTGCGGCGATCCGTACACGCTGCGGCCCGGCGCGCTCGTGTTCGCGGTCGGTCATCCGCTGGGTGTGAAGGACGCCGTGAGCGTCGGCGTGTTCCAGGCGGTCGGGGCGATCCCGCGAGGCTTTGGCATGGCGGAACGGCGGCCGAGGCGGGGCAGGAGCCCGTTCATTCCGTGGGTGCAGGCGGACGTGAGGCTGGCGCCCGGGAACTCTGGGGGCCCGATTGCCGATGTAGAAGGCAATGTCATCGGTGTGGCGGCAATGATCGTCTCTGGCCTGGCGCTCGCGGTTCCGGCGCCTGATTTGGAACGGCTGCTTTCGAGCGCGTAATGAAGCTGCGCGTCTACCTCGACCTCTCGAGCGCCGTGACGCGCCGCCGTATGGCCGCGCTGCTCCGAGCTGACGGGGAGGTCGCGCTCGTCGGGACTGCGGAGGACGCCGACCTGGTGGTGAGCGAGCGGGTTGTCGCGACGGCTGCGCCGGGCGCGCTCGCGCAAGGGGGCGCGCTCACCGCTCGCGAGCTCGAGGTGCTGCGGCTCGTCGCCCGGGGCTTGAGCAACAAAGAAATCGCCGCGGACTTGCGTATCACCACGCACACGGTCAAATACCATCTCGCTGCCGTGCTCGAAAAGCTCGGCGTCCGCTCGCGCACCGAAGCTGTGTCACTCGGCGTCCGCAAAGGCCTCGTGCCGCTCTGACCGTCTTTCGCCGGCAGCTCAGCGCTTTCATGTCCGGGCGGGCGCGTACGACGGTGCTTGAGTCGCCTGGCAGCCATGGGATCTATGTGTCACGGGCTCGCGCCGGTTGTCGCTTATCGAACAGGCCCCTCCGCCACGGTAGGGGCCTTATCTTTCGGCGGCGAGTTGTAGCATTGGGGTCACAGGAGAGTATGGGCATGCTATTCCTAGATTCAGTGAGCTTGCCAAAGACGCTGGCAGCCTGGAAGGCTGGCGAGTCTAAAGCGAGTGTCAGCGACGTTCTGGCGATGGAGCTACAGGGTGAGGCCATAAGCATTCTTGGTGATGTTAGCTCCGATGACGAATCGGTCGAGACCCTGGATTTGACCTTTGACGAGGACCGTCTTAGGGCGCGGTTCGCCATTCACTTCGTTGAGGTGATCCCGTCCGGATGCCCTGATCATCCGCAACGTCGGGACGGCAGAGTTGAGCACGTAATCGTCATGTACAGGGACAGCGTGGACGGTGTGTTCGAAGAGAACCAGTCCGACCCGGGCCGGTGGGACGTGTGGGATCGAAATTCTGCTGCTGACGGTTACTAGCCTCTCGACTTCGCATGTGGAGAGATACACCTGGCATTCCCAGAACTAGCACTCAAGCTCGTACCGATCTTTGAGGCCTACAGTTCTATCGACGAGTTTCGCGAACTCGCGAATCGCTTCGAGTTGGAGCTACAAGCACTTGATGTGTATGAACCGAAGTGGCTTTCCATTGCTCGCGAATTGACGGACAAGTTGGAGCATGGAAACACGCGTCGATTGGTGGACAGCGTGATCGACCTGGCGGACAGTCGAAACAACGACGGCGTTGCTCATAGCAACTGGGAGCGGCAGGCCTTCCACCAAGAAATGACGTCAGTAATTCGTGACGCGCAGAAGCTCCTGGAGACCTCAGCTTCACCGAGCGAGATCACAGTCGCTCCCGGTAGTGTGTTTTCCGCGAAATCGAAGGTCCGGGAACTGTTGGAGACGACCACGACGGACGTGCTTGTTGTCGATCCGTACGTTGGCGTAGGAACACTCGATTGTTTGCGGAATCTAACCGTTCCGATTCGCCTGCTTACCGGTACGCATCCTAACTCCGTTGAACTAGACTTTGACCGCGCGGTAAGGGCCTTCCAGGCGGAGGGGCACAAGCTAGAAGTGCGTCGAGTAGCGCAGCTCCATGATCGACACTTGATCTTCAATGGCCGATGCTGGATCGCCGGTGGATCGTTGAAGGATGCTGGAAAGAAACAATTCAACTGCATCGAGATCATTGACAAGGCTGTCGTTGTTGCGGAAGCAGAAGGCAAGTGGGCCGCTGGTACCCCCTATCCCTAGTGGAAGCGAGGACTCAAGGGGATCGATGGTAAGGTGTTGCTCCCAGTCGTGGTTCGGGCTATCTTCGGGTGCACAAGAAGATTGGAAATTCCCTGAAAGGTTGCGCTGCTTGGAAACCATCATCGAACTTCGTACTGACCCGCGATTCTCCCTCAACAAAATCGCCGAATACCTCACCGCGACTCCCCGTCGTCGTCGTCGTCTGATTCTCGACCAGATTCGCCCGGTCGTTTACAAGGCGGGTCGATACGGCCGCGCGCGGTCGGCGCTTCAACGGTTCATATGCGACCCGTCTCGCACCGTCGAGCAGTTAAAGCGGGTCGCGGTTCGGCTCCGTGACCGAGCTGCTGAACCCAATCTCGACCTGTTCGATGTGCAGTGCCTGAAGGGGTCTGCCCGGGCTATCGAGGCTTTCGTGCCGATCGCAGAGGATTTCCGGTACGAAGACGCAATCGCGGTTCCAGGACGACGCGACAATTCCATGACTATCGGCGGCGTGAGAATTAGCGTGACACCGGACGTATCCGTGATCGCCCCGGGCACGGAACGCCGTATTGGCGCGGTCAAGTTCGCGTTCAGCGTGAACTACACGCTCAATCAAGACGCGCGTCAATACGCAGCCAGCATTCTATTCGCGTTCATTGAGGCGAATGGCGGGACACCTGTCTGTAGCCTCTGCGATTCCGTCGATGTCTTCGCTGCCGCGTACGAGTCGGCCCCCCGAGCGACGAAGCATCGCCTTGCTGATGTGGAAGCGGCTTGCGAAGAGATCGCAGCGCGCTGGGCTGGCTTGGTCGATGTAGTTCGCAAAGAGCAGAAGGTTCAGCACCCCGGCTAGCGCTTCGGGTAGCTCGAATTGCCGCATTTACGCACCCCCGTGCAGCAAAAGCGCCCTAGTGACCGCTCATAGCGGGCTGCATTATCGCCGCTCGACTGAGTCCCGAGAGGCGCGATGCGTCAGGAAATAGCCGTAACCGCCCTGATCCTCGACACGGAAAACCCGCGACTGGAAGTGCAGCCGAGCCACCGCGACGCCGTGCGTGAGCTCTTCCAGGCCGCCCCCAAGAAGATGCTCCGCTTAGCCGAGGACATCGTGGAGCACGGGATGCTGAACCCCCTCGAAAAAGTCGGGGTCTCGCCGTCCGAAGAGCAGGAAGGTCGGTACGTTGTCCACGAAGGCAACCGCCGCGTCGCGGCCTTGCTCGCCCTTCAGTCGCCGGACCTCGTGACGGGAACAATCAACGACGCGGCGCAAAAGCGACTTAAGGAACTCTCTGGCCAGTACCACAAGGGACAGTCCATCGAGCAGGTCGAGTGCGAGGTTCTTCCGCTGGATGAACTCAAGCACTGGATCGCTCTCCGTCACACCGGCGAGAACGAGGGCGCGGGCATCGTCGGGTGGGGACACCAAGAACAGAGTCGGTATCTCGCACGGATCGGCGCGCGGCGGCCTCTCGTCACGCAGGTCCTCGACAGCTACATCGCCCTCTCGGGAGGCGGGCCGGAAGAAGCAGCGCGCGTAAGGAAGGTACCCGCCACCAACCTGCAACGAATCCTGGAGACGAAGGCCGTCCGCAAAAAGTTCGGCATCAAGGTGAACGACAAGGGCTGGGCGTTCTCGGACTACCCGTCAGCAGAAACCTTCAAGTGGATGCGCCGGATCATAAACGATCTGAGCAGCGGCAAGCTGAAGGTCGGCGATATCTACACTGCGAAAAAGGTCGAGAAGTACATCGACGGGTTCGGGGATTCAGATCTGCCGGACGCTGATACCGCGCTCAAGGAGCCGATCCCGATCCAGCCCGTCAGCAAAGCGGACCAGCCACCCACGCCGCCGGAAGAGCGGCGCCAGAAGACAAAGCGGTGGTCGATCCGCGAAGCCAAGATTCACCCGAAGCACCCCCGTCTCCAGGACATCATGAAGGAGTTGGGTGCGATTCCCGTCGAGAAGGGACCAAATATCCACGCCGTGATGCTTCGAGTCTTCCTCGAACTCTCCACGGACGACTTCCTGGCGCGCCAGGGCATCACCGTAGCGCCCGACAAAGGCAAGAACACGTCGTTGCGGGCGCGCGTTCTCGCTGCTATCAACCACGCGGCGACTAAGCAGTGGCTCAACGTGAAAGAGGCAACCGCCGCGCGCAAGATCGCGGGGAGCACCAAGCTTCACTCCGCGGGCACCCTGAGTGACTACGTGCACAATCAGAACCTGCACCCGAGCCCAGCCGACGTCACGACTCTGTGGAAGAACCTTGCCATCTACCTCGCCGCGGTGCACGCCCATTGAGCCACCGACCGCCGATTAGGCACCTTACGCCGCTCAGGTATCCGGGCGGCAAGTCTCACCTCGCCCCATTTTTCGGCGACCTTATTCAGCGGAACGAGCTCGCCGATGGGGCGTACGTTGAACCGTACGCGGGCGGGGCCGGGGTCGGCGTGTCGCTGCTGTTGGGCGAGTACGTGGACTCGGTCTGGATCAATGACTTGGACCCGGCCGTCTGGGCCTTCTGGCAGTCTGTGCTCAGCGACGACGGCGAGCTGCGCCGACGAATCGAGACGACGCCATTGACAGTGGCGGAGTGGCGGCGGCAGAAGACCATTTACCGCCGAGGGCCGGCAGCTGGGATCGTGTCCCTCGGGTTTGCGTTTTTCTACCTGAACCGGACGAACCGATCTGGCATCCTCGATGGCGGCGTGATCGGAGGCAAAGAGCAAAAAGGGGAATGGAAGATCGACGCACGGTTCAATAGGGATGACCTTTCGGACCGTGTTAGGCGCATTGCACGCTATGGAGCGCGCCTTCATGTCCACAACCAGGATGCGCTCGCGTTCCTTGACACCGTCCTGCATAGATTGCCGCCGCGCACGCTCGTATATGTGGATCCGCCTTACTACAGCAAGGGACGTCACCTCTACGCTAACTACTACACCCCGGACGATCACGGCACGATCGCCAGGGCAGTCAAGAAGCTCACCAAGCCGTGGGTTGTCTCATACGATGATCTCCCTCAAACCCGCCGCCTGTACGCCGGTCATGTCACGCGGCGTTACGGGCTCGCCTATAGCGCTCGTGAGCAGAGACGAGGCAAAGAAGTGATGTTTTTCTCTCATCATTTAAAGATTCCCGGCTCACTGCCGGGAATGTAGAACCGAGTCCGTTGCCACCGTCCTCCCTGTCGCGTACCCTTCTCGCAGGGATTGACACGTTAAGGAGAATAGAAAGACCTCAACAGTTGCTGGACTCAGCTCATGGATACGTTGAAGCGAAGCGAGTCGAAGTAGACGGCTTTGGTGACATGCGGTGACATACCCGGAAGGAGGACATTGTGGTGCATTTCAGCGGTTACTGTCGGCTTTGCGAGGCTCAGGTGCCATCACGCAAGAGATTGTCTTGGAACGAGACAATTCTCGAGACCAAGCATTTCGTAGTGATGCCTTCGCTGGGCGCGCTAGTCCCTGGGTGGCTGCTAATCGTGCCCAAAAACCATGTCCTTTCAGCCGCTTTGTTAAGCCCACGTATGACGAACGAGCTAGTGCAGGTCACCGATTCAGTCGTGCAGATGGTAACTGAGACCTACGGTCCCACGTACATCTTGGAGCACGGACCAGCGCTCCCGGCCCGACGTGTGGGTTGTGGTGTGGATCACGCGCACCTCCACGCGGTGCCGTTCGCCGGTGACCTGAGGAAACGGGCTGAGGCGTTTCTGCCAACAGGTAGCGCATTTGTATCGGGCAGCCTGCTGGAGGCAAAGCGCGCAGTAGACCGCGGTGAGGACTATCTGTTTATCAGAGAGCCAAGTGGGAATGCGTTCGTCGCAACACACCATAATTTCGAGAGCCAGACCTTCAGGATGGCGATCGCAACAAGCTTGGGGATGTCTGAGCAGTATAATTGGCGTGAGTATCCTCAGGCTCAAAATGTTGATGCAACGCTCGGCAGACTGCGCGATTTTGCCAAACGCCAGCGTTCCAATCGGGATCTTGTGCGTACAGGCGTCGCTTGAGCGCTCCCCTCCGTGAGGCGCCGGGTTTTGCTCCATCGGATCCTACGGATGACCGAGATCAGCTCGACTGGAAATCCAAATACACCGATCCCGATGCACGAGCGGCTATTCGTCTAGAGGCTTGGTATCTTGGTCTCGTACTCGCGGCGACTCCTATCGCTCTGCTCCTATTTTGGCTCGAGGTGCCACGCGCCTGGCTTGGTCTGGATGAGGCTCGGTACGCAACGGTGTTGAAGTATTCGGAGGCTTGGCTCGGGGGCACACTGGGAGGCACACTCTACGCTTTGAAGTGGCTCTATCATTCCGTTGCGAGAAAATTCTGGCACCTTGATCGTCGCTTATGGAGGATATTCACGCCTCACATTTCGGGCGGATTGGCGTTCGCTCTCACCGCGCTCACCTCGTCTGGACTTGTCCGCGTCCTTGATAGCACCGTAACAAACAATGGAGCAGTGGTCGTTGGCTTGGCGTTCCTCGTCGGCTATTTCTCGGATACAGCTCTTGCGAAACTCGCGGAAGTTGCACAGACACTATTCGGAGCGAGTCTTCACCCGGTTAAGGAATCAGCTCTTCGAGCCAGCAAGACTGGCTCAGGGTCAAAGGAGTAGGTACTCTGCCTGTGCTCTCGCGCGATCGGATTCGCGCAAAAGGCAAATAGTGGTAGACTCTGTGGCCTGTGACTAAGAAACGTCGCTCACACTCCTCAAAGACAATCACCAGCAGTCGCGTGCGTAGTCTTACGCCGACGCGCTCGATATGTGTGCTAACACCCAAAGGAATCAAGGTACTCCCTCCGGCGAAGGTCAACGCTCAGCGCGTCGGTTGGAAGGCCTTCGGCTTAGTAAGCCTGCCCGAAGCGTGGTGTTGTCCGCTTGTTGTGATAGACGCTGAGGTTGTTCCGACAAGTTCTACGGACAACAGAAAAGTGCAGCAGTTGTTGCAATCAATCGGAATCGACGCTGACGACGAGGTCATTGTTCGATCCAGCGGGTCGCATGAAACGCTGCCACAAGCCGGTCGGCAGCATTCCGAAGTGTGCAGCGGAAGCCGCGTGGCCGACACGATCGCCAAGCTTGCCAAAAGGACGAGCAGTGGCGGTCGCATGCATTGGGTTGTCCAGGAGCATCAGGTTCCTCAAGCGTTAGGACACTTCTCCAATGAGCGCCGAGTCAGCCGGGAAAAACGCGATTGGTTGGCCGAGGTCGAGCCGCGAAGCGGACGTCCTGGATTCCCAATTCGTGTGGCAGTCCGCGCGTGGAGAGATGGAACGAACTACACGAAGGGTAGTCTCAATTGCGCATCTGAGGCCGCAATAAGCCTGAGTCTGAAACAGGTAGCAATGTGGGCGAATCAGTTCGATCAACGAATCCATTTTGAGTGGCTGTGGGACGGTACGCGACTGTTACTCGTTCAAGCGGTACCGGAAGAGACTGTGGGTGTCTCAATTCCATCCTTACCACCTAAGATCCCCAACGCCCACATAGGGGACCTAAAGGCGTTTCGGCAGGCGCTACCCACCGACTTTGATTCGTTGATAAAGCTTAAGAACGCGCAGTTGTACCAGAGGATTGGTTATCAGATGCCCCCATTTTACCTCCTCGATGATCAGCAGACACTCAGGGCAATTCTGGATGGGAAAATCAAGCAAGACCTTCGGCACGACCTGCAGTCGCTCACGAATCGACCTCTCATCATCCGAACGGATGGCCATTCTATTCCGAAAGAGAAGAGAGAGATGTTGCCTCGAAGTGACGAGCTCCGCACAGCCTCCGACGCGGAGCGATGGTTAAAGAACAGTTTTCGAAGGGCGGTTGAGAAGAGCGAGCTGACGGAGGGCGAACTCGTCCTGATCGCTCACCATTTCATCCCATCAGTTTCGTCGGCCTGGGCGAGGGCCGAGCCGAGACGCGCCCTTGTGCGAATCGAAGCTCTATGGGGAATTCCCGAAGGCCTCTATTGGTTTTCCCACGATACAATCGAAGTTGATACGCAAGTTGTTGATATCCCGTATGGCGACAAGACCCCTACTGTCAAAGTTGGAGTCCGGGAAAAAATACGATACAAGGGGACCTATTGGGGTGCCGATGAAAGCGGAAAATGGGATTCGCGCAGAACAGCACCGCCTTACGACTGGAGATCGACAATCTCTCCTCGGCGATGGCTGTCGGAGATTGCCTGGACAACGCGTAAGATCGCAGATCGGGAGAATGAGGCAGTCTCCGTGATGTGGTTCGTCGATAATCACCCAAAGGCCACGAAACATCGGCTTCTTCCTTGGTATCACCAACCGTCCGACATCGGTCGACCAAAACAAGCGCCGCCCCGAAAGTTTGGGCGATCGAGTGACTATAGGGTCGAGTCCACCGATGATTGGGTCGCGCTCAGAAGCGACCTTGCGGGTGGAAAGACGGTCGACCGTGTTGTTGTGGAACCCACTGATCCCACCCTGATTCGTGATCGCGAGTTTACAACCGAACTCGCTCAGCTTTCGCGAGATAAGGGGTTTGTGATCGAGTTGTCGGGCGGCATTCTCTCGCATGCCTATTACATGCTCCAAGGGCTGGGAGCGAAGGTAGAGTGTGTCGATCTATTCGGAAGCGATGAGGATGTTGCGGAGTTCAACAAGGTCGTGCGAGACAGGATCCCCGAGGAGATTGAGCGACGAGGTGAGAAGGCGCAAAGGGTCCGGCTGACTGGCGACGCGCTCATTGTGGCTCTTAAGCAAAAGCTGGTGGAGGAGGCTTTGGAGACCCTCGACGCTCATCCCGGTGAAGAGATCCTCGGTGAGCTGGCAGACGTTTCCGAAGTAGTTGCAGCCATCTGCGCAGCTCTCGGCCTTACTCTGGGTGATGTTGAACGCGAGCGCATCCTCAAGAAGCGTCGGCGCGGAGGCTTCGATCGCGGTTTCATGCTGACCCGGACCACCTCCCCGCGGTCGATACCCGCTTCGACCAAAGGTGGTGGACAGGCGCCAGAGATACCCGATCTGGACACGGCTGCAACCTCTATATCTGATCCACAGCGAATTCCAAGCAAGGCGGTCTACAGGAAACCGGACCTTCGTCAATCTGAACCAGCCCAGCTTGAGAAGCTTTTGACAATTGAGATAGACATAAACCAGCTTGGCGATTTGAAGGAGGCACTTGAGTTCTCGTTTCCTGAAGCTCTCGGGGGTTCTCAAAGGTTCTCGATGGCGTTGGAGCTAAAGCGGCTACGCGGAGTGATGAGGGCAGTTGCCCGAGTGCGCAGAGTCGACGAGCAACTCCCCCTCGCTCTCGTACAACGCGATCAGGTGGGTCTATCCCCTGACGGGGCTGGCCCTATGACGCAGCGGGCCAAGCCGAACAGGAAGCGCGGGTCAGAAACGTGACTCGCACTAGCGCGTCTTGCAGAAAGAGAGGCGCGGCAGGTGACCATCCACCCACCGCGCCTCGTTTTCACACCAACCCTCCGTCAGGGGGTGAGGCCTACGCCGCCTTCGGCGTCTCACCACCACCCACCTGCGGCTCCGTGTGCGTCCGGAACGGGCCCAACACGCTGTGAACGCTGGCCCACGCGCCCATCAGCTCGGCATTGTCGCCGAACCGATACCGCACGACGCCGTCCAGCACCTTCACCTGCTCGGAGACCTCGGCCATGACGGCCCGCAGATCGGCGCTCGCACCGACATGCTCGCGCCGGCCCGCCCGCGTGGCCTCGAGCGTCTGCTCGAACTCCTCGATCGCCGCGGTGATGTCGGCGATTAACGTCTCCGACATGCCGCGTTTCACGAGCAGCTCCTTGTGCGCGGTGGCCTTCTCCAACATCCCGCGCGCCATGGTGACGAACGCCTGATTCGGCCCGACCCGCGGCAGCCGGAACTGCGCCGCGAGCTCCAGGTTCTCGCTCGCCGCCACCCCGCCCACGGCGGAGAGGTACAGGAGCAGCTTGCTCCTGAGCGCGCGCCGCACCTCCGCGCGCATCTCCGTGGCCGCTCGCGTCGCCACGATGCCGGCCCGTTGCTGCCCCGCCAGCACCTCCGCCCGCTGTACGAGCTCTTCGAGCCGAGCGAGTGCCGCACCTTCTGCCACTCCGTCCGTCCGATGGGCCCGGAGGAAATCCCGAACCCGCACGGCCATTTCTAGCCGCCTACGCAACCGCGCGTCCATAACATCCTCCTCTCCCCATTTCCTCGGCACCGTGTCGGACCGCGTGCCAGTTTCGTTGACTTCTTCCGACGGCAGCACGGCAATGCGAAATCCGCGCCACACTGCAACGCGCTCGCGAGAGAAGTTTTCGGATGGAGCGTGTCCTCTGCTGTGGACGCGCGCGCCAAGGATGAATCGATGCGCGCGGTGTGCGAACCGACCGCCCGCGCGTTTCGAATGCGATGTTCGCTGAACGATCAGCGCTGTTTGTCACACTGTCTCGACACGTCGGCCGAGTGGACAGGCGCGCGACGGATCAACACGCGTCGTCACTGGGACAACGTCGACGCGCGACCTGGTGAAACCGCCGGTCCGTCAGTAGGGAAAGTCTTACCTGACGAACTCGTCGACGGGCTCTCGTGGTTCACCCGTTGCCCGAGCGGAGCGGCAGAAAGGGGGGGAGCATCAGCGCGCACGCGACTGCAACGTGCGCCCGGTCGCCTGCTGTCAGGCAATTGACAGGTGGA
>WNGD01017781.1_pt1 | contig 10721 bp, 10 predicted proteins | sample 5400671 | NCBI WGS metagenome assembly WNGD01 (sample SAMN13153369, study PRJNA577476) | soil metagenome | isolation source: 40 cm soil or saprolite under grassland replicate 2 | place: USA:California | collected 2016-06-15
GAGGCGTGTGAGGCTGATGCCGAGTGAGTGCCGCTGCCACTCCTTCTTCCACCAGGCGCTGCCGCACCCGCTCGACCGTTGCCGTCCCGATTTCCAATGCCTCACTGATGGCTTGATCTATCCAGCCCGGGCCGTCCTCGCTCCTGTCAGCTTTTAGTAAAATGCGCGCATGCATCAATTTACGCGCCGAGGCCTCGCCTTGGGCGATCAGTTTGGACAGGCACGCTCGTTCTTCCTTCGCCAGCTTTACGATATACTTCTTCATGGGGGCTTCTCCTTGATGAGCAGGGTTTTCTGTTTTTGCTCTTCAAGAATACCCCCTGGTTCCTCCTCTCTTCACCTGATCGTTCACCCATCACTTCCTGATGGACAGAACACTAGTTTTTGAGTCTCGAGAAAGAACTTGTACATCTTTTCCAGAAATATAGCTCTCTCAGGTAAAGTAGAGTTATACTATGTTAGACATTATAGCAGCCATCTTCGCTGACCATTCGTTCTCCATTGCTTGAAAATTCTGAGTAGTTACGTTTTTTGGTTCAACAAGTCTGTACAGCAATTTGTACAGCAACGCCGACGATATACAGCACTATTTGGTGACACACAGCGAACAACAAGGCCAGAAAATAAGCTCGTGGAGAACACTGGCGAATATCAGCGAACAAGCCCAGGCGCATTCCGTATTATCTTTGCTATACAGCGCTGTATTACCCAACAGCAATTTGAATAGTTGCGACAGTTAAATTGACAGTCAAAGCTATTGACTTTGGCTGTCAATCGTTTACATCGGCGAACAATACAACCTACTCCCACACGCCAATCTACAGGTACCCCTTGAGCAAATCGCGAGCGATGATGAAGTGCTGGAGATCATTGGCGACAAGGAAGGTGTCCTCGATCACCACGTGCATACACACTGCCCGACGAGAGGCTACACATGGAACAAGCAGGATCACGCCTTAAATTTATCTTTTCTGTGGTCTTGTCACGAGGATGTATAAGGATATGCTCAGACCCCGCAGTATCATATAAAAGACCCGTTACAATGAATTGGAAATCGTTCATAGCGTGGCTCGCACTCAGTGCATTAAGTGTGATCACGCTGGGATCAGGAATATCCTCGCCCGATATATAACGCTGGCTTTGGCGCTCACCTTCACTTAATGCCTCAAGTTGAAGCTTCGAACTGGAAATTGCACAATTACAAAGAAGACAGCCTTCTGTCGGAAGAACAAGCCGAGAGATAGCGAAAACCTCACCAACTTGGCCTGTTTCTGGATCAGCTTGGACTTTGGCACCGATTTGGATACCGGGAATGAGATATTGATGCACCAAGGCATTGAAAACAAGACGACTCTGCATAGTATCGGTAGCAAGGAAAAGAAAATCCACATCCGTAAGTTTTCGTGCAACGCCCATATCAACGACGCTACCACGAATAGCATCAAACTGTAGTGCCGGATTAGCTTCGCGTGCTACCCGACGTGCAACATGAACCTTTGAGCGTGCTAAGAGCCGCCCGAGGTATTGAATGAGACGATTAGAACTACTCATCAAGCCCCATACCGTATCACTCCGCCGCGACCCTACGATGCGTGGGAAATTAGTCGTCTCCATGAGATCCGGATCTACTGCCACAATGTGTCCTACTCCAAGCCGTGCCAGCATCTGTAGCAGTAGCGAGCCACCTCCGCCCGCGCCGATCACACCCACTTTTAGTGCGCCCAGGAGTTTTTGTCCAGTTTCACCGAATAACCGTACTTGTCGATCATACATCGGATTGATGCGCTGTACCATAACAGGAGGCTGGGGATAGAGCCGACGGGGATGAAGACCAACAACTGTAGCGTGATGCAGTATATGACGTTGTTTACCTGGTAGCCAGATATCTCCAGCTACTGCATTTTGCGCGAAAACTAATGCACCTACCGGCCCACCTCTAGTAATATCCAGCAATGCCGGATAACCGCGAACATGTGAGGTCAAATCTACTTTAGAGAATTGAACAGCATTTGTGCCTCCATGATTATGAACAGCTAGATAAGCTAAACCTTCATTTGTGCATTGCTCAACAGTCTCGGCAACGAAACGTCCGGTAAGTGCTCGATAGCCATTCTCACCAGGAACAAAATCTACACCATCACGTGCGGGAATAAACTGCCTAGCAAGAAGGCGTACACCACGGACTGTCTCTGCAACACCAGCGATCAGCACGGCACCGTGCTCATCGTCGTCGCCGGGAAACAGGTGTGCATGTAGCCTACTGTAAAGCTGCTCGTCCATGACGAGCGACCATTCCTTATTCATTCATACACTCTCGATCCAATTCAACACCTTAGCCAGCTTTGTAGCTGCCGTATCGGCGTTGGCATTCCATCGATTTGACCTCCGCGATACTTGCAGAGCCTGGCGCCCTTGCCATACTGTTGGCCCCGAGAAGCCTCCGGGGAGACCTGTACCATCGGCACGTTTAAGATCGACACGAACAAAGTGGGGATACACATCTGCATAAGGGTACTGAAAAGTTATTAAAAACCCGATCCACGTGGTTGCCGGAACATATCTATTCCCAATAGGAACGTCATACACAAAAACGTATGCACCTTCCTGGCTTTCAGGTATTACTTCGAGACGGTGACCGAGGAAGGCTTGCTCTACCTCGGCCACCGCAGCTTGGACAGCGGGAGTCAATGCTTATACCCCCGAGACATCATCAGGCGTCACGGCGCGAAAGCGTTCATTCTCGTGTACACTCACCACCTCATTGTCTTTGACAAGCTCTAGCTGACCCTGACCACGAATGATGTAGAGTAGAAAGTCAAGCTCAATTGCCACACCCTGATTGATTGCAGCCACCTTGATGTCGTGCCCAGTTACTTCTCGCTGATGGAGAGTTACTTGCTTATTGTTCACCTCAATATCAATAACAATTTTCTCATGAGGACTTGGCGTCCCATGTGCTTGATTTGTTTGCATAATAGCAAACCTCCCTAATATATTTTCTAATGTGGAGCACTGCTCCACTGGTGACAGTATAACATGTTCGTCCAGGTAGTGCAACAATATTGCACTACCGACGCACTCATGGCATAATAGTACTATGCATGAGTAGAGAGACAAAGGAGGTGGCTATCATTCCAATAACGCTTGATCCCAAGGAGTTCGCCGCTCGTTTGCGCCAAAAACGGCTTGCACACAGGTTATCGCTACGTCAGGCTGCTCAAGAGGCAGGAGTATCACCCACAACGTTTTCACGGGTTGAGCGTGGGGACCATTTGCCTGATCGTGAAAACTTATTGCTGCTAGCAAACTGGGCAGGAGTGACACTCGACCAAATCGCATTTGATCGATCTGAGCATGACGTAGTTGTTCACAGCCCAGACGAGACTACTGTTGAGGCGGTTGCACTACATCTGAGAGCTGACAAGAATCTTGACCCGACAGATGCGCAAATTCTCATGGAAGTTTTCCGTGTGGCATACGAAAATCTCCGGATGCGACACAGTAATGGCTAAGAGAGTAGTTGTGTACATCTCAGAGAACTATCGGGATAAGTGGCGTCTTGAGCGCCTCGCCAGAACAATCCGTCGCGAAATTAGTTTGACCCAATTTGATATACTTGACCCCTGGATACTGGCAGATGAAGTGCCAGCGCATGTATTTTATGTAGATGACCTCGGTGACCCTGAAGTAGCTGTCCGGTCATATGGGGCCAACTGGGATGGTTTGGCCTTTCAGTACCCAAACGACCCAACGCTGATGGTAATTCTCAACTCGGCACGACCACTGACCCGACAGAATGCAACTTTGATGGAAGAACTGAGCCATGGCCTACTAAGGCATGAACCTAGTCAGCTTTGGAAAGATCCAACCACTGGCCTTGTTCGTCGAGACTATAACAAGGCACAGGAGCGAGAAGCATACGAACTGGGTGCAATCATTCTGTTACCGAAAGAACTCATTCAGCGCGAAGTAAAAAGGGGAATGAGCATTCAAGAAATTGCCTCTGAGCGGCAATGCAGTGTGGACCTTGTTGCATACCGCATCAAGCGATGTCGCCTGTGGAAGCGTTGTATTAAATAGGAGTTATCCACAATTTATCCACCTGATTTGGTTTAAGCGAAATTGTAGTAATAAAGGGGAAGGCTGCCAGGTCAAAACCTTCGGCAATAGGTTGCTAACGGCTTGCTATTGAATGTTAGTGAATACTGTAATACCATTTACATGTGCAGTTGCCAAAATAAAAATCCCAAAGTGAACACTATCTTGACAGCGAATGAGACAGCGAAACCAGCGGTAAAGGGCGATACGAAACAACACAAAGCGAACAATAGAACCGCCATTTGAGCACAAAATGGTCTTTGAAAAACATCAGCGAACAGTCTAAGTCAAATCTGATCCTTGGCACTTTTTCTTTTTTGAATAATGTGGCTGTACCTTGTTAACACGCCGAAAAATGTGAGAGATGGCGGAGTAATGGCCTATTTTGCGTGATCCTTGCCACCGCCATCTTTTCCACTCACATCCCCTTCTTTTATTGGCCCCCATAACGGATATGGAATGCCGGCGAGGCGGTTAATGGCTAAAGCTTGCAGGGTTAAGAGGACCACTGCCACCATGAGCAGTAGGAGTTGCCAGGGCTTAAGAGGACCACTGCCACCATGAGCAGTAGGAGTTGCCAGGGCTTTGTCAGGATACCAAGAGAGATGATGAGCGTTGTGGCTCCGGCGGGAGGGTGAGGCACCTTGAACAGGACCATCAAACCGGAGGTGAGTCCTAGCGAGAGAGCGGCAGCGATGACACGCGGCCAGGTTACCCCAACCGCGAGGGCTGGCCCTGCCATCGTTAAACCTGTCACAACCAAACTGAAGTACCCGGCTAATACGCCAATAGCATGTCCAGTGAGCGTGTTGCGGGGAGAAGCAGCCGGCGCCGTCGGCGTGTAGAAAAAGAGGAATGCGGTAGGGCCAAGCGATGGGAAGATGAAGGGGGTGTGCGTAATGACAGCGAGCATTGACATTATCCCGATACTGATGCAGCCGTTGATGAAGCTAAAAAGCGCGAGTACGGGCACACGCGCATGATGCTGCAGGAGCCAGGGCAGGCGTAGACGTGTAAAGATGCCTCCTACGATATCGGACATTTCACCACCGATAGGGTGTTCGCGATCGATTTGGCCACGTGGGTGCCCGGTTCCAGTGGGTTCCCCGGGCGCAATAAATTGGGCCCCTACGGTTGGTTGCGCCGGGCTTTCGGCAGTGGGTTTGCTGGTCTCCTGTTCCATACTTTTCCTCGAAAACTACGATTCCTCGATACGCCGCCGCGGCCAGAAGGCCACCAACAGCGCTAGAGCGAACCCTATTAAACTCACAAACGCCAACCAGAGAAGCGAACCTGTACGTCCCGATAGTAGCTCATATAAGGCGTCAGTAATCACTAAAAGCTGGACAATCAGGACAACGGCGACAATGTAAACCTGCCCCTGCACAATAGCAGTGCGCCCGCGCAGGCCAAGGTAGTTGGGACCAGGGAGGAAACCCTTTGGACCTCGCGGCGGAAGCTTGACAGGCGGATCGTCGGGATTGGCCTTATGCCTATATTGTGTATTGTCGTTGCTGTTCATCGTGGAACTTCCTTAACGGCATAGATGGTGCCGTTATGAATGGCAAGTTGAATTAAGGGCAGTGGGCGTATTGGGGGTCCGGCAAGCACATTCCCTGTGGCCGCATCAAAGAGGCCTTCATGGCAGGGACAGTGCAGTTTGCCGTTTCCCTGGTACACCACTGCACACGACAGGTGCGTGCACACGTCGCTGTAGGCTACCAGACCTTTACCTGGCAGGTTGATGAGGATGCCCTGGGCGTATTGGTCGGGGAAATCAAAGACCCGCCAGTCGTTTTCTGCAAGCTCGCCCACCTTTGCTATAGGTACTGCCTGTACATTTTCGCCTTTTGGCAGATTCCCAATTATTGCCAGCGCACCTGTTGCCAGAAAGAGGGCACCCGATCCTGCCAGGAGAAAGCGCAGCGTATCGCGCCTGGTGATTATTTCATCTTCATCCCAGGGGTAGGGGAACTCTTCGCGCCATTCCTCCTGGGATTTTTTTTGCTGCGCGACAGCTTCTGTGTCCTCCGGTACAGGAGGTTGCTGGTCTTTCGGGCTTACTTCTCGTGCCATAATGCTCCTCCATTAAGACGCGGGCGACCAATTCGATACAATTGATTATGGAACGGGTAAAGGTGTTGGCACGAGAGGTTGGCGCGGCGTCCAGGGTTGCGATGGGGCTTCGCGCTGCGGAATGCCGGCAGTCTCGGCATCTACCCACGGATCGGCGTTCCGCCCGGCAGTGGCTTCTGGTATATTCGCTAATTTACCAAGGTTTGCCTCTGCCACAAGCGATAGTAGATCCAGCGCCTCGTCCTCTTGCCTCATTACCACGTAGTTGCGAGTACGCACTTTTTGTTGGCCGAAATAGAAAGTGTTGACAGGTTTTGCCCCCTGTTTTGCTCGTCCCGCCTCTACCCACTCCTCGTAGGTGCCATAAAAGATGGCCTGCGTCGGGCATACGGTAGCGCACATGGGACCTTTGCCCTGGCTGGTGCGGTCATAGCACAGGTTGCACTTTTGCATGTAGTGCCCCGCGATATTGAACTTCGGCACGCCGAAGGGACAGGCGTAGCCGCAGTTCTCGCAATAGATACAGCGCGTTTCGTCAGCCGATTGTACAACACCGTCCTGGCTCACAAGGATGGCCTGCGCCGGACAGACCTGGGCGCAAGGGGCGAGGGGATTCTCACAGTGCATACAAAGCGTTGGCGAAGAGGCCACTGTATCATGGCGTTCGACATAATCAATGTAGATCATGCTCTCGCCTTTGTGTGTATCGCATTCGCGACAGGCTGAAACGCACGAGCGACAGCCAATGCAGCGCGAGGGATCAAGGAAGATTCTTTTGACTGTCTCGACCATACGTTTCTTACCCTCTATCTTTCAGGATGAAACACGTTGCATGTGCGTAAGGGCCGATAAATCGGCGGTGGGCACGATAAATCGGCCCCTACAGATGTCCCGATTATTCTGTTAATGACCATTATTGCGCCCATACAATTATCGCAACGTTGGATTTGGTTGAGCCTCCGCTATAGGCAGTTCATGACGCCGCTTTCGCGCAGCTACCAGGGCGGCTACATCTTCGTCCCTGGCCCAGCCAGGTTTCTGATCCGCAGGGGTAGCTACCGCCGCGCACACTTTATATTCAGGAATCTTGTTCATTGGCTCTAAAACCGGATTGGTCAACTGGTTGGCGGCCTGGGTGTGCCCGTAATGATAGGGAATAAAGAGGGTGTCTGGACGGATAGAGCGCACGACAAGGGCGGGAACGGTCATCTCGCCACGGCGCGTACGCACCGTCACCCAGTCACCATCTTTAATACCCAGCCGGTTGGCTGTTTGCTCGTGCATCTCAACCCATGGATAGGGAGCCTCTTCATTGAGGAACGAAACACGGCGCGTCTGGTTGCCTGACAGGTAGTGGTAGATGACGCGCCCGGTCGTCAGCACCAGGGGATACTCTTCGTCCGGCTCTTCAGCGGGTGGAATATAAGGAATCGGGTGGAAGCGCGCCCTGCCGTCGGGGAAAGCGAAACGTTCTTCGTAGAGTCGCGGCGTACCGGGACTCTCTTCAGATGGGCAAGGCCAGAAGACACCATTCTGTTCCTCGATCTTTTCATAGGTAATGCCCCAGTAGTCTGCCTTAGCGCCCTTCGTGCAGAGACGCAGTTCATCGAAGATCGCGCGCGGCGAATGGAAGTTGAAAAATTGACCCTTGTCCAGGCGCCGTGCCAGCTCACAGACAATCTGCCAGTCGAGGCGCGCCTCACCAGGAGAATCGACGGCTTTATTATATTTGATCACACGCCCCTCCAGATTGGTCACTGTGCCCTCATCTTCTGCCCAGACATTGCCTGGTAGGACGATATCGGCCAGTTCAGCGGTCTCCGAGAGGAAGAAGTCGGTCACCACGAAGAGATCTAAGCCGCGTAACGCTCGCTCGACCGTATGCTGGTCCGGCAATGAAACCATCGGGTTGGAACAGATCATAAAGCAGGCGCGAATTTCCTGGCGCAGCATGGCGGGTATCATCAGCGTGGCGGCATAGCCCGAGTGGGGCAGGTCCTGCTCATCGATGCCCCAGACAGAGCAAATATATTGCCGATCTCCCGGGTCCTCGATGCTGCGACAGCCCGGCAATTGCGAGGCTTTCTGGCCCATCTCGCGTCCGCCCTGTCCATTGCCCTGCCCGGTCAGGGTACCGTAACCAGCGCCAGGGCGCCCGAAATTGCCTGTTGCCAGCGCCAGGTTGATCGCTGTGACCCCGTTATCGACGCCCTTGCTCTGGTGTTCCAGTCCGCGCGCAGTGTAAATCAAAGCGGCGTTGGCGTGACCAAACATGCGCGCGGCCTCGACGATGGCTTCCGGACGCAAACCACAGACTCTGGCCACCCGCTCAGGTGGATATTGTTCAACAAGCGCCCTGGTCTCTTCCCAACCAGTGGTACGCTCGCGAATAAAATCCTCGTCCACCAGGCCCTCTTCGATGATCACATGGAGCATCCCATTGAGCAGCGCGGAATCGGTACCAGGACGTAAAGGGAGGAAAACATCCGCTGTGCGCGCAATGGGGGTCTGGCGTGGATCGGCGACGATCAGCTTACAGCCGCGATCACGCGCCTGCCAGAGGTAGCTGGTGATGATGGGGAAGCACTCGCCAACATTCGCGCCTATGACAAAGATACAGTCGGCATGTAACATATCGCTGACCGGGTTAGCCGCGCGATCGATGCCGAGCGAACGCTCATTGGCACCTGTAGCCGAGGACATGCACAGGCGACCGTTGTAATCTGTATGGCGAGTACCAAGGGCGACGCGGGCAAACTTGCCCATGAGGTAGCATTTCTCGTTGGTCATTGACGAGCCGCTGTAGATCGCCACAGCATCCTTACCGTGCTCTGCCTGAATAGCACGAAAGCGCTGCACGATGGTATCGAGCACCTCGTCCCAACTGGCGCGCTCCAGCGGGCTATTTTTCCCGCCGCGCCGCATTAATGGGTAGGTCAGGCGATCAGGGTGATTCACCGTCTGATATGCCGTGGCACCTTTGGGACAGAGCATTCCATGGTTCAAAGGAAAATCTTCGCGTGGCTCAACGCCGACAACGCGGCCATTCGCCACTTTGAGATACATGCCGCATTGCACTCCACAGTAGCAGCAATGCGTTGGGACATAGCGATCTATCTGCTCGTCGGACTTCCAGCGCGCTAACGACTGTTTACCGCCATGAAAATCAAATGTCTCTGCCTGATTTCCTCGTTGACGGCGAAATATGCCTTTGTCTACACTCATAAAACTCCTCCGAATGGGCGATGCTGCCTTCATCATCCCCTGGATGCGGCTGCGTCCCTACATTGGGCGGGCAAGGGCGGGGCAAGCCCCGCCCCTACTGATTACCTCCTCGACCGAGTCGCACGCAGGGCGGGCAAGGGCGGGGCAAGCCTCGCCCCTACGAAATATCATACGAAATATTATAAGAACTGATTGCCTCCTCGACCGAGCGCCGCAAGATTGGCCTGCGCACGCATCACGCGCTTACAGGTTGGACACAGGTCTTGCCACCAGAGCGACCCGATACTCGCAGGGGACTGATCACCAGCCCCCGCGGTCTCTTCGACAACGCCTGCTCGCGGCTGGACATGCTCCCCTGCCAGGACAGGTGCAGCAGTTCCCTGCAGGCTGTAGTTTTCTCCTACATCCTGAAGCGTTTTCTTCAGGTCCTGAATGAAGCGCACAGGCGCAAACTCTTCTCCACAGCGCGCGCACCGCTGCATCGCCGTTCCTTCGCCGGTACGCCAATACAACTCGATGCCCACGGTTGCTGGGCGTTCAATAAGATGGAAAAATTTTCCAAATGGTAATGAGATCAACCAGAGAACTACCAAGGTTTCATGGGTCAGCGAGATATACCAATAGTAAGCTCCCCCTAACCAGGCACTGTCAGCAGTGAGAGCAAGGCCTGTCACGGCGATAGCCATCAGCAGCGCCAGGGGAACGATGTCGAAGCCGAAACGCTGCACCGAGATCAGCGCGAGGTCATGGAAGCGCCTTTGGAAGGCCAGTACTAACCCGACAAGCAGGATCAGCGCTGTAAAATCCAGGGCGTGAAAGAGCATGAATGCGGCGAATGAATCTACCGGAGTTATAAAAAAGGGGAAACCAAAAATCCAAATTTGATAGAGTCCCGTTGAAGTCTGGGTAAAGCGGAGCCACCCGAAAGTGAGCGGAAAGGTAATCGCGCACGAAAGTATGACGCCCCAGAAGATACACTGGTGGGTTATCCAGCGGTAAAGCCCACGCCTGCGAATAAACTGCTGCGCAAACAGGTCGCCGATTGCTTTTGGAATCAGTAATGTATAGCGACGAAAGTTTTCGTAGGAGAAGAACAGTTGCCAGCTTCGTCGCCAATAGCGGCCCGTAGGTGGACGAGCAAGCCAGAACGAGTACTTGTAGGTCACAGCGGCAATGGCGAAAATAGTGGCTACGGCATAGCCAATGAGGGCGGCATCAAACCAATGGAAGCCCCGTGAACCCAGGGCAATCAACATTGTAAGTATGGCAGCGGCCAGAATACCAGCCAGGATGCAACGTGTTCGTAGCCCAAGGGAAGAGAA
>WNGD01006964.1_pt1 | contig 10720 bp, 12 predicted proteins | sample 5400671 | NCBI WGS metagenome assembly WNGD01 (sample SAMN13153369, study PRJNA577476) | soil metagenome | isolation source: 40 cm soil or saprolite under grassland replicate 2 | place: USA:California | collected 2016-06-15
TGGAGCAGCTGCAGTGGTGGCCCGGGCCTGGTCGGCCTGGAGTTGCTGTGCTTGCATCGCTGCCAATTGCGCTTTCATCTGCTCAAGTTCAGCTTGTGCTTGATTCGCAGCACTTTGAGTCACTTGCTGCTGCTCCATCTGCTGCTGCTTGCTCATGGCGGCCTGATCCATGGAGCCGCTGACCCCTTTGGACACAGCGGTCGCCGTACCAGAAACCACAGCTGTGGTCGCAGCCGTCCTGAGTAAACTCGGGCCACGCCGCTGAACTACAACGGGTCGTCTTCTCAGCATCTGAATTACCTCCTGCTTGCTAAAGAGTGCAATGAACGCGACCACCTGCCTACGCCTGTACTCCAGCGGCCAGCGCCTGCTCAATCACCATCTGGGGGATACGATCGATCAACACCACCTTGCCCTGCACGTCGATAATGGCGTCGCGCAGGCGTGTTGCCCAGGTGTCCTCGAACAGCAGCACTCCCGCCGACGAGTTGTTAGTCAGCGTGGCCGCCAGTTGTTGGATGTCATCGCTGGATACTAACCCGTCGATTTCCGCGACGATGGGGTTGAAGGCGGCGAAGCTGGCGTCGTCGAGGTCATTGATTTCTCTCATCGTGACATTACCATCCTGATCCTTCTTGAGAAAGAGGATGTCGATGACGCGGATGGTGCCGTTCTCCACCAATGCTTGTAGAGCTGGCACGATATCCCCCTTGACCTCGTTTCCTGGGAATTGAACAACGAGTATTTCAACTGGCCCTAACGGCATGATTTCCCTCCTGATCTGGCTCTGACCATCTAAAGGCTACATAACATACGTTCTTTCTGTTCGTGCCTCACATTGTGCTCTTGCTCCCACCAGGTCATTGGCTTGACGGATTTTTGGCTTGCCATTCGGTTTCAAGGTCACAAGAGCCGCATCTTCCACAGTGATAAGGTGCTGCTTGTTCAGGCGCTTCAGCGTATTGAGAATGTTTTCTCCAGTAGCCTCATACACGCATTTGAGAACAAAGAGATCACTTATGTCTATCCTCCTATTCGAGGGCATTTCGCCTGTAAATCCGATGTTTTCATCCGCTTCCCTGTCTGGCAGAGACATCGCGCTTCCTAACTCAGATGCACCCCGTCCCTTCTGGTGCTAGTATAAGGAGGAAGCGTCATGAAAACGTTATGAGCATCGTCATGGGCAATGGCCTGAATCTCTGACCCACAGATGAGCAAGAACGCACTTGATTCGAATCCGTTGGGCGAAGGCACGGATGGCCGAGTCATGACTGGACGCAACGACGACGCTCTGTTGCAGTATACAACGCTTACGGCAGATCCTCTTACTTTTGCCGCGCGAGGCTCTTCTTGAGGAGGAGCCGTTGACATCCACAAAGTCCGCAAGGTATCATGTACATGTATTCATGCAACACAACAAAATTCCAGTCCCCTTCTTGTAGCGCAGCAATTTTTACTTCCTTTTAATCCTGCATATATGTATGACCGTTCTACTGCGTAGTGTCCAAAGGAGGACGCGCCTATGGAGATTCGCAGGTTGGATCACGCGGCTTTCCTGGTCAAAGATGTTGAACGCTCACGCCGTTTTTATGGCCAGGTACTTGGCATGGAGGAAGTTCCCCGCCCGAGCAATTTTACCTTCCCTGGTGCCTGATTCCGTAAGGGACGTGCCGAGATACACCTGATCGGCGAAGCTGAGCCTGGACGTGCTGCCCAGGTGCAACCTGGGGGGTATCGCCCCGGTGAACTGTCCGTTGGCTACGGTGCGCATATTGCTTTCGAAGTCGCCAACCTGGAAGAAGCACGCCAACACTTGCAGGCTCACCATGTTGAAATCGTCGGTGGACCACGCCCTCGAGGTGATGGCGTTCTGCAGATGTACGTCTGCGATCCTGACGGCTATATCGTAGAGTTATTTGTTTGGGAGAAGTAACTAGTAGGAGCACCCTTTGTAGGTGCAGGTCAATTACTTGTCCAAACCAGAGAGGAGGGGGCGCACCTCTGCCGCCTCATGAATGGTTACTCTTCCAAATAGCTATATTTCGGGTTCATAAGACGGCAGACTTCGCGCCGCATTCTGATGAAACCACCCAGATTCCGTTATTTTGCCCCGCAGAGTGTCGAAGAGGCGCTAACACTCTTAGTCGAACACGCAGATGAGGCACGGGTACTGGCAGGGGGCCAGAGCCTCGTACCGCTGATGAATATGCGCCTCGCCCATCCCGGTGTGCTCGTCGATATTAACGGCATCAGCGAACTGGCCTACGTGCGCCCCTGGGATGGTGGTCTGGCACTCGGTGCAATGACCCGCGACGCGACCTTAGAGCGCGATACCACTGCAGCAGCACGCCTGCCGCCCTGCGCCAGCTGGGGCAGGTGCAGATCCTGCAGACGGTCTGGCAGCAGTGCTATCAGCGCGACGAGCAGGGGCAGGTGAAATGGCGTGATGGCCCCCGTGTGGAGGCCAAAGAGCGCCTGATCTCGCCCTATGAGACCCAGGCGCGCGTGGGGTGCAAGGGGAACACGACCTGGCTGGGCTATCGCACGCATCTGACCGAGACCGGCTTCGCCGATCTGCCCGAAGTGATTGTGCAGGTGCAGACCACGGTGGCGCCCATCAATGATGTGGAGCAATTGCACCTCATTCAGCAGGACTTGCTCAAGCACGGGCTGCGGCCTCGTGAGCAGCTGGTCGACGGCGGCTATCTGGACAGTGAACAGATGCTGGCGAGCGCGCAGTTGGGCATCGAGGTGCATGGACCCGCCCTGAGCGATCAAAGCTGGCAAGCGCGTGCACCAGGAGGCTATACCCTCAAGGCGTTTGCGGTGGATTGGCAGCAGCAGACAGTGCATTGCCCGCAAGGACACCAGAGCCAATCGTGGCAGGTCGCCAAGCGAGGCAAGCAAGCGGGAAGCATTACCGTGCTCTTTGCGCACGCCACCTGTGCGAGCTGCCCGGTGCGAGGGCAGTGTACCCGCTCGCTCACACACGGGCGCAAACTGACCTTGCCGCCACAAGAGCGAGCGGAGGTGCTGGCCCGCAATCGCGAGCAGGCGACTGATGCGGCCTATCAGCGCCAGTATGCCCTGCGCAGCGGCGTCGAAGCCTGCATTTCGCAGGAGGTGCGTCGTCTGCACAGTCGACAGGCACGTAGTCGTGGTGAGCCAGCCGTGCAGGTGCAACAAGTGATCTGCGCGGTGGCACTCAATTTCATCCGTCTGGATGCCTGGTGGCAGTGTCCCAAGCGAGGCCAGCTGAGGCGCGGTCGATTTGGGCGACTGATGGCGGCCTGAAATCGCCATGCTGCTCTCCTTTCTAGCTTTACTGTCATTCGCCCGCAGAGTCCTTCAGGGGCGATGTGCTTGCAGCAGCAGGTGCGGCAGGAGCGGGAACCCTCCAGGATGGGGCTGGACCTGCGTGACCTGAAATCTGGCTTCTTCGACGAGGTGGGCAGCGTCCCGATTCCAATGACAATTGCCGAACAGGCGCGTCGTCACCGGGACCAGTGCATCTTGCATGTGTGCAAGAAAGCCTTGCGATGAGCGGACATGCTCGAAGACGAAGAGCGTTCCCCGCGCTTTCAAGACCCGTTTGATCTCGGCAAGTGCCTCTCGGGGATCATGGACTGAGCACAACACCAGGGTCACCACCACACTATCAAAGGTGCTCTCGGCAAATGGCAACATGTCAACCGATGCCTGGGTCAGCACAATGGGTACGGGCGCTCCTTCAGCGCGCCGCCGGGCATGGGTGAGCATCGCGCTATCTGGTTCAACGGCTTCGACCCGCTCGACACGGGTTGCCTGATACCAGGCAAAGTTTAACCCCGTCCCCGCTCCCACTTCTAAGACGACGCCAGATGCCTCTCCCGCTGTCGCCTGGCGCAGCGGATCGAGAAGGCGACGTTGCTGCCCAGATCGCGCAAACCACTCATAGAACGCGGCAAAGCGGGGATGGAAAACCGCCCTCGACGGAGGCTCGATGCTGTTTCTCCTCTCAGATGTTCCTTCTTGATCGAACATCGTCTCTTCTCCTTTCGCTGGACCCTTACTGTAACTTCCGCATCTCGGGTTGGAGGCACCCAAACAGACTGGCGAGCGCCATCAGGCCGCCGGTGGCGAGAAAGAGCACGATGGGGCCCAAGCGGGTCACCACCAGCCCAGCCAGCGCGACGGAGAGGGGATAGACGCTCACATTCGCCAGCAGCAAGACCGACAAGACTCGCCCAAGCAGGTGGGGTGGGGTGAGTTGTTGGACCACAATGAAAAAGACCACATTCAGCAGGCCGTTGGCGCTTCCTGCCAGAGCCAGCACCAGCAGAGCGCCGGGCAACCCCCAGACGAAGGGAACAAGGGGGTAGCAAAGCGCCAGTGCCAGAATCATCGCCAGCATGATCAGCCCGCGCCTCCTCAGACGCCCAACGCTTCCTGCCAAGAGGCCCCCCGTAAACGCACCCACCCCAAAGGCTGCGAGCATCAGGCCATAGCCTGTCGCCCCTGCGGCGAACTGCTCCCGCGCCAGAACAGGCAGGGCGATTTCAAAGAGCCCCCACGTCGTCAGATTGATGGTGACGATGATGACCAGTCCCACATGCAGCAATCGCCACTGACGAAGGAGTTGCCAGAAGGTAATGGACGCATCGAAGCGCGAGGCTTCTCCCGCAGCCTGTGCCCTCTCTTCAGGAAGTGCCGCATCCCCCTGGGCTTGCTGCATGCCGCGCCGGGCGTGTAGCCCTCGCAGAGCAAACAGGGACAGGGAAGAGATCGCGAAGGTCACGGCATCAACAGCGAACGCAGCCACAGGCTTCAAGCTACTGACTACCACCCCTGCGATGGCTGAACCGACCAGCACCGCGAATTGATAGGACGAGGTATTGAGCGCATTGCCCGCTGGCAAGTCATCCGCGGAGAGCACTTCTGGCAGGATCGCGTAATAGGCGGGGAGAAAGAGCCCGGTGAAGGCTCCCAGGGGTGCCGAGACCGCCGCGAGCGGCAAGACAGCGAACTCTCCAGAGGCTACCAGCACCACCAGTAGCCCCAGGAGAAGAGCGCGCATGACATCTGAGAGCAGCATGACGAGCCGCGGACCCAGGCGATCACTGAGCAGGCCGCCCAGCAGAACGGTGGCGACGCGTGTGGCCCCGTAGGCCGCCAGCACGATCCCCAATTCCTGGGGGCTCCTCCCGCCACTCAACATCAGCCAGGGCAGCGCCACCGCATAAAACATATCTCCGATGGTGGAGAGCATCTGACCGCCAAAAAGCAGGCGAAAGTTGCGAACCCGTAGGGGGGCAAAGGTCGTCCCCATCAAGCCAGATAGGGAGCTGCCACCTGTTTTCGCTTGCCCGGTCATACGCTCTCTCCTTCCAAAGGATAGCCTGCGGCCTCCCAGTCAACCAACCCTCCAACATAGTGGCGAAGATGGCGATAGCCGTGCCCAGAGAGGACCTCATAGGCATGGGTGCTATTCATACACGCCGGATCGGAGCAGTAGACGATAATCTCGTCATCAGCAGAGAGGAGCGCGAAGGCTTCTGAGGGCTCGATGCAGGCGAACGAGCCTGGAATATGCGAAGCTTTGTAGGCCCACTCAGGCATGACCATGATGAGCTTGAGCGGGTCCCCGCGGTCCAGCTTGGTTTTTAACTCTTCACGACTGATGGTGTTCATAGCCCAGACGCCCCTTTCTCTCTGGGAGGGATATTCTGATTCAAGCGGAACAGGTTGGTGGGATCGTAGGTGGTTTTGAGAGCCACGAGTCGCTCATAGCTGGCTTCTGTGTAGGCCGCTTTGGTGACCTGAGCCCCCTCCTGCGCGAGGAAGTTGACGTAGCTGCCTGCTGAGAAGGGTTGGAGCGCCGCCGAGAGTCCGCGGGCCCAGGCGATATGCGACGCCGCTTCCTCTTGATCGGTCCACGTAGCTATCTCATTGACCAGGAAGGGAGCATCGCGATGTCCAAAGGCTGTGGCCGAGGCAGCGATGCGGGAGGCCTCCCCTCCCATCTGATGAAGATCTATCGCTGAGCGGGGCGACGTCTTCTGTGCCACATGCGAGAGAATCGTCTCGATGGTCTGCTCGTCGAGCGCGCGCAGGTAGTCGGATCGCCAGTAGTGCTGCAACCCTGGCGGGCTGAAGCCATCAATCATGGTCTGAAGCACGCCATACGGCATGGGAGCAATCAAATCGATGAGCACGGTGCCCATAGAGCGCAGGGGACGCAGCAGCGCTTCGGCCTCCTTGGGGGTTCCACAGTGACAGACACCAACCCCGATCACCTGCTGGTTCTGCAGCGCTGGGGGAACCAGTTCGATGACTGGCAGGGTGAATAAGCGTGCCACCGTTGTCAGCTCATCAGGTGCGGTGGAAAGATGGGTGCTCAAGACGTGCAGAATCTCTCGTGCCTGCTCGACCGGATAGAGAATCCACCCTCCCAGGACCGTGCTGATGGGATGCAGGTCATATTCAAAGGTCGTCACAATGCCGAAGTTGCCCCCACCGCCGCGCACCCCCCAGAACAGATCGGCATGTTCGGTGTCGCTGGCAGTCAGGAAGCCTCCCTCGGCTGTCACCACATCAACCGAACGCAGATTGTCACAGGCCAGGCCGTACTTGCGGGTCAGCCACCCGATGCCACCGCCCAGCGTAAATCCTGCAATCCCGGTGCTTGAGACGAGTCCGCCGGTGGTGGCTAATCCAAACGCCTGCGTCTCACGATCAAACTCGCTCCAGGTCACGCCGGCCTCCGCACGAACGGTGCGAGCCGCAGAATCGACCTGTATGCCTTTCATTGGTGAGAGATCAATGACCAGGCCCCCATCGCAGACGGCATTGCCAGCCACATTGTGACCTCCACCACGAACAGCCACCAGAAGCGCATGCTGACGAGCAAGCTGTACTGCGGTGATGACATCGGCGACCCCATGACAGCGGGCGATCAGACCTGGATGTTTGTCGATCATCGCGTTCCACACTTTGCGATGGATGTCATAGCCCTCATCTGCAGCAGTGAGGATCTCACCTCCAAACTGTGCTCGGAATCCCTCGACGAGGGGAGAAGATTGAGTCATGGTCGTTGTTCCTCCGGTGTGTGTCGCTCTCGCATCAAGACCCCACGCTCTACGTCTCGCCTGGGGGGGAATAGGGTGGTGGCCCCGTGGGTCTGCTGGCCTGCAAGCGTTCGCGCATCCGCTCATAGGTGGCATCATCAATCTCGCCTCGGGCATAGCGAAGCTTCAGAATCTCTAAGGCCGAGAGGCCAGGTGGTTGCATCATCGGTGTTCGTTCGGCTGGAGGGACAGCCCGCCCATTGAACCAGCGGATCAGCGCCCACACCAGGACAATCAGCAGCGCAATCGAGAACACCATGCCAAAGGACATCATGAGCCAGCCACCCCAACCGGGATTATATCCCCACATCATGGCTTTCATCTCCTTTCTGTGCTGTCTACTCGCATCGCTCCCATGAGGGAGCGATGCACGTAAGTCTCTCACTCTCCATACTAATACGTATGGGAAAGGAAGAATGATACACAGCAGTAGTGCAGAGGAGAAGCAGCTGAGCAAAATCCGACCAACATCTCCCCGAAATTGACACCTCAAGTACCTCTCTTGGACGTCGAAGTGAAACACTCCTGAAAGACCGTGTCAGCAAGAGCCGCATGCGGATGAGCGTTCTTGCTCAGATCTATGCCATCCCCGTAAAGGGCCTGTCAGTGCCATTCTGACAGGGCCGCAGGTGAGCGCCGAGTCAGGTCGGTGGTGCTCTCAGCTTCAGCCAGGAGTGACGTTGGTTGACGCATCACCTGCACTTCCTCCAGGATGCTGGACAGCGTCGAGCACACGAGCGTGACCCGTTCCGACGTGTCTCTTTGGGTCCCGCGTGCCCCGCGGCCACCTGGCAGCTCGAGCGCCGCCAGTGTCAGGATCACGGCAGCCAGCGCGACCAGGAGCGACACCGTAAAGACGCGCTGCGGCGACAGCCAGCGGCTACTGAAAGCGAGCAGCAAAGGGCCGGCTACCGCACCCAGCGAGACGACCGACTCTCTCACCCCCATCATACGTGAGCGGTGCTGCTCTGGCGTCCTATCCAGGTAGGAACTCTCCAATGCAGGCGTGATCAAGGCACTTCCCAACCCGGCGAGCAAGGCTCCCAGGATGAGCAGAGCGAGTTGGTGGCAGAGCAGCAGACCCAGAGGCAGGGCCGAGGTGAGGAGAAAGCCAAGCGCAATCAGCTGCTTCCTGCCAGCGCGCAGCATGTGCAGGCGTTCTTCCAGCTGCGCGGCTCTGGCTGCGGCGTACTGCGCTGCAATGGTAAAGGCGGTCACGGTGTTCCTTCTCCTCTCTGTGTCTTCACTCCCCTTGACGTTGGTCAGGAAGGGGAACTGCTTCCAATCCATCTGGCACAGCCCTCCTTCTCCTGCGAGCGGTGTTCTCTTGCGCTCATGGTTCCAGTGCGCCGCAGCGAACCAGGAGCTGGAGGAACTCCAGGGAGCGTCCACTGACAACGCGGTCGCTCCCGCCAGTGTGGTCCCACGGCTGCAGGAAGACGCAACGAGGTGATCTTCTGTGTCGGAAAGCCCCCAGCGGGCAAGCCGGTTCGTTTCGGGTCCGTTCGCTTCCGAGCCAGGAGTCATTCCAAGGAGTGCTTGAGTCTGCACTAGGCAACGCTTTCTTTCACCCATCATGGGGCACCGGTTCCGGTTGCTGGTCGGGCTCGGCTGCACCCGGTCGCCCGCGCAGCAGCACGACTGCCGCCAGGGCCGCCAGGAGCGCGATGCCTCCACACAGGCTGAACATGAGCATCGACGCATCAGCGAAGGCGGCACGGGCCGAGGCGATGAGTGCCAGGCCAGGTGCGTGAGGCACCTGGGAGGCCACCGAGAGCGCCCCGCCCAGCGTGCCTCGCGCCACCTGGGCAACGTGCGGTGAGACTCCACCTGGCAGGGTGCTCTCGATTTTGCTCTGATAGAGAGCTGTTGCAGCGCTGCCAAGAAGCGCGATGCCAAGTGCACCCCCCAATTCGGAACTCGTCTCACTGAGCCCCGATGCCACACCGGCCCGCTCGGGCGGGACGGTTCCGACGATCAGATCGGTCGCCAAGGTAATGACCGGGATCAGACCAAACGAGACGAGAACCGATCCGGCCACGATGATCCAGAGGTCGGAGCTTCCGCCGACCTGCGTCAAGATGCCGAAGCCGATCACCGCCAACACCAGGCTGGCGGTGATCACGAATGCCGGCTCGACCCGGCGCACCATGACCGGAGTCAGTAGGGAGCCGACGATTTGGCTGACGGCCCACGGCAGTGTCCACAGGCCAGCAGAGAGCGGTCCCATCCCGAGCACGAGCTGCAAATACTGCGTGATGAAGAAAAAGGCTGGGAAGAGGACGAAGAAGCCGAGCAGATAGATGAGCAATGTGACACTGAAGAGGCGCAAGCGGAAGAGCTTGAGATCAAGAAAGGGACGCTGAAGCGTCTGTTGGCGGCGGAGAAACAAGGCGGCAATGACCAGGCCGACGAGGATTGCCAGCGAAGGCCTCCATCCTGCGCCATTCTCGGCAACCGACTGGATCCCGTAAATCACTGCCAACACGGCCATGAGCGACAAAGCTGCGCTTGGGAGATCCACTCGGCCTGCGTTGCGATCGCGATATTCCGGCAAGAACACCGGCCCCAGTGCGAGCAGCAGCAGCATGACCGGGACCGCCACCAGAAACACGGAACCCCACCAGAAGGATGCCAGGAGCGCGCCGCCGACCAGCGGGCCGATGGCGCCGCCAGCCGAAAAGCTGGCCACCCACACCCCAATGGCAACGGTGCGCTGCCTTGGATCGAAAAACATGTTGCGGATCAGAGAAAGTGTCGAGGGTGCCAGGGTGGACGCGGCGACCCCGAGCAGTGCGCGGGCCGCGATCAGCATCCCGGCGCTGGTGGAGAAGGCTGCCAGGATGGAGGCGAGCCCGAACACAGCGGCACCGATCAAGAGCAGTTTGCGGCGGCCGATGCGGTCACCCAGCACACCCATGGGAATCAGCGCCCCGGCCAGCAGAAAGCCATAAATATCGACGATCCAGAGGAGCTGGGAACTGCTTGGCTGAAGAGCGGCGCTGAGATGCGGCACTGCCAGATGCAGGACGGTAAAGTCCATAGAGTAAAGCACGCACGGTAGGGCGATGATAGCGAGCCCGATCCACTCGCGGCGAGAAGCGCGGGACGGCCGGGCAGCAGCCGCATTCTCGAGTCTCTCCTGATCTCTCAGGTCCATGGAAGCTCCCTTTGCTAAGTCTTTTTTCGTTTGGTTCTGGTTCATGCATGATCCTCTCTCCTAGAGCTACCTCGCCACAAGTTTTTCGAGCTTTTAGCGCTGGTTTTCCTGCCAGCTATACTCCATGCGCCTGGCCGTTGTCTCTGCCGTTTCACGCCCCAGCAGCCGCTCTACCAGGTGTAAGCTCATATCGATTCCCGCCTCAATGCCCGCCGAGGTCACCAGGTCCCCCTCATCGACCCAGCGCACTCCTGTTTGCACCTCCGTCTGTGGAAACTCCCTGCTCAGCCGCTCAAGGCTCATCCAGTGCGTGGTGGCTTTTCGACCCGCTAACAGCCCGGCTTGGCCCAGGAGAAAGGCCCCGGTGCAGACGCTGCTCATCACCGTCACACGCCCGGCCATCCGCCTCACCCACGCCACCACCTCTTCCTGCTGCACCGCTGCCCACACCCCC
>WNGD01008497.1_pt1 | contig 10719 bp, 6 predicted proteins | sample 5400671 | NCBI WGS metagenome assembly WNGD01 (sample SAMN13153369, study PRJNA577476) | soil metagenome | isolation source: 40 cm soil or saprolite under grassland replicate 2 | place: USA:California | collected 2016-06-15
ATCTCGGCGTAGCGGTCCTGCAGCTCACCGACCTCGAGCGGGTACCGTTCGCTCGCCCAGTCGCTGATCTGGGCACACATCGCGCCGATGGTCACCGCGGTGAGCGCCGCGGCGTCGCGGCCGTCCCCGCCGACGAGGTCGAAGATTCCTTGCCGGCGTCCGGCGAGCAGGACGTCGGTGAGGCCGCCGCGCAGCCGGCGCCGGATAGCCACGATCTCCTCGCGCCGTTCTCCGGTCAGCAGCGGGTACTCCCGGTTAGCCACCCGCGATCGCTGCCTGAAGCGCGCGTGCAAGCCGACGTACACCCTGACGATCGTCGCGAGCTCGGCAGCGGGATCGCCGGCCACGGCTCGCTGGGCGCCGGCCACCATGGCATCGAGCCGCAGGTGGATGTCGCGCACCACGAGGTAGAGCAACTCCTCCTTCGAGGCAAAGTGGTTGTACAGCGCTCCGGGCGACAGGTCGCAGGCGCGCGTGATCTCCCGGACGGTGGTGGCGAGAGCGCCCTGCCGGTAGAAGAGCTCGATGGCCGCGGCGGCCAGCCGGCATTGCAGCGCCGAGCCTCCGATCGGCAGTTCGTCGCCGGGCGGCGTCGGTAGCGGAGCGGTGCTCATCGTCTCCTCAGGTGGTTCAGGCTCGTCGCGTTACTGGCGATGCGCGGCGTATCGGCGGCTAGGCAGGGCCTTGACAGGTATTGGCAGCAAGCGTACGACTAGCTTGCTATGCAAACGCTTATTTACCTGAATGGCGGCAGCCATCCGGACGTTCCGACGCAACTGCGAGATGAACCGCAACGGAGGTAGCTGGATCATGCCTAAGGAAAAGGCCGGCCGAATGAGCGCAAGCGTCGCAGGTCGGCTCGGCCGGGTGGCTGCGGCCGCCGCCACCATGCTCGCGCTGGCTGCGGCCGGCGCGACGCCGGTGCAGGCAGCGAACACGTCTGCGGCAAGCACGGCCCGGACCTGGGCTGCCGGGGGCCGGGGTGACCGGGTGCCGAGCCCGGTGGTGACCGGGCCGATCACCGGCGGCACTCGTGGCCGGCCGTTCACGTCCTCGCCAGTCCCGCTCGAGCTGGCCGGGTACACCCAGCGGGAGTTCTTCCTGCGGGGCACCGCAACCGGCTATGCGCAGTCAGGTACCTGGGGCCTCGACGGCCGCTGGACGGCCAGCCCGGCGGAGACCGCGCCCTACGAGACGCGGATCCTGGTCCGGCGGCCGGCCAATCCGGCCAATTTCAACGGCACGGTGGTGGTCGAGTGGCTGAACGTCAGCTTCAACGTCGACATCGACCCTGACTTCCTGTATGAGGTCCAGCAGCTGGTGCGCGCGGGCTACGCCTGGGTGGGCGTCTCCGCCCAGCAACTCGGGGTGCAGGGCCCGCTCGGGCTGAAGAACTGGGATCCGGCTCGCTATCACGCGCTCAGCCATCCCGGGGACACGTTCTCCTACAGCATCTTCTCCCAAGCCGCCGAGTCGCTGCTGCATCCCAACGGGGCGCGCCCGCTCGGCCGGCTGCGCCCCAGGGCGCTGATCGCCGACGGCGAGTCGCAGTCCGCCGCGCGGATGGTGACCTACGCCAACGCCATCCAGCCGCTTGACCGGCTGTTCGACGGGTTCCTGATCCACAGCCGCGGCGCGGGCGGCGCTCCCATTTCCCAGCCACCGCAGGCCGCACCGCCGATGCCGCCGGTGGCGCAGACCCGGACCGACCTCGGCGTGCCCGCGCTGACCGCGGAGACCGAGACCGACATCCTCGCCACCGGGCTCGGCTACCTCCCGGCGACGCAGCCGGACAGCCGCTGGTTCCGGCTCTGGGAGGTGCCGGGCACGTCCCATGTCGACACCACCGAGCTTGGCCTGTCCGCCACTGAGGTTCTCCGGGACGTCCCGTCCTTCCCCCAGGGCACGTGCAGGTTCCAGCCCAACGACGGTCAGGAGCGTTACGTGATGAACGCGGCGCTGGACCGGCTGAACCGGTGGGTCCGGTCGGGAGTCCCGGCGCCGAGCGCTCCCAGGATCGACATCAATAACGGTGCCTACGTGACGGACGCGTTCGGCAACGCGCTCGGCGGGGTGCGCACCCCGGCGGTGGATGCCCCGACCGCCACGCTGACCGGAACCGGCAACACCGGCGCCAGCCCGGTCTGCTTCCTGCTGGGGACCACCACGCCGCTGAGCGCGTCGCAGCTGGCCACGCTGTACCCGCTGCACAGCGACTACGTGGCGGCGGTGGCGAAGTCGGCGGCCGACGGTGTGCGGAAGGGGTTCCTGCTGCCCGCTGACGCGCTGCAGATCGACGCGGCCGCGGCAGGCTCCGAGATCGGCCTGCCCGCCCCGACCGGCTGAGCGGTGCGCCGGACCGGGGCCAGTACTGCGGGACGTGAACCACCGTGGTCTGCGGGACGTGCTTTTCAACGGGCGGGTTTGCGCGGCTGCTCGCGCCTGCCCAAATTCAGCCAGCAGCTGCGACAGGCGGGAGTTGCCAGATGATCACGCATTCGCCGGGATCCGTTGAGGGCCCACCCGATCAGCAATCCAAAGCGCCGGGCCGACGCCGGCTGTGGCAGGCCGGCGTGCTAGCTGTGGGGGCTTCGGCCGCCCTGGCCGTGCTGCCCGCCGCACCAGGGTTCGCCGCCGCGAAGTCCGCGACGCCTTACACGCAGACCAACCTGGTCTCCGACATCCCCGGCGTGGCCAGGATCACCGATCCGAACCTGGTCAACCCCTGGGGCGTCTCCGAGTTCCCGAAGGGCCCGCTGTGGGTCTCGGACAATGGCACTGACGTCTCGACTCTCTACACCGGCGCCGTCGGTGGCAGCCCGCTCACCCCGGTCCCGCTGGTGGTGAAGATCCCCGGCGGCGCACCCACCGGCCAGGTCTTCAACGGCACCAAGGGCTTCGTGGTGCACCACGGCAAGCAGAGCGGGACGGCGCTGTTCATTTTTGCCTCCGAGAAGGGTGTCATCTCTGGCTGGAACCCCGCCGTGGGCGCGGTGGGCAAGGCCACGTCCACGCAGGCCCAGCTGGCGGTGAAGGTCCCGCATGCCGTGTTCAAGGGACTGGCGATCGCGGGCAACCGCTTGTACGCCGCCAACTTCCACAGCGGGCACGTGGCTGTCTTCAACTCGAGGTTCCACCGGGTCTTGCGGGGTACGTTCAAGGACCCGCGTCTTCCGCACGGGTACGCGCCTTTCAACGTCACCACCATCGGCGGCAACCTGTACGTCAGCTACGCCAAGCAGGATGCTGACCGCGGCGACGATGTCGCCGGGCCTGGTCACGGTTTCATCGACGTCTATTCGCCGAAGGGCATGCTGCTGCACCGCCTGGTTCGCCGCGGTGCACTCAACTCGCCCTGGGGGATGGTCATCGCGCCGTCCGGCTTCGGCAGCTTCAGCAACGACCTGCTGGTGGCCAACTTCGGCGACGGCGCGCTGAACGCCTTCAACCCGGTCACCGGGGCCTTCCTCGGGCCGCTGAAGAACGCGGACGGCAACCCGATCGTGATCAGTGGCCTGTGGGGCTTGATCCTAGGCGATGGGGCCGCAGGCACCCCGCACACGGTGTTCTTCACCGCTGGCCTCGCTGACGAAAGCCACGGCCTGCTCGGCACGATCACCGCGGGCAGCTAGCCAGCGCGCGCTGTCGGTGAGCAGTTGAGCGCTGCCCCGGCCCGGGTATTCCCGGCCGGGGCAGCGCTCGCCGGTCATCCGCGGGCCGGCTTTCCGGCTGACGAACTCAGCGCCAGCCGCCGGCGTAGATTTGCGCTATGGCGGCGCGGCTGACGGCAGCTACGGGTCGGCGCACGGCGCGGGCGATCCTGGTGGATGCCGATGACCGGCTGCTGCTGATCAAGCGGACGAAGCCGGGGCAGGCGGTGTACTGGACGACGCCGGGCGGCGGCGTCGACGACACGGATGCCTCGATAGAGGCGGCGATGCACCGGGAAATCGCAGAGGAAATGGGCGCGGAGGCGGCGGGAGCCTCGCAGGTGTTCTTGAACAGCAGGCCCTCGGCTGCCGGGGTTGCCGTTCAGCATTTCTTCGTCGCGCGGCTGACCAGGCTGGACTGGTCGGCCCGCAGTGATCCGGAGTTCGCCGATCCCGCGAAGGGAAGCTACGAGCTGGAACGGATCGACCTGCACGGAGACGATCTCGCGTCGATCGACCTTGTGCCGGTCGCGCTGAAGAAGTTCATCCTGGCCAATCGCGCGGCGCTGCTGGCCCAGGTAGCGGACGTGGGAACCCGGCAGCCGCGACCTCCACGGGGGAGTCGTTCCATGATCCCGGAGGGTTTTGGGGCGCGCAACCCCCATAACCCTCCGTGATCAAGGACCTAGGCCGCTAGGCGCGGCCGAGCCGCTGACGTTACTGATCGTTTACGTGTCGGCTGGATTTCCGGCGATGAACGATGGGTAATCAACGCTACGCTTAGTAGTCAGAGGAGGCACGCTTGGCCACTCAGGGTGATGGGTGGCCGTGGCGTGCCGCGCACGGGGGAGCGCGTGTTCGGCATGGAAGAGTTCGGTGCTAAGGCGGATGGGCCGGGGGCGGCTGCCGGGGAGCCGGAGGCGGCTGCCGGGAGCAGCGCAGCGCGGCGCCGCAGGCGGGGGCGTCATGAGGCGCAAGGCCGCCCGCGGGCGCGGGTCATCGGGCTAACGGCGGCGATCGTCGCCGTGACGGTGGCAGCGGGAGCGTACGCGCTGACGCGCAGCGCGCCCGACGGTCAGCCGGCCGCGGCGAGCGTGCAGGGGGCGGCGCTGGCAGGCCAGTCAACCAGCACAGGACCGCTGCGGGTGACCTCCACCTGGCCGGCCTCGGGGGCCCGTGGCGTCGACGGCGGCAACCAGGTTGTGGTCAGGTTCTCGGTGCCGCTGGCGGCGGGGTCGCCGATGCCGACGCTCACGCCCGCCGTCCGGGGCAGCTGGCAGCAGGCCGGCCCGACGCTGACATTCCGGCCCGCCGTGCCGTTCGGCCCGTCCAGTCACATCACGCTGCGGATTCCGGCCGGCCAGGCCGGCGTCCGCACGGCCGCGGGCCGGCTGCTGGCCAGGCAGGTAGTCGTCAGATTCCGGACCAGGACCTGGTCAATCCTGCGGCTGAGCGAACTGCTCGCCCAGCTCGGCTACCTGCCGCTGTCCTGGGACCCGATCGGCGAGGGCGCCGGCCGGCCCAACAGCGGTGGCTTCGCCGGCACCGCGGGTTCCAGCCTGGCCGCACAGGTCGCGGCCGCCTACAGCCCGCCGGCCGGGACGTTCCGGTGGCACCACGGCTATCCGGCGTCGCTGCACCGCCAGTGGCACCCTGGCCGCCGGAACCCGCTGCTGAAGGGCGCGGTGATGGCCTTCCAGGCCCGCCGTGGCATGACCATTACCGGCGCCGCCGGCCCGGGCGTCTGGCACGCTCTGTTCCGCGCCGCGGAGCGCGGCCGCGCCAACCAGGCCGGCTACACCTACGCGGTCGCCAGCAAGGGCAGTCCGGAGCTGCTGAGGATCTGGCATAACGGCCACATGGTGCTGCGCAGCGCGGCCAACACCGGCATCCCGGTAGCGCCGACGGCCGACGGCACGTTCCCGGTGTACCAGCGGTACCGGTTCCAGATCATGCGCGGCACCAATCCGGATGGCAGCAGTTACGCGGATCCCGTCGAGTTCGTCGCCTACTTCGACGGCGGCGACGCGGTGCATTACTTCCCGCGCGGCTCCTATGGATCTCCGCAGAGTCTGGGCTGCGTGGAACTGCCGATGGCGGCGGCGGCGAAGGCCTGGCCGTACCTCACCTACGGAAGCCTGGTGACGGTCACTGGCTGACTAACCAGGCGCGTGCGCCGCAGCAGGCGCCCAGTCCGCTGACCAGCGGGCATGCCGTCCTCGCGCAGCGGCTCGCCGCTCGCAGAGCAGCGGGCACTCCCGCGCGCAGACAAGCTCGGCCCGGTCACCGGGCCGACAGAGCCGGACACGGATTCATGACGACGGGGGCCGTCATGAATCCGTGTCTTATTCTCGCTGAACTCTTTATCCAGAGCGTGCGTTGACTAGTACGACTGCATCTAGAGTCAAAGGACTAGGAATGCCCGGGAGGCGCCGGGCGACGTGGTAGCCGCCCGCCGCTTGGGGGGCCGGGTAAGTCAAGGAGCCCCTATCTTGCTCAGTGTGGGACGGCTGCGCACGCGCGTCGCGATCCTGGCCGTGGTCATCGTCGCGCTGCTGGCCACCGGGACATCGTTCGCGCTCAGTCACGCGCAGGCCAGGCAATCTGGCCGCCTCGGCGCGGCTGATCCGCACGCGCGGCAGGTCTCGCAGTCCGCGAACGTCCAGTCGTCCGGGCAGCCGCTGCAGCTGCTGTCGGTGACCCCGGCACGCCGCGCCCGGCACGCCAACGGCGCCGCCCCGGTCCGCATCCAGTTCTCCGCCGCGCTCGCGGCCGGCTCGCCGATGCCGAGCGTGTCGCCGCACGTGGCCGGCCGCTGGCAGCGGGCGGGTGCCAGAACCGTCGAGTTCATCCCGGCAAAGGGCTTCGCGCAGCAGGCTCATGTCACGGTCCGGATCCCCGGCGGCGCCGCCGGGATGCGGTCCGCCGCCGGCGGCACGCTGGCCAGGCGAATGGTGGTGAAGTTCCGGGTCGGCCACTGGTCCACGACGAGACTCGACCAGCTGCTCGCCGAGCTCGGCTACCTGCCGCTGACCTGGACGCCAATCTCCGGGGCGGTCAACCCGGCGGCCGGCGATGCGGCCGGGCAGCGCTCCGCCGCGTTCAGCCCGCCGGCCGGGATCTTCACCTGGCATCACGGTTACCCCCGCGAGCTGCGCACCTTCTGGTGGCCGGGACGGCCGAGCCTGGTGCTCAAGGGCGCCGTGATGGCCTTCGAGTCCGATCACGGGCTGACCATGGACGGGGTCGCCGGATCCGGCGTCTGGCGGGCGCTGTTCAAGGCCGTGGCCGGCGGGCAGCAGAATACTCACGGCTACACCTACGCGCGCGCCACGAAGAAGAGCCCGGAGAAGCTGACCATCTGGCACAACGGCCACGTCGTGTTCCGCAACCTGGCCAACACCGGCATCCCGGTCGCGCCCACTGCCGACGGCACCGCGCCGGTCTACCTGCGCTATCGCAATCAGATCATGAAGGGAACCAACCCGGACGGGTCGAAGTACGCCGACCCGGTGCAGTTCGTCGCCTACTTCCGGTCCGGCGAGGCCGTGCACTACTTCCCGCGATTTTCGTACGGCTCACCGCAGAGCCTGGGCTGCGTCGAGCTGCCGCTCGCGGCGGCGGCGAAGGCCTGGCCGTTCCTGACCTATGGCAGCCTCGTCACCGTCTCGCCGCCCGGCTGAGCGGCCAGCCGCTAGCCGCGATCGAGCGCGGCGGCCAGGTCCGGCCGCGAGCTGATCCCGAGCTTCGCGTAGCTGCTGGTCAGGTGATTCTCGACGGTCCGCTGCGTGACGAACAGGGCCTGCGCGATCTGCCGGTTCGTCTGCCCGGATGCCGCCAGCTGCGCCACCCGCAGCTCGCTCGGCGTCAGCGCATCCCGGCCCCGCAGCGCGTCGCGTCGCGGCCTGCCGCCGGCGATCACCAGCTCGTCGCGTGCCCGGTCGGCGAGCGCGACGCCGCCCTGGCCGTGCGCGATGTCCAGTCCCTCGCGGAGGTGCTCCCGCGCCTGCGCCCGCGAGCCGCTCCGCCGCAGCGCCGCGCCCAGATCGGTAAGCGCGCGGGCAAGCTCCAGCGGGGCTGGCGCCTGGCGCAGCACGCCGGCTGCCTCGGAGAGCAGCTCGATGCCGCGGCTGCCGCCCTCGACGACGCCCGCCGCACGCAGCGCTATGCCGACGGCGCGGGCGGCGCCCCACGTCCTGGCCAGCCCGACTTCCTCCGCGCACAGCTGGCGAGCCCGCTGCCGGTCGCCGCGGGCGCTCAGCGACAGCGCGGCGTCGGAGCGCCAGGGCACTATCGCGGGGTTGCGGATTCCCCACCGCTCCGCAAGCGATCCGGCCTCCAGCAGGTCATCGACGGCCGCGGGGTGGTCGCCCGCCGCCGCATGCAGGCATCCCCGAGCATGCCGGACCAGGTTGTGCGGCCAGGTGGGAGGCAGCTCGCCAGTCAATCCGGTCCCGGCCAACAGCGCCCGCGCCTGCTCGATCTCACTGCGGTCGATCTGCGCGCGGACAACGAAGGAGGAGACGATGGTCGAGATCCACAGATTGGCGGTGTCGGCGATGGCCTGCTGCCCGAACGCTACCGCCTCGCTGACCTCGCCTCGGTAGAGCGCGACCAGCGACATCAGGCCGGCCGCGACCGCCACGGCCTGCTGAGACCCCTCCTGCTGGGCCAGCTGCAGCCACGCCTGTACCGCTGCCCGGGCCTCCGCGCTGTGGTCGGCGAACAGCAGCACCGAAATCGTCTCCGGGAGGGCGGCGGCGCTTGCCGACAACAGCCGGGGCATCGCCTGGAGCGCCTCGCGCGCGTGCCAGACCGCGAGCTCCCGGTCGTCGCCTGCTCCGGCGAGTTCGATCGCCAGATTGGCGTGCAGCAGGGGATCGAGTTCCTCGCCTCGTGCGGCCCGCTCCTGGACCCGCTCCAGCAGCGGTCGCATGACCGCGCGGGTGCCAAGGTCCATCCGGGCGGTGTTGAGCAGCGCGGCCTGCAGCGATGCGCGCGGGCCCTCCGCACCGGGCTCGGCGGCCGTCCTGGCGAGCAGGTCAACGGCGTCGGCGAACCGGCCGCCGAGGGCCAGCGCCTCGCCGAGGGCGAGCGCGATCGTGCCGCGGAGCGGGAAGCTGGCCGTCGCCGCGAGCGCGTCGTCCAGGTGCTCCGCCGCGATGGCCGGCGCGTGCATCGCCTGCAGGCTGCCGAGCTCGAACAGCAACTCGGCCCGCTCGGCGGTTGGCGGCGGCTCGGCCAGCGCACGCTCAAGGCAGACAATCGCGACGTCCGGAGCGCCGCGTCCGCGCGCGTCCGCGGCGGCACTTCGCAGCTTGCCGGTTACCCACGGATCGCCGGCCCGGCCCGCTGCCAGCAGGTGGACGGTCACCTCCTCCTGCCTTGCCTGCTCGGCAGCAAGCATCCGGGCGGCGCGGGCGTGCCAGCGCTGACGCAGCGGCGGCGCGAAGTCCTGGTAGACGGCCGACCGGACCAGCGGGTGCACGAAGCTCAGCGCGTGCTCGCCCTCGATCAGCCGTTCGGCCATCAGGGCCGCGACCGCGTCGGCGCATTCGGCGGCGCCCAGCCCGGCGAGCTGGCGAGCTCGCCCCGTGGTCGCTGCGGTGCCGAGGACGGCGACGGCGCGGGCGGCGGCCAGCGCTGCCGGCGGCATCCGCCCGAGTCGGAGCAGCACGCTGCGCGACACGGTTCCTGGCGTCAGCCGCCTGAGGTGCGGTATGTCGGCCTCGCGGCCAGTGATTCCATCAGCGCCGAGGCCCTCAGCGAGCGCATGCAGGAGCAGCGGGTTCCCGCCGGTAATCTCCCGGCAGGCGGCGAGGAACGCGTCCGTCGGCTTGCCGCCCGCCGGGCCGTCCGGGCGCTCGCCGCCGTCCGGGCGCTCGCCCGGCCTCCTGCCGGGCATGGGGCTAGCCTGGCTGCCCGGCTGGCCGACCCGGCGGCCATCTAAGTAGCCGCGGACAATCTCGGCGCAGGCAGCCTCGCCGAGCGCCGCGGGACGAAGAACCGAGGCATCAGGCTCGCTGGCCAGGCCGGCGATCGGCCCGGCCGCCTGCGTCGTTGCCGGGGCCGGTTCGCGGGCGGTGACCAGGAGCAGGACCGGCAGTCCGTCCAGCCGGTGCGCGAGGTGCGCGACGAAGCACTGCGAGGGTTCGTCGGCCCAGTGCAGATCATCGATCGCCAGCAGGAGCGGCGCCTGCTGCGCCATCGTGGCGGTGAGCCAGTAGAGGCCATGCAGGACGGCGAAGGAGTCCTGCTCGCCCTGGCGCACGTCGTGACTCAATGCCGGGGCCGCCAGCTGCGCCGCGCCCTCCGGCAGCAAGCCCGGGCCCCTCGCGCCCGCGATCGCGCTGCCGCCCGGGCCCGCGCCACCGAGGCCCGCGCCTTCCGAGACGCCGCCCGGGCCCGGAACGTGAGCCCCATTCGGGCCGGCCCCGGCGATCGCGGGCTCGAACAGCTGTCGGACGACCCCCCAGGCGAAGCCGGCCTCGAACTCGGCGGCCCGGGCGGTGAGCACCCGCAGGCCAGCTCGGGTGCCCTGCTCGCAAGCATGCGTCATGAGCCGGGTCTTGCCGATCCCGGCGACGCCCTCGACGAGCACGGTAGATCCTGAGCCGGACATGGCCGAGCTGATGGCCGCCGCGATCGCGGCGAGCTCAGCGCTCCGGTCGAGAATCCGCGCGGGCGCTCGTCCCGGCCCCATGCGCCGATGGTAGGCAGCGGGCCGCGGCGGCACCATCGCCAGCCGGCCACGGAAACGGTCCTGGCCACGGAAACAGTCCCGGCCACGAAACGGGCCGCGGACGAAATGGGCTGCGCATGAGATGGTCCCGGTCACGAAATGGGCCGCGCCCGGCACGCGGCGGGCCCAGGTCCGCCGCGAGTACGCGAATAACTGTGGTGCCTACCGTGACGCGCCGGCCGCCGTCGCGGTCCGACGATGGGCAGCGTGCAGGGTCCGGTCCGGCTGGTGCTGACAGTAGAGCTCGCTGTCACCGCCGAGCCCATCGCCGGCCTGGTCCGCTCGGGTGACCGTCCGGGCCAGGCATTCAGCGGCTGGTCCGAGCTT
>WNGD01006968.1_pt1 | contig 10717 bp, 9 predicted proteins | sample 5400671 | NCBI WGS metagenome assembly WNGD01 (sample SAMN13153369, study PRJNA577476) | soil metagenome | isolation source: 40 cm soil or saprolite under grassland replicate 2 | place: USA:California | collected 2016-06-15
GGCGGCGACGCGCTTCACGCAAGTCCTCCGGATGCGTGCTACCGATGCCCGCCAAACTATGCTCGATGTTTTCCGGTTTGATATCTTCTTCAAGTTGCCGGAGACGCGCTTGCAATTCAGCCTCCTTTACTTGCATCTCGGTCAACTGAGCACGTAGGTTTGCAGCGCGTTCCTGAGCATTCTCTTGCGCTATCCCCGGTATGGCCACGCAGCAAATGACGATCAAAACCCCGACCAGAGCATATGTTACGAAACAGCATCTTCTCATTTCCTTGCTCATGCATGACCTCATATTCATCCCACAACATCCTTCTAAGCTCCCTCTCCGACCAATGCTTAATCTGTTTTTGTTAGAGTCTGAACACAAACCCCGTTCCGTTTACTGTTTCTAAACGAGCGCAAAGTTCGGCTTGTCCCCGCAGACGGCGCAACCAGGCTGAATCGGCCCTTTAGTTGCTCAGCTAACTGTGAACTTCGCAATTGTTCGGGGATGAGTCCTGACATGGACCATAATCGAACGTTTGAATGACTGCGTGTACGTGAAGGGGCCGAATGAGAAACATGAGAACCCTGCGTCGCATTAACACCTGGGATCGACCTCGCACAAAACGGGCGGATCATTGTGGTTCGTGCCGTGCTTATGGGCGCCCTGGTTCTGTCAACGGTCATTCGCATGCGACGAGAGCAACATGGGGTCGTTGTGTGAGCGAGGAGAACTTAACGGCAAGGTTCTTACTGCCGATGCAGCGAAGCCATCTGCCGAAGATGTTGCCATTCGTGGTGATCGCATTATTGCCGTCGGAACTTCAGCGGAAATTGAAACTCTCTCCGGGGCGAAAACGCGGCGGATTGATTTTCAAGGGCGCACCGTAAGGGAGGATTACAGAAGAGGGAACTCGAATTGTCTGTGACATCTGTTAATCTCTCTAATCGAACTTCGAAATGAAATTGGGAAGCCAAAGACGGACGCGAGTTCTTCTGAGTTTCCTGGCAATAGTCGTTGTTGTCGGCGTGCTGGTGGTGCGGCTTAGCAGAATTTCCAGAGATGCGCGGCGAGAGGTACTGACATGGTCCAAATCACATTCCCTCGCGGATCAACCTACCCCCAGTTCTTCGTCGCCGCCTCGAGATAACTCCAGGAGTGTTCTCTCAACTCCAATTTCTCCCACGCCTAACGCGAGTCCTGCCTTGCCAATTCCCGAAGGGGCGGCGCCGAACAAGTTGATTATTCCAGTGGCTGGGGTACGACCAGACCGATTGCATGACACGTTTTCTGAAAGCCGTTCCGAAGGACGCGTTCACGATGCAATTGATATTGCCGCGCCGTTGGGCACGCCCGTGCTCGCGGCCGCAGACGGAACAATCGTGAAACTCTTTCACAGCGAACGAGGGGGGACAACAATTTATCAATTAAGCACTGACAACAAGTTCATTTACTACTATGCGCACCTTGATCGATATGCCGAAGGTTTGACTGAAGGTCACTTCGCGAAACAAGGCGAAAGTATCGCCTACGTGGGCGACACGGGAGATGCTGGAGCGGGAAACTATCATCTGCATTTCTCGATCGCCTTGATCTCTGATCCTAAACATTATTGGGAAGGCGTGAACATAAATCCGTACCCGCTACTTAAGAGATGAGGCCCCCCTAAACGACCTCCGATCTTGCCGTCGGAAGTATGTTCGTCTTTTGGAATAGCTCTCGTTGTTAATGTTCGCTTATCATGCAACCAAGCCAACTCCTTGGTAGTGATTCTATATTATTGACGCCAAGAACTGCTCGGGTGGTCGGAATGCGCATTGCAAGAGAGTCCACCCGGACTAAACCAATTAGAGCCACCAGAAGGTCGCCAGGAGTAATTCATGAAAAGACGCTTGATTCATCTGTTTGCGCTGATGGCTTGCCTAACGATTACCGGATGCGTCGTCGAACCCGCAAATCAGGCTAACAAGAATGCGTCACCTTTACCCTCGGCAACAGCCTCGACCTCACCGGCAGAGGAGAAGGCGGCGAACACAGCACCGCTGACTCTACCGGTGCTGGATGCGTTTTTTGCCGACGAGTCTTTCTCCGGATCACTCAGGACGCGTTTGCAGTTAACTGACGAGCAAGTCACGAAGCTCAGGGGACTAGCTCACTCAGAGACGGCAAACCTGAACGAGGAAAATGCGGGCAAGGGTGAAGGAGAATCTTCGAATGCGCGGTCGGTAGCAGCAGAAAAAATCAGCGCCCTGATTGGGGAGGAAAAAACGCGGCAGCTTGCGGTACTCGTCGGTGAACGATGGAGTGGCACGGCCGACGAAGCTTCGGACAAAACCGCCGCTCAACCCACGAACCCAAACAGTCGCGAGCGAGTTGCCGGCACCCCTAACGCGGTCCCGACGGATTCGCGAATAGTCGTCAACGCTCCCGCTTATCGAATGGATGTCTTTGACGGCGGCCGGTTAATTAAGTCCTACAAGATCGGCATCGGCTATCCACAATTTCCGTTGCCGACTGGCCTGCGCAAAGCACGCGTAATTATTTTTAATCCAACCTGGACACCGCCAGATGAACCGTGGGTCGCGAAGATGAAAGACATCAGCGTGGGCGAAAAGGTCGCCGCCGGCAGCAAATTGAATCCGCTTGGTCCAATCAAGATTCCAATCGGCGGGCCATCTTTGATTCATGGCGGCAAGTCGCCGGCAAAGCTGGGCACCTTCGCCTCGCACGGTTGTGTCGGGCTCACGACGCCTCAGGTACAGGACTTTGCCAAAGTGCTCGCCCAACTTGGCGGCGCGCATTTGACCGATGCAGAACTAACCGATTATGCGCGAGATAAGACTCAGACAAAGCAAATTAAGCTTGACCAGCCAGTGCCGGTAGAGCTGCGTTATGAAACAATCGTCGTCGAAGACGGTAAACTGCATATCTATCGCGACGTTTACGATCAAGAAACGAACACGGAAGAGAACCTGCGCGCCGTGCTGGAAGCAAATGGTGTCCGGCTCGATGACTTAACAGAAGGAGAGCGAACCCAGGTCTTTGACGCTTTGGCCCACATGTCGGGCAAGTCCGGCGCGGGTGCCGTTCGGCCGACGGCCCAGTCAAAAGAGAGTCCATCACCTGTAGGCCCGCCCAGGTCTTCTTCACTTGTCGAAAGGAAATCAAACTCAGGCAAGAAACCGACCGTGGTTAAGAATCAGAAAGAGGTCGTGATTGAAATTGCAGCCCTGAAGGGTAAAGGGTATCCATCGCCAGTGGCCTTCGATACCGGCAGTGGAAAAACAAGAGCTACGTTACCATCCCCACCGAAGCACGAAAAGCAACCATAGCAGACTTTGGCTTGCCGCCTGACCCGGTCGCTATGCTGTGTACCCTCAGCCCTTGCCCTCTCGCAACGGGAGAGGGGAATACACGGTCGCTCCCGGGACTGATCGCATTCCGTCGCGGGTAATAACTGCACCCTCTGTGACGGTACGAACACGCGCGCAGGATTGCCTCGGCGCTCGACTATGAACGGGGCGAGACGCAAGTCGGGGGCGCCCCCCACGGAAACTTCGCCGCGGCGATGGGCGCACCGGTCCGATGGTCAGGGCCTCGATGGCGACGGCGCGCATGCGGCACATGAGGCCTGCGATGTTGGTGGAAAGCAAACGAGCATGCGAACTTGCATCATCACCGAGGTAACCACGCTGCGGGTTTTCGCATTCAGTCGGGCTACTGCCTCTTCTTCGCTGGTCGTGATTTGGTCTCGACATTCGCCTCGGTCTTCTCAACAAGATTTGTTTCCTTTTCCGGTCCAGCGGCTTCTTCCAATGACGCGGTGATTAGCTCATCGCTCGGCCGGGTGCCGTCGATGAAGGCAAACACGTGGTAATTGGCGCCACGTTCGCGGATGACTTCAATGCGGCCCTCGTCCTTCATGCGCGCAAGTTCCGTCATCAGAAAATTCTGTTCGGCACCGCTCATGTAGCGATAATCGATGTCGAATGCGAGACCCGTCGAGTGCGGTGGTGTATCAATGAGCACGGCATACCGGTTCACTTTGCGTAATGCACGCTGATATTGTTCCGGTCGAATCAGAGAGCTTACGGGTAGCGGACGGTCAAACTTATCGTGGTACTCCTTTGCTATTTCTTCAAGAATCTTCAGCGCCTGCGGTCTAAGCGAGCTAAGCAGATAGATCTTCAGCGCCTGGCGGTGAGATGAGTCATCGAGGTTAAAGGAGCGTCCGCCGAAATTCTTTGCGAGCGCTTGAAGCGACTCGTAATCGCTCAACAGTTTCGGCCGGCTTTCCCCCGAACCAACAGATTGCCCGTAATATTCATCGAGCTGCGCTTTGTCTTTATCGTTCGATTTTAATTCCTGCTGTCGCGCGGTGATTTCTTTTTGCAGCTCGTCTTGTTTCGTACGAGCGCGCTTTTTAAGCGCGGCCAACTGAGTCTGCAAAGCCGAAATGTCTTTTTGCAGCTTGGCGTGTGCAGATTCAAGCCAGGCGTAGGCATCGCGCAGTCCGGCTTCATCGTTTAGTTCGATGTTCTGATTGGCCACATGTCGGGTGAAGACGCCACCATCCACCCTGGCCCCGACTCCGAAAAGGATGTAGGTATCGGTGACCGCAGGCACCGAAACTACCACGCCGCGCTCGATCATCGCCGCGAGATCCACAAAGTCCTGACACCGTTGCACGTTAAATTTCTTGACCTCGGCAACCTGTGTAGCCAAAAACCAATGCCGGTCACTGTAGTGGCGAAGCTCTGGTGGAATTTCAAGCCCAACGTTTCCGGTTTCACCTCGATCCTCCTTTACTCTTTCCATACTCCGCGCCCACAGATCAGGATCGGCGCGGCGTTCGCTGGTCTTATCGGACAAGTTGTGTTGGCGAAGGGCCTGACGTCTTAGCACCCTGAAGTGAAGGAATGCCCACGCACCAACAGCTATCGCTGCATTGGCAACGATGAGTAATAAAAGATACCGTGCTCTTCGATTCATGATTCAGCCAGCAAATGAGTAGAAAAACTCAAATTAGGAGACTACCAAAAGATGAGGCCCGGATCCATTCTGGGCAATCTTACGGCAGACACAGCTGAGCGATCGATCTTCACTCATGTTGAGCATTGGATCCCCGATCAGGATTGAAGAGCGTTGCTGTCGTGGCTATTGGGGACCTCCCAAAAGCGAGGCTAGCAAGACGACTATTGGTGTCAATCATGCAGTGATTGCTCGTATCCAGGGGCTGAAGACGCTGACACTAAAGATCCGCGCCGGTCGAGCTGTGCGTACCTACCGGGCGGTGAAGTCATGCGGGTCTGATGATCTTGTGTTTGCATCAGTGAGGACTGGCAAGCCGATGAGGGACAACAACATTCTTACCCGCTTTATAAAACCGGCGGGCAGGAAACTAGACATCGGTTGGGTGAATTGGCGGTGTCTGCGCACCTCTCACGCCACCTGGTTGAAGATGGCTGGTGCTGATGTAAAAGATGCGCAGGCCCAGATGCGTCACTCACGAGCAAGCACAACGTTAGACATTTACCAGCAGTTTGTTCCCGCGTCACAGCTGCGCGCAGTAGAGAGACTAACGTTGCTGACTGACTCGGCATTTGTCAACTGAGGCACGTTCCAAATACGTTCCAATAATAAGTGGTTAGACCGATTGAAATGATGTGTAGTCCACACGGAATCAGTAAGATAAGGCGGCAGAGCCGAGCGCTGAAAAGGCCGGCGTCGGCGGTTCGATTCCGTCCCTGGCCACTATTAATTTCAATAACTTAGCGATGATGAAGAAGCGTGCAAATTTTTCATCGCGCGAACAATACGCGTACATCGGTTTCCCTTCCTTTCACTTTTGGCGTCGCTCGTTCGAACAACCGCGCAGGTTAGAGCAGTCCATCCATAGGCAAAGGCCAATTGAGCTTGTGCCGGCGCGTATTTCGGATCGATCTCGATCGCTTTCTCGAAAAAATCGATTCGTGGCTTGCGTTTGCGGCATGCTCTCTTCGCCGTGGTGTTGATCTTTCGTTACTTGGTCGAGAAGGTCAGGATAACAAGAAAGGCTTTGCGTCTTCATCGGAAGTCTCGGATCAGAACAACGTCGTGGGTTTGCGTACCATGAGCAAGCACAAAATTGGATCCATCTGCGGAAAGAGCAAATCTAAAGATGAGATCAGATTTGAAGTTGGTTAACTGTCTGGGCGGGCCGCCGTTGATGGGTTGGCTCCAGATGTTGGAGACGCCGCTGCGCTTCTGCATGTAAACCAGCGTGCTGGAGTCCGGTGTCCATCCGAGTCCGACATTCGGAAACACGGATGAAGGCAAGGGTAGGATTTTTGTTGGTTGACCCCCAAGCGACGGAATGATGGAGCTTAGTATCTTCAGCCAAATAAACCGTTCCCATTCCACCTTCGCCGAGCAATCGCACAATTCGGTAATGAGCAATATTCTTTCCGGCTTTGAGGTCCACGCTATTAACTAACATCTCAGCCGCCGCTTGGTATGCAGGCGCATCCACAAAGTTTCTTGTCTCTTCGTGAGACTTTAGCAATGACTCGACGGCTTGGCGCAAAGAGGGATTGCCGTCGCAAGCGTGATCGAGATACGGGTATCGCTCAGGCGGCGCTAAGGCCAACGCCGCATGAAAGATCTCCTTCAGATTTTCCCAATGCGGATCGGGCATAACGATCAAGGCTTGAGTTCACTTCGTTTCGGTGATTAGCACTGCGTCCCGGATAGAGGTCCCGCGAATTGCGGCGAGTTGCTTGCCGTCCGCCGACCACGCAAAGTCGAAGATTGATTCGGTCTTGAAACTGGTCAACGGCTTCGCTTCGCCGTTGCCGTCCACGGCGATTGTCCAGATGTTTGCGCCATTGTCTCGCAAATCTGTAAAAGCGATTGCCCGTTCGTCCGGCGTCCAATGAACATAAAAGGAAGCCTTGGTTTTTGGAAGCGTTAAAGTCTTGACAGGTTCACCGCCCACTGGCGATATCACAGATATCCTGACTTGACCTTCCGGCCTGTCGACAGGTTCAAAGGCCATCTTCCCGTCGCGCGGCGAGACGTATACCTGAAATGCTTCGCTTGTTGAAACTTGAACTGGTGTGCCTCCCTCGATCGGAACTTTCCAGGCAGTTGGGAATTCTTTTTCATCGAAACCAGCGTAAATGACCCATTTGCCGTCGGGCGAAGTATTCGGCGACCATTCTTGATTACCAAACGTCAACTGTCTCTGATTACTGCCGTCGACATCCATTCGCCAGATGTGGCTGATGTTGTTATGGGTAGAAACGTACACGATATAACGCCCATCCGGTGTCATTGATGGTAACCAATTCCGGCCCTGATCCTTGGTCAACTGTTGCCTGGCACTTCCGTCGGCGTTCATCGTCCAAATATTTCTGTTTACAATAAAGATGAATCTGCCGTCGAGCGTCCGCCGAATATACGAGACTCCCGACGCGGGCGTGATCTGCTCGGAGCGTGCGGCATCATTGTTTGGCATAACCCAAAGGTTCGCCACCGTTTGCTTTTGCAGTGTTATCAACGTATCGCCATTCGCCGTGGCGCAAACTCCATAATAATCGTTCAAATCGTTAGTAATGCGTTGGGGCTCGACGTTGGGCGAAGCTACAAGCCACAGCTGATTCGGGAGAGTTTCCGAATCGGAATATACACTTCCAGATACGATTAGATTCCCGTTTAATAACCAATCGACTCCGAAGATGTCATCCCAATCGCGGTTGCTCAATTCGCGTTTTGAACCGTCAGAGACGCTGATTCCAAAGAGTTTCAAAAGCTGTTTGCCGTTTTCGGTAAAGTTAATTCCTATGGCTATTGTTTTACCGTCCGGCGACCATGCCGGGATGACAGATGCGGCAAACCAACTGAGCGGGGTGGAAGTGAAAAGCGTCCTTTCACTTGAGCCGTCGGGCTTAGCAAGCAACAGTTTGTAGGTTACACTGCCATCATAGGTTGCGTAAGCAATTGTATTACCGTCTGGCGAGATCCTAGCGCCGCTGCTGACCTTGCCGGCTATCCTCTTCGGTGAACCGCCGAGCGCAGGAATTTGAAAAAGCGTTCCTTCCAATCCTCCATAAACGTAATAAAGATAATTGCCGTCGCGGGTGAAACTTAAATTCGTCATTACATTTTCGACCGGCGCTACGATCTCCACATCGCTGTTTGTCGCCGTTTGTCGCAACCGAATGCTGTCTTTGCCGTTTTCATTTACCGAGTAGGCGGCATATCTGCCATCAGGAGAAATCGTAACGTCACGGACCTTGCCCGAACTAGTCAGCTTGGCGAAATTCAATTTTTGCGATGAAGTGAAGCGATTTCGCGTCGGCGCAGTAGAAGCGGAGTATTTGTAAACGCCAAATCCAATTCCAAAGATCACCAGCAAAGCCAGTAAGCCGAATACGAAAACCTTGTGACGCTTGATTTCTGTGGCGATGTACTCGGCACTGGAAGTCGGTGCAGCGCTCGGGGTTCCGTCTTCAAACGACAAGGTCTTGCCGGCTCTCGACTGCCCACTTGAAGTCGGAACTCCTATCTTGTCTGTGGAGATGCGTTCGATGCCGGCTTGAAGCTCCAACGACTGTCTTAATCGTTTTAGATCGATCAAAAGGTCTTTGCTGGTTTGGTAACGCTCGTCTCGATTCTTCGTCAGAGCCTTCTCGACAATCTCTTCCAGCCGTGGTGGCACTTCATGAGCGAACCGAGCGAGCGGCGCCACCGGTGCTTTGGACAGAATTGCAGAGATGACTTCGTTCGAGGTGCCGGCTATGAATGGCGAACAACCCGCGACCATTTCGTAGAGAAGTACACCTAAGCTCCAGATATCGGTCCGCTCATCGACCGTGGCACCGCGCGCCTGTTCCGGTGACATGTAAGCGACCGTGCCCATCACGACGCCCGGAGCAGTATTCGCGCGCAGTCGGGTTTCGGCTTCCTTATTCAGGGACCCGGTCGCGACCGCTCGCGGTACTGACAACTTCGCCAAGCCGAAGTCGAGCACTTTCACCAATCCGTCCTCGCGGCGAATCATGATGTTCTCGGGCTTGATGTCGCGATGCACGATATTTACTCGATGCGCAGCCACCAGCGCTGAAGCCGCCTGTATTGCAAGGTCGAGCGCTTCATCAATGTCCACACCGGAAAGCATGCGCTCGCGCAACGTCTGACCTTCGATGAATTCAGTCGCGATGAAGCGACGGCCATCCGCTTCGCCGATCTCGTAAATCGTCAGAATGTTCGGATGATTAAGGGCAGACACAGCACGCGCTTCCTGCTCAAACCGACGCAGACGCTCATGGTCCTGCGTGAAATTGGTGGAGAGGAATTTCAGCGAGACTTTTCGATGAAGCTTCGCATCTTCGGCCAGATAGACTCGGCCCATGCCACCCTCACCGATCAGCGAAACAATCTTGTAATGGGCTACAGTCTGTCCAGATTTGAACTCACCACCGGTCAACATCTCAGCCGCAGCCTGATATGCCGGCGCATCCACAAAGTTACCGGTCTCTTCATGAGACTTCAGCAATGACTCGACCGCCTGGCGCAAAGAGGCATTGCCGTCGCAAGCATGATCGAGATACGTGTGTCGTTCAGCCGGCGCGAGGGCCAACGCCTCGTGAAAGATCTCTTTGAGGTTTTCCCAATGCGGATCGGGCATGATGGTCAAGCGAGCCGCGTAGCGGCGCAATGTTTATAGAACGCCGCTCAACAAAAATCCATCGAACTCCGTGAGGAGCGAAATGTTCTGCCGCCCATAAATGGGCTCAACCATGCAAACAAAAGCAGACGTGTCTATAAACATTTCGTGCCTACGGCACTCCCAGCAGAGGGCTTCGAGATCACGCGCCGCTCATTTCATTTCGCAACCATGCGCGCGCGAAAGTCCAGTCGCGCATCACGGTCCCAGGCGAGACCTGCAAGACATTGGCGGTTTCTTCGATGCTGAGTCCGCCAAAAAACCTCAGCTCGACAATCTGGCCCTGGCGCGCATCGATCGTCTCCAGGAGTTTGAGCGCGTCATCAAGCGCCGCCACGTTCGCCGACTGCTCGTCCGCCAAACTAGTCGCTTCCTCGAGTGGAACCTGGATCAAGCTGCCGCCACGCTTCGCGGAATTTCTTTTGCGCGCATCATCGACCAGAATGCGCCGCATCAACCTGGCAGCAATACCAAAAAAGTGGTTCCGATTCTCCCATCGTATCTCTGGCTGGTCCACCAGACGAAGATAGGCCTCATTGATTAAGGCCGACGTTTGCAGAATGTGTCCCGGCCCTTCTCGCCGCATATGCTGGTGTGCCAGCCGGTGGAGTTCGTCATGAACCAGCGGCATCAACTGCTCTAGCGCGCCTTCGTCGCCATCATTCCATTCCTGCAAGAGCCTCGTGACCTGATGCGGCGCAATTGTCATTAGAGGTTTCCGGCGCGATTTGCGCATTAATAAGTAGGGGAAAGGATAGCAGCAGTCACGACGCGAGCGCCAGACCTGCGGTTTGCCCAAAATCCGCGATTGAGTTTGAGGTGTTGAGTCAGACCATAGCGCGCCAATCTTTCAGACAAGGAGTTACTCATGAAAAGTTCAAAAAGGTTAGTGATATCAATCGGTGTTATCGCTCTGTTTCTTGGGTTCGCTTTAATGCCGGCAAAGATCACAGGAGTACAAAGCGTGCGAGCTGTTAGCCCGACGCCGGCCGGACCCGTTTCCGGGGATCGCTCCTATCATCCTC
>WNGD01015401.1_pt1 | contig 10717 bp, 12 predicted proteins | sample 5400671 | NCBI WGS metagenome assembly WNGD01 (sample SAMN13153369, study PRJNA577476) | soil metagenome | isolation source: 40 cm soil or saprolite under grassland replicate 2 | place: USA:California | collected 2016-06-15
GCGGGTTGCGGCATCGGCCTGGGGCGAGAGTTCGCGCAGTCTCGCATCGAAGCTGCGGTCGCGGTCGGCCCATAGCCGGACGATCGCCTTGGACCTGCGCGCCTCGGCAAGCCAAGTCTCCGGCAGCGCGATCACGGCCTCTTTCTCTCCATGGTGCGCCAGGCGCGCCACGGCTTGGCCGACGGCAACGACCTGTCCCGGTTCGGCAAGCGTCGCGGTAATGACACCGTCGGCATCCGCCTTGAGGTCGGCATAGCCGAGTTGATTGCGCGCAAGGTCGAGCGAGCGCCGGGCGCGTTCGAGCCGCGCTTCTGCTTCGTCCTTCGCCGCCTGCTTGCGGTCGAAGTCGGCTACCGATGCGTAGCCGCGCGCCTGCAAAGTGGCAGAGCGCTGGTAATCCGCTGAAGCCTGCGCGAGATTTGATGTCGCCGCGGCAAGCTCGGCCTCGGCGCTTTCGACTTGCAGCTGCAGATCCTGCGGATCGAGACGCGCGACAACATCCCCGACTTTCACGCGGTCTCCGACATTGACCACGCGCTTGACGACTTTACCGGCGACGCGGAAGCCGAGGTCGGTCTCGTAGCGCGCTCGCACCACGCCGACGAATTCGCGGACGGTGTTTCCCTCCTCGAAGGTGACGCGCTGAACCTTGACCGGGCGCTCGCTCTTCGCGGCTGGTGCGGTGTAGGCGTCGCAGCCCGCGAGCAGGAGCAGCGCGGCGAAGGCGAGAACGCGATGGAATTCGGCATTGGGGGAAGACATTGGTCTCACTCCCTTGATCGCGAAGATGTGATGACTGACGAGATTGTTCCATCGTCACAATATGGGCAGACCAAGACGCTAGGTTGAGCGGCGGGCAACATCGTCAGCTCTTCGGGGTGATAGCGCGCAGCAGGAAGCGGATCGTTGCGCGGGCGTCGGCTTCGAGGTCGCCTTGGTCTTGCAGGTATTGGGCGACCAGCACCGGATGGCAGAAATTAACCAGCGAGATCATCATCAGCCGGGAGGTTTCGCGCGGATCGACGCGTTCGAACTCGCCTCGCTCGATGCCCTCGCGCAGAACCGCTTCAAAGACCATCCGCATGTGCTCCTTGTGCGCCCGGATGGCGCCCCAGCTCAGCTCGATCGCTGCCAGCACTATGTCATTAACGCGTTGGTCTGTAAGGTTATTTTCCTTGTGATAGGCGAGGATTTCGAGCACGAGCCGTTCGAGGCGTTCAGCCGCAGAGCCACGCGAGCGTGCCACCGCCCACGCCCTATCTTCAAGTTCGCCCAGGCAGCGCTGGCAGATTGCCTCGATGATGGCGTTCTTGGAGGGGAAGAACCGGTAGACGTTGGCCGGCGACATCTTGAGTTCGCCAGCGATATCGGCCACCGCCGTCTTGGCGTAACCCAGCCGGCGAAACAGCGCCTCCGCCGTATCCATGATGCGGGCGCGGGTATCATCCGGTTTTGTTCTGATCTGCGCGGTCATCGCGGTTCGGGGCTTGCTGTGATTAGTGACGAAAACTATAATTCATCAGTAATCTTTGTCAAGTCCCGGCAAAAAAGGCCAAGAGGCGGCTGTCAGAACGCCGGCCCTTGGTGCAAACACGCGTAGGCCCACGGTAGAGCCCCGGTGCATCAGGAAGGAGAGCAGGATGTTCATCGCCATGAACCGCTTCCGCGTGAAGAAGGGATCCGAGGAGGCGTTCGAGAAGGTTTGGCTGAGCCGCGACACGCACTTGGCCAAGGTTCCCGGCTTCGTCGAATTCCACCTGCTCAAGGGACCCGAGCACGAGGATTTCACGCTCTATGCCTCCCATTCGGTCTGGCAGAGCAGGGCGGCGTTCGAAGCCTGGACGAGATCAGCCGAATTCCGCTCCGCCCACAAGGATGCGGGCCAGAACAAGCCGCTCTACATCGGCCATCCGGAATTGGAAGGCTTCGAGGTGCGCCAAACCGTCCGGCGGGGCGCGACCGCGGTCGCCTAGCTCCGACGGGTTTCGGTCGCATCCACCTAGACGACTTACGCGGGGCTGCCCCAAACCTGCCGCGCCACCTCCACGACCCGCGCAAGCTTCGCCCGTTCGACCTCTTCGGTCACCGCGACGTGCTCGGCGGCGCTGGTCGCAAACCCGCATTGCGGGCTTAAGCCCAATTGCTCGAGCCTGATGTGGCGGCTTGCCTCCTCGATGCGCCGCTTGAGAAAATCGACGCTCTCCAGGTCGGACGCTCTGGAGGCGACGAGCCCGAGCACCACGAATTTCCCCTCAGGCACGGATCGCAGCGGCGCAAATGTCCCGGCACGCGCATTGTCGTATTCGAGAAAATAGTTGTCGACCTTCATGGCATTGAAGAGCGGCTCCGCAATGGGATCGTAACCGGCCTCCGCTTGCCAGCTCGGATCCTGGCTGCGGCAAATGTGAATCCCGATCGTCATGTCCTTCGGCGCGCCCGCAACGACGGCATTGATGACGCCGATATAGGTGTGCAGGAGGTCGCGCCAATCGTCGCCGCGCTCCGCCAGCAATTGCCGCACGCGCGGATCGCCGAGCTTGACCAGCGACGTTTCGTCAATCTGCAGATAGCAGCAACCGGCATCCGCCAGCGAGCGCATTTCGCGGATGTAGGCCTCGACCAGATCTGACCAGAAAGTGTCGAGATCGGGATAGACATCGCGGCTGATGTTGGCCCGCCCGGCGCGGTAATGAATGTAGCAAGGGCCGGGGAGCGTGATCTTCGGCGTGCGGGTGGTCAGCGACCTGAGAAAGCGAAAATCTTCGGCGTTCTGCGGTCCCCTCCACGCGATGCGGCCGACGACCCTTGGAATGCGCCGCGCCATGCGGTGGCCATGGCTTTGCGACTTGGTCCAGCCGTGATCTTCCGTCATTTCGATCCTCACGCCGGAAATACCGGCGCTGGTGAAGGCATCGGAATAGGTGCCGCGGCGGAACTCCCCGTCGGTGACCACTTGCAGGCCAGCGTCCTCTTGCAGCTTGACCGCGCGGGCGATGGCCTCGTTCTCGATGGCCGTCAACGCGTTGCGATCGAGCTTGCCGGCCGCGTGCTGCTGTCGCGCGTGCAGAAGTTCCGCGGGCCGCAGGAGGCTACCGATATGTTCCGCGCGGAAGGGGGGAGGGCGGCTCATGCGATGCACTTGTTAGCATGCGGGCCGGTCCTGCGCGCTAGCCACAAGACGCCGGCGTCTCGGACCGCGGCGGGCTGTGTCCTCTCGTCTCACTTCGCATGCGCGACCTAGTGATAGTATCCTGCTGAAGGTTATCCCCGCTCGCACTCGGAGAATACGACATGCATCGGCCCCGGCTCAAATCGTTGTCGCTCTGGTTGCTCGCGCTCTCGGCCAATCTCGCAGCACCGGCGCAGGCCCAGGATTATCCGACCCGGCCGGTCAAGATCATCTCGGATTCCGCGCCCGGCAGCGCGGTCGACGTCACCTTGCGCATGGTCGCCGATCGGCTGGGCCAGGTCTGGGGTCAACAGGTCTTGCCGGTCAATCAACCCGGCGGCGGTGGCGTCATATCGGCCCGGGCCGCGGCCGAGGCTGCACCCGATGGTTACACGCTTTACATGCCGGCCTTGTCGGTGTTCCTGCCGGCACCGGGAAAGGCGCCAAATACCGCGCTCGAGCTGCCGCGCGATTTCGCGCCCATCGGCTCCGTCACCGAACAGCCGATGTTCATCGCGGCAGCACCCTCCCTCGGCGTCAGCACCTTGCCGGAATTGATTGCGCTCGCAAAACAACGGCCCGGCGAAATCTCCTACGCGGTGACCGGTGTCGGGCGACTGACGCATCTGACCGGCGAATTGTTGCAACTGCGAACCGGGATCAAATTGCTGCTGGTTCCTTATTCCGGGGGCCCCAGCCACTCGCTCAACGACATTATGGGCGGTCGCATACCGTTGATCATCGAGGGCTACCAGGGGCTTGCGGGCGCAATCCAGGGGGGCAATCTCAAGCCGCTCGCGGTGGCGTCGGCGCAGCGGCTGCCCGATTTCCCCGATCTGCCGACCGTGGCGGAAACCGTGCCCGGCTTCAACGCGATGGGCTGGCAAGGGCTCGTGGCGCCTGTTGGCACGCCCGAAGCGATCATACGCAAGGCGAGCGAGGACCTGCGCAAAGTCGTCAGCGATCCGGCGTTCAAGGCGCAACTCGCCGGCCGCGGCAGCTATCCGGTTCCGATGTCGCCCACCGAAGTCACCGCCTTCATTCAAGATCAGCAACGGCAATGGAGCCCGCTGCTGCAGCAGCTCGCAACCAAGCCGTAGCGAGCGCGGCCCAGTGAATGGCGCCGACGCGCCGAGTTGCGCAACCGCGCATTGCGTTTGGCACGTTTTTTCCGGAGACTTGCGGCCACGACCGCTCTCACCACGACGCAGTGCGTCCGAGGCGGCCGTGAACGAGGAAACGCATGGTTGGCGGGGACACAGCCGTTGACGCAGCCATTGTCGCCGACCGCGCCAGTAAGCTCTTCCTCGATGGTGCCGTCGTCGCCTTCCATCAGCTGTCGCTCGCGGTCCGGCGCAACGAGATTATGTGCGTCGTGGGCCCTTCGGGCTGTGGCAAGACCACGTTTTTGCGCTGCATTGCAGGTCTCACTGATCTCAGCAGCGGCACGCTTCTAGTCCACAACAAGCCGGTCGGCGCGCGGCCACCCGATGGGGTGGCGATGGTCTTTCAGCATTTCGGCCTGCTGCCGTGGAAAACCGTCTTCGACAACGCCGCCTTCGGGCTAGCCATGGCGGGCGTGCCGCGCTCCGAGGTCAAAGCACGAGTCACGCACTATCTCGACCTAGTGGGGCTCACGGGCTTCGAGGGCCATTATCCGTACCAGCTCTCCGGGGGCATGCAGCAGCGCGTAGGCCTCGTGCGCGCGCTCGTCATGAACCCTTCGATCCTGTTGATGGACGAGCCGTTCGCCGCGCTCGACGCCCAGACGCGCGAGATCCTGCAGGAGGAGCTGCTTGCTCTCATGGAGCGGCCCGACGAGCGCAAGACCATGGTGTTCATCACCCATTCGATCGACGAGGCGATCCTGCTGGGCGATCGCATCGCGGTGATGAGCGCGCGCCCCGGCCGCATCAAGGAGGTGCTCAACATGCCGTTCGGATGGCCGCGCCAGGCCGATGCGGTGCGCTCCGATCCGCGCTTCGCTGAAATTCGCATGCACATCTGGCATCAGCTTCATACGGCGAGGCCTAATCTGCGAGGCCGGAGAGAGGTTGCGTGACCGCCATCGAACGAGCCCGTGGCGAGTTGGCCGTGCAGCCGGTCGACGTCTCCGGCGACCAGGCGCGCGCCGAACGGGTCGCGGCCACGCGCCGACATCGTCGTCGCCTCATCGATCTTGCGATCCGCCTCGTGTCGCTCGCCATCGCACTCACGCTCTGGGAGGTCGCAGCTTGGAACGTCGACCCGGTGCTCTTTACCTCGCCAAGCAAGGTGGCAGTGGCGGCCTATCACATGGTGCTCAGCGGCGAGCTGTGGACCTATCTATGGCCCAGCCTGGTCGTGCTCGCGATCGGCTTCGCGTTCGCGGTAGTGTTCGGGATCGGCATCGGGCTCCTGCTCGCGCGCTTCTGGGTGCTCGATGTCGCGCTCACCGTCTACATCACGTTTCTCTATTCCATTCCGTCGGTCGCGCTCGTTCCGCTGATCGTGCTGTGGGCCGGATTCGACACGACGGCCAAGGTGATCATCCTATTCCTGTTCGCGTTCTTCCCGATGGTGATCAACACCTATCAGGGCGTCAAAAGCGTCGATCCCAAGCTCATCGAGGTCGGGCGCGCGTTCCGCTGCTCGGAAGGGCAGTTGTGGTGGAATATCGTGTTGCCGGCATCGCTGCCGTTCATCGTGACGGGATTGCGGCTGGCGCTGGGACGCGGCTTGATCGGCATGGTGCTCGCCGATCTCTATACCGCCATCTCCGGGATCGGCTATCTCATCGTGCGAACCGCGAGCACCTATCAGGTGGATAAGATGTTCGTGCCGATCGTGACGCTCGGCCTCTTGGGCGTGACGCTGACCGCATTGCTGCGGCTGGCCGAGAAATACGTGGCGCCCTGGACCGCCGCCTCGCAAGAGGACTAGAGCGGACGCGGTGCAATAGATCAGGGGCGCAAAAAGGTGGAAATCGCATATGTCCAACGGCTATCGATCGATCTCTCTCGTGACGCTGGCGGCGCTCGCTCTCGCCATCGTTGATGCAGAAAGCGGTGCGGCGGCGCAGAGCTGCAGCGCCATGCGCAAGATCAATATCGGCGTGTCGGTGGCGCCGCCCAACGTGGTGCACACCTCGCCCTATGTGGCCAAGGAGCTCGGCTTCTTTGCCAAGCGCTGCATCGAGCCGAACATCATCCAGTTCGAAGGCGGCCAATCGGCGACCGCGAACGCCGCGGCGGCGCAAGGATCGGCCATCGTGAGCGTAAGCGACGTGGCCATCGGGCGCGGCATGAAGGTGCAGCAATTCTGGGGTTTGGCGCCCCGCATGCCGCAGGCCTATATGGTAGCGCCCGAGGTGAAGACCGCCGCTGATCTCAAGGGCAAGAAGCTCAGCGCGACGGGCGGCGGCGTCGGCGGGTTCAACTGGCGCATGGGCCGGGAAATCCTGCGCACCGCCGGCCTCACCGCCGATGACGCGCAATTCATTTCCGCGGCCACCGCCGGTCGTTTGCCCGGCTTGCTCGCGGGGCAGATCGACGGCGTCGCGCTGCATCCCGAGTCGACTGGATCGCGCGCGATCGCGCGCTTTTGCGCGACACCGCCGCCGCCATGATCGAGGCCAACCGCGCCATGTTTCGCGATCAGGCGAAGGTCGTGCCGATCATCGAGAGAGCAACCGACAAGCCGCGGGATGCGGTGGAATATGCAATCGATGTACTGACAAAGAATTGCGTCTGGTCGCTCAATACCGGCTTCGACGCGGCCCGCACGCAATGGTCGATCGATAACAGCGCTGAGAACGGCGACATCGACAAGGATAAAAAGCCGACGGTGGAGCAGGTTGCCAATATTCAGCTCGCCAAGGAGGCGGTCGAGGCCGCGGGCGGTCCCGTCACTATCGGCAATTGCAAGGATTGAAACGCCATGAACATCCAGATGCCGCGTCCGTCCGCGCACCAGCCATGGGACGAGGTGCGCACGCGGCTCGACCAGAACTCGCCGTTCTCCAATATGCACGACACGCCCTATTATCGGGACGCGGTCTACGACCATTTCTCGAAGCAGGAATACCAGCGCCGCTATCGGGCACTGCGCGACAAAATGCGCGAGCACAGGCTCGACTGCGTGATCGTGCCGGGCGGGCCCAGCCATTGGAGCTTCGGCGGCGGCATGCAATGGCTCACCGGCCACTGGGAGTGGCATGCGATCGCGTCCTATGTCGTAGTGCCGCTCGACGACGAGCCGACGCTGATCTTCTCGATGGGCGGCACCCACGCCGAAGCCTGTCGGCGCGAATGCGCCAACGCCTTGTCCGACGTGCGCCACAGCCGCAACGGCAAATACGCCGAGGTGATGGTCGAGCGGCTCAAGGAGCTCAAGCTTGAGCGCGGCCGCATCGGACTCATCGAGATCGATGCGCGGCACGGCGATTATCTGCCGGTCAATCAGTACAACGTGTTGCGCCAGTCGTTGCCCGAGGCAGAGTTCGTCTTCACCAAGGGCTTCATGCACGAGCTGATCGTCGTGCATAGCGAGGAAGAGCTGCGCTGCGTGCGCAAGGCCGGCGTGCTGTGCGAGCGCGCCATGCAGGCAATCGTCGCGCGCGCCAAGCCCGGCGTGCCGGAATACGAGCTGCGTGCGGCGGCCGGCGGCGCCATTCTGGACGGCGGCGGCGATATCGACTTTCTCATCATCGGATCAACGCCGATGGCGGATCCGGCGATGGTGTTCGGCAATCCGCGTCCCTCGTATCGCAAGCTTCAGAGAGGCGACATCATCAACATGGAGCTCGCCGCCGGCTACAACGGCCTCTCCGCCCAGATCGGCTCGCCGATCACGCTCGGACCCCCAACCGACATGGTGCGCAAGTTCTGGGAGGAGATCACAGTGCCGGGCTATCGCAAGATCATCGCCGAGATCAAACCCGGCAATGCCACCGACAACATGCGGCTCGCCAGCCGCTTCTTCCGCGAGCACGGCGTGCAGTCGCGCCCCACGCAGGTGCACGGCATCGACATAGTGACCGACCGCCCGCACGTATTCGCCGAGCGCACCGAGGCTGACGAGACCGACAAGTTGCTCAAGCCCGGCATGATCATCATGGCTGAACCCAACCCGATCACGGCGGACGGACTGTTCGGTATCTTTCTCGGGCACACCTTCATCGTGACCGAAACCGGCCACGAATGCGTCGACAATTTTCCGCTCGAGATTGCGGTGGCGCAGGGTTGATAAGCAACGTGCTGACCAGAACGCAAGCGCAGGACACGCGGCGTTTTCCTGCCGCCATCTTGCGCGCATTTCTCGTCGATGCTCTACGCGCCTGCGGCCTGAGCGAGGCCGATGCCAGCACCGTGGCGAAGGCCATGCTGGAGGCCGATCTCACCGGCTCGGATGCCCACGGCATCTTTCGCCTCGCGGGCTACGTCCGCCAACTCAAGCGTGGAGCCATCAATCCACGCGCGAGCATCCGCGTGCTGGAGCGCGGTCCAGCGACCGCCCTGATCGACGGCGATCACGGTATGGGCCATGTGGTGATGACCTACGCCGCTCACCTTGCGGTGGAACTCGCGCGTGCGTCGGGCGTCGGTTGGGTCGGCGCGCGTCGTTCCAATCACGCCGGCGCCGGCGCGATCTATGCCGCCATTCCGCTCCAAGACGGAATGATCGGGGTCTACGGCGCGGCGTCGAGCGTGAACCACATGGCGCCGTGGGGCGGCAGCGAACCCCTGCTCGGGACCAACCCGATCGCCGTGGCGATCCCGGCCGGGAACGAGCCACCAGTGATATTGGACATCGCCACTTCGCTCGCGTCGAACGGCGCGATTCGAACTTACGAGCTCGAAGGCAAGCCGATGCCGCAGAGCTGGGTTCAGAATCGCAATGACGGATCGCCGGTTACGGATCCGCGCCGCATCAACGAGGGCACTTATCTCCCGATGGGAGACTACAAGGGCAGCGGACTCTCGATTGTCATCGGCCTGTTGGCGGGACCTCTTAACCGCGCCGCCTTCGGTCGTGACATCCGCGATTTCGCCGCGCCCGCCGGCGGCGAGAGCAATGTCGGGCAATTCGTGATCGCCCTCGACGTCGCGCGCTTCGTGCCACCGGACGCCTTCAAGGCCGAGATCGATCGCCACATTCGCGACCTCGTCTCCTCGCGGCCGCTTCCGGGCGGCGATGACATTCGTGTACCGGGAATGGGACGGGCGGCGCGCCGGGCCGAGCGGGAATGCAACGGGGTGCCGCTCCATGCGACGGTCGTGGCGCAGGTTGACGAGGTCGCAAAATCGCTCGACATCACCCCACTCAGCGCACGCACATGACTGCGCCGGTATCATCGTCCTCGGGATCGCCGTTCTGGCGCTTCTCGCTGCGCTTCTACCGCCAGCGCGAAGTCGCGGACGCATGCATCATGTTGCAGGAGGAGGCGGGAATCGACGTCAATCTGCTGTTGTTTCTGCTGTGGCATGCGACGCAAAAGCGGGCGCTCTCGGCGCCCGAGGTGGCTGAGCTCGAGCGGCGTGTGGCTCCCTGGCGCAATATGACAGTGGTACCGCTGCGCACCGTGCGGCGGGCCCTGAAGTCGCCGCCGGCGCTCGTTCCGGGCGCAACCGCGGAACTCTTTCGCACCAGGATCAAAGCAGTCGAACTCGAGGCCGAGCGCCTGCAGCAGGAGGCGCTGCACGACCTCGCCGTCCCATTGCTGGGAAAGGACGCGCCGTCACTCGAGGCGGCCGCGCGCGCCAACATCGCAGCTTACGCGGCGATGTGCGCTACCGCCTTCCCCAAATCCGCAATCGAAACCCTGCTCGCGGCGCTTTCGGACCTCGAGCGCAACCCGGAGGAACGACATGGATAAGGAGACACACGACCGCGGACTGACTATGCGCCGCAAGGTGCTCGGCGAAGATTACGTCGATCGCGCGCTCAAAAGCGCCGACGACTTCAATCGCGATTTCCAGCGCATCGTCACCCAGTATTGTTGGGGCGAAGCTTGGGGCGACGATACGCTAAGCCCGCGCGAGCGCTCGATCCTCAATCTCGGCATGATTGCCGCCCTCGGCAAAATGGAGGAATTCCAGACCCACGTTCGCGGCGCCCTTCGCAACGGGCTTACCACCAACGAGATTCGCGCGGTGCTCACGCAGATCGCGATCTATTGCGGTATCCCGGTCGGTGTGGACTGTTTCCGGATAGCCAAAACGGTGTTGAGCGAGGCCAAGAAGACGTGACGGTCTCTCGGCGGGTCTCATTGCAACCGGCTAAGCCCTTGAATTGGGAGGAGTTCCGTTGGGCGGAAATTGTCAAGAGGTTGGTCATCTTTTTCCCCCTATGGTCTTGAATGTGCCTTGTTCCTGGTCGATTCCGTTGATCGATCCGGGGTTGCGTGAGGGGAGGGGGAATGGTTTTCCGCACCGCAGGTGCCATCACAACGCTGTTGATCGGCCTCGGAGCGTCTGCCGGGGACGCTTTGGCCCAATACTACCCGCCGGCTCAAGCCTATCCACCGCCCCAGGCTCATCCTCCCGCGCAAGGCTACCCGCCGTATCG
>WNGD01022041.1_pt1 | contig 10714 bp, 14 predicted proteins | sample 5400671 | NCBI WGS metagenome assembly WNGD01 (sample SAMN13153369, study PRJNA577476) | soil metagenome | isolation source: 40 cm soil or saprolite under grassland replicate 2 | place: USA:California | collected 2016-06-15
CAGCATACAGTACATTCCCGGCTCGTTCACAATGTACGATGTATACACCAGCGCACCCTACGACTATGTTGCGGACGGATACCTTGACCCGCCCAAGATACCCCAGAGCCCCTCCACGTCCACGCCGAGTGGGATAGTCGGAGCCGGCTACTCTTTCTCCTACTATTACATGGGCGATGAGTTGACCCAGATAACCTACAACGATAATGTAGCAGTCAATCTGGGCTATGATGGGCTGGGAAGGGTTGTAAACGCGAGCTCGATCTTCACGCCCACATACAACGTGACCTACGCCCGGTTCAGCTACTATCCCAACGACCAGGTCAAGGGAGTACAGTACGGGAACGGGCTAGTCGCGAACTACACCTACGACAAGGACTCGAGACCATTACAGGTCAAGCTGACGAATGGAACGATCACCTCGCTCGTCTTGAACTACTACTATACCAAGACCGGCACTGTCTCAGCTGTTCTCGGCCAGATTCGAAACAGCACGGGCACGAACGTGCCTATCTCAGAGTCATACACGTATGATCCGCTACAGCGCCTCACAAACGCCACGGATAGTTACGCGGCCAGAAGCATCAGCATGTGGTATGAGTATGATTCTCTCGGCAACCGGATAGCGCAGAGCGTCAGCAACACGGTCACCCAGTACAGCTACAACCCGGCCAACAACGAGCTTCTCAACTCTACAAGCGCCGGCTCTACTACTCGGTACAGCTATGATAAGAGTGGAGACCAGGTGTCAAAGACTGTCGGCTCGTTGCAGTGGACTTACAAGTGGAATGTCCAGGGCCAATTGTTGAGCGTGAGCAATAGTTCTGGAGTACAGGGATACTACGCGTATGATGGGCTCGGCCGACGGGTCGAGTCGAAGGAAGGCTCCTCGACCACGTTCTACGCCTATGCTGGCACAGAAACATTGGCGGACGAGTATTCCTCTACCCCTGCCAACGACTACATCTATGCTGACGGGCTGAGAATAGCCAGGGTCAATGGTGGACAGAGCAGCCCGACCATCACGTACTTCCACACCGACGCTCTAGGGAGCACCAGGCTGGTTACCTCGTCTTCTAGATCCATACTCTTCTCGGACTGCTACCTACCCTACGGACAGGACAATAGTATCTCTGGAAGCGAGACGTACAGGTTCACAGGCAAACCTGTTAGCCAACCGACAGGTTTGTACTACGAGTATTCACGCTGGTATGACCCGTCAATAGGACGGTTCATAAGTACCGATCCTATGCCTGGGCACCGTTCTAATCCTCAGAGTTTGAACAGGTACATCTATGTTCAGAACAGCCCGTTAAACAACGTTGACCCTTCGGGTCTCGACTGCTTTAGCAGTCTGTCCAGCTTCGGTGGTTGCACGGGGGACTTTCTTTACAGTAATACTGTTGGTGCGGCGGTAAACTCCTACAACTGGTATCAGGGTGCGAGCGACCGGGACAGATGGGCTTTCTGGGCTGGAGTCGGCACAGCGGTGGGCATCGGGTTGCTGGTGGGTGTGAGTTGCGTCGTGGCCGCATGCACCGGACTCTTGTTGCTGGGAATGGGGGTATTGGCGGGGGTCGGGGGAAGCTTTGGTGCAGCGGATGCGTATCACTTCGCTGGAGGCCAATCTGAGGGTGGACTTAGAGCCTCAATGTTCTGGGGAGGAATCGGAGGAGGCGCAGGGTTTGGTGCTGGAGAGTTGGGAGCGAGTCTCGTTCAAAGCGTTACAGGAGCTGACGATAGTTTGGTCTCCGGGGAAATCCCATCCTCTGTAAGGGCTACATTCGAGGATTGTGGAGAAGCTTGCCTGATACGGGACTTCCATGGATTCCAATATGGAGATGTACCAGGATACCCAACCCACTACATTACGTCCAGCAACTTCGCCTCCTCCGAAGAGGCTATTACCGCCTTAAAGCTCCCGGAATACAACTCTGCTTCCTTCGCTAGATCCATTACAATCCCCAAGGGAACCTACGTAGGAATAGGCACAGTCAGGGGCGGCTCGGCGACACAATTATGGGTTCCCAACCTAGAGTCGATCATAGGGGGACCTTGGGTTCCACTTTGAATGCTACCGATAACCCGAGGACTCAAGACGGAGTAATCGGACTCAGAGTGCAGATCACGATCGAAGAGGATGGATCTCCGAAGCCACCTAATCTCCCACCCGGAACCATAGTGCAAAAAATTATTGGGAGCGACCACGAGGAGTATCATATTGTACGCTTGGATCACCCTGTGAAGACAATTCGGACAAAGACTGGCAAAGAATGGAGCCTTCGACAAATTGCCCTTCTTCCTCATTTTGCTGGGGTTTCAATGGATAGATTACTCTCTTCTTCAGACATAGGTTTCCAATTTGTTCACGTCCGGCTAATCAACCCATTAAGCGAAATTGGGCCAAAGGACACGCAACTAGACCTTTCGAAGGCGGCTTACTTCGGCTTGGGAACAGTCAAAAGGGCCTGACTATCTTCCATGAGGTTGCGATTGGCATGACTAAAATCTGAACGCCAAAGGATAGGCGTCGAGATATGGACTCGACGAAGAGACTCCTTGGAGATTTCTTCGTAAGAGGAGTGGTCCCAGGTCATAATTACCGAGACGAGAATTTTCGGAGTCAACATAGGCAAAAGGTTGATTCAATCACTTCTGATTTGTGGTTATTCGATCGCGTACATTATCGTTCATTGTTCTCGCCTCTGCCTAATTCACGCGGGGATGTTTCTCCACTTTTTTCCTCATTGGCATATTTCCTTTCATTTACTTTGATGCGAGATGGAATAGACAGCTTCTGAGGCTCAATCGTTGCTCGAATGTCCCGCAACACAAATTCGAGATTATGAAATAGGAGATTGCTCAAATTGCAATGCGAAGACCCAGAATAATGAACGGTCGGGAAGGCTTGTGGTTACCACGAAGTCTGCCGGTCTCGTGGAGTTTCGGCTTGTTGGTGGTAGACAGTTTCGACAAGTGAGTAGACTTATTGGAGAGTTCTGTACTACTACCGGAATTAGGATGGTTGAACTCAAATGAGCCAGCTTACAGGTTTACCGGCAAACCTGTTAGCCAAACGACAGGTTTGTACTACGACTACCAACGCTGGTACGACCCAAGCATAGGACGGTTCATCAGTCAAGATCCCCTACCGGGGCAGAAGTCCAATCCCCAAACTCTCAATCCCTACGTCTACGTTCTCGACAGCCCTACGAGCCTCACAGACCCGTCGGGCATGGATGGAGGGTTTCTTGGACCGTTTGACCAGTATGTTTCCGGTCCGTACTTGGACTGGTTTAACAGTAACATTGAGGTGCCTGTTCTCACGTTTGAGTGTGGATGTAATTGGGCTGTTGTCGAGGAGGCGGTGAACCAGAATGCTGGGCTTGAAAAAACCCTGTTCGACGTGGGCGTTGTATCGGGGGTTGTTATCGCGAGTGCAGCAATTCTTACCCCATATGTGTTGGGAACCATAGCCCCAACAGCACTAGGGGCTTGTGAAGAAGACCCAGAGGCCTGCGAGCCACCTCCGACGCCCACCGAACCTACGCCGACGATACCTACGACCGGCTCCCAAGGCACGTCCGTTTTCTACCGCTACGTCACAACCTCCGAACTTCAAGATCTCCAAGAAAACCCTGTTCTCTCTCCGGGCGAGTCAGGAAGGGTATACTTCACGGACCAAGTCTATGATAGTCAATCCGTGTCTTACAACAGGTTGAGTCTCTACGAACTGAAAGACTACAGAATTGCCTTCAGTTTCACTGGAAACCCGGATATTACAGGCCCAGGCATTGTACAACCAAGATTTACAAGTGCAGGCGAAATCATAACGGAGGGCGGTGGAATAGAGTATTTCATTAGGGAGATTGCGACGATCAAGCTGATCGGCGTACCTGTCCCACTTGGACCATAGGTGATGCTAATGGCAACGACTGACGAGGCTTTTGACATAATTCTCAAGATCGATGAGGCAAAAGCTCCACTGTCGCGTGGCCAGGAAATCCGCGGCAGGATAATTGCCATGCTGCCCTTGTCAAGACCCCCCTCAGACCGCGGGGCGGTCATTCAGCCAGAAAAAGATACACAGCCCTCTTTCCAAGGGCTAACACTCTTCGTAGGCCGTCGTCTGAATATAGAAACCTGGAACGATTTTAGGGCAAGGAAAGCGATTACGGTCAATGTTAGCCTTCTCGACTCCGCGGAGCATGAGGTTGCTGCTGGGATAGGCACTCTCAGACGGGCGAAGTGAGAATCCTCGAGGTAGATCTAATGTCAAACAGCAGATTCTAATGTTGAGCGTAAAGAAGGAATAGACGGGACACCGGATTACCCGTAAGAATCGCCTTCTGAATTCTTGACGATTCGCGTCAACCTATTCAGTTCATCCTGCATGACGACAAGTTTCGCCTCAAGGACCTTCTGTCTTGCTACTTGTGTCTCGACTTGAACGAGTCTGTTCTGCCACCAAGCTTCACCAGCTTCTGGTGAAGTGTGAGAGAACGGTCCTATCCTAATGAAAGGATAGGACCTTTTGTAAACATCTCGCAGCTGTTCGATATCACGATCCGTATAGTGTTGAGCTCGGGTTCCAGCGAAATGACCCTCAATGATCATCTTCTTCTCATGATCAATGTTCGCATCGTCAAGAGCGTTCTCAAAATATTTCCGGAACCCGTGACAGGTCTGAATCTTCGGGTCCAGTCCTGCCTCTCTGTTGGCGCGATGGACGGCTGCCCAGACTCCGTAGTAGCTTGTTGGAATTAGCTTACCGTCAGGTTTGGCCTCGATCCACCCTCTCACTAGACAGTCCCTAAGCAGGCTAATGGCTCCTTCGCCGAGAAACGTGTAGCCAGCAGCCTTCTTTCCAACGTGAAATGACGGCTCCAAGCGCACCGCGACTGGAACCGTTCCACTCTCTAGGTCTTCCATGACGTGACGGTACCTCAGCTCCATTAGGACGTGAGAGCGGAGACCGGACTCGGCCGCCATCATTACGAACAGCTTGTGACGCTTCTGTCTCAGCTGGCTGAGGAGCGTTTGGATCTCGCGGCGTTTGTATGCGCGATGCCATGCTTGAGAAGTGTATTGTAAATCCGTCTTGGGGAGGCTGTTGTAGCCGTTATGGCTTAAGAAGCTCCGAAGCGCGACTCGATAACAAAACTGAATAGCAGGCTTGAACTCCAGAGAAGTTGTGTCGATTAGGTCTTGGACCTCTACAGACTCGACCGTCCTGCTCCATTCAAGAAATCGTTCTGGGGTGAATCCTGTTAGAAGTTGGAATCGGGCCATGTAGCCTAGATAGTGCTTCCTGGTTGAGGGGACCCTGTTTCGGAGCCAGCGTTCTACGCATGGAGGTCTCTGAAAGTATTGTCTGTCTCCAGCTACAATTTGATTGCCCGGCGTCCGGTCCCCTAGTCCAGCAAGATTCTTCGACAAAATCGGTTCTTGATGTCACACAACGACGTTCGATCTCGTATTTAGCTCGGACAGGTCAGGTGACAGGCTTACCGGCAAACTTGTTAGCCAAACGACATGTTTGTACTTAGCTCGGAAAGATGTCTAGTTCTTACATTCCAAGCAGGCGTGTTTGGGTCTAATCAACAATTGTCGACCTGGCCTGATGCTGTCCGCTCCTTCAAGGCGAATCTCAGCGGGGCTGGGTCTCGACTCTCAGTCATGTCTTTGGAGGTTTCTGAGCGATGAACCAGGCTGGGTCCATTGGGAAATGAATGCTTATTTGGTTCCAGCCTCGCTTGATAAGTTGGGACTTGAGTTGGTCGTAACCCTGGAAGATGACGAATTGAAGCATGTAGTCGAGAAGCTGGAGGGGCTTAGATTCGAACTTCTCAAGCTTCGGTCGATGCTAGTGTCAGAGGAAAATTCGACTCCCGAAGAGCTCGAGGAGATCCGTAATGCAAAGGACGAAATCCGAAGGGGCGAGTCTGTAAGCCTCAAGGCCCTCCTCGAAGAGTCCGGAGAATAGCCCGCCTGTTCAAGGTCATCATAGCCAAACAGGGCTAGGAAGGGCCTTCGACGGTTACAACCGAAATACTCTCGAAGGGTCCTCGAGCTTCTGGTTCTGCTACAGGACGATCCCATACCGGCCGCCGTTTTCGATGTGAAGAAGCTCGCTGGAACCAAGGACACGTATAGGGTACGAGTGGGCGATATTAGAGTCATCTTCGAGATCGAGTGGGCGCTCAAGGAGGTAAGGGTACTTGTAATTGCGCAGCGAGAGAGCGCTTATGAATAGCCTAGGCTCGCCATCAGCGAGTTGAAGATTCTGTTTCTTTCCTGAGTGTTCCTGCTCTGAACCTAGGAATTTGACAGTCCATAGTATTTTTCGCTTCGCATAGCGATTCTGCAACAAGACAAGAGTGACAGGTTTACGGGCAAACCTGTTAGCGCTAAGATCATCATAGCTGGGTCATAGGTAAGACGTCGGATGGTGTTTCGGAAGACTTAAGTTCGACTTGCACGTGGTATGACTTGGATTGAGTTGTCCCACGTCAAGGTAAAACGCAAAGGTCAGGTAACCATACCCGTCGAATTGAGGCAGCGTCTGAAAATAGAGGAAGGCTCTCTACTCGAAGTTCACGAGCATGAGCAGGGCATCTTGCTCAAGCCAGCCGGACCCCTTGAGGGGGGAGAGGTCGTGGGGACTGAATCCTACAAGAAGATTCTCCAGGAACTAGACAGCATGAGAAAGAAATGGCGTTGACCGCGATAGCTGACACACGGCTCCTGCTCACACTTGAATTTCCCCCAGACAAGGACACTAAGAGACAGGTCCAAGCCGTTATGACCCATGAGCTGACACACAGGCTTCTAGCTCCAACAATCGTCCTAACGGAGTTCATGAAGATCGCCGGGGTGAGAATCGGCGAAGCGACCGCTCTTCTAAGGCTGAGACTCCTCAAAGAAAGAGGCCTACACACACTACCGCTCAGCGAGGAAATGGCCTTGTCAGCGGGAAGCCTTCTACTCAGACATCAAGAGATTCCTATCGCTGACGCGCTAATCGCCTCTCCGGTCAAGCTGGGCGAGGCCGACTACGTGGTCACGGACGATCCACACTACAAGACCCTTGGCATTAGAACCAAATGGTTCTGAACGGCCGTTTGATACCCTAAACTGTCGCCCCAGAGTAGACTCGCCAGAATATTCTGACTAACAAGTTTACGGGCAAACCTGTTAGCCAGACGACAGGTTTGTACTACGACTACCAACGCTGGTACGACCTGTCTATTGGTGATTGAGCGACATTTCGCGGAGAGCCGCTCTGGCCGCAATCTTTTTAGTCGGGGATAGCCTTACAATGGGTAAGGCGGTTGGAATAATTGTCTTACCAGTCTAAGATGACGTCTAAGGGACAGGTGACGATTCCGAAGGACCTGAGGGATAGGTTTGGTCTGAAGGAGGGTGAGGAGGTCCTGATGGTTCCTGCGAACGAGGGAATATTGTTGAAGCATAGAATGAACTCGATGCGTAGTCTCCGGGGTCTCATGAGGGAGGAGGTTGACCTGAAGAAAGCTTCCGCTTTCATAGGCAAGGTTAGAAGAGAGTGGCGTGTTGAATGAGACTGACCGGTACACTATCGACACCGTGGCTGTCTTGGGATATCTTGCCGACCGTCTTCCTTCCAGAGCCGATAGGGTATTTCAGAGGGCGGAAGATGGGAAGGCAGAGCTTGTCGTCCCCTCCATAACTCTGGGCGAGACTCTGTACACGCTCCTTAAGGGAAAGGAGGTGTTCGGCGTTAGGGTACCGATGGAGAAGCTTTCAGTGTTCTACGACGTAATAGAGAGCGGGGGAGGTCTGAAGCTTGAGGATCTGAACATGAATGGCTGGAGAGATGTTGTCAACATAGCGCTTCCAGAACTTCACGACCGGATGATAGTTGCAACCCACATGCAGATAGGTTCAAAAGGGATCATAACCGACGACCAAGAGATTTCGGATCTGGAAGGTATCGAAACCCTCTGGTGACCTCAGAGTCCCACCAGTGACATCCAGAGGCGTTCGGACCTACAGGCTTACAGGCAAACCTGTTAGCCAAATGACAGGCTTGTACCATGAGACTTGCTAAGAGAGAAACGACTAGCGCGACTTACGAATGAGGCGCCGATTCGGGAGTAGACAACTCCCGAAGGTTACCAGACTCTCGTGACGCCGGAAAGTTTGTCGAAGATGGGATCTTTGGAGACAACATGACCATCGTACATTCGAGCCTCGGCAGCTACCCCTGCGTCAAAATAGTCGACTCCTGCCTCGCCCTCAAGCTCTGCAGTGCGGTACATGACCTCAGGCGAGAGGTGCCTAGTTTTCTTGGCTAGGACCGGATAGTCGTTCGATAGAACAGCGTGGTACTCCATTCGCTCGCTCGGCCTGAACCCACGGCTCTTGAGGACAATGTCATACTCTACCAGTGCGAAGCCAGCCAAATAATACTCCGCGCGCTCCAACAGCCCCAGATACCGGATCGACTCCTTATGAGTTGCATCTTTCGGGTCCAGGGCGCCGAATAGGACGATAGTGTCGAGGATGGGCAATTCTCTTATCGTGTCGTCTTTTTCGGTTTCTTCCTCGTTTGACCGAACAGGTAGCGAGATGCCTCATGCTCTTCTTCTCGATAGTTGAACCCGGGATTCAACGTCTCGTACTTTCTCCCCTTGAGATTCGTCACCAGGACCCCATTGGTGCTGGCTATGGCGAGCACAGAGTCGCCCGGTTCGACCTGCAGTTTCTCCCTAATTTCCTTGTCAAGCACTACTCGATATCGATCATCGACTCTTAACACCGCCAAGGTTATTGCTTCCCACATAAATGGGGTCTTGTCCCATTGTTAAAGATTTTGACCCCGCCACAGAGATAAGATATGTATGAGGCGGCACCCGTCGCAGACTCCCAACAATCTGGCTTCTAAGACGACCACCGGCCCCACGCAACAGGACGACGGAACCCTCATGATGAGAGACCTACACGTTCACAGGCAAACCTGTCAGCCGGACAACAGGTTTCTCTATCATGATTACTCGCGCTGGTACGATCCGTCTGCCGGATGGTTCGTCAGCCCAGGACCCTGTCAGGGGGGCTCTCAGACGCTGAACCCTACATCTGCGCTATGGACTTGCCTACGGGTCTGACCGACCCGCCTCCAATGTACATTGGTGCAACGTCAATGCCGCTCCTGTGTCGACAACAATCGCTTAGGGCCTCTGTTGGTTGAGACCGAGGAGCTCGGAATCGTGAGAGATAGACGTTTATATGGATGCTACGATATATCACACCATGGGTCTCAAAACGGACTCAGGGCTGGACGATAAGATACTTGGCTTCCTGGAGGAGGGTCCGGCTACACCGGACGAAATCGCCTCTGAGCTGCGAATGGCCTGGGCGACTGCCCAAGGGCACCTACTGAAACTGGTCGGGAGAGGAAAAATATCCGTGTCGAGAAAAGGCAGAGTAAACATCTACTTCCTGACAGCCCCCAGAAGGATTAAGCCGGAAGTGCCTTCATGGGCAAGAGTAAGGAGTCTTGAAGAGCTCTCAGAAGAGCTACGCCCGTACTTTGCTGGCAGACTATCGGCTGCCGATATGGCTAGAAAGGAGAGAAGGAAGAACTGAGGGTAGGACTAGACGCTAACGTGCTCATAGCATCAGTCAAGAAGATCGGCGAGAAGTATCATAATGACGTGCTCGGTATTAGCCACAAGATGACCGAAGGGCACCATGAGGGCATATGCTCTTCTCTGTTGATGATAGAACTGCCCGGTGCACTCGCCTCCTCAACAACCATGCCGTTCGAGAAGATCTATGAAGTGGAAGTATCGGTGATCGAAAACTTTCACGCTGCTGTAATGCCCTACGAAGCCTATGTGAAGCAAGCCGTTGAATTAATGCTGGAATTCCGCGATCTGAAAGCAAGGTATGAAATAGGATCCGCCGATTTTCATTACCTCGCGACCTCACTCCAGGAGGGCTGCGAATTCTTCGTCACCACCGACGAGAAGCACCTGCTCCGACCAAGCTGCCGGGACGCGCTGTCAAGACACGTCAAGGTCGTGGCTCCGGACGAGGCTTTGCTAAAACTCTAGACAACCAGGCGAGGCACACAGCTTTACGGGCAAACCTGTTAGCCAAACGACAGGTTTGTACTACTACCTCCACTAAGGGGTACGACCCTTCAGTTCGTGACAGGCTAGACCGGTTTCTAGTCATCCTTTCTCATGTTCAATTTGTTTGCGAAACTGTTTCATCTGATCTAGCTTATGTCTCATGTCAGCAGCCGGACCGGCATTTGAGAAACTATACCCAATAGAGGGTAAACCGGGTTTCGCGTTTCCAGCCGCACGTGTGGGCCATGTTCTTCGGATCACTCCATTGGCTGAACCAGATTTGAGCATACAATAGTTGAACTCCGCCCACTAGAAATTCTCTCTGAATGAAGCTCGATTAGAACCTGATCTCATGGGCTCGGGGCTGAAGGCGGTAAGCCATTACCGATTTCTTTGGATCTTCATATTCTCTTCGAGTCTTGCTCGTGGAACCACAATCCGGTTGATGTCGTCAGGAGTTAGAATCTCAGGCTCTGTCTTGTTCATCTCTCGGAGCGCTAGGCGAGCCTTCTCCATCTCTTCCATAATGAAAGCCTTCGTACGTTCTGTGTCCGAATCAGGATCCGTCTGCCCTTGTCTACGTTCCTCCAGTA
>WNGD01007415.1_pt1 | contig 10710 bp, 10 predicted proteins | sample 5400671 | NCBI WGS metagenome assembly WNGD01 (sample SAMN13153369, study PRJNA577476) | soil metagenome | isolation source: 40 cm soil or saprolite under grassland replicate 2 | place: USA:California | collected 2016-06-15
ATCCGCCGCGCGGCGGCGCCAGCCGCTCGCCCTCGCGCTTCTGCGCCAGCAGACGCTCGGCGAAGTCCAACCGGTCGGCGAGATCGCCCACCTGTTGGCGCACCTGCTGCAGCTCATCCAGCAGCTCGGCGCGCAACAGGGGCAGCTGATCGGCCGAGACCCCGCGCTTGGGGCCCTCGGCGATCCGCTTGGCGAGCGCGCCGACGAGCGGTCGCAGCACACCGTAGGCCGCAAACAGCACGCTCAGGCCGAACACCGTGAGCAGCAGGTCCTTGCCGTCCATTATCCCGGTCCGATCCGCTGGCCCTCGCGGCCCTTCGCGAGCAGCCGCTCGGCGAAGTCCACCCGCTCGGCGAGCTCGGCCAGCTCGCGCCGCACTGCCTCGAGCTCCTGCTCGAGCGCCTCCTTGTGCTCAAGCAGCTCGCTTCGCACCGCGCCGACCTCGGCCTGCTGCCCCTTACCACGGATCCGGTCTGCGATGGCCCGGCCGATAGGCGAGATGGCCAGCAGGACCAGCGTGCCACCACCGAAGAGGAAGACGATCGCGAGAACGCCTTCGATATCCATGATCAGCGGGGCGGCGCGAGACGCTCCGGATCTCGCTCTCGTTGCGGCACGGCGCCGTGCTTGGCCGCCTGAACGGCCAGCCATTGCTGGTCAGTCTTGGACCACCCGCGGATCCACTCCCCGAGGGCTTTCCCCATCGGCCCCCTCAGAACGAGCGTGGTCCCGATGACGAGCACGATGGCGATCATGGCCACTGCGGGTATCCACTGCTGCTCCATACGACCGTTCCTCCTTTGTGAACTTACCAACCTAGTCGCCGACCGCCAGCACCTTGCGGAGGAACTGCCCGGTGAAGGAGCCCCTCACCCGGGCCACGTCCTCCGGCGCCCCCGCGGCCACGACGGCACCGCCCGCGGCCCCCCCCTCGGGTCCGAGGTCGATCACCCAGTCGGCCGTCTTCACGACGTCCAGGTTGTGTTCGATCACCACGACGGTGTTCCCCTTGTCCACGAGCCGGTGCAACACCTCAAGCAGCAGACGCACGTCTTCGAAGTGCAGGCCGGTGGTCGGCTCGTCCAGGATGTAGAGGGTACGGCCCGTGTCGCGCTTGGCCAGCTCGGTGGCGAGCTTGACCCGCTGCGCCTCGCCACCGGAGAGCGTCGTCGCCGACTGGCCGAGGTGGATATAGCCCAACCCTACGTCGTTCAAGAGCTCGAGTTTCGTGCGGATGCGCGGCTGGTTCTCGAAGAAGTCCAGCGCCTCGGCCACCGACATGTCCAGCACGTCCGCGATCGACTTTCCTTTATATCGGACCTCGAGCGTCTCGCGGTTGTAGCGCCGCCCCTTGCACACCTCGCAGGGGACGTACACGTCCGGCAGGAAGTGCATCTCGACTTTCACCAGACCGTCGCCCTGGCACGCCTCGCAGCGCCCGCCTTTCACGTTGAACGAGAACCGGCCCGGCCCGTACCCCCGGATCTTGGACTCCGGGAGATAGGTGAACAGCTCGCGGATGGGTGTGAACAGCCCGGTGTAGGTCGCCGGGTTGGACCGCGGCGTCCGGCCGATCGGGGCCTGGTCGATGTCGATCACTTTGTCGATGTGATCGAGCCCCTCGATGCGATCGTGCGCACCGGGCATCACCTTGGCGCGGTAGAAGTGGCGGGCGAGTGCGCGATACAGGATGTCGGTCACGAGCGTGGACTTGCCCGAGCCCGATACGCCCGTCACCGCCACGAACAGGCCAAGCGGAAACTCCACGGTGAGGTTCCGGAGGTTGTGCTGACGAGCCCCGATCACCCCGAGCTTGCGCTCGGGGTCAGGTAGGCGACGTCGGGGCGGCAACGGGATCCGCAGCTCGCCCCGGAGGTAGCGCCCGGTGAGCGAGTCGGCGTGCTGCAGCACCGCGTCGAGCGTGCCCTCCACGACCACTTCGCCGCCGTGGCGGCCGGCGCGCGGTCCCAGATCCACAACGTGGTCGGCCGCGCGGATCGTCTCCTCGTCATGCTCCACGACGAGCACCGTGTTTCCGATGTCGCGCAGCTCCTTGAGCGTCGCGAGCAGGCGCGCATTGTCGCGCTGATGCAGGCCGATCGACGGCTCGTCGAGGATATAGAGGACCCCGACCAGCCGGCTGCCGATCTGAGTCGCGAGCCGGATGCGCTGCGCCTCACCCCCCGAAAGGGAGTCCGCGGAACGGCCGAGGGTGAGGTAGTCCAGGCCCACGTTGCGCAGGAACCGCAGCCGGTCATTCACTTCCTTGAGGATCGGCCGGGCGATCTCGGGGTCCAGGCCGGGGCGGCCGTTGCGGCGCAGCGGGATGCTCTCGAAAAACGCCAGTGCATCGGACACCGGCAGGTCCACCACGTCGCCGATGTTCTTGCCGTGCAGCAGCACCGACAGGCTCTCCGGACGGAGCCGCTTGCCGTGGCAGGTCGGGCACGGCTGCTCGACCATGAACTCCTCGAGCTGCTCCCGCACGCTATCGGACGCGGTCTCGCGGTAGCGACGCTCGACGTGTTTCAAGACTCCGTCCCAGCCCGATTCATACTGCCCATGCCAGCGCTCGCTGTCGTACTGGAACGTCAGCGTCTTTCCCGGCGCGCCCGACAGGACGACCTTCTTCGCCTGCGCCGGCAGGTCTTTCCACGGGGCGTTGAGGTCAAACTTGAACGCGCGGGCCAGGCTCGGCAGGATGACCTTGCGGATGTAGCCGCTGGGCTCGCCCCAGGGCAGGATGACCCCTTCCAGGATCGACAGGCTCGGGTCGCCGAGCACGAGGTCCGGGTTCACTTCGCGGCGCGTGCCCAGGCCCGAGCAGTCGGGGCACGCCCCGAACGGCGAGTTGAACGAGAACTGCCGCGGCTCGAGCTCGGGAAGCGACAGCCCGCACGTGGGACAGGCGTAGCGCTCCGAGAAGAGCGTGGACTTGGAGCCCTGAACGATCTCCACCGTCCCGTCGGCCGCCTTGAGCGCGATCTCGATCGAGTCGGCCAGCCGCGAGCGATCGGCCTTGCGCACCACCAGCCGGTCCACGACGACGGCGACGTCGTGATTCTGGCGGCGGTGGAGCTTCGGCACGTCGCTCAAGTCGTACGTCTCCCCATCCACGCGCACCCGGACGAATCCCTGCTTCTTCGCGGCCTCGAAGACGTCGCGAAACTCGCCCTTCCGGCCGCGCACCAGGGGCGCCAGCACCTCGAGCTTCGTCCCCTCGGGCCAGGCGAGCACGAGATCGGTGATCTGGGACGCGTTCTGCCGCTCGATCGGTGAGCCGTCTTTGGGACAGTGGGGGGTACCGAGCCGGGCCCACAACAGGCGGAGATAATCGTACACTTCAGTGATCGTGCCCACCGTCGAGCGCGGGTTGTGGCCGGCGCTCTTCTGCTCGATCGAGATCGCGGGGGAGAGCCCCTCGATCGCGTCCACATCGGGCTTTTCCATCAGTCCGAGAAACTGACGGGCGTAGGCGGACAACGACTCGACGTAGCGGCGCTGTCCCTCGGCGTAAATCGTGTCGAACGCGAGGGACGACTTGCCGGATCCGGACAACCCGGTGATCACCGTGAGGCTGTCGCGCGGGATCTCGACCGTGATGTTCTTGAGGTTGTGCTCGCGCGCGCCACGGACGATCAGCGAATCGCTGGACATAGACTCGTAGGCTAGAAGGCAAGCGGGTTCCCGGTCAACTCTCCGGGGACGACGGGGGAGGTTGTGGAGGTTGGAGGAGGTTTGGGGAGGTTGCTCCGCAGACGTTCCAACCTCCCCTAACCTCCCCAACCTCCCCCAACCTGCGTCAGCCTTGCCTAACCCCGCCCGCTGTCCTACGTTAGCCCTCCCTATGAACCCCACGGCCCTCGTCGTGCTGACGACGCTCGCGAGCGAAGCCGACGCCCGGGCCCTGGTCACAGCCCTCCTGGCCGACCGCCTGATAGCTTGCGGAACACTCCTGCCCGGGGGTCGCTCGCTGTACCGCTGGCAGGGGAAGATGACGGAGGAGGCCGAGGTGGTCGTCTTGCTGAAGACCGACCGATCGCGCTGGGATGCCCTGTGCGGCGCCGTGCGGCAACGGCATCCGTACGCGGTGCCGGAGCTGCTCGGGCTGCGGGTGGAGCGCGGGCTGGATCAGTATCTGTCCTGGCTCACGCAGGAGGTGGTGGGTGATCCGCAAGCGTGAGCCGCGCTGGCAATCGGCGGCCGATCGCGCCCGGGTGGCGGCCGAGCTGATCGAGGAAGCGGCATCGTTAACGGACGAGAGCACGATCGCCTCGCCCGCCGATGTCGCGCGGGCGGGCCTGCCGCCGCCGATCAGCGCCGAGCTGCCGCCGTCCGCGGCGCCGGGCGGCGAGGCAGGAGCGGTGCCGGATGCCGCGCTGGCGGCGCCCACGCTGGATGATGCGCTCGCCCGCGACCCGGACAACGTCGCCCTACTGGTCGAGCGCGCGGCACGGCTCGGGGCCGCCCAGCACTACCGCGCAGCCCAGCTCGATTATGAGCAGGCGCTGCGGGTCGACCCGGCGCACGGTGAGGCCCTCACCGGCCTGGGTGTGCTGCTGTCGCGCCGCGGGCTCTGGAGCGACGCCCTGCCGCCGCTGCGGCGTGCCACGGAGGTCGATCCCGGCCGCGCGGCAGCATGGTATTACCTCGGCGAGGCGCTCAATCACGTTGACGACCTCATGGGCGCCCAGGCCGCCTACGAGCGGGCGGTGGAGCTCGAGCCCCGCAACGCGCGGGCGCTGCACCGCCTCGGCATCGTATTCGATCGCCTGAACCGGCCCGCCGAAGCGACGCGCATGTATCGCCGCTCCCGGGAGGCCGCCGCCCGGTGATTCACGTGGTCGTGGACGACCTCGCGTTCCGCTCCGCCGACGCGATCGTCCGTCCCGCCACCACCCGTCTCGACCCTACCACCCCGGCGGTGCGGCGGCTCGAGACGGTGGGCGGAGCCGAGTTCTCGAGCCACCTGCGGCTCCAGAAGGAGCTCCCGGTGGGCGCGGCGGTGGTGACGGCGGGTGGCGGCGACCTCCCGGCGGACTTCGTGATCCACGCCGTCATCCGCAGCGACACCGAGCCGATCACGCGTGACGGGGTCGCGCGCGCGTGGCGCTCCGCGCTGCAGCAGGTGCAGGAATGGGAGTTCGGCACGGTCACCGCGCCACCGATCGGCACCGGCGCCGGCAACCTGTCGGTCGAGGACGCGGCCGAGATCATGGTGCCGATCCTCAAAGTCCACCTTGGCAGCGCGGCCTTCCCTTCCGAGGTTTCTTTCGTGGTGGAGACGCCGGCGGAGCGGGACGCGTTCGAGGCGGTGCTGCGCCGCAGCGAGGCAGGCCAGTCGTGAGCCGGCGCACGCTGGCCGCGGTGATCCTGGGCGCCTGGATCGTGTCGCTCGGGTGGCTCGTGAAGCGCGAAGTCTTCCAGCCGACGGGCGCGCGCCTGGCGGAGGCCGCGCTGCGCGTGCCGCCCGGCGCCGCGTACTACCGCCTCGCCGTCGCCGAGCGTCAGGTCGGGTTCGCTTCGTCCACCATCGATACCTCCGGCACGAGCATCCGGGTGACCGATGTGCTCGTGCTGCAGGTCCCGGCTGTGGGCACGCTGCACCGCACCACGGCGATGAGCCGGGCCGCGTTCTCCCGCACCCTGCGGTTCGAGGGCGTGGAGGCCAAGTTCGACGGCGACCTGGGCCGGCTCGCCGCGCGTGGCCTCGTGAGCGGTGACACGGTGCTCGCGGTCAGCCTGGAGTCGCCGACAGACTCCGAAACGACCCGCACGCCCCTGCTCCGGCCGGTGGTGCTCCCTACGCTGCTGCCGCTGCGCCTCGCGTTCGGTGGCGAGCTCAAGCCGGGGAAGTCCTACGCGAGCGCCGTGTTCGACCCCATGCTGCTCACCCAGCGACCCGTCGACGTGACGGTCGCGGCGGAGTCCACCTTGGTAGTGCCGGACAGTGCAGGCTTCGATTCGACGACCATGGCCTGGGTGGCAGTGCACTTCGACACGGTCCGCGCCTTCCGTATCGAGGAGCGATCGGGCGGCAGCCCGACGACGGCCTGGATCGACGCCCAGGGACACATCGTCCGGGCGGCAAACGCGGCGGGCTTCTCGATGGAGCGCACCGCGTTCGAGCTGGCGTACGTGAACTTCCGGCATCGCGACACGGCGCGCGTCGTCCGGGCGAGCGCCAATCCCGGACCCGGAGAGGTGGTGGCGACCACAGCGCTCGTCGCGGACGCGCCGCCCCTCCCCCGCCGCGACACGCTGTCGATCTTGCGAGCCCGACTCTCCGGGGCTGCGCCCGCGGGGCCGGACTTCACGACGGGACGGCAGGGGCTGGTGGGAGACACGCTCGTGGTGCGGCGCCAGGCGGGGGCCGAGCTCACGGCGGCCTACCGGCTCCCGGCGCGTGAGCGCGGGCTCGCGCCGTTCCTCGCGCCCGAGCCGTGGATCGAAAGCGACGACGCGCGCATCCGGGCTCAGGCCCGCCAGATCGTCGGTCGCGAGGACGACCCGGCCCACGCCGCCCGCCTGATCCACGATTGGGTGGCCAAGCAGGTCGCGGCGCGGGTGGTCGGGGGCGCGCCCGGAGCGGTGCGCGTGCTCGAGACGCGGAGTGGCGACTGCAACGAGCGCACCGTGCTGTACGTGGCGCTGGCGCGGGCCGTCGGGCTCCCCGCCCGGGCCGTCGCCGGCCTGCTCTACCGCGGCGGTCGTTTCTACTATCATGCGTGGCCCGAGGTGTACCTCGGCGACTGGGTCGCGGTGGACCCCACGCTCGACCAGTTCCCCGCCGACGCGGCGCACGTGCGATTCGTGATCGGCGGGCTCGCCCGTCAGGTCGAGCTGGTGCGTTTGATCGGGAGTCTCAAGCTCGAGGTGCTATGATCCGGCTCGAGAACCTCACCAAGCACTACGGCAGCTTCGTCGCGGTGGACGACGTGTCACTGGAGGTGTCGCGCGGCCTGCTGTACGGATTTCTCGGGCCCAACGGCGCGGGGAAGACCACCACGCTGCGCATGATCGCCGGCATCCTGCGACCCACCGACGGCCGGGTCCTGTTGGGCGGTGACGACGTGCACCGCAATCCGATCGCCGCCAAACAGCGACTCGGCTTCATCCCGGACCGGCCGTTCGTGTACGACAAGCTCACCGGTGCCGAGTTCCTGCGGTTCGTCGCGGCCCTGTACGGCCAGGAGGGCGACGCCGTCGAGCGGCGGGTCGCCGAGCTGCTCGAGGTGTTCGAGCTGGCGAGCTGGAAGGACGAGCTGGTGGAGGCATACAGCCACGGGATGCGCCAGAAGTTGATCATCTCGAGCGCGCTGATCCATCGGCCCGAGTACATCGTGGTGGACGAGCCGATGGTGGGGCTCGACCCCAAGGCGGCGCGCCTGCTGAAGGACATCTTCCGCCAGTTCGCGAGTCGGGGCGGCACGGTCCTCATGAGTACTCACACGCTCGAAGTGGCCGAGGCAATGTGCGACCGCGTCGCCATCATCCAGCACGGCAAGATCGTGGCCGAGGGGACCGTGGACGATCTGCGGCGGCAGCACCGCGCCGGCGACGCTAGCCTGGAGGAGCTGTTCCTCAAGCTCACGGGCGGCGCCCAGGTGCGCGAGCTGGCGGAGGTGCTGGGCCACGCGGGGGGCGACGGCGCCTCGTGACCCAGCCGTCGCTGTGGCGGGTGCTCGAGCCCAAGTGGCGGACCGCTCTCCAGCGGATCCGCGAGGAGCGCTCGCGCGGCGGTTCGGGCAAGCTGCTGCTGCTGGTGTCCGTGGGGACGCTGTTTTGGCTGGCCGTGTTTTGGGTGCTGTACGTGATCCTGCGCTACTTCCGCGGCGTCGAGGAGCTGGGACCGCTGCTCGCGGGCAAGCTGCTGGGCCTGGTGCTGTTGTCGTTCATCGCGATCCTGGTGCTCTCCAACGTCATTACCGCCTTGTCGAGCTTTTTCCTGGCGAAGGACCTGGACCTGCTCGTGTCCGCGCCGGTAGACTGGCTGCGGATCTACCTGGCGAAGCTCGGCGAGACGCTGCTGCACTCGTCGTGGATGGTGGCGCTGATGGCCGTGCCGATTCTCACGGCGTACGGCGTGATCTACCACGGTGGTCCGCTGTTCGCGCCGTTTGCGGTGCTCGCGCTGTTCCCGATGCTGTTAGTTCCCGCGGTGGCGGGGTCGGCCGTCACCCTCGTGCTCGTGAACGTGTTCCCGGCGCGCCGTGCGCGCGACCTGCTGTCGATCGTGGCGCTGGGCGCGGCCGGCGGCCTGATTCTGCTGCTGCGGGTGATCCGCCCGGAGCGGCTCGCGTCGCCCGAAGGATTCCGCAACCTGCTCGACTTCATCGCGGTGTTGCGCACGCCGACGTCACCGTTCCTCCCGAGCGAGTGGGCCACGAAGGCGATCATGACATTCCTGCGCGGCGAGGTGGATCCGTTGCCGCTCGTGCTGCTCTGGACCACCGCGGCCGCGCTCGTGACGATCGGCGCGATGCTGCACCGGGCGCTCTTCGCCCCCGGCTTCACCAAGGCGCAGGAGGGCGCCGAGCGCTTCGTCCGGGGCACGTGGTGGCGCTGGACCGTCGGCACCCTGCTCGGCTTCCTCCCGGTCGCGAAGCGCGAATTCGTGCTCAAGGATATCAAGCTGTTTTTCCGCGACACGACCCAGTGGAGCCAGCTCATCCTGCTGGCGGTGCTGGTCGTGGTGTACCTGTTCAACATCAAGGCCCTGCCGCTGCACCGCGGCGAGCAGGTGGGCTTCTTCTACGTCACGCTGGTGTCGTTCTTGAACCTCGGGCTGGCGGGATTCGTGCTCGCCGCGATCGCCGCGCGATTCATTTTCCCCGCGGTGTCACTCGAAGGCCGGCATATGTGGCTGTTGCGCTCGAGCCCGCTCGAGCTGCGGGCGCTGCTCTGGTCCAAGTACTGGGTGGGCACGATCCCGCTGCTCGTGCTCGCGCTGCTGCTCACCGGGCTCACCAACGTGCTGCTGCAAGTCCGGCCGTTCATGATGGTCGTCGGCATGCTGACCATCGGCGGCCTCACGTTCGCGATCGCGGCGCTGGCGCTCGGCTTCGGCGCCCTCTACCCGCAATTCGAGACGGAGAACGCGGCACAAATCCCCACGTCGTTCGGCGGGCTGGTCTACATGATGACGACGATCGCCCTGCTCGGCGGGGTGATCGTGGCGTTGTGGCAGGCCGTGTACGCCTACGTCCGGGCGGTGTACCAGGGGCAGCCGGTCGTGGTGGACGGCTGGATGATCTCGTGGTTCGCCGTCGCGGCGATGCTGTGCGCCGCCGCCACGGCACTTCCCCTGTGGGTGGGGCTGCGCCGCATGGAGCGGTTCGAGTTCTAGCTAGAGCGGAAAGTTGAGCCCCGCCTCGACGTTGAAAGAGGTGTTGTCGGCGAACACGAATTTCCCTTCCAGGAACGGCTTGAACGGCCGCGCGCGACGCCCCTCCCACCCCGCGAACAGATTGGCGCCCGCGTCGCTGAACCCGGACGAGTGCAGGTACGCGAACCCTCCGCCCAGGTAAAAGAACCCGTACACCGTCGGCGGATGGAACTTGAGATCCGCGTTCAGCCGGAAGGGCGAGTTCGTGGCGCCAGGGTAGAACTCCGCCGACGGCACCAGTGTCCAGCGCCGCCCCACCGGCAGATTCAGCTGGCCGCCTACGAACACATGGTCGCGGTCGAAGTCGTAGCCTATCCGGGGCCCGACGGCCGGCCGGTCGACCAGCACCGCCCGGCCGCCCCGCACCCGCCGCTGCGCCTGCACGGCCGTGCCGACGACGGCCAGTCCCGCGACCACCACCCCGATCCGCAGTGTGAGACGGGTCACACCAGGGCTCCCGATTGAAGGTGGCACAGTGATAGGGAGGCGAGTGGTGAAAATCAAGAGCACGGACGCGGTCGGGGGCTCCCTCCGCGACAAAAATACGCAGTCGCTTCGGGAGCCCCCGACTCGCGTCCGTTATGCTCGCGAGTCCTATTCTATCCTATACGGAATCCCCACTTCATTCGCCCGGTAATTGTCCGGCGTCCCCTCGAGCAGCGTCGCCGCATCGAGTGCGTCCACGAGGAACCGGTCGATCCCCGTGCGCCGCGCGATCCAGCTGCGCTCGTAGGTGCCATCGCCGTTGTCCGTCATCTTCAGGCGACGCCAGCTGGTACCGCTGATCGAGGCGTGGCGCACATGCAGATACACGAAGCTCGGCGGGGTGAACCCCGAATTGGTCGTGTTGGTGACCGCCGCGACCACCTTCACCGTGTCCCCCAGCCGGAACCGCGGCACGCGGCTCGTGACGTCGAACAGCGCCGTGGGGTCGGTGACCTCCACGAGCAGCGTATCGTTGCGGTACACCTTCACGTCCGTCACGGTCACGGTCTGGCGGCTCGCATCCACGACCGACCAATCCTGTGGCGAGAGCTGCACCACACGCCAGCCGCGCGGTCTGGAGTCGTCCCTTGCCAGCACGGCGTGCTGGGTCATCTGGTCGGCCAGCGGCTTGGACGTCGGGTTGAACACGCCGTCGGCGCTGGTGTCGACCAGCAACAGTCCGTCGAAGGTGATGTCGTGCTCCACGCGGGCCGTGTCGCCCTGGATCGTCACGTCGCGATGATAAACCGGGCGGGGGCCGCCGGGGACGACGCGCAGCCGGCCCCAGAACGTCGGCGCGGTGTCGGCGGTCGTGGCCGCGAGGTCCGTCGCGAGGC
>WNGD01008557.1_pt1 | contig 10709 bp, 10 predicted proteins | sample 5400671 | NCBI WGS metagenome assembly WNGD01 (sample SAMN13153369, study PRJNA577476) | soil metagenome | isolation source: 40 cm soil or saprolite under grassland replicate 2 | place: USA:California | collected 2016-06-15
TGCCGACGATCTTCCCGTCCGGCCCCGTCGCCGTCGTCCCGGCCACGTGTACGACGGCACCCACCCGCACCGCTCGGGAATATCCCACGATCGGCTCCCACGGGGCCCCGCTCGAAATGTTGTGCCGCAGCATGTGCGCTGCCTCCTTGCGAGCGCCGTTCCAATTCGTTAGTGAGCTTCCATGGCCACGATCGCAGAAACCCCCGTTCACGTGCTGGCACGAAAGGTGTGGGGGGCGTTCGCCTTCACCTTCGTCATTTCACGGATCCTCGTCTTCCTGAGCATGTCGGGGAGGATGCCGGACATCCACCCGCAGCTTGGCGGAACGCGCCTGCATCACCTCAACTACGGCATCTTCCTGCTCGCCGGTGTCGGCGCCGCATTGCTCTTCAGTCGCCCCACCGGGCGCTGGCTGTCCGCCACGGCGATCCTCTACGGCGTGGCACTCGCGCTGACCTTCGATGAGTTCGGGATGTGGCTGCATCTGGACACGGACTACTGGCAGCGGGTGAGCTTCGATGCGGTGGTCGTGGTCGGCGCCCTGCTCGGGCTCGTCGCGACGTCGCCGGCGCTGAGGCAATTTCGCCCGCGGCATTGGGCGACGGCGATCGCGCTGATCGCGACGCTTGCGCTCTTCGGCATCGTGCTCCTGGACTCGTACCGCTACGCGGGGCGTAAGCTCGGGCCTTACCTGGAGCAGGTGCGTCCTCCGCGCCAGCCGTAGGCGCTCAGCGGAGCCCTTCGGTGAGGCCCTCGCCGGATAGCGGAGCCCTCCGTCCGGAAGCACTTGCGCGTGCGGCGACAGGCGATGGAGCTTCGGATTCTCGGGGCCGACGATGTGCCGCACCTCGACGCCCCGGGCCGTCAGCGCGTCCGCGATGAGCTGGCGGTGGCACCGCGAGGGGACCGCTTCGGCGCACAGGGGTGGCACCGCGAGGGGACCGCTTCGGCGCACAGGATGGCCGTGGGCCGAGCCTCGGCAAATTCGATCAGCCGCTCGAGTGCCGCGCGAAACGCCGTTGTGGCCATGTGGTCGGCGTAGCCGCGAAAGCCCGCGTCTTTCCAACCGACGTTCGCCGAATCCCCCCGAGGCGCGCGGCGGCCGCCGAGGTCGGGCTCGTGCCGGTAGGCGATTGCCGCCGCTGCCAGCGCGCCGGCTAGCGCCTCCCGGGCGAAGTGCGGGTGTCGGCGCGACGCCGGATAGCGCCGCACGTCCACGACGAGTTCTACGCCGTGCGCGGAGAGTAACCGGAGGACCTCTTCCAGCCGGCGCGTCGAGTGACCGACGGTGTAGATCACCGGCGAAAGTTAAAGCCTATATGGCCCCCCGACGCTGGCAAATATCGTACCCTCATCGCGTGGACCACTCTGCAACCCGCAGTGGCGGACACGAAGCGCATGGGACCTGGGGGAGAGCCTGGTGTATACCTGGCGCTGGGAGGACGACGCCCTCGACCAGAGCCCTTGACCAAGGAGGAGCCATGACGGAGAAGGAGCAGTTCCTGAGCGTGCTGGAGCGCGAGTTCCCGACGACCGTGAAGGTGCTCAAGGCGTTTCCGTCCACTAAGGGCGACATCAAGCCGCACGCGAAGAGCAAGACCGCAAGGGAGCTCGCCTGGAACTTCGTGACGGAGGAAAAGGCGGGTGCGCAGGCCCTGGACGGCGCCATCGACTTCAACAAGATGCCTCCAGCCCCCGCGTCGCTCCAGGACATCATCTCCACCTTTGAAAGGGAGCACCGGGCGTTCGTCGAGCGGATCAAGAAGACGCCCGAGGCCGAGCTGAACAAGTCGGTGAAGTTCTTCACCGGCCCAAAACGGATGGAGGACATGCGAAAGATGGACGTGCTGTGGTTCATGCTGATGGACAGCGTGCATCACCGTGGCCAGATGTCGGTCTATCTGCGGATAGCGGACGCCAAGGTGCCCTCGATCTACGGGCCCACGGCGGACGAGCCGTGGATGTAGTAGGCTAGACGCACAGACGCAGCAGACGCACAGACGGACAGGGCGGCCATTTGGCCGTCAAAACCGGATAGATCGCGGCACGGCGCCACGCTATGTTGTCTCGCGTGAGTCGTGCCGCCGTTGTTACTCACCTCGACGCCGGTCGCCGCTGGCACATCGTGCTCGCGCGCGACCGCAGGTTCGATGGCGCGTTCGTGTACGCGGTGCGCTCGACCGGGATCTACTGCCGGCCGTCGTGCCCGAGCAAGCGGCCGCGACGCGAGCAGGTCGCCTTCTTCCCGGTCCCCGAGGCCGCCGAGCGCGCCGGCTTCCGCCCCTGCCGGCGCTGCCGGCCGACCGCGGCGGGGAGCCCCGATCCCCGTGTCGGGCTGGTACGCGAGGCATGCCGGCTCATCGACGCGCGTCCCGACCAGGCGGCGAGCCTCGCGGTCCTCAGCCCCCGCGTGGGCACGACCTCGCATCGCCTGCTGCGCGCCTTTCGGGCCGTGCTCGGTTTGAGCCCGCGGCAATACCGCGACCAGCGCCGCCTGGACCGCTTCAAGACCCAGCTCAAAGAGAGGAAAAAAGTGAGCCCTGCACTCTACGAAGCGGGCTATAGCTCGCCCAGCCGCATCTACGAGCGAACCCACGAGCGCCTGGGGATGACGCCCGCCACCTACGGCCGCGGCGGCGCCGGGATGCGGATCGCGTTCGCCATCGTCCCCTGTGCGCTCGGCCGCCTGCTCGTCGCCGCAACCGAGCGCGGCATCTGCCGCATCGGCATCGGCGACGACGACCGCGTCCTGGAGGGCGGCCTGCGGGCCGAGTTCCCCGCCGCTACTATCGCCCCCGACAAGACCCTGCTCCGCTCCTGGGTGGCCGAGCTCGTCTCCCACCTCGACGGCCGGCAGCCGCACCTCGACCTGCCGCTCGACGTGCGCGCCACGGCGTTCCAGCGGCGCGTGTGGGAGGCGCTGCGGAAGATCCCCTACGGGAGCACCCGGTCCTATGCCGAGATCGCCCGTGGGATCGGCAACCCGAAGGCGACCCGGGCGGTGGCGCGCGCGTGCGCGACGAACCCCGCAGCGATCGTGATCCCGTGCCACCGCGTGGTAAGAGAGGACGGGGACCTCGGAGGCTATCGGTGGGGACTGGACCGCAAAAGAGCCCTTCTCCAGAGGGAGGGAGAGACTAGACGGCTAGGTTTACCCGTTGTTCGCGGCTGAAGCCGCGGCTCGGCCCCTCCCCGCTGAAGCGGGGGGTGAACAACCCCGGCCGGTTTACCGGCCCGAGGCCGAGCCGCGAGTTCACTCGCGCACCGGCGGGCGCGCGGAGTGACACCGCATGGCGGCGCCGGGTGGGTTAACCCCGCTGCGATGCCCCGGGGCTCAGCGTGGCCGGTTGCCGCGCCGCCGGGCGCTGCACCAATTCGGCGATGCGCTCTCCCATCTCACGGGTCCCGAGCCCATCCACGCCCGAGAGCGCGATATCCCGGGTCCGACAGCCCTCGGCGAGCGCCCCGCCGATGGCGTCGTCCACCGCGTCTGCCGCCTCGGCGAGCCCGAGCCCGTGGCGCAGCAGCAGCGCGGCCGCGCCGATGGCGCCGATCGGGTTTGCGACGTTCCGCCCCGCGAGCGCTGGGGCGGAGCCGTGGATCGGCTCGAACAGACCCGGCCCCGCGCCGAGGGATGCGGAGGGCAACAGCCCCAGGGAGCCGACCAGGACCGCCGCTTCGTCGCTCAGAATGTCGCCGAACATGTTCTCGGTGAGGAGCACGTCGATCGACGCCGGCTCACTCACGAGCCGCATTGCGGCGTAGTCCACGTAGCAGTGCTCGAGCGTCACGTCGGGATACTCGGTGTCGAGCCGCGTCACGGTGTCCCGCCAGAGCTGGGACGTCTCGAGGACGTTGGCCTTGTCCACCGAGAGCAGGCGCCGCCGGCGCGTGCGCGCCAACTCGAACGCCACCCGCGCCACCCGCTCGATCTCGGCCGCGGTGTAGCGCAGCGTGTTCACCGCCGCGGCTCCCCCGTCCTCGGTCCCCCGCGGCTCGCCATAGTACAGCCCCCCGGTGAGCTCCCGGACGATGACGAGATCGACGCCGGTCAGGCGGTCGGGCTTGAGTGGTGAGCAGAACGCCAGCGCGGGGTGCACCATCACGGGCCGCAGGTTGGCGTACACGCCGAGCAGCGCGCGCAGCGCGAGGAGGCCGGTCTCGGGCCTCTTGTGGCGCGGCTCGTGGTCGAGCCTCGGGTCGCCCACGGCGCCCAGCAGCACTGCGTCGGCATCGAGGACCGCGGCGCGGGTTGCCGGCGGCAGCGGCTCTCCCGCCGTCGCCACGCCCGCCGCGCCCACGGGATGATGATCCAGCGTGAACTCCAGGTCGAAGCGCCGCCCCACCGACTCGAGCACGCGCACCGCTTCCGCCGTCACCTCGGGGCCGATCCCGTCGCCGGGTAACACGGCGATCGTGTATCGCCCCCTCACGTTTCCCCTATCCCGTTTCCCGTTTCCCGGCTTCTCTCGTAAGCCGCGATGCGGTCCGCCTCGAGCAGCGTGCGGTCGATCTCGTCCCGGCCGCGGAGCATCATTTCGCGGCGGTACGGATCCATAGCGAAGGTCGCCCGGAACCCGTGCCCGTCCTTCACCAGCATCGCCTCGAGGTCGACGAACAGATCGTAGACGCCGCCCGACCGCTGGCAGCGGGCGAACAGCTCGCGCATCTCGCCTGAACCGAGCCGCACCGGGAGCAGCCCGTTCTGACAGCAATTTGCGTAGAAGATGTCCGCGAACGATTCGGCCAGGATCGCGCGGAAGCCGTACTCCTGGAGCGCCCACACCGCGTGCTCGCGCGAGGAGCCGCAGCCGAAGTTCGCGCCCGCGACGAGGATCGTCGCGCCCGCGGCCTCGGGGCGGTTCAGCTCGAATGCCGGGTCGGCCGAGCCGTCCGGCCCATAGCGCCAATCGTGGAACAGGAACGGCCCGAACCCCGTGCGCTCGACCCGCTTGAGGAACTGCTTGGGAACGATCTGGTCGGTATCCACGTGGGCGCGGGGCAGCGCGGCGACGCGGCCGGCGTGCCGCACGAACGGGCTCAGGCCCATGCCCGCACGTCCACGAGGTGACCCGCGACCGCGGCGGCCGCGGCCATCGCCGGGCTCATCAGGTGCGTGCGCCCGCCCCTGCCCTGGCGCCCCTCGAAGTTGCGGTTCGACGTCGCGGCGCACCGCTCGCCGCTCTGCAGCACGTCGGCGTTCATGCCGAGGCACATCGAGCAGCCGGAGTTGCGCCACTCGAAGCCCGCGTCCTTGAAGACCCGGTCGAGCCCTTCGGCCTCCGCGCGCGCCTTGACCTGCTGGGAGCCCGGCACCACCATGGCGCGGACGCGCGACGCGACCTTGCGGCCCTGCACCACGCGCGCCGCGCTTCTCAGATCTTCGATTCGCGCATTGGTACAGGAGCCGAGGAAGACGCGGTCGATCGGCAGGCCCGCGAGCGGAGTGCCGGGCTTGAGATCCATATACTCGAGCGCGCGCTCGGCCGCGCGGCGCTCGGCTTCGGATGCGAAGGCGGCGGGATCGGGCACTCGCCCAGTGATCGCCGTGACCATCCCCGGGCTCGTGCCCCACGTCACCTGCGGAGCGAGCGTGGAGGCATCGAGGCAGACGCCCGCGTCGTAGCGCGCTCCCGCGTCCGTGCGGAGTCCGCCCCAGCGCGCCACGGCCCGCTCGAAGCGCTCCCCCTGCGGCGCCCGCGGCCGGCCTTCGAGATACGCGAACGTCGTCTCGTCGGGGGCGACCATGCCGGCGCGAGCCCCCGCCTCAATCGACATGTTGCAGACGGTCATGCGGCCTTCCATCGAGAGCCGCCGGATCGCTTCACCGGTGTACTCGATGACGTATCCGGTCGCGCCCGCCGTCCCGATCTTCCCGATGAGCCCGAGGATCATGTCCTTGGGCGTGACCCCGGGCGACGGCGCGCCGTCGAACCGCACTTCCATCGTTTTGGGTCGCGAGAGGACCAGGCACTGCGTGGCGAGCACATGCTCGACCTCGCTCGTGCCGATCCCGAACGCCAGCGCGCCGAAGGCTCCGTGCGTGGAGGTGTGGGAGTCGCCGCACGCGATGAGCATCCCCGGCTGGGTGAGCCCCAGCTCGGGGCCGATGACGTGCACGATCCCCTGCTGGGGCGATGCCAGGTCGAACAGCTCGATCCGGAAATCGCCGGCGTTGGCGGAGAGGGCCTCCACCTGGCGGGCCGCGGTCCCGTCCGCGATCGGCACCGAGCGGTCGCCCGTCGGGACATTGTGGTCCACCGTGGCCACCGTCAGGTCCGGGCGGCGCACACGCCGCCCCGCGAGGCGCAGCGCGTCGAAGGCCTGGGGCGACGTCACCTCGTGAATCAGATGCAGGTCCACGTACAGGAGCTCCGGCCCCTCCGGCAGCCGGTGCACCACGTGCGCGTCCCACACCTTCTCGAACAGCGTACGCGGGGAACTCACCGCGCGGCCACGCGCTCCTTCGCCCCCGAGGGCTTCGATTCGGGCGGGCGGGCCGAGGCGGCGGCCTTCCCTTCCTCGGACCACGGCATCATGGCGCGGAGCTTCGCCCCCACACGCTCGATCAGGTGGTCGTTCTGCTCCTGGCGCATCCGCTGGAAGTTCGGGCCGCCCTGCCTGCTCTCCGCGATCCACTCGCGGGCGAACGCGCCGCTCTGGATGTCGGCGAGGATGCGCTGCATCTCGGCCCGCACCGGCGCGGTGATCAGCCTGGGGCCGCGCGTGTAGTCGCCGTACTCCGCGGTGTCGCTGATCGAGTAGCGCATGAACTTCATCCCGCCGCGGTACATCAGGTCCACGATGAGCTTGAGCTCGTGCAGGCACTCGAAATAGGCCAGCTCGGGCGAGTACCCGGCGTCCACCAGGGTCTCGAACCCCGCCTTGATCAGCGACGTCACGCCGCCGCACAGCACCACCTGCTCCCCGAACAGGTCGCTCTCGGTCTCTTCGCGGAACGTCGTGGGGATGACGCCCGCGCGGGTACAGCCGATCCCCGCGGCGTACGCGAGCGCGTTGGGCAGCGCCTCGCCGCTCGCGTCCTGCGCGACGGCGACCAGCGCGGGGACGCCCCGCCCCGCCTGGAACTCGCTCCGCACCAGATGACCCGGGGACTTGGGCGCAACCATGGAGACGTCCGCGCCCGGCGGCGGCGCGATTTCCCCGAAGTGCACGTTGAAGCCGTGGGCGAACATCAGCGTCTTCCCCGGCTGGATCGCTGCGGCGACGCTCTCTTCGTAGACCACCCGCGCGTGCTGATCGGGAACGAGCATCATGACGACGTCCGCGGCGCGGGCGGCCTCGGCCACCGGCCGCACATCCAGTCCCTCAGCTGCAGCGCGCTGCCACGAGGCGCCGTTCGGCCGCAGGCCCACGACGACCTTGACGCCGCTCTCGCGCAGGTTCAGCGCGTGGGCGTGGCCCTGGCTCCCGTAGCCGATGATCGCGATGGTGCGACGGCGCAGACGCCCCGGATCGGCGTCGGCGTCGTAGTAGACCAGTAGTTCGGATGCTGACATGAGCCGCTTTCCTGTGAAGGGTTAAGGAGCCGGGGTCGCGGCGCCCGCATCGGCAGAGACGCGGGGGAGCGCCACCGACCCGCTGCGGGCGACCTCGAGAATCCCGAACCGCTCGAGCGCCCGGATGAACGCCAGAACAAAAGAGCCGGTGCCGGCGACCTGGACTATCACCGCGTCCGGAGTCTCGTCGACGACCGTGGCCTTGAACAGCTCGCAGACGTCGAGCAGCTCGGCGTGATGCTGCTCGGTCGCGCCCAACTTGATGAGCGCGAGCTCGCGGGCGACGCCGTCGTCCAGGGGGGGGGGGAAGCGCTTCACCTCGCGGACGCCAGAAAGCTTGTTGAGCTTCTTCGCCGTCATATCCGCCCCCGCCTCGTCGGTGCTCAGAATTACGGTCAAACATGACGTGCCCGGAGCCTCCCCCGGCCCCATGGCGATGCTTTCGATCGGCAGGTTGCGCCGCCGCAGCTCGCCGACCGCGCGCTCCAGGGCGAGGAGCTCCTGGTCCAGGAGAATCGACACCGCCTGGGCCACAGGGCGCCCGCGCTTCAGTCGCCCGCCGTGGCCACGGGCTCCGCCTCGATCGGCTCGGAGAGCGTGGCGCCGGGCGGGATCATCGGGAAGACGTTCGCCTCCTGCTCGATCACGAACTCCACGAGCGCCGGCCCCGGCTCGGCGGCGGCCTGCGCCAGGACCGCCTCGAGCTCGGTGGCGCGCTCCACGCGCCATCCCGCGATCCCGTACGCCTCGGCGAGCTTCACGTAGTCCGGGCTCCAGATCGGGGTCGCCGAGTAGCGGCGGCCGTGGAAGAACTGCTGCCACTGCCGCACCATGCCGAGATAGCCGTTGTTGAAGACCGCCATCTTCACCGGGATCTTCTCCTGCACCATGGTGGCGATCTCCTGCAGGTTCATCTGAAACCCGCCGTCGCCCGAGATCGCCCACACCGGCCCATGCGGCCGGGCGAGCTGCACGCCCATGGCCGCGGGCACGGCGAACCCCATGGTGCCGAGGCCGCCCGAGGTGATGTGCGTGTTGGGACGCTGGTAGGGGTACAGCTTGGCGACCCACATCTGATGCTGCCCCACGTCGGTCACGATCGTGCAGCGGTCGCGGGTGACGTCGTGGATCGCGGCGATGATGTGCTCCGGCGACAGGTCGCCGCGGTAGCGCTCCTGCCGCGGCCGCGCGTAACTGTGGATCTCCTCGAGCCAGGCGATGCAGTCGCGCGGCGCGACGGCCGCGAGCAGCTCGGTCACGACCTGGTGCGCGTCACCCACGATCCCCAGCGTCGTGGGCACGTTCTTCCCGATCTCCGAGACGTCGAGATCGACGTGAACGATCTTGGCCCGCGGAGCGAAGCCCGTCGTGTTCCCCGTGACGCGGTCGTCGAACCGCAGTCCGATGCCCACGATGAGATCGGCGTGCTGGATCGCGCGGTTGACGTGGACCTCCCCGTGCATCCCCGGCATGCCGAGGTGCAGCGGGTGCGACTCGGGGAACGCGCTGATGCCGAGCAGCGTCGTGATCACGGGGATTCCGGTCCGCTCGGCGAGCCGGCGCACCGCCTCGTACGCGTCCGCCAGGATGACGCCGTGGCCCACCATGAGGAGCGGCCGCTCCGCCGCGGCGATGAGCCGCGCCGCCTCCGCGACCGCTTCGGCCAAGGGCCGGGGCGAGAGGGGGGACGGGACCGACCGCACCCGCCGCAGGACGCTCTCCGGGCCGGCTGGCTCGTAGCTCGCGCGCTGGTTCTGCACGTCCTTCGGGACGTCGAGCAGCACCGGGCCGGGCCGGCCTTCGCGCGCGACGGCGATCGCCTCCCGCGCCCGCTGCGCCAGCTCGGTGACGTCCCGCACCAGGCAATTGTGCTTGGTGATGGGCAGCGTGATCCCGATGACGTCGGTTTCCTGGAACGCGTCGCGGCCGATCATGGGGCGCGCCACCTGGCCCGTGATCGCGACCACCGGCGAGCTGTCCATGTGCGCGGTGGCGAGCCCCGTGACGAGATTCGTCGCGCCCGGGCCCGAGGTCGCCACGCACACCCCGATCCGGCCGCTCGCGCGGGCGTAGCCGTCCGCGGCGTGGGCCGCCGCCTGCTCGTGGCGCACGAGCACGTGGCGCAGCCGCGGGTGATCAGGCAGCGCGTGGTAGAACGGCATGATCGCGCCGCCCGGGTAGCCCCAGATCACTTCCACGCCCTCCTCGAGGAGGACGCGGCACAGAATCTGGGCGCCCGTGAGGACCTCGGTCATCGTCACACGCCCCAGAGGTAGACGGAGTTCAGCGACTCGGACTCGAGCCGCTCGGCAAAGTGCGCCTTGTTGAGCGCGTTGACCAGGGCGCGCGCGCACGCTTCGACGATGTCGGTCGAGGCGCCGTGGCCGGACAGCGATTTCCCGTTCACCCGCGCCTGGAGCGAGACCTGGCCCAGGCTGTCCCGGCCCGGTGTGACCGACTGCAGCGCGAGGCTTTCGACCTCGATCGGCTGCCCGACGATCTCGCTCACCGCGGCGTAGGTGGCCGCGATCGGCCCGTCGCCCGAGCCTGCCGCCTGGCGCTCGGCCGCCCACGGCCCGGTCATCCGCACCTCCGCGGACGCGCCGACGGTCCCGCACGTGACCTGCAGGTGGGTGAGCTGGAACGGCTCGGGCGCGTCGGGGAAGCCGTCGTGCAGCAGCGCCAGCAGGTCCTCGTCGAGGATCTGGCGCTTCTTGTCGGCGAGGGCCACGAACTTGTGGTAGACCCGCTCCAGCGCCCCCTCACCCACCTCGTAGCCGGCGCTCCAGCGCGTGGCGGCCGGAGTGCTTGCCGAGCACCAGGGTCGAGCGGGGGACGCCCACGGTCTCGGGCCGCATGATCTCGTAGGTGAGCCCGTTCTGCATCACGCCGTGCTGATGGATGCCCGCTTCGTGCGCGAACGCGTTGCGGCCCACGACCGCCTTGTTCGGCTGTGGGAACACGCCCGTGAGATGCGACAGCAGCCGGCTCGTGCGGTAGATCTCCCGCGTGTCCACGTTGCAGCGGAAGTCGACCACCTGCGGCCGCACGCGGCTCGCCATCACGATCTCCTCCAGCGCCGCGTTCCCCGCCCGCTCGCCGATCCCGTTGACGGTGCATTCCACCTGGCCCACCCCCGCCTCGATCGCCGCGAGGGAGTTGGCGACGGCGAGCCCCAGGTCGTCGTGA
>WNGD01006973.1_pt1 | contig 10707 bp, 9 predicted proteins | sample 5400671 | NCBI WGS metagenome assembly WNGD01 (sample SAMN13153369, study PRJNA577476) | soil metagenome | isolation source: 40 cm soil or saprolite under grassland replicate 2 | place: USA:California | collected 2016-06-15
CGCCCGCCAAGTCTCGCACTGGGCGCTCGCCTGGCTCCGGGGCGGCTATCCGTAGCGCCGCACCAAGCCGTTGAGCTCCGACTTGATGGGCTCGAGCTGCTGCCGCCAGGGCGTGTCGGCGCGAAGCGCACGGTCGAGCTGCTCCGGCAGATCGGCGGGCACCCTCAGTGCATGTACGTTAGGCCGTTCCCGGGCTACGCCGCGTCGCTCCACCGGCGACTCGATTGGATGAGTGGAATGGGGCTCACCATCCGGCGGCGGTGGGGCCACCGCGCCTGTCGGGTTCCTGAGGGAGCGCCTCCTCAGTTCGCGCGATCGAGCGCGAGCAGACAGGTGGTGTTGGGAAGTCAGACGTCAGCCGGACAAAGCGGACAACGTCGCGGATCTCCTCCGGGGGCAGCCGGTCGACGTCATCGACCAGCACCACGATCCGCTTGCCGAGCTCGCGGAAGGCGGCGTGAGCTCGTCGCGCTCTTTTCTGCGTGCTCCGTGGCTTCTGGTCTCTCAGAGCGCCGGCGGCGAGCCGAGCCTTCGACTCTGCGACGGCGACGAGCGCGCGACCAGCGCGCTACCTGAATAGGAAGGCCGGGCGGGGGGGCGCCCGGCACGTCGAGGGCCGGGGGCGTCGGATCGGTACGCCCTCCAACTGCGACGACGGGAACCGCTGCACGACGGACTCCTGCAAGCCCAGTACGGGATGCGTCCATAAGCTCCTGAAGGGATGCACTCCATGATCAGCGGGCTATTATAGCCCACCCATGGAAGACGGACTGTCCAGGTCGACCCGGGACCGAGTCCGTTCCGGTTCGGCGTTGATCGCGGCCCAGCTGCTAGCCATTGGTGGCGGATTTGATCTCGTGCTGTCGCGCCAGAATCATCCGTTAATGCCCGTCGTTGGCGCCAGGAAGCGCGCAGGAGCCTCGCGGCGATGGCTCTTGACCCCGGAGTCCGACCGACCGCCGACCTTGCCTCGTGAAGCCTCGCACTGGTAATCGCCAATTGCGCGGCCTGAGGAATCGAGTATTCATCATTGGGGTCGGGCGGCGCGGGCTGAACCGTCGATAGAACCAGCGCTTCACCGCGTCCACAGTGACGAGATAGAGCATCACCGCGAGCAAAAGGAGCGGCACGAAGGCCAGCTGCCGATAAGGCGTGCGATATGCCATGCTGGATTCGTCCTCAATTGCCATGCCTTCGTCGTTAGGGTGGGCAGAACCAGCGGTGTGTTCCATACTGGGCGGAGGGACTACGCAACGGACATGCCACGGCTTCGATAGCGGCATCCACGAAGAAGCTGCGCCATTCGGAGGCGAGGCTGCGGAGATGTGCAGACGCCTTCAGCCCCCTTGCGATTTCCGGCGACACTGCCCGGGACTTGCACGGTTGCACGGTCGCTTGCGCGGACGAGTGCCCTAGCTTGCTTCTTCTAGTCTGTCCTCCGGTCGGTCAGCCCACCCTGGCGCTTCTCGACCACCACCTCCTCGACCTCGGCGGCACCTACGGCGACCCGCAGGCGGGCGACCCCGTTCAAGTACGACGAGCTACGGATCGAGCACGACCAGGGTGATGGACCTGGCGTCTCCTCCTATTGTGCCGGGAGCGCCACGGGCGGGCTTTGGTTGTCATCGGTGTGATGATCAACGACCCGCGAATCTGGTTCTTGTGCGGAGCCCTGAAGCGGCAGTAACCACCGCAGCCCGGCGGCGTACCTCCCGCGCTGATGGGGCATTGGCCTACGCTCGATGCGGCGGCTCCCGGAGGCAGCGACCCGCTCCTGGTGCCGACCACCGTCCCGTTTCCACCCACGAGTTCGATCTTCTGTTCATGGTGGACGCGCCGACGTTAACCACGTCGCAATGAAGACGCGGCCTGGCGGGTTTACCATGAAACCCGTCGTGGATGGTGCGGCGTTCACGGTGTGGCTGATCGCAAAAGCAGCGATCACGGAGAGTGGTAGAAGCCTCATGCGATCCCTCCCTCTCGTCTTTTGGACGGCGCCGTTGCATTGCATGGCAACGAAGTGCACTCGGGGGGCGCCGTCAAGACCCTGGCGGTGGAATCGCGTCCTATCACCCGCCGGCCCTCCGTAACGAGGGCGCCTGCGGGAGACATTGGGAATCAAGCCGCCGCCATGCATCCCTACCTTGATTCTACCCCTATCTTCCCGCCCTCAGCTTCAGCGTAAACGTTTCGGTCTTCATCCCGCGCTTCGTCGGGCAGTCAACGGTGCCGTTAATCTCTGTCGGAATGGGCGTGAAGCCGTTTCCCGGCACGCTCGGCCCCATCGGATGGCTCAAATTCTCGGGTTCTTCCGGCTTCAGTGTGGGTAGAGGTCGAGGCCACCGCAGTGGAAGTAGATCGCGGTCTTGAAGTTCTCCCGATTGCGGAAGCCACGGGCGGTGTAGCGGATCCACTGGATCTTCGAGTTCAGGCCCTCGGCCGTCGCGTTGGTGATCCGGTGGCGCAGGTAGGTGAGGATGTTCGGCAGGTGCGTCTTGAGCATCCGCGCCTTCTCGATCATGGGCCGGAGCCGCGAGTGCGTCGCCCAGAAGTACCAGTGGCGGAAGAACTTGCGGGCGGCCCCGACGTAGCGGTACTGCCAGAGGTCCGCGGCCGTCTCCTTGAGCGCCCAGGCCCGGGCCACCTTGAGCGTGCTGTTGCGTAAGGCCCCGAAGGCGCGCCACGCGGCGCGGGTGAAGCGATCGGGATGGCGGAGCCACGCGTACTTGGTGCCCGTGAGCCGCGTGTCGCCGCGGGCCTGGAGCTCACGGTGCTCGACGCGCCGCACGCGATCGACGCCCTCGTTGAGGTGCTTGGCGCAGTGGAAGCGATCGAACACGATCTTGCGGTCGGCGTCGGGTACCTGCGCGCGGGTCGCCTGCACGTACGGCTCCCACATGTCCATCGCGATCGCCTCGACCTGCGCCCGCTGCGCCGCGGTCAGCCCCAAGGCCCAGAAGGCTTCCAGGCTCTCCCGCTTGCGGTCGTCCGCCACGAACAGCACCCGGGCACCCGCGAGATCGCTCACCACGGTCACGTAGTCGTGGCGGCGCTGGAAGGACTTCTCGTCCACCCCGATGTAGCGCAGCTCAAGCGTCCCGCGGCGTTCCAGGCCGCGCCCGACCGCGCGGCGCTCGATGGCCCCACACCGCGTCCCACCCCAGCTTCAGCTGGCGCGCGACCGCGCTCACGGCTGCTTCCCGCAGCCAGTCGATCGCCAGCCGCTCGAACAGCAGGGTGAACTTCGAGCCCGGGCTCGCCCACGGGACCGCACTCTGCACCACGCCGTGGGTCGGGCAGTCGATGCGGGGTACGCGCGCGTGCAGCCGAGTTTGGAGCTGGCAGGTGTCGAGATGCCGCCACTCCCGCTCCCGATGGTCGTAGATCGGGCACGCGGTCTGGCACTCGGGACACGGCGCCGGCGCGCCCTCGGTACGGATCAGCCAGACGTGCACGGCTCCGCCCGCGACATCGAGCTCGACCCGCTCCACCGTCCACGGCGCCTGCACCCCCAAGATGGTCGCGTACAGCTCCCGGTCCCGCATCGTCCCACCTCCTCAGCCTCATCGGCTGCCGGGACGATAGCAGGCGGAGCGTCAGACGGTCACGTCACCCACACGAAACCCGGAAGAGCCAATTCTCGAAGCGCCGGATCGGATGACACTCATCTCGGTCCAGGCGCTGGAGCGGCTGGCCGCGATGGTACCCGAGTCGTCCCACGCCCAGGTTGAAGACAGTCGAGCCGGAGGCAACTTTGATCTCGATCAATGGCTCGGGGAGTGCAAGGTGCCCGTCGTGCGGTCGGGACCATGGAACGGCGGTCGCAAGCTCATTCTCAATCCGTGCCCCTGGAACCCGGAGCATACCAATGGCGCGGCATACATCGTTCAGTTTGCCAACGGCGCCATCGCCGCGGGGTGCCATCATAACGGCTGCGCCGACAAGGACTGGCATGCGCTGCGTGAGAAATATGAGCCGGGCTGGCAACCGCCCGGAGCGCGCGGAGGGGCAGGAGGGCATAGCCTCAGCGACCTGGGCAACGCCCGCAGTGCCGGAAGGCGAACTCACGGAAGCCTTCCGGCCATCGGCAAACGGCAAGGTAGCGCTGGCACGGACCGACGCGCGCGGCTCGGGATCCGCGGCCGCACTCCGATCGGCAGGCTCGACGGCGCGCGTGTAGCAACCGCCCATTGCGGCGCTCTCACGCCCCACCTCGCTCGTGAGTCGGGGAGCGAGAAGCACGTCCACGCTCATGGACTCGGGCACACCCACGCGGCGAGCTAGCGATGATGGTGCGAGTGGAGGGTTTCAGCTCTGGGCTGCGCACGATTGCCCGGAGACCTGGACGCCCGCGCAAGACGCATGCTCGATGTCACTGCAAATTCCCCAGGAGACGACTCATCCGGTCGCGTCTGCAAGCGCTGTCGGGACGTCCTGCATGTTCGCATGACCGATGCCCCACTTTTTCGTGATGCTGCATTGAGCCTCGTGGCATTTCTCTTGCTCTCGGCCCGAGAGCCATGCGCGGAGTAACCACAAGCATGATTGCTGACGAGACAGACCTGCCAGCGTACCCGAACGTCTCGTCGCCATCCACGTCGGCCCCCGCGGCGGCCCGCTACAGACATCGCGAAGGAGTGAGCACCGTGAGACATTTGCCAACAGGTCTGTCCGCTCTCGGCCTTGCCATGATCGCCACCTTCGGCGTTCTGCTTCCAGGCACGGCCGTCGCCCAATCGACCACCCCGACCTTCGTCCAGGGGATGGCATTCTCGACCGTTCCCTCCTCGACGACCACCGTGACGCTCGGCGGCCAGGTCTCTCAAGGGGATCTGCTGGTCGGGTGGTTTTCGCAGTACCACACCTCCACCCCGGAGGAGATCCAGGTATCGGACAACGTCAACGGCACCTGGACGCGGGCGCCCTCATCGTTGACCTTCGAGGACGACACGGGTGACATCGCCCTCTACTACCGCGAGAACAGCCAGGCCGCGCCCAGCGGGCTGGTCATAACCCTGTCCGTCTCCTCGGCCGTGTACTGGCAGGGAGTGGTCGCCGACTATTCGGGCGTCGCGCTCGCCGGCGCGCTGGACCAGATCGTCTCCCAGCGCTTTGCCGACGGAAGCAGCGTCGACACCGGTCCGACCGCGCCCGTGGATGCGGGCGAGCTCGTCTTCGCAGCCCTGATCACCTCTCCCAGCAACGGGTCGGTCACGCCCGGAAGCAGCCAGGGCGTACCGTATGCGGCTCGGGCGCAGACAGACAACGGATCCGCCTACGAAGAGGACATCACCTCGAGCGCGGCGGGCGGCCAGGACGGGACAGCCACCCTTTCCTTTCTCACCGACTGGTACGCGGTGTGCGCGGTCTTCCATCCCTATCCCGCTACGCCGCCCGTCCCCCCCTCCACCCCCACCGGCCTCGAGGCCACCAGCGTGGCCTCGACACGGGTCACCCTCTCGTGGTCGCCCTCCTCGACCGGCAGCGTCGCCGGCTACACCGTGTACCGCGACGGTTCCGCCATCGAGACAACCGGGCCCGACACCACGATCTTCGTGGACGGGGACGTGACGCCCTCGACCACCTACACGTATACGGTCGACGCCTTCGACCTCGCGAACGATCATTCCGCGCCGTCGTCGCCCCTGACGGTCACCACGCCGGTCGCGTCGCCCGAGTTCGTCCAGGGAGCGGCAGCCTCGACCGGGACCCACGTGTCGTCGTACACCCTGACCCTGCCTGAGCCGGTCTTGACCGGCGATTTTTTGGTCGGGTGGTTCAGCCAGTTCGGCGCCTCCGGCCAGGTGCAGGTCTCGGACAACGTAAATGGTCCCTGGACCCGCTCGGTCTCGACGACGTGGGGCGGATCGGGCGACATCGCGCTCTTCTACCGGCAGAAATCCGCCCCCGCGCCAGCGGGGCTCACGATCAAGGTCGCTGGGGCCGCGCCGGCATATCTACAGGAGGTGGCCGCCCACTACCGCAATGTGGCCCAGGTGGGCGCGCTCGACCAAGCCGTGGTCTCGGGCGGCCAGGGAACCGACGTCAGCGCGGGCCCGACCGCTCCGGTCCCCGCCGGCGAGCTGGTGGTGGCGGCCGTTCTCACCAGCAGCGAGCCGGTGTTCGCCACTCCTGGCAGCAGCCAGACGGTGCCCTACGTCCTCGACGTGCGGAACGGGAGCGCCTCCACCGATCTCGAGGATATCCTGTCCAGCGCCGCCGGCCCGCAGCAGGGCAGCCTGACCCTCGGCACGCCCGACACCTGGCAAATGCTGCTTGCCACCTTCCGTACCATCGGCACGGCTTCCTCCACCACGGGCGTCACCTCCTCGGTCAACCCCTCGGTGTCGGGGCAGCCGGTGACGTTCACCGCGACGGTGAAGGCGGGGACCGCCGGCGTGGGCACCCCGACCGGCACGGTGACCTTCAAGGACGGCGCGAACACCCTCGGCACCGGCGCGCTGAACAGCAAGGGCCAGGCGAAGTTCACGATCAGCAAGCTCGCGGTCGGCTCGCACCCGATCACCGCGTCCTACGGTGGCGACGCGAAGTTCAGCGGCAGCACTTCGAGCACGCTCAACCAGACGGTGAAGAAGGCCAGCACCACGACGTTGGTCAGCTCCTCGGCCAACCCCTCGGTCTCCGGGCAGCCGGTGACCTTCACCGCGACGGTGACGGCGAAGAGCCCCGGCACGGGCATCCCGACCGGTACGGTGACCTTCAAGGACGGCGCGAACACCCTCGGCACCGGCACCCTGGACAGCTCGGGCCATGCCATGTTCGTGACCAGCCCGCTCGCGGTCGCCTCCCACTCGATCACCGCGTCCTACGGCGGCGACGCGAACTTCAACGGAAGCATTTCGACCACGCTCAACCAGACGGTGAAGAAGGCCGCCACCACCACGTTGGTCAGCTCCTCGGCCAACCCGTCGGTGTTCGGGCAGTCGGTGACTTTCACCGCGACGGTGACGGCGAACAGCCCGGGCGCGGGCACCCCGACGGGCGCGGTCACCTTCAAGGACGGCGGCAGCACCCTCGGAACCGGCACCCTGAACAACTCGGGCCAGGCCATCTTCACGACCAGCACGCTCAAGGTCGGCTCGCACTCGATCACGGCGTCCTACGGCGGCGACGCACACTTCAACGGAAGCACTTCGAGCACGCTCACCCAGACGACCACCACCACGACACCCACCACCTCCACGACCTCCTCCACCACCTCCACTCAGCCACCCACCACCACGACCACGCTGGCTCCGACGACCACCACAACGACCGAGCCACCCCCCACCTCCACGACCTCCACTCAGCCGCCCGACACCACGACCACGTTGCCTCCCACGACCACCTCCACGACCGAGCCACCCACGACTTCGACTACCTCCTCCACCTCCACCACCGAGCCGCCCACCACCACCTCCGAACCCCCGGCGACCACCACCACGGAGCCGCCGACGACCTCCACCACGCAGACGGTGAACCCGGGGTAGTTGTGCCTCGTAGCACGTCGGGCCGGGTTGAGGTTGATAAGGCCCCATCGTCGCTGAAACTGCCCCGCTCGCGAAGGTAGAAGGCTGCAATCGCGCCCTTGGCGAGCAGCCAGGCCAGAGCGAGGACCACATCGAGTACGAGTCGCGCGCCCGGGATGCTCACCGGGTAGACAACGCTCAGGATGTTCACAGCGAGCGGGGGGCAAAGGACGTAGAATGCACAGCGGGGCCAAGTCTGGCGGATCATCGCAAGGCCAATACGGAGGGCACGTACCGCCGAGCGTGTCGTGTAGGCCAGTGCGGGCGTGACGAAGGTGAGCGCGAAGTCCATGGACACGAGCAGCACGCAGGAGGTCAGCGGGAACCAGGCCGGCATCGGGCCGCCTCGCGGTGGATGCACCTTGAAAGCAGCCGCAAAGAACGCGGCAAACACAATCCCGAATGGAAGGCCGAGCACGAAGAACCGTCGGATCGCCCCCGGGCTTGTGGCGCTTCGACTACAAAATGCCGAAGTGATGCGCCAAGGCGATGAGGTGTGCCAGGAGCAGCGCGGCTTCCGCCGCCCAGTGGACGTACTTCCAGATGCGGGCGCGAGACGACGTCATGGGGATCTCCTTCCCCCAGGGCGGGACCCCAGCGGGGTCACGGGCGTCTCGCGCCTCAACGACCTGAGTTATTTTCTTACATTATGCATACCATAAATAACAGCGCCTTGCAAGGTCAGAGACACCGCTCATGGACCGAGGCGGCCAGCTTCACCGGCGACCCGCGCCCGTGCCTTGGGCGCTTGGCGCACCCGCGGCGGCACGGCTTGCGCCGCCCGCCGGTTCCTGCGACAGGCGCGCATCGCGAGCTCCCGCCGCAGCGTCGCCGTCGCCTATTTCCTCGCCTTCCTTGGGCTCGGCGTGTTCATGCCCTACTTTCCCCTCTACCTCGACCACCTCGGCTACGCCGGCTGGCAGATCGGGGCGATCGTCGGCATGCAGCCGCTGCTCCGCTGGACGAGCGCGCTCGGCGCGGCGCATGCCGCCGATCGCTGGCGCGTTCGGCGGCGGCTCCTCGTTGTTGCCGGGCTCGGCGGTGCGCTCGCGCTCGTGCCCCTGCTCGCCGTCCGGGGCTTCGTCGCCGTGACCGCCGTCAGCACAGCGGTCGGCCTCCTGAACGGGCCGATCATCCCCATGCTCGACGCCACCGTCATCGATCACCTGCCACGGCTCGGGGGCGACTACGGGCGGCTCCGCCTTTGGGGCTCGCTCGCGTTCGTGGTCGGCGCGCTCGCGAGCGCGCCGCTCGTCGGTCACTTCTCGCCGGCGGTCATCCCGGTGATCCTCCTGCTCGCGGCACTGCCGTTGGCGCCCGCCCTCGCCCACCTGCCGGGCGAGCAGGGGGCGCCGACGGGCCGCTCCCCGGCACCGTGGACGCTCCTCACACCGCCGCTCCGGGCGTTCCTCGCCACCGCCTTCCTGCTCCAGGTGAGCTCCGGCGCCTGGATCGGCTTTTACGCCGTCCACACGACGAGGCTCGGCTTCCCAGACACCGTGCCCGGCCTCACCTGGGGGCTCGCGGTGATCGCCGAGATCGTCCTCTTCTTCTGGGGCGCGCGCCTGGTCGAGCGTGTCGCGCCGCCGGAGCTGATCCTCCTCGTGCTGGTGCTGACCGTCGCGCGCTGGGCGCTCACCGCCGCGGCTCACAGCGAGGTGCTCGTGATGGCGCTCCAAATGGGACACGCGATCACGTTCTCCGCGTTTCACCTGGCGAGCGTGCTCCTGCTCTCGCGTCTCGTCCCGGCCGAGAGCCGCACCGCAGGCCAGGCGCTCTACGGTGGCGTCGCGTTCGGCCTCGGGGGCAGCGTGGGGCTCGCGCTCGCGGGCGCGCTCGTCGACCGGGTCAGCACCTCGCGCCTCTTCGCGCTCGAGGCCGTGGCCGCGCTCGTGGCGCTCGTGCCGGCGCTTCACCTGCGGCGGCTCGTCGCGGGCTGAACGCGCGCGGTCTTCATGAGCGTGGCGACATCGACACCGGAGGAGTATGCCCCCGACGGCCGCGCTCGCGGCACAGCCCGTTCGTGGAGTGACCTACGACTTCAAGCCCCCGGTGTCAGTGGACCTTCTGTGGGGCAGCGGGCTTCTTCGGTGCTGGGTCGGGCGCCGGACCACCCGCCGGCGTCGGCTCCTTCGCGCGCACCGTGGCAAGGATGAGAAGCGCGTGGAAGACGCGGTCGATCATCGGCATCGTGAACGCTTCGGTCGGTAGACTCCCGTGGGAGGTGTCGTGCCGGATGTTCCACCCGCGCTGATCCGTGAAGAGGACCTGGAAGTAGTGGGCAACATCCTCACCCAGCGCCCGGATGACGGCTTCCTCCCGCATCAGATCGTCGAGATTCTTCAACATCAACCCGCCGTTCCGATGGCGCTTCGGCTTGTAGGTTGAGCCGCCGCTCAGGCGCAGGAGGTTCCTCACCGTGTGCTCGATCTGCGGGATCAGGATCGGAGCCGCGGCGATCGGATCACTGTCGAGATACGCTTCGATGCCACGCTCAAGGATCGCCGCGCGACCGGCTTCGAAGATCGGGGACCGCAGCAGGTGATCGCGAAGATCGGCGGCGGACGGGTGGAGCCGGAACCGCGTGCGCTCCATCACTTCGCGTAGCCACGGGACGTTCATCCACATGGTTTGCGCGGCCTGTAACACGATGTGACCCTCGAGATCGTCCTCTACGGAGCCGATCGCAGCAACGGGCCGACCGTCGTAGTCCACGATCTCCCGCCTCACCATGGCGCTGAACGGCGTGAGATTCGCCATCCGCTCGACCTGCTTCGCCAGTTCGTCCTTTCTGGGAAGGAACTTCGACGCAATACGACTGAGCACCTCCTCGAGACTCCCCGCAGTCATGGCGGCAACGTATTCCTCGACCTCCGCGGCAGGCACCTCGACCGCGGACGAGACTGGCTTCATCTCCTCCACTCGTCGTGGTCCAAGGTCGCGAATGCGGACCGCCAGGGCCTCAGCTTGTTCCGCGAGCCCGAAGTCCCTGTAAATCTCCATCACGCGCTCGAGCCAGCCCGTGGCGAGGTTGGCCGCCACGTTCTCGGAGGCCGCGACGAACGTGTTGCCGTAGATCAGCAGCACGCGGCGCACGTCGGCGGCTCGCCCGAGCCGGCGCTAATGGCGGGCGAGCGGTAACGCGGCGGCCTCAACTGCGAAGCCATCGGGAAGCTTC
>WNGD01011218.1_pt1 | contig 10706 bp, 12 predicted proteins | sample 5400671 | NCBI WGS metagenome assembly WNGD01 (sample SAMN13153369, study PRJNA577476) | soil metagenome | isolation source: 40 cm soil or saprolite under grassland replicate 2 | place: USA:California | collected 2016-06-15
ACGTGCGGCCGCGCCCGGCCGGAGCGCGCGCAGACGCTGATCGTCGACGCGACGTACGGACGACCGGGGTTCAGCTTCCCGCCGAAGCACGACGTCGAGTCGGATCTCCTGAGCTGGCTCGAGATGGAGCTCGCGAACGGGCCCGTCGCCCTGGGCGGGTACGAGTTCGGAAAGAGCCAGGAGCTGATCGCCCTCGCGAACCGCCTCGGGGTCGAGGTCGCCGTCTCCGACAAGATCGCGGACCTCGCGGACATCTATGTGCGGTACGGCATCCCGTTGCGGTACCGCCGGATCTCGGAACTCGCGGAAGCGGAGCGGAACGATCCCCGCGTCTACGTCCTCCCGCCGGGATGGCTGCGGCCGCCGCTCGACGACAGCGTGTCGTGGCTCGGATCGATCGGCCTTCGGTCGGCGTACGTGAGCGGGTGGTGCGCGTTCTTCGACTACACGCGCCGCTACGGCCTGGACGCGCAGTTCCCGCTGAGCGACCACGGGGACTTCGAGGACGTCATCGAGTTCATCGCCGCCTGCGATCCCCGGCGCGTGTACACCGCGTTCAGCAATGCGAAGGACCTCGCGAAGGCGGTCGAGCGCCGACTGAGGATCAAGGCCGAAGCCCTCCTCACGAGGTGATGCAGGCGGAGAGCCGGAGGGAGGGCAACGCGGTCCTGTTGAAGCTCTCCGACGGAGAGGACCTCGTCTCGAGCGTCGAGGCCGCCGCGACGGAGCATCGAGTTGTGAGCGGGTCCGTCCTCTGGGGCATCGGGATGGTCCAAGACTTCGAAATCGGGTTCTTCGGGCCGAAAGGCTACGAGAAGGCCGCCTTCCGGGATCGCCACGAGCTCCTCGGCCTCCACGGCAGCATCGCGATGCGCGGGGACCCGAAGCTCCATCTACACATCGCACTCGGACGGCCGGATCACACGGTCATCGGTGGCCATTTGTTCCGCGCGAAGACTGCCGTCGTGAACGAAATCCAGATCGAGCGGTTCGACTCGATCCGCCTGGACCGCCGCCTCAACGAGAAGACGGGGTTGCGGGAACTGACCTTCGAGTGAGCGTTTCGAGCGAGGTTTCCGGCGTCCCGCCGAAGTCCTAGGATCGAATGCCGCGCTGACGCCTCCCTGTTCGGTGGATCGTCGTCGACCGGGGGACGGCGACTCAGTCGTGTCCTTTTTCGCTCGAGAAGACCGCTTGAATCACTGCCACGTCGCGCGGTCGAGCTCCCGCTCTTCCCTCGTCTTCTTGCGAAACTGCCGGTAGTGGTCGCGGCAGAGGTGGACCCGTCGGGAGTCGGTGAGGAGCTTCAGCTCCGGCAGGGCTTCTTTCACTTTCTTCGTCGACAGCGACCGCTTCGTTTCCTTGCCGCACCCGACGACGCCGCACACCTCATCCTCGGGCATTCGCGTCGCGATGCCGGCCCCTCTATTTGTACGTGCGCGGTCGTCGCCTCGGAGGGAGACGGCCCCCGAGCCGCGAACCCCCCGCCGATCGAGGCCTACGGTGTCCGGCGCCGGAACATGAACGAAGCCGCCGCGGCGATCAGCAACAGCGCCATAGAGAGCGCCAGGGCGGAGTCGGGTTGGAATGCGATCGGCGGGGACGGCGGCACCGCGCTCACGACTTCCACGGAACTCGCCTCGAGGCTCGGCAGGTAGATCGCGAGGACCGTCCCCGGGAGGGCAAGGACCGTGTACGCGGACGAGGCCGCCTTCGATCCGGGGGAATAGAAGAGCCCGAGGGTGTCTGCCGTGGCGTTCACGTCGACCCCGTTCACGCGGACGCGCAACTCCCGGGTCGCATCCGCCGGCATCGTGTCCGGGTCGAAGGCTACGAGCACCACCGCGCCGCCCATCGCCGCGGTCGACGTGAGCGAGCCGACATGCAACGACGCCTTGCCCGGCGTGACCTCGCGCGGCCACGCGGTCACATCGATTCGGTACCACGCAGAGTTCTGGATCCATCGGCCATCGGAGGTCGCGATCAGATCGAGCTCGGCGACGAGCTGTCCCGCAGAGATCGCATCGAGGACCGCCCTCCACTCCGCCTGGTATGGCGTCGCGGTGGGGACCGCCTTGAAGACGAGCAGGTCGGCTTCCGCCATACTCGCGACGACTTGCGTTCCATTGACGCCGAACGTGCCGACGCCGAGGACGAAGCGCGCGTGTTCCTCTCCGATCGAATACGAGAGGGAGGACGCGGGCCACGAGCCGACCGTCGCGTGCTGCGAGATGTTCGTCGCGGAATACGGAAGGGTAATCGTCACGTTCCGAGCGGCGGCCGAACGGATCTCCAAGAGGCCCGTGGGGTCGTCATGCGCGGTGATCTCGATGTCGTATCCGAGCACGTCGAATCGCGGGCCAGCGACGGTCGGGGTCTGGAACGGAGCGAAGGGCCCCACATCGATCGCGTCGAAGTACATGACCATGGGGACGGCGCCGGTCGCGAGGTACGAGTGCACGGACCCGCTGGAGGCGTTGTAGTTGAAGTTCACGTACGTCCCGACCACCCGGTCCTCGATGTACACGAAGGATCCGAAGAGCAACGACGTGAACCGAACGTCTTGGACGGCGGCCGACTCGCGCGAGAGGTCGCCCGCCGAAATAGGGAGGAGGCCGGCGGACGCGTGAGAGGGGGCAGATCCGCCGAATGCGACGGGCAGCAGTGAAAGCACCGTGAACGCCGCCGCCGCCTTTGCGAGATTTGCGCACGCGCCCTTGCCGTCCTCCATCTACCAAATACTGTCCGTTCGATGATATGCCGCTTTTGGTCCGGGCGGGGAACTCCTTAGGACGTCCTTAGAACTCCGTCAGCGGAGGCCCGATCGGACCCGCTTCGACAGCTGTACACAAAGTATCTTAGTGCGAATCCGCATGTGTCGGTCTGACATGGGTCCGTGGGACGTCTTCCTCCGGGTTTCGTTCGCCGGCTTCGCGGCGATCCTCGCGACGGTCTCCGTGCAATCGTACGTTCGGCATCGAGAGCGGCGTTTCCTCCTGCTGAGCGCGGCGTTCGGCCTCTTCCTCGCGCAAGGCGTCTGGCTCCTCGCCGAGATCGCGACGCAGCCGATCTCGTCCGTCGGCACGCCGTGGCTCGCCCTGAACCTGGCCGTCCTCGTGTCCCTCTACCTCGCGTTGCTCCGGTGATCCGATGACCGAAGGCCTTGAACTGGAAAGCCGCCGTCGCATCTACGACTTCCTGACCGCGAACCCGGGCGTCCACCTGCGGCGAATCGGGCAGGCGCTCGGCATGTCGACGGGCATGCTGTCCTACCACCTCGGATACCTGGAGCGGAACGGCGTGCTGAAGGCCGAAGAGGACGGCCACCGGAAGCGGTACTTCATCGCGCGTGCGTTCGTCGAGGCGCAGCGGCGCATCCTCGCGGTCCTGCGCCAGGATGTGCCGCGCAAGATCATGCTCGAACTCCTGACGTACGGCGACCGCACCTTCGCCGAGCTGCAGATGAGCGTCGGGGTCTCGAAGTCCACGTTGTCGTATCACCTGCAGAAATTGATGCAACGGGACTTGCTCGTCCGGACGAAGCGGGAGCGGGAGAGCGTCTTCACGATCAAAGACATGGAGGAAGTGCGGAAACTCCTCCTCGCGAACCGATCGAGTTTCCGGGATGACGCGGTCGATCGCTTCGCGGACCTCTGGACGAAGCTGCGGACGTGACCCCCGGCCGGGCAACGGCGTTTCTGCCGATTCGGCGGGAGCCCGGTCACGCGGCCTTCATGAATTCACGCAGCAGGCATGTGGCGTAGGCGCCTCGCGTGAGTTCAACGCTCACCCGAAGTCCATCGTCGATGACCGCGGCGTCCAAGTCGTGGAACGGCGCGAGGACCTCCCGTCGCGTGCCCTTCGAGGAGAGCCGCGGGAGCTCCGGGATGATGAAATCCTCCCGGCGAAGGCCTTCCGAGCCCACGACCTGCTTCTCGATCTGTCCGGGCTCGCCGCCGGCGAACTCGGATTCGGAGCCGTACAGGAGGCCGGCGACCCACGCCTTGCCCTCCCGGCACCTCGCGGCCACGCGATCCAGATTGTCGCACGTGACGTCAACGAGTCGATCGCGATTCGGGAGCCCGAGGCGGTCGACGGGCAGGACGAGGTCCCCTGCGACGGGCTCGTGGATCGGCAGGCCGCGCCGCAGGCGCTCGGCGAGCATCCGGTTGTACAGGTACGACTGGTATCCGTGCACGAACATCAGGAGGAGATTGAAGGGCAGCTGCCGCAGCGCGCCGACGGAGTCGCCCGGGTGAGCGGCAAGATGGTTCAGGAGAGCTTTCTCGAACCCGTACGACTTCGGGTACGTCCGCAAGGCCGCGTGCACGTCGCCGGTGTCCCGCAACGCCGCTCGGACCTCGTACGATTCGGGATCTTCGCCCTCGATCGGGTTGGCGGCGTACGCCTCGACGGCCTCTCGGAACTCGCCGCGCACGATGTGCCGACCGACGACGTGCGTGATCGGCCGGACGGAGCCGAACCGCTGCTCCCCGAAGAAGTTCGGGAAGCCGCCGAACGTCCGGAGCTGCCGGGCGGTCTCCTCCACCGCCGTCGTGGCTTCCTCCGACGTGAGGGCGAGGCGCCGCACGACGATGCGGAACCTGTTTCCACGGAGGTCCCCGATCTCCAAGCCGCGATCCGACCGGAACGCGTCCACGACCTCGACGTCCTTGAGCCTCAGGGCCTTGATTGCCTCCGGCCGGACATCCTCGAAGGAGAACAGCTGCGTGGTGACGGCCCGCTTGTCCTTCGTCCCCGCGAAGCCGATCCGCCGGCGGCTGATGTGTAACGTCCGCGCGAGCTGCCGGACGAGGCGGTTCGTCTCCCAGTTCCGCAGGCGGAGCGCTGCGATCGCGTACCGGCCGTCGGGCACGGTCGGCGGCGGGGACGAGACCTCCTCGACCGCGAAATCGTCCGCCGTCTCCTTGAGGATCCCGCCGACCCCGGCCGTGGACGTCAGGTAGCCTTCGATCCCGACGTCGCGCTCCATGGGCCTATGCGAGCTCCTTCTCCAAGAGCGTCCTCGCGCCGCCGAACTCCGAGGCGAGGCTCTCCGCGACCCGCTTGAGTGCGGCCTGCGGGCTCCCTTTCTTCACTTTGACGGTCAGGACCGGCTTGTCGAGCTGCGGGTGCCCCGTGTAGTACAGCGCGTCCTCGACGTCCGGGTCTTTCAGGAGCGCCGTGATGAGCGGATAAATGACCGTGTCGTCCGCGTTCAGGATCTCGATCCGGACGGAGTCTTTCTGTTTCTCGAGGAGGCGCATCTGCATGGAAGGGTGCGGAGCGGCTCCGCCAATTTAAGGTTTTGCGGACCCGCGCCTCCGGGGTCTCTCCTCAAGACCGCGAATCAATTCGAGGCTTGCCGATGTGGACTCGAATCGACTTCCGCCGTGGCCTGGCTCGATATCAGGGCTGGGAACCCACGTGCCTCTCTGTCGGCGAATGGTTGCTTTAACGTACAGCCCGGCACAGCTGAGAGTGTGTCCCTTTTGAGACCCCGCGACCATCGAATCGGCTACCATGAACGCACCCACCCGTATATCGAACAGGGCGAAAGGGATCGTAGCCGCGGTCTCCATCTTCCTGTTTGCGTTCGTGGTGATCGTACCGGGCGCCTTCGGATGGGAACCGCCTCCGACGGGCGACTACAGCGGACGGGCCTACGGTCTGTGGGTCCATACGCCTCCGCCGACCGGCAGCGACACCACATTCGCGGACACCGGCGATCTTCCGTCGGATGGAGGGGCCTTGACTGCGACCCTGGCAGATGTGAACACCCCCGCGGCCGAAGCGAGTGCCTTCGTGTCGTGGACGATCGGGTTGAACGGAGTCGCGGAGAGCTACGCGTCCACCTCCGACGTCACCCTGATCCCGGGGAATCCCCCGCTCGTCACGGCGACCTTCGTATCGGCGAGTTCCCGAACGACGTGTGCCGAGGGCCCGTCGGGATCGAGCGAGATCGCTGATCTGATGGTCATGGGCAATCCCGTCACCGTCACGGGCGAGCCGAATCAGCTGATCTACGTTCCGAACGTCTTCACGCTCGTCATCAACGAGCAGAACGTCTGGAGCGATCCGAGCGGCTACTCGATCACGGTGAACGCGCTGCACCTCTGGGCGCAGGGTGTGGAGATCGTTGCGTCCTCGGCCCACAGCGACATCTCGTGCCCGAGCGGCCCGGGGACGCCGTTCCCGCCGCCACCGGTGCATGACTTCGTCACCGGAGGCGGATGGATCTGGTCCAACGGCTTCCACGCGAACTTCGGCTTCGAAGCGGGGTACAAGCCCAACCAACCCCTCCGAGGCGAGCTGAACTGGGTCGACCACGGGACCGAGTACCACATCAAGGCCACGACGGTCGACACCTATGGCGTCGGGGTCGGGCCCGGATCTGGGCCGGCGCGGACCTTCACCGGCGAAGCGACGGTCAACGGAGGCTCCGGCTACCACTACACCATCACGGTGCAGGACAACGGAGAGCCGGGACACGGCACCGACTGGATCGACTTCACCGTGACGAACGACTCAGGGTTCTCCTACCACCCCACGGGCGACTCCGGAGCGTACCTCGCCGGAGGAAACATCCAGGTGCACACGAACCCTTAATCCCGAACCCACGTGGCCTGGTCTCCCCCGGGCCACGTCCCTTTGCCAACGCCGGATCCACGGGTCCGAGGCTCGTCCGAACGGAATCTAAATAGCGTGTGGTCCATCGCGCACCTTCGATGCCCTCCTCCGATGCACCCACTCCGGAGACCTTCGAAGCGGATGCGGAGGAGCTCCTCGAGTCGATCGATAGGGCTCGGAAGCGGGTCGAGGGGATCGCGGGCCTCGTCGACGGCACGCTCGACCGCTTCCGCGAGCGGATCGACCGCCTGATCCGGGAGAGCGAGGTGGACAACTGGCGGCAGGTGCGGATCTTCACCCGGGACGTCGACACGATCGCGGCGGACCTCGGGAAAGCGTCAAAGGAGAAACGGCTCTCCCCGCGTCTCGTCGCGGCGCTCGACGTGTCGTTGCGGAAAGCGCGGAAGCGGGACTTCTACGGCGCACGGAAGGCGTGGCGGAAGCTCGATAAGCTCGCCGAACAGGGCGCGGAAGTCCGCCAGCTCCAAGGGACGTACCGGGAATCGTACAAAGGCGTGGAGGCGCGGATCCGCCAGCTCCGGACCCAGGTCGAACGTCTCGAGAAAATCCCGAAACCGCCGATGTCCCCGGAGGATGCGCGGACGTTCAACGAGGACGTCGACGCCTTCAACGAGGCCGCGACGGCCGCCTACCTGGATTTCCTCGCCCGCAGCCGCGCGGACGTCGCGATCCCGCTCCTCCTTGAGGCCGCACAGGGGCGCGGCATCGGCGTGCCCGCGCCGCCGCCGAACTCGGACCCCGAACCGCTCATGCGCCTTCTGAACAACGCGAGCCCGCAGGGGGAGGCATTCCGCAGCCGCTCGTTCTACGGCCTCCTCGAGCTGCCCGCATACTCCGACGCGAAGCTCACCCACGTCTTCGGCGACTCCCGTCTGATCCGGAGCGCGCTCGAGTCCTCGTGGTCGTGGCTCAAGGCGGTGCGCGAGGACGAGCGTCGAACCCTCCAGATCCAGTGGAGCGAAGACGCGACGGTGCTCCGCCGTCGGATGCCCGCGATCGTCGAATACATCGAGCGGATCTCGAACGTGAACGACGCGGCCGCGAAGGGACGCCTCTTGATCGAGGCCCTGAACAACGGCCGGTTCGAGGCGCTACAATCGGCGGCGCGATTGTACGCGACGCACGGGGACGCGGCGGCGCGAAAGTGGCGGGCGCTCCTCGAGAAGGACGTCGAGTCGCAGCGGAAGGAAGCCGCCGGCCTCGCGGCGGTCTTGAAGAAGTTCCCGGACCCGGGGAAGGTCGAGGCCGGCTAGGCCCCGGACGAACCGGAGCGAAGCGGACAAGTGCCCGCACCGCCATCGCCCCCCGGGTGAATCGGATGGTCCAGAAGATCATCGACATCGTAGGGACCTCGCCGCAGAGCTTCGCGAAGGCCGCCTCGAACGCGGTCGCGGAAGCCGCGAAGACCGTGCGGGGGATCCGGTGGGCGCGGGTGGGGGAACTCGAGATGGACCTCGAGATGCCCGAACCCATCCACGTCGTCTGGTACACGGACCCCCACAACATCTGGTGCTGGGGCTGCGAGCCGATGGTGCGACGGCTCCAGGTCGTCTATCCGGACGCCGTCGAGCTCGAGGTGCGGATGGGCGGCCTGTTCGAGGACTTCACCCCGGTCCGGGAGCAGTGGGCGCGGATGTCCGGAGGCCGATGGACCGCGTCCGTGCTCGCGTTCTTCGAGGCGGTGGCTGAACAGCACCGCATGCCGATGAACACGCAGCGGATGGTCGAGGGCGTCGACGACTTCGACTCGACGTGGCCGGCGTGCATCGCCGTGAAGGCGGCCGAACGGCAGGGCCGCGACGCCGGATTGCGGTACTTGCGGGCGTTGCGGGAGGCGTGGTGCCTCGACGGCCGGCCGATCCACCGCCGCGGCGTGCAACTGGAGGTGGCGAGCGAATCCCGTCTGGACGCGGATGCGTTCGAGACGTCGCTGGGGGACGGTAGCGCCGAGGCCGCATTCCGCGCGGACCGCGAGGCGTGCGAGCGGCACGAGGTCACGGGCTTCCCGACGTTCGAGATCACGCGCAACGGGACGACCGCGCGCATCAACGGATGGCAGCCGTGGGAGGTGTTCGAGGACGTCCTGCGGAAGCTCGACCCCGATGTCGTCCCGCAGGTCCTCGATCCGACGGAGGAATCGGTCCTCGCCCTCCTCCACCGGTACGACCGCTGCGCGACGCGCGAGATCGCCGCGATCCTCGGGGTGACGGACGACGATGCGGAGCTCCTCCTCGAGGAGCTGGCGGGCCGCGGCCGGCTGAGCCCGAGGACGGTCGGAAAAGGCCTCGTCTGGGAAGGGACCGGCGGGGTCGGCAAGGCGGAACCGGAGCGAGACCGGGCGGTGCTCTGATCTCCCTACGTCCTCAAGGGACCTCGGGAAAGACCTCGCGACCCGATGGAGGTGACGCGGGCGGACGTGAGGGGACGTTCCACTCGCCCTCGAGATAATCGCGGATGCCCTTCACGTCGTCCATGTCCCCGCCCCAGTCCTCGAGAACGGACGCGAATCGCGCCTCGAGGTCGTGCACCTGCCGGATCACGCGGTCTTCCAGGTGGTTCGATTCCCGGCCCTGGTAGACGACGTACAGGAGGAGTCGGTGTCCGCGGCCGAAGGCGACCTGGTGTCGATCGCCGAGTTCGATGCTCCGGACGCTCCCGATGCCGAGGCTGTGGAAGGAGTCGTCCATGAAGTTCTGGACCGCGCTGAACATCGATGCGATCAGGTCCGGATCCTTGTCCGACTCGAGACGACGGGAGAGGTGGACCATGGGCGTCCCGCCGGCGTCGGTCAGGTAGACGTGCTCGATCGTGCGGCGAAGCGGGTGCGGGAGCCCGGCCACGTCCCGGGCGTTGCCGTGCCGGCTTTAATCCCTTCGGAGGCGATTATCCCGACCGATAGCCGCCGCGCCGGCGTCCAACCGAACCCTGATGTACCCGCGGACCGCTCCGGGCGCCGGGAGCCGCGGCGTGTCCTATCTCGTCATCATCGGTGGCGCGTTGATCGCGGTGCAAGGAATCCTCGACATCCTGAACATCGTTCCCGCGCCGCCTCCGGATCTCGTACGGCCCTACCTGTTCGTCGTCGGCATCGGCTCTGTGATCTCCGGCCTCGTCGCGATGGTCGCCGGCTGGCTGATTCTCCAACGGAAGAAATCGCTCGGGAGTCCCCTCGCGATCCTCTTCTCGATCGTCGGCTTCGCGGGCGGGGGCGGCTTCATCGTCGGCACCGTGCTCGGCCTGATTGGCGGAGTCACGAACTTCCGTCGCGGGGACTGACCTCCCTCTGATTCGCATCCCGCCGGGAAGCATACCAACGTAGGTTCACTCCCGCAGTTTCGCATGCGCCGGAAATAGGCTAGTCGTATCGCCTCTGATAGAGATCCCGGTCGATGTCCGGAGAGCGCAGGAACGATCCGACCCTCGCGATATGGCCGAGGGAGACTCGGTCAATCGTCGTCCAAACAACCGCCCATGGGCCTGAGGAGGTTGGCGGACCCAACCGCTCGAATTCTCCATAGGCTGCGAGGTCGCCGGATGGCGGAACCTCGAGCCTGGAATCCAGCAGTCTCGTCAATATCGCCCATCTGGGCCGATCGGCAGGTAGCGCTGGGTGCGTACTGATTGTGGTGTGACCGGTTTGGTGTGCCTCCTCCCATCGAAGCCAGATTTGCCACCTCTCCATCACCAGTTGGAGAGTTCCTGGGTCTATCGGCTTAAGGAGGTAGAACCAAGACCACTCGTCGAGCCGGTCGTCGAAAGCACACTCGTACGCGTGTGGTTCTCCTTTGAACGTGGCGACGCCTGTCTTCGGGCCATCCCAGTAATATTCCACCGTGAGGACCTGTTGAGGGTCGGGCATCCCCAAAACCTGCTTGACACGTTTGTTCTGCCTGAAGCCGTTTCAGTCGATTAGGCTGTTTCGCCAACGGTCTGAGCCGACTACTCCCCGACGGTCGACGAAAAAAGGGAGGGCGGGGAGATCGCCCTCCTCCGGGTCCGTCTCACCTCGTCGCGGTTCCGGCCCTCGCCTTGCGGACGTTGCCGATCCCCGGGAC
>WNGD01006976.1_pt1 | contig 10705 bp, 5 predicted proteins | sample 5400671 | NCBI WGS metagenome assembly WNGD01 (sample SAMN13153369, study PRJNA577476) | soil metagenome | isolation source: 40 cm soil or saprolite under grassland replicate 2 | place: USA:California | collected 2016-06-15
GTCGACCCGACGAACGTGTACTCCTGCCCGGCGCTGATTGTGTACGTCAGCTTGACGACCTGCTTCACCGGCACAACCGACGGATAGACAGACGCCTCCGGATACGCTGCGCCGTACACCGGAATCGAGGTCAGGCCCGGCTTCGGCGTTATTACCTGGCCGCTTGAGTACCGAGCCTTCTGGAGCGTTCCGTACGGGTTATAAAACCACGCCTTCCGGCCACGGAACCAGATAGCGGTCCAGTTGCCGCTTCGCCCGGCGAAGACAAACTTCTCGCCGGTCACTGCCTTGTCGCCCCAGTCGCTGTCGACGGTCGTGCCGTACCCGCCGCTTGGGCGCAAGACCGGGTCGCCGATCAACGGGTAGCTGGCGCCGGGCCCGGTGCGCAGATACACGAAGTTCGCCGGCTGCTTCGGCAGCGTCACGCAGCTGCCACCGGGGCAGTCGCTGATCGTCGGCTCGTTGGTGGCGAACGTGGGGTCGATCGCCACGAGCTGGTGCGTGCCGCGAGAGGTCGACCCGGCGTTCGCCTGCTCTGTCGCGTCGCTCACGCCATGCACCAGCGCCATGAAGTGGTTCCAGTTCCAGAAGGGGCCCGGGTCCCAGTGCTGGCCGGCCGTCAATGCGTTTGTGGGGCCAGGCACATCGTCGTGGCCAAGGATGTGCGCGCGGTTGAGCGGGATTGCGTACTTGCTCGCCAGGTAACGCACCAGCGCGGCCGACGATCGGTACATGGCCGCGGTGTACCACGTCTTTCCCTGCGCGGCGAAGCCCTCGTGTTCGATGTTAATGGCGTGCATGTTGACATACCAGTTACCCGCGGCCCAGGACACGTCATTTGGGCGGACCATCTCGGTGATGGCGCCGTCCGAGGACCTGATCACATAATTGGCGCTCACGTAGGACGTCGGGTTCTGGAATGTGTTAATGGCCCCGGTGTACGACCCCTCTGTGTCGTGAATGACGATGTACTTGATGTTCATGCTGGCCGGCTGCCCAGACGGCGCGAGCATGCTCGCCGGCCGGCCGGCCTTATCGTAGTTGCCGTAGTTGCCCGGGTCGTTCGGGTCATCTTGGGCGTAGGCGGCGGGAACAAAGGAGCAACTCACGGTTGATGGGCAGTCCACGGCGGTGGACGAGTTCGTCACCGTGGTCCGCGGCAGGGCCAGCTTGGCGAGGCCGGCCAGGTTCGGCCGCAGGCCACGCGACGCGGGCAGGTCCATCGCCTGCCCATCCGTGGTGATCGCGGAAGCGCCGCTGCGAAGCGTGGCGAACACGTCGTCGGCGAAAGAACGCGCCGACGACGTGTTCGTCGCGCCGCTGTATTCGGCGACCGCCGCGTACCAGCCGCCCAGCGCCGACGGCAACGCGCCCCCGGTCAGCTTCCGGGCGTAGCGGGCCAACAGCGCGGCGGCGCCGCGGATGTTCTGCCTCTCGTCTGTCTTGAGCGTCGCAGCGGGAACATTCAGCAATCGCGACGCCTCGCCGAGCGTGTCATGCGTCCGTGCCTGCGTGATCTCCCCCGGCGCCGGATGTGCGGGATCACCGCGGCCGTCTTCGGCGGCGAACGTCTTCGCGGTCAGGTCCATCAGTCCGAAGCCGCCGTCCACGCTTGGGCTGTCTCCTGCGCGCTCCCACCGCGACGCGTTGTAGGACAGCGCTAACAGCAGCCGGACGGGAACGCTGAACTCCCGCGCGGCCGCTCGCATCGCGGCCATCCGGCTGCCTGGCGCCGCGGCCGTGCTGCGCGCTTGCGAATACGCGGTCGGCGCGACACGCTCGCCGCCTCCAGAAAGGCTCATGACCACACCCGCAAGCAGCGCCGGTGCGAGCACCCCAGCCACTACCACACACTGGATACGACGTCTGCTCGTGGCACCGCGATCGTCCGCCATCGTCCCCGCTCGCACGTTTGAAGTCGGCCGGTTATGGTTCTCGCAGCCATACTGGCGCAGCAGCGCCCGCGGTCACACGCGAACAGCCAACAACCTGAAGATGATGGCCACCAAGGCGAGGCGGGCCCCGTTGCCCGGCCGTTGCCTTCGACATCCGCGACGACGTCGCTGCGACTCGTCCACGAGCCATCGCGGGTTGCATCCCTGCCATCAGGGTCTGCTCTGCACGTCGCCGACCAGGCCCGCAACGCTTAGGGGAACCATGTGGGATCAGGTCCGGCGGCTGCATGGCCACCACAGCGATGTCGCGCTCGAGATCCGGCTCTTGAAGCTGACCGAGGAGGTCGGTGAGGTGGCTGAGGCGTTCATCGGGCTGAAGGGTCTCAACCCGCGCAAGGGCGTCTGCCGCAGCCGCGACGACCTGCTCGCCGAACTGGCCGACGTTATCATCACCGCAGCCGTCGCCATGGCGGGCCTGACAGAGGGAAACATTGGCGAGGCCCGGGAGCACGTCGAACGCCGGCTTGGCGCCATCATGGCTCGCGCCGGGCCCGCCACGGCGCCGCGCATCATGTGAGCGCGCCCGACACGTGTGCGAAAGCCACTGATGCGCCGCCGGTATGGACGTAGGCTGCCGACAGTCAGTTGCCATCCGGGCAGGGGGGTATGTGACCGGCATCCTGCAGCCCACACTCGGCACGGAGGTTGGGCTGGTCATTGGCACGGTGCCGGCGACACCGCTGCGGTTCAGCGTCGGGCTGGCGCCGGGGCAGTATCTGCAGCTCGACGACGTCGTCGTCACCTCACGTGAGCTGCCGGGCCAGGGCCGCGTCCAGGTCGCCGGCGTGGTGACCGACATCGAGGCGGTGCACGAGGGCGCGCGGTTCGCCTCCGACGTGTTTTTGATCAAGCAGGGCGCGCTGCCGGCCGAGGTGTGCGAGGTCGCCGAGGTGACGGTGACCCGGGTGGATCCGGAAATCTACATCCCGCCGCTGCCGGGGGCGGCAGTGGCGCGCGCCGAAGGACGGCAGCGCGACACGGCACTGTACTTCGACGAGATGGGCGAGGCGAAGGTGCCGATCGGGTTCGGCCGCGACGGGCAGCCGGTGTTCATCAACTTCGAGTTCGTCGACGGCACCCGGGGCGCGCACGTGTCCATCTCGGGTGTCTCCGGCATCGCCACCAAGACATCCTTCGCCACGTTCGTGCTGCACTCGGTCTTCAACTGCGGCGTGCTCGACGGCGAGGCGCACAACACCAAGGCGCTGATCTTCAGCGTCAAAGGTGAGGACCTGCTTTTCCTCGACTACGCCAATAGCAGGCTCGCCGAATGGCAGCGCGACCGTTATAAGGCATTGGGCCTGCCAGCGCAGCCGTTCGGGAATGTCAGGGTTTTTGCCCCTCCCCGCCGTGACGACCCAGCGGGCACCCCCGACGTCAGCGCCCGCGACCGGGCAGTCAGCCCGTTCTACTGGACGCTGGCGGAGTTTTGCGAGAGCGAACTGCTGCCGTTCGTCTTCGCCGACGCGGAGGACGAGCGGGCACAGTACACGATGCTGATCGGGCAGGTCGCCGCGCGGCTGCGGCGCGACGGGGTTGCGGCCGGCACTGACGGTGCGGTCAGGGTGCGCGACGTCGATCCGGCCAACGACACGCTCATCCGCACCTTCGCTGACCTGGTCGAGTTGCTGGAAACCGAGCTGAGCGACGACGGCCTTCGCGGCGGCTGGCTGGCGGGCAGCACGGCGACCGGCAGCGTGAACGCGTTCCTGCGGCGGCTGCGCTCCGCCGTCCGGCCGCTCTCCGCCATCATCCGCGGCGACCTCGGCCATCGCGGCGAGCGGTCGATCACCACGTCGAGGGCCCAGGTCACCGTCGTTGACCTGCACAACCTGCCCGACCGGGCGCAGCGGTTCGTGGTCGGGGTCACGCTGCGCGGCGAGCTTGCCCGCAAGGAGCGGCAGGGCACGGCGCGCCCGCTGATGTTCGTCATGCTCGACGAGCTGAACAAGTACGCCCCGCGCGACGGCGACAGCCCGATCAAGCAGATACTGCTCGACGTCGCCGAGCGCGGCCGGTCCCTCGGGGTGATCCTCATCGGCGCGCAGCAGACAGCCAGCGAGGTCGAGCGGCGCGTGCTGGCCAACTGCTCGGTGCGCGTCGCTGGCCGGCTCGACGCCGCGGAGGCCGAACGGCCCGAGTACGGTTACCTCCCCCCCGCCCAGCGGGCGCGCGCGATGCTGGCCAAGCCCGGCACGATGTTCGTTTCTCAGCCCGACATCCCGGTGCCGCTTGCGGTCGATTTCCCGTTCCCCGCGTGGGCGACCCGGCCGAGCGAGAAGGGCGCCTGGGCCGGTCACGACCCGGGCCCGGCCGCGCCCGCCGACCCGTTCGCAACGATCCCCGGCGCCGGTGACGATGACCCGCCGCCGTTCTAGCTCCGGCCGAACCGGCGTGTCAATCATGATCCTTAACGGCTGCGCGGCGCGAGCCATCTGTGGGCGTGCGGCGAGGTCCGACGGCGGCCCCGGGGCCATCGGGGGGTTCCGGGGGGTCGCCCCCCGGGCAAACACTGCGGCTGCGCGGCGTGTCGGCGTCGCGCACGCGGGCTCAAGCGCGAGGATTTCACTGAGGCCATCGCATGAAGATTCTGCATACCGCCGACTGGCACGTCGGGAAGGTGCTCAAGGGCCGGGACCGCTACGACGAGCACGCCGCCGTGCTCGCAAGCATCGTGCGCACCGCCCGCGAGCAGGATGTCGACGTCGTGCTCATCGCGGGCGACCTGTTCGAGACCGCCGCGCCGAGTCCGCGGGCGCAGGGCCTGGTGATGCGGACGCTGCTGGCGTTGCGCCAGGACGGCCGCCACGTCGTGGCCATCGCGGGAAACCACGACAACCAGCACCTCGTTGACGCGCTGTACCGGCCCGTGCTCGGCGAACTCGGCCTGCACGTGCTCGGCACGCCGAAACGCCCCGACGCCGGCGGGACGCTGCGGCTGCGAAGCCGGCCCGGGGAAACGGTGAACGTGGCAGCGCTGCCATTCCTTTCGCACCGCTACGCCGTGCGAGCGGCCGAGGTTCTGCTGCACGAGGCCGCCGAGCACACACTCGACTACGCCCGCCGGGTGGCAGAGATAGTCAAGCTGCTGACGGCCCGGTTCACCGCGGACGCGGTCAACATCGTGATGGCGCACGCCACGCTGCTCGGCGGCCGGCGGGGCGGCGGCGAGCGGGACGTTCAGACGGCCTTCGACTATGAGCTGCCAGCCAGCCTGTTCCCTGCGAGCGCGCACTACGCCGCGCTCGGCCACCTGCATCGCCAGCAGGAGATCGACGGACGCTGCCCGATCTTCTACTCCGGGTCGCCGTTGGCGATCGACTTCGGCGAGGAGGCGAATGAGCCGGTGGCGCTGGTGGTGACCGCCTCGCCGGGGGTTCGGGCCGACGTTACGCCCGTGCCTATCGCCGGAGGCCGGGCGCTGCGGACCCTGCGCGGCACACTCGATGAGGTCATCGCCATGGGTGAGCAGGCGGGCGATGCGTACCTGCGGATCGTTCTCGCCGAATCGGCGCGAGCGGGCCTTGGCGACCTGGTCAGGGACAAGATGCCCAACGCGCTTGAGGTGCGACTCGACGAGGCGCACCAGCCGCGGCCCGCCAGCCGGGCCGGCGCCGGACGGGGCGCCGGGCCCAGCCGGGCGGGGCGCAGCCCGGTCAGGCTGTTCGGTGACTACCTGGCCGAGCAGAGCATCGACGACCCGCGCCTGTCGGCCATGTTCGCCGAGTTGCTTGACGAGATCACCGGCTCGGGCGACGCCGCGCTGTCGGCCGCGCTCCCCGACGGGGAGGCGTGATGCGGCCGTTGCGGCTGGTTCTCGACGGGTTCGGCTCCTACCGCCGGGCCGCCGACATCGACTTCTGCGGTGTGGGCTTCTTCGCCCTGACCGGGCCGACCGGGTCGGGAAAGAGCACCGTCATCGACGGGCTGTGTTTCGCGTTGTACGGCACGGTTCCCCGCTGGGGCAAGGAGAACGTGATCGCCCACGCCCTCGCGCCCGCCGCCAACTCGTGCCGTGTCTGCCTGGTGTTCGAGGCGGCGGGCGCGCGGTACGCCGCGGTGCGTGCCCTCACACGCGACAAGAAAGGGCAGGTCCACACCAAGGAGGCGCGGCTGGAGCGCCTCGACCCTTCCGTCCCCGCGTCCGCGCCGATGGAGAAGATCCTCGAGGCGCTGGTCGAGCCGATAGCCGAGGGCCCCGACGGCGTCACCGCCGGGGTCTGCGAGCTGCTCGGGCTCGGCTACGAGCATTTCACCCAGTCTGTGCTGCTGCCCCAGGGCCGATTCGCAGAGTTTCTGCAGGCAAAGCCGCGCCAGCGGCAGGACCTGCTCGTGCAGTTGCTCGCACTCGGCGTGTATGAGCAGGTCGGCCAGCGCGCGCGGGAACGGGCGCAACGCGCCGCCGCGAGCATGCAGTTGGCCCGCCGCGCCCGCGACGATCTTGCCGGCGCGACCGCCGAAGCGGAGGAAGCTGCAACCGATCGCGTCGCCGCCTTGGCCAGGCTCGCTTGTGCGGTGGACCATCGGCTGGCGGAACTGGCCATTGCGCAGGAAAGGGCCAGGCACGCCGCTGAACGCGCGGAGGCTGGCATGGTCGAGTCGGCACGTCTCGCCGCAGTGCGGGTGCCTGCAGGAGTCCGCGACCTCGCCGAGCGGATCGGCGTGGCGCAGTCGGCCATCGAGGAGACCAGGAAGCGCCGCCACGACGCGGAGCTGCGCGAGGCGGAAGCCACCCGCGTCCGTGCCGGTCTGCCAGACAGAGCGCAGCTCGAACGGCTCCGTGACGCTTACGGCCAGCAACGCACGCTCGCCGCCCTGCTTGACAGCCTCGAGGCGGCACTGGCCGCATGCCTCGCCCAAGAAGACGAGCTGGCCAGCCAATTCGCCGCAGCCGATCGCGAGCTTGAGGAGGCGACGCACGCGCTGGCCGCGGCTAACAAGGCGCACGCGGCAGCCGCGATCGCCGAGACCCTGAGGACGGGCGAAGCCTGCCCGGTCTGCCTGCGGCCGGTCACCGCGTTGCCGCGCCATGCCGCTCCACCTGGCCTCGTTGATGCGAAGGCCCGCGCCGACGACGCCGCCAAGCGCGGCAAACGGGCACAGGCCGCCTACACGGCGGCAGGAAAGGACACCGCCGCTGCCCGCACGAGAGCCGATGGCACGAGGCAGCGCCTGGCGGACACCGCCGCCGGCCTCGCCCGGGCGATGGCTGAAGCCGACGTCGGGGCGTCGCTTGAGGCGATCGCCGCCGCCGACGACTCGCTCGATCAGGCGCGCCGCCAGGCGCAGGCGGCGCGAACTGCCGCTGACGCCGCGGAGCGAGCACGGGCCGGGCTCGCCGACCACGAGCGGAAGGCCCGTGCGGCGCTGCGTGAATCACGGGACAGGCTGGTCGACCTGGGCGCGCCGCCGGTCGATGACCAGCGGGACCTGGCCGCGGCGTGGGCGACGCTGACCGGATGGGCCGCGGCGCAGCGCGGCGAACGCGCGGCTCGCCAGCCCGAGCTGGACGCTGCGGCCGACGCGCTGCAACACGAGGTCGCCGAGCACGTCGCGGGCCTCGGCGCGGTGCTCGCCGAGCATGGCCTCGCGGCGGTCAGCGATCCAGCGCAGTCGGCGGTACGCGTCGCGGCGCAGCGCGCCCAGGCGGAAGAACAGCTCGCCGCGCTGCGCCGTGCGCGCAAGCAGGCGGCGAAGCTGGACAAGCAGATCGCTGGTTTCCGCGAACAAGAGCAGGTCGCCGGGATGCTCGGCAACCTGCTCAGGGCCAATGCGTTCGAGCGCTGGCTGTGCAGCGAGGCGCTTGACTCGCTCGTGACAGAAGCGTCCGCGACATTGATGGAGCTGTCCGGCGGGCAGTACCAGCTGAGCCGGGACGACCGCAACAACCTCTTCGTCATCGACTACAACGACGCCGCGGCCCAGCGCCCTGTGCACACGCTGTCGGGAGGCGAGACGTTCCAGGCGTCCCTCGCGCTGGCGCTCGCGCTCTCGCATCAGGTCATCGCGCTGTCAGCGGGGATGCGTGACCTGAACTCGATGTTCCTCGACGAGGGGTTCGGCACGCTGGACGAGGACACGCTGGACACCGTCGCCACGACCCTGGAGCGGCTCGCGGCCGACTCCGACCGCATGGTCGGCATCGTCACCCACGTCGCCGCCCTCGCCGAGCGGGTCCCCGTTCGGTTTGTCGTCAGCCGCGAAGGCGGCACGTCGGCGCTGCGCAGGGAGCACCCATGAGCGCCGCCGCCGCGATCGGCAGCTGGTTCACCGTGGACCCGTGGGATCCCGGCTACGGCACGGCATTCGATGAGGAGCTGAACGCTGCCGGTCAGGGCGGCGGCGCGCTGGAGGAGTCGAGCGCGGAGCTCGACCTTGATCTGGAGATGCCCGCCGACCACTGGCGGCCGATCGATCCGGATCCGTCGGCGCCGCTGCCATCCAAGCTGCTGTTCCTCGACGGCGTGCGGCGCATCGACGCCTGGATCTGGGTACACCGCCGCGATGGCAACGGCGCCAGCTACGGAAGCAACGGCAACGGTCTGCAGCCGGCGCCGGGCATCGCGGCCTCATTCGCCGCGGGCCTGGTGTGCTGCGACGGCGTGGCTCGCGTCGCCGAGGTCACCGTCGAACGGGGCCTGTTCACCGCGACTGCCGAGGCAGCTGACATCGCCACCGCGCACGCCCGCTACATCGCCCGGCGGGCAGACCGCGGTGCCCCCGACAAGCTGTCGCTCGCGCTGCAGCGGCGGCTCACAGAAACCGAAGTCGAGCTCGCTCTGTTGTTTCGCGCTCAGCGCGACGGTGGCGACGATCTGCTCGTCGTCGATGGCCCCCTGCGCGGCCGCACCCATCTCGACCGCACCATCGGCTACATCAAGACCCACCACATCGCCTACCTGCCCGCCGCGCAGGCCTCCGTGGTCGCAGCCCTCTCCCCGGGCCAGCGCTGTCCCGTATTCACCATGGGCACTTCGTGGCGGCGCAACTCGTGGTACCTGCGGCTGCCCGCCGCCCCCGGCGCTCCGGGCGTCCTCGGGGCTCTCAGCACCTCAGGATCCCTCAGCATGCTCAGCGCCTCCGGCGTCCCCGCCGCCTCCAACGCCCCCGCCACCTCCAGCGTCCTCAGCGCTTCCGGCATCCCTGCCACCTCCGGCGTCCCTGTCACCTCCGGCGTCCCCACCGCCTCCGGCGTCCCAGGCCCCCCGGGTGCCCCCTGGTCTGGGGTGGTCCGGCTGGAATGCTCCGCCGACCTTCCGCCCGCGGCGGCCATCCGGCTCGCGGATCAGGCCGCACGGCTGCTACCGCAGCTCGCCAGCTCCCCGCACAAGGACGCGCGTGCCCCGCAAAATCTCGTTCCCATCGGCGGGCTCGAACGCGAACTGCGGCGCCGGCTCGGGGACCGCGAACTGCTCTACCGCGCCCTCCGCGCCGCCGCTCTCAGGTGATCACCTGAGAGCGGCGGCCCCCGGGAACCTGCGGAACGCTGCGTCCATCACCCCGGCCGAACGGGGTTTGGGCAGGTGACAAGCCCGGTGAGCGCGTCAGTCACGGCCTCGGTCACGGTCGGGTGGTCCAGCCCGAGCCGACCGGACAGGCGCGCGACTTGGCGGGCGACGTGCCTGGGCGGCATCGCCGCGATGACGGGGGCGGCGGCGCGCAGGGCGTTGAACTGGCCCTCGGGATAACAGAGCCACCGGCGCCAGCCGTCGACCTGCGCGTCCACGACCAGGTCGGCAAGCGGGCAGGTGCGCTCGGCCAGCACGTCGGCAAGTGCGGCGGGGCCTTCGTCGCGCAGGAGGTCGGCGGGATCCTGCCCCGACACCGCCGACGCCCAGGCGACACCCCCCGTCACGCTGCTGAGCAGGTGATAGGCGGCGACCGCGGCCTTGCGGCCGGCCTGATCAGGGTCGAACGCCACGATGACGCCGGTTGCTTGGAGGTCGCACAACCGGCCAAGGGCCGCGACGTGCTCCCCGGTCAGGGCGGTGCCGCACGGCGCCACCCCCGCGAATCGATCGGAACCCGCGGCCGTGACCGCGATCACGTCCAACGGGCCTTCAACGAGGACCGGCCGGGCACCGTCTGCGAACAGGCCGCGCGCCTCCCACAGCCCGAACAGCACCTCCCGCTTCGAGTACAGCACGGTGCGCGGACTGTTGAGGTATTTCGGCACAGACGGCCGGGCCCGGTCAGGCGCACGGCCAATGAAGGCGACGATCGCGCCGTCGCTGTCACGGATGGGCAGCATGGCACGGTCGCGGAAGGTGTCGACGAGCGCGCCGCGCCGGGACCGGCGCGCCAGCCCCGCAGCCTCGATCACCGCGTCGGCGTAGCCGTGCGCCCGCAAATGGCGGGTTAGCGCCGCCCCGCCGGCCGGCGCGTAACCGGCGAGCCAGCGGTTCTGCGTGACGGCGTCGAATCCGCGGTTCGAGAGGTAGCCCGGCGCCCAGCTCGCGCGAAGCTGCCCGCGGAAGAACCGTGCGGCGGCTTGGTGAACGCGGACGAGCTGCCCGGCTGTCGCCGGCGGACCCGTTGTGCGCTCCGTGAGACGGGTGGCGGCCGACCACGAGCTTCGGCCGCGAGGGCGCCCCGCGGCCGCGTCCTCCCCGCGCGGCCGCAGTGGCGCGGCCCCACAGTCGGTTGGCCCTGCCCGGGCCGCGGTTGCGCGGTCGCGCCGGACATTCCCGCCCACGCCACCGCTGGCCGTTGCCATCGGCCACGTGGCCACGGCCAACCGGCCGAGCGCG
>WNGD01008349.1_pt1 | contig 10704 bp, 7 predicted proteins | sample 5400671 | NCBI WGS metagenome assembly WNGD01 (sample SAMN13153369, study PRJNA577476) | soil metagenome | isolation source: 40 cm soil or saprolite under grassland replicate 2 | place: USA:California | collected 2016-06-15
GCCTCCTCGCCCTCGGCGAGCGCCACGGCCGCGAAGGTGGTGAGCGAGCGCGCCGCCTCGGCGCGCACCGCCATGTCCGCGCAGCGGTGCTTCACCGCCTGGAAGGAGCCGATCGGCCGGCCGAACTGCTGCCGCACCTTCGCGTACTCGACCGAGTCCTCGAGCGTGCGCTCGGCGACGCCGACCGCCTCGGCGGCGGCGAGCAGGGTCGCGAGCGTGCGCAGCGCCGCCGCGTCGCCGGGAAGCGGCGGGGCGGCGGCGACCCCATCGAAGCGCACGTCGCTCAGGCGGCGTGTCGGATCGATGCTGGGCCGCCCCTCCACCGCGAGGCCGCGCATCGTAGCGGGGAGATAGCGAGCCACCCCGCCGCCGAGGACGAGGAAGCCCCCGGCCGCGCCCGTGTCCGCGACGCCGCGCGCGACACCCGCAAGTCGCGGGCCGTCGCCGAGCGCGTCCGACGGATCGTCGATGAGGGCCACGCGCAACTCGCCCGCGAGTACCGGCGCGAGCGCGGGCGTCCCGGCGAGCGCGTGCGCCGCCAGGACCGTCCCGAGCCAGGGGCCCGGGGTGAGCCCGCGGCCGAGCTCGACGAAGAGGAGCATCTCCTCCGCAGCGCCGTAGCCCGCCCCGCCCGCGGCCTCGGGCAGGCCGAGGCCGAACCAGCCGAGCCCGCCCGCCTCGCGCCAGAGCGCCTCGTCGACGCCGGGCTCCGTGCTCGCGACCGCGCGCACGAGCGCCGGGGGAAGACGCGCTGCGAGCACGCCGCGGATCGCGTCGCGGACCGCCGTCTCCTCGGGCCCGAGCGTCAGGTCCATCGGCTCACCGCGGCAGCCCCAGGACCCGCTCGCCGATGATGTTGCGCTGGATGTCCTTCGTCCCGCCGCCGATCGTCTGCGAGAGCCCGGCCAGGTAGAGCTCCGTCCAGCGCGAGGCGGGCGTCTCGACGGCGGGCGCGCCCTGGACGTCCATGGCGAGGAGGTCGATGCGCTGCACGAGCTCCGAGAAGAAGAGGCGGATCATCGACGCCTCCGCGCCGGGGACGCCCGTGCGTGCCGCCAGGCTCACGCTCCGGTAGGTCATGGCGCGGAGCGCGTCCACCTCGGCGCGCGCGCGGGCGAGGCGCCGGGCGATCTCGTCGTCGTCGATGGCGCGGCGCCGGCCGCCTGGACCGGGCGTGGCGCGCGCGAGCGCGACCAGCTCGTCGACCCGGCGCGACAAGCGCACCTGCTCGGCGAGAAAGGCCGTGCCGCGCTCGAAGCTGAGCGTCGCCATCGCCACGCGCCAGCCGTCGTTCAGCTGACCCACCACGTTGCGGAGCGGGATCTTCACGTGGTCGTAGAAGACCTCGCAGAAGTCGCTCTCGCCGGTGAGGGTGGTGATGGGGCGAATCTCGATGCCGGGCGCGTCCATCGGGCAGATGACCCACGTGATGCCGCGGTGGCGCGGCGCCTCGGGGTCGGTGCGCACGAGGAGCTCCTGGAACTGCGCCACGTGCGCGAAGCTGGTCCATACCTTCTGCCCGCTGACGACCAGGAAGTCGCCCTCGACAGCGGCGCGCGTCTGGAGGCTCGCCAGGTCGGAGCCCGCGTTCGGCTCCGAGAAGCCCTGGCACCAGATCACCTCGCCGCGCAGGATCGGCGGGAGATGCGCCGCCTTCTGCTCCTCGCTGCCGCACGCGACGAGGGTCGGACCGGCGTGGTTCAAGCCGACGAAGAGCGTCGAGATGTCGGGCGCGCCGGCGCGCGCGTACTCCTCGCACCAGACGAGCTGCTCCATGAGCGTCGCGCCGCGGCCGCCATGCGCCCGCGGCCACGCGATGCCCGCCCAGCCGCTGTCGTACATGCGCCGCTGCCAGGCCTGGTCGTACGCGGCGCGCGCGCCGAGGTCCGTCGGGCGCGGCGTGCGCGGCATGTTCGCCTCGAGCCAGGCGCGTGCCTCGGCGCGGAAGGCTTCCTCGGCCGGGCTGAAGCGGAGGTGCACGGCGCGCTTCTAGGACGCCGCGTGGATCGCCTGCAAGATCGCCTCGCAGCGGTCGAGCATGCGCGCGCTCGTGAAGTGCGCGGCGATGCGCGCGCGGGCGGCGTCGCCCAGCGCCGCCCGCCGGGCGGGATCCCGGGCGAGGGCGAGGATGCGGTCGGCGAGCGCCGCCGCGTCGCCCACCGGCACGAGGAGGCCGGAGATGCCGTCCTCGATCGCCTCGTCGGCGCCGACGGTGGTGGTCGAGACGACCGGGCGGCCGACCGCCATCGCCTCGAGCGTGGTCTGCGCCATCGCCTCGCGCCGCGAGCTTTGCACCACGACGTCCATGGCGGCGAGCAGCTCGGGCACGTCGTCGCGCGGGCCGAGGAGCGCGACCGCGCCGCCCAGGTCGGGTGCCGCCGCGGCCGCGGCGACCGCCTCGGCATCGCGACCCCCGCCGACCACGAAGAAGCGCGCGCGGGGCAGGCGCGGCCGCACCCGGCGAACGGCCTCCAGCAGGTCGTCGATGCCCTTCTGCCAGGCGAGGCGCCCGACGGTACCGACGGCGAGCTCGTCGGGCGCCAGGCCGAGCTCCGCGCGCTTTCGGGCTGCCTCCGCGCGCGCCCGATCGAAGCGCGCGACGTGCACGCCCTTCCAGAGCACGTGCATCTTCTCGGGCGGCCCGAACCCCTCCGCCGCGTACCAGCGTGCCGCCCCCTGCGCGACGACGATGCCGGCATCAACCGCGCGCCAGGTGAAGCGATCGACCCAGCGTGCCCGCTCGAGCTCGTGGGTCGCGCCCAGGAAGAACGCGACGCGGCCGTGCCCGCCGGTGGCGCGCCCGAAGGCCGCCATGCGCGCCGCCTTCTTGCCCTTGACGATGACGACGTCGGCCTCTTCGGCCCGCATCGCCGCGCCGACGCGGAGCACGCGCTGCGCCCACGCGCCGCGGATGTCGGGCCGCACGCGCACGCCGGCGCGCGCCGCCGCCTCGAGCCAGGGCGTGCGCGGCCGCCCGAGGAGCGCCGCCGCGTGCCCGCGCGCCGCGAGCCCCGAGGCCGCGTCGATCATCCAGCGCTCGACGCCGCCGAAGCTCTGGCTGCGGTTCGCGTTGACGAAGAGGAGGCGCACGCGGCGGGCGCGCATTGTCGGTGGGCGCCTGCCCCGCGTCAAGCCTGGTTCGACTGCGCGGAGAGGTGGCCCCGCCAACAGCATGGCCCGCAGCCGCTCGATCTCGCCCAGGAGTCCGGGGCATCCGGTCCCATCTCGGCTGCGAGGGCTCGTCTCAGGATGTCGCCTCGGATAAGGTCGACCCCGATGGCGGTTCGGCCCTTCGATCCGGCCACCCAACGGATGCTGCTGAAGCCGATTCTGGATCGCATCCTTCCGGTTACGAGGCCTACCAGGCGCGAGCGACCAATCGCCGCATCCCGGTGATCGTGCTCGAACCCGGCGCAGAAATGATGGTCGGCGTCGGACGCCGCACCATTACGTCTCGTCCGGGGGAGGGAGAGAACGAAGCGAAGCGGTTCCGGGGGAACGCCGAGGCGGCTTCATTCTCGAAAGGCGGAGCAGAAGTCCGGACGCCAAGACTGCGCGTGGCGTCGGCAAACCAGGGTGCGAACCGGAACAGTTTGGGAAGTGACCGACGTTCTCCGACGTCCGCAGCATTGTTTCTTGCTGCCATAACCGCCGGATGCACGGTGAGCATGACCGGGCGGCAGCCGCAGGATGAGGAAAGCGCGGGCGCCCCGCTTCAAGGGGCCGCCCATGAGGCGCGGGGTCTACCCTCGGTCCTAAATCGGGGAGCCGACCAGGAGGATCCGCACCAAAGAGCTGAGGAAGCCTTCAGGAACAAGCGCTTCCTGACGGCGTTCCGCCTTGCTCCCGATCGATATGCATCGCTAAAGGGCATCGATACGCCGACCGTCACCGTCGGCATGGCGTGGCGCTCCAAGAGCGGCACCAAAGGGACGAGCCGCCTGGAGCAATGGTCGACCATCACATCGGCATCAGCCAGTCGGGGGGAAGATGTGTTTCGCCTCGGAGTTCACGTCCTGTCTCTCCAATCCGGGACGCCAAAGGCAGATGAAGCGATCGGAAGTTCAGAGGGACGCCTGTTTCGTCCAACAACTCGGCTCGACGCGGGAGTGGAGCCAACCGTCGGTTGGTATCGCGAGGGTACCGTATCGCCCTTTGTCGAGCTGGGCACCACGCCGCTCAATGGCATCCTCTCCCCCACGGTACGAGGCCGTGCAGGGACAACCGTACGCTTCGGTGACGGCATAGAGCTATCCGCCGACGCATCCCGAGAGTCCGTCATGGAATCGATCCTGTCCTATACTGGCATCATCGACCCGACGACCGGGAGGGGTTTCGGCCGGGTCGTCGAGACTCGCGGCAAAGGGAGTGCGCTATATTCGATTACCGAACGCTGGGATGCCTCTGCCATTGCCTCGTTGGGTGTCAGGACGGGAAAGGATGTCGCCGACAACGCGCATGCAACCGCCGAACTGAGCCTCTCCTACGATCTGAAGCTCCCCACGTTTGATTCTTTCACGGTCGGCCCCGAGTACAGCTTCGAGCGGTTCGATCACGACCAGAGCGGATTCACATTGGGGAACGGTGGTTATTACAGCCCACAAGGCCTCCACAGGATCGGCGTCGGGGTGAACTTCCTCAGCCTCGAAGCACGGGACCTTGTGGTTCGCGGCAGCGTGTCCCCCGGCTGGCAGCATAGCCGGGAAGAGGGGGTTCCCGTCTTTCCCTTGAGCGAGCGCAGCAGACGCACGGCCACGGCAAGGAAGGATAGCCCCGATTTCGACAGCGAGATCGACGCCGTTTACCGGTTGACCGATCATTGGTCATTGGGTGGGCTTGCCCATGTCGAACGGAGTCCGCAGTTCAACGAGTTGTTCACGGGCATTTCGTTGAGGTTCAGCTTCGGCGCGCGCACCTCGCTGACGAGCACCGATATTCCGGCGTTTCCCATTCAATGAAGGCGCAGGCCGCTTCGGCACGTCGTCGGGGCCAGCCTGATCTCGAGGCGCCAACGACGAGCGCCCCTCGCGGTGGCGGGCGCGCATCGCCGCCCTGCCTCGGGCGTCGGCCGGGGCGCCCACGAAGGGATCCGGGGCCGCCGCTGCCCGGATGCCCTGTCCTATCCCCTCGTGCCCGCGGCCTGTAGCACGAAGTCGGGGACATCGGGAAAGTCATCGAGTACGTTGTCGCTACGCTTGACGCCCCGCGTGACCGCCCAGCGCGCCAGCCAATTGATCGATTCCCCACCTGTGTACGCGTCGGCGGACGCATAGGCTTCATCCCCGAGGGCGGCATCGAGGGAGATGAACGAGTAACCGCGCTGCTTCATCATCCGGGCAAGCTCCCCGAAGTGATCGGCGTTCAGCGCGTTCGCGTGCAGCAACACGATCTGCTTGATTTCACGCCCGAACAGCGTGACCGAAAGGCCTTCGCTGTAGTCGAACACCCGCTCCGTGTAACGAATGTACGCGGCGGCCAAGCGCCGCATCATTTCTGCGTCGCCGCGCTCGGCCACCTTGCTGTACGCCGCGGCGAAGACGTAATCATCGTTGTCGACGGTCACGGGAGCAACGCGGTAGCCTCGTCCAGCGAGGAAGCGCTCGACGTCCTGCCGCGTGGCGAGATCCCGTCCCGTATGTAGGTACGGGTGGCGGAAGTAGCGTAAACGCATTCCCTTCCGCCGCAGCAGCTTGGCCGTTACCGCCTCGCCGCGGACGACGTCTGCCTCGAAGGCCGCAGGGGACGTCGCGTGCAGGTCCGTGTGCGCGAAGGTGTGGTTGCCGAGCTCGAGTCCCGCATCGAGCCACATTTGCAGGAGGGACATACCCCTTTGATCCGGCTGCCCGCGGCGGTCATGTCGGAATGCATAGAGCCCGTATTCGTTGACGAAGCCGATCACGGGGACCTTCCAGGCCGATATCTTGGCGAGCAGCCTTCGTGTCAGGGTCGTGCGTCCAGCGGCATCAATCGGGGTTACGGAAATCACGGGCAGGTCGTCAAAGGTCACCGCTGCTTCGCGGGGCGGGATCCCCGAGGGTTCGGCTGACTGGCTGACGTCCCATCTTGCGTGGCTGAGGGTGAGCGCGCAGAGGCAGAGTGCGGCGGCCGTCCACCCTGCTGAGCGCCGCTGGCCGGCGCGTCTAGGGTCGAAGCGGCGCGCGGACGCGCTCAGGCGATCTCCACGAGGCTCCCAAGCCTGTACCGCGGCGGCCCGAAGAGAACGCAGCCGAAGCTCGACACCGCCGAGCCCGTCTTCCAGTGCGGCCCGCCAACCGATGAATACGTGGAAGGTGTAACTCAGCGCCGCGGCGTACCAAGCGAAGAAGAGAAACGCCAGGCATTCGCCGGCGGCGTAACGTATCTTCGCCTCGGCGGCTGCGAAGAGCAACAGGCCGAACTGGGCGGCAATGTGGACAGGGGCCGCGGCCGTTCTTCCCTGAAGCTTGGGTGTCCGTTGGAAGGGTATCTTCCGGCCGCTCCACAGCTGCCGCAGGGAATTGATCGCGCCGGCGAGGTTGATGGGCAGCAGCATCGCGTTCAGCGCCATGGCGCGGAACAGCTGCAGTGCTCGACTGCCGTTGTGCCCGAGATCGCGCTGGAACACGAACAGGTAGGCGAGCAAGGCCGGCAGCGCCGTAGCGGACCAGGCCGTGTCGAAGGGATGGAGCATCAGCACCACGACGCTCACGCTGCCGAGCGGCGCGCTCAGGATGTACTGCGTGCGGATGAGCGTTTCGGATAGGCGCTGCAACGAGGGCTTGGCCCAGAAATAGCGGAACACGTTGGGAACTATGAGCACCCCGCCCGTTGCCCAACGCCGGCGTTGGATCAACAGGGCGCCGAAATCTGCGGGCGTCGCGCTATAGGCGAGGCGCTCCGGATAGTTGTAGAGCGTCCAGCCTTTCCGGATCAGGTCCACCGTCGTGTCCGTGTCTTCGTTGAGGGTGCGATCGCGGACGTATACGAGAACGGGATGACCGCGTTCCGTCACCGTGTGAACGATATCGTCCAGCGCCCCGCGGCGTACGAGGGCGCTGGCACCGACCCACGACCCGGCCCCGAACAACGTCGCGCCCTGGTGGGACATCAGCTGCACGTCGGTCGTGGCCCCGGCTACCCGTTCGACCATGCTTGCGGCGCCGGGCACGGACGCATACGGCGTCTGCACGACGGCGACCCGCTCGTTGCCCGGTCGGCTCATGAAATGGATGAGGCGCGACGAATATTCGGGAAGGATCAGGCTGTCCGCGTCGAGCACGATGAGGAAGTCGGCGTTCGGTATCCGAAGCGTGCCCTGCGCGTCCTCCGTCTGTACGAGCAGTAGCCCGTCCGGCGATGCGACTTCCCGGAAGCTCTTTCCCATGAGCGCGATGTAGCTGTTCAAGTTCATCGCCTTGTTGGCCTCATGGGAGAGGTCCACGTAGCGCTTGCGCTCGAAGCTCGTGATATCCGCCTTGAACAGCGCCGCCAGGCGGCGATACTCCGCCAGGACATCTATCGGCTTGGAACTCTTCAGCAGCTCGACGGCCCGCCTGCGGTGTGACTGCGCCGGCGCGCGCAGTATCTGTTCGACGAACAGGGCATCGTTGTGGTCGGTGATGGCCGTATCGTCCGCCAGTCGGTCCAGCCAGGCCGCTGCCTCCCACAGCAATCTCGCCAACCGCCGGCTCTCCCGACGCGCTTCGACCGGCGCACGCGCTTGTCGCTGCACGAAGTCGGCAAGGGCCTGCTCGAACTTGCGGCACGGCTCGCCCACGAGGCTGCTGATCTCGCGCGGCAGATTACGCATGGAGGCGAGCTTGGCGGCGTCCTCCCGATCCCGCGGGGCGGGCGGGTCGTCGATGAGCAGCACGACTCTGCGGTTGGGAGATTGCTGTAGCACGGCAGAGAGCAGCGTCTGCCGTACGACGCACCGTTCCTCCTTGTAGGAAGGGACCAGGATCGTCAGATTCGGCGAATCCCGGCGATGGATGCGGCTCAAGGCCGACGCCGGTATCGCGCGATGCGTCGCGAAGCGCCTCAGGTATCCCAACCGCGTGAGCTGGTAGACGAGGCCGGAGAACAGGAAGAAGGCGATCAGCCCCTTCCCGATGACTAATTCGGCTGCCTTCGTCCATGCGGCTCTCTCGACAAGCCCGGTCACGCCAATGCCGCCTTCGACCGTGAAGGCAAGGATCGCGATCAACGTGCCGGCGATCGCGATGTAACTGATGCGCATCTCGTTCCGGAAAGCGGTTCTCCCTTCCCGGTCGAGCGCGGCCGGATGGTCCCATTTGGACAGAAACCGTCGATTCATGTCGAACCTCGACAACTGGTGACCCACGCGACGCCTGTCTAGGCGCGCGCAGTGTTGGAAGGATTTGAGCCTATGCACGGCAGCGCAGCGCGTTCGCTGGCACGCAGAGCCGGAACACAGGAATTGGATCGACGAGTACGAAAGACAGTGTCGCCAGCATCATCCCGCCCGGGCAGAGGATGGCCAGTTAGTAATATGTGGTCCTTCCCATATTCCAAAACAACGCGACTCCCGGGAGGTCCGTGGAGTATGGGTGCTGATCGCGCCCTCCCGAGCTGGGCGTGTCTCACTCCCGTCGCGTGCGGCATTCCTCGTCTCCGGAGGGCCACGCGTGCGAGCTACGCGTGCAGGTTGGCGTGAAGACTTTCCGCGAGCAATACCACCGAGAGGCGAGGACGGGGTCCAGGAAGGAGGTGAGCTCGGCGAGATGGGATCCCTTGCCAAGACATATGCTATCCGGGGGTTACGTAGGTGCAGTGTCTGAGGAGTGAGGTACAGTCCGATCCTCCGGAACATGAGGGCTACAAGCGGTGAAGCGGCTCACCGGCACCTGCGTGTGGTAGGCCGAGCCCCAACAAGCCATCAAATGTGATCATGAAGGACGGTGACCGTCACCGTCCCGTCACAGTTTCGTTTTCGTCCGGCAATCCCGCTCTGGGATCGCGCACGGCATACGAGATTGTCCTCCAAGGGCCAGGTGGGCAGCAGTTCGAGGACGGGTTCCCTCCGATGGTGAAGGCCCGCTTCTGTAGCGAGTTCTCCGCCTACTGTACCGCCGGCACAACCCTCGTGAAGGAAGCCATCAATTCGAAGGGCGCCTCGGTCGACACCCAAAACCGGCCATTGATCGACACCTGAAAACCGGCCAACGCGGCGCCGGGCGCCGAGATGTTGACTTGGGCGGTGGGCTGCACGCCTGCCGCCGGGATGGGCAACGTCTTGAGTGCCGAGAAACGACAGCAGGTGATCGCGCTGGGGCGGCTGGGGTGGTCGCTCCGGCGCATTGAAGAGGCCACAGGTGTTCGCCGCGAGACGGCGAGCACCTACCTCCGGGCGGCGGGCGTCGTGGTCCGTCCGCCGGGCCGGTGGGGCCAGCCGCCAAAACCGGCCATTGAGGTGTCGACCGACTCCGGCGCGGGGCCGGCGTCAAATCCGGCCAACGGGGTCGGGGTGTCGACCGACTCGCCCGCCGCGCCGCCCCTGCCGCGCCCCGGGCGCAGTCCCGCCGCCAGCGCGTGCGAGCCGTACCGGGAGCTGATCGCGACGGCGCTCGCCCGCGGGCGCAACGCGATGGCGATCTGGCAGGACCTCGTCGACGCCCACGGGGTCCGCCATCCCGCGACGGGCAAGTACCGGCGCACGCGGCTCTTCCTCCTCACGCTCGGCTACAGTCGCAAGAGCGTCCGCCTGCTCACGTGGCAGTCGAGCACCCGCATTGTAAATTCTCATTGTCAATGTGCCACGGACTCGCGGGCGTTCTCGTTGAAAATGCGCCATCAGCTTCCTGAGGATCCGTCGCGATTCTCAGCGACGGGCTCCGCGGCCGGCGGCGGCTCCGGCGATTCGGTACGCGGTTTGCCGCGGATCCGGTAGCTCTCGCCCTTGAGGTAGTAGACGTCGCCGTGGTGCATGAGCCGGTCGACGAGCGCGGCGGCGAGCGCGCTGTCGTGGAGCACGCGGCCCCACTCGGTCAGGCTCTTGTTCGACGTGACGATCGTCGCCTTCTTCTCGTAACGGGTGGCGATCACCTCGTAGAGGATCGGGCCGATCTCCGGGTCGGCGGGCAGGTACCCGAATTCGTCCAGTTATGTGGAGCTCCACATAAATCGATGAAGTCGGCTACCTGACGTACGGCACCGACGCGGCGAATATGCTGTTCCACGTCGTCAACGACCGACACAAGCGGAAGCGGTCGATGATCTTTACCACCAACAAGCCCCTGAGTGCGTGGGGCGCGGTCCTCCATGACGACGACCTCGCGCAAGCCATCGTGGATCGGGTCCTGGAGCGCGGCCGCCTCCTCCGTCTCGATGGGCCGTCGATGCGGACCAGACACCTCGGCCTTGACGACGCGACGGCGGGCGAGGCAACGTCACCTCAACTGGCCAGAATTTCCGGAACTCCTACGCCAGGATTTCCGGAACCCACAACAGCGCGTGCGGCGCTTATCCGAGAGATGGCCACCAGCAATCCGCGCTGGGGCGCAGAGCGCCTCCGCGGCGAGCTGCTCAAGCTCGGCATCCGCGTCTGCAAGAGAACGGTCCAGCGATACATGCGTCGCGCGAGGCCCCGCGGCGACGGGCAATGCTGGTCGACCTTCCTGCGGAATCACGTCGCGTGGGCGTGCGACTTCGTGCAGACCTACGACGTCCGGTTCCGCGAGGTCTTCGTGCTCTTCTTCCTCGACC
>WNGD01027250.1_pt1 | contig 10704 bp, 8 predicted proteins | sample 5400671 | NCBI WGS metagenome assembly WNGD01 (sample SAMN13153369, study PRJNA577476) | soil metagenome | isolation source: 40 cm soil or saprolite under grassland replicate 2 | place: USA:California | collected 2016-06-15
CTCGACTCTACTTTCCTGGGCGCCCCATACGACGATGCCGCTCAAACCGCGGACGTCCGGAGGGCCTCCCTGATCACCATCAATCATCCCGACGTCGCCGGTGCGTCGGCCGCCTCTGAGGGTTTACTCATCGCGCCGCTGCCCAACGGAGACTGGAAGGTCTGGATCGTCCACTGACGAGCTCGGGTCGCAGTCAGGGAGCCCGGCCCGGACAGCAGCAAGCGCCCGCAGCGCGGGCGCTCAGGACTGAAGGACATCGGGCGACGGCACCCCTGACCGGGTGCGTGCGCCCGCAGGAATTACCGGTTTCTTGCCAGGAACGCCATCACGTCGTCAAGCCGGAAGCGGCGGTCGCCCCGCTTGCATACGCGATAGAAGGGCAGCTCGCCTCGGTCGCCGAGGCGCTTCACGGTGTTGACGTGCAGATGGAGCATCTCGGCCACCTCACTCGCCGTGAGCATGGGCCCAAGTTCACTGACGGCCATCGTTGCCATGGATTGCCTCGTTGTGCGGACCTTTTGGGGCCAATCTGCCACCGTTGGGTGACAAGGGGTGGAGTGCGGCCCGCTGCTGGGCGGAGCGTACGAGTCGCGGAAGTGGCCGAACAAGCCGTACTTTGGGCGGTTCGGAGAGGTACCTGCAGTCAGGGTGCCGTGCGGTGACGCAAAGCCCATGCCGACCGAAATTGCCCGCAGCTCGACGGCGATGCGCCTCTCGCGGTTACTGTTCCGGAACCGCCGCTCTGACGCGGCAGCCCGGTCGGTGCGTTCGCACGGAGGAGACCCAAATCCCGTGAAGGCGATCGTGGGTGGGACGGTCTTCACCCCAACACACAGGATCCAGGATGGGGTCCTGGTCATGGACGGCTCGCGGATCCATGTCGTCGGAACGACCGGGGACGTAGCGATCCCGCCGGACGCCGAGCGTGTCGACGCACGCGGCTACTCCGTCGCGCCCGGTTTCGTGGACCTCCACTTCCACGGTGCCCGCGGGCACGATGTCATGGGGCCGGGCCTCGCCGATTTGGTCCGGGCACTGCCGGAATACGGCGTCACCTCATTCATGGCGACCACCCTCACCCTGCCCTGGGACGAAACGGTCGCTGCTCTAGCGACCATGGCCGACCAGCTCGGGGCCCCAGTGAGCGGTGCGGAGTGCCTGGGCATCCACCTCGAAGGACCGTTCCTGTCCGCCGCGCGTCCGGGGATGGCCCGAGCCGACCTGCTCGAGCCCCTGAGCTGGCCGCGTTTCGATCTCCTCCAGAGGGCCGCCGGCGGCTCCATCCGGATGGTTACGTTCGCACCGGAAGCCGGCGAAGGAATGTCGGTCATCCCACGGTTGATCGAGACCGACCACCCACACCTATAACGCGATGCGGCCGCTCCACCACCGCGAGCCGGGTGCCCTTGGGGCCGCAATGTACTTTCCCGAGGTGTTCGCGCAGCTGATCGGCGACGGGCTTCACGTTCACCCGGCGGCCATGGCGATCCTGATCAAGGTCAAGGGCCCCGAGCGCGTCGTACTCGTCTCCGATGCCGCACCTCTTGCAGGCCTGCCTCCTGGCGAGTACGCATGGGGCCCGCAGCCGGTGTACGTGCGTGAGGACGGCCGTTGCGAGTTGGCCGACGGCACGATCGCCGGAGCTCATGTCCTGATCGACAGCGGCGTCCGGAGGCTGGTCGTCGAGCTTGGCCTTCCGCCCGAGCAAGCGCTGACGACGGCCACGCTCACGCCGGCCGAATCAATCGGTGCCCGACGGAAGGGCCGCCTCGAACCCGGCGCCGACGCCGACGTGCTCCTTCTCGACGACGAGCTGCAGGTCACAACCACCTTCGCCCGAGGTGAGCTCGCGTGGCAGCGGGACTGAGTGCCATGCGCGTTCTCAGCGGCGAGCCAACTGAGTGACACCGCCCGAGGCGGCGGCGATCGTTGGCGCGGGCATGGCGGCCGGGACGATCAACACCATCGTGGGCTCCGGTTCGCTGATCACCTTCCCGACGCTGCTGGCCTTCGGCTACCCGCCCGTTGTCGCCAACGTATCCAACACGATCGGCCTGGTGCCGGGCTCCATCAGCGGAACGATCGGCTATCGCCGCGAGCTCGGCAGACAGGCGGGGCGCATCGTCCGCCTCGGAACAGCGGCCGTGCTCGGGGGTTTGTCGGGCGCCGTGCTGTTGCTGGCCCTGCCCGCCGCCTCGTTCCAGCGTGTCGTGCCCTTCCTCATCCTCGTCGCTTGCGTGCTGGTCGCACTGCAGCCGCGCCTGTCGCGCGAGGTGGCGCGTCGCCGCCCGGCTGCCGAGAGCCACTCGCGTTGGCTCGACGCAGCGGTGTTCGCCACCGGTGTTTATGGCGGCTATTTCGGTGCCGCGCAGGGGGTGATCCTGATCGCCCTGTTGGCGATATTCGTGAACGACGACCTGCAACGCCTGAATGCCCTCAAGAACGTCCTCGCAGTCCTGGTGAATGCCGTCGCTGCATTGCTGTTCGTCCTGGTGGCTCCGGTAGCGTGGGAGCCGGCTGCCTTGCTGGCAGTGGGCGCGGTCGTCGGCGGCCAGATTGGAGCGTCGATCGGGCGCCGGCTCTCGCCCCTGGTGCTGCGCGGTTTCATCGTCGCAGTCGGCAGCCTTGTCGCCATCCGACTGCTGTTTGCGTGAAGTAGGGAAGTCCCCGAAACCGCTGACGTCGAGTCGTCGTACCGACTGACATACCTCGCGGCTTCGGCGCCATTCCCCGGATCGCCAACCGCGCATGCAGGAGGACGTTTTCCATGGTTCGACGTGCCCTGACCCTGTTGGCCGCGCTGGGGCTGCTGCTCGCGTTCGCAGTCCCGGTCGCCGCCCGAAACATCAACTCCATGAACGCCTACAAAGTGACCAACCTGGTATCGGACACGGGGGTGGGCGGAACGCTGGAGGACCCGCTCCTGGTGAACGCCTGGGGCATCACGGCCGGCCCCATGACGCCGTGGTGGGTGGCCAACAACGCGACTAGCACGTCGACGCTGTACGGGGGAAGCGGCGCGAAATTCTCGATCGAAGTCGGGGTCGCCGGCCACCCGACGGGAACCGTGTTCAACGGCAGCGCCGACTTCGTCGTCACCAGCGGCGCCGCACACGGTCCCGCCAGGTTCCTCTTCGCCACCGAGGGCGGCCAGATTCTCGGCTGGAACCCCGCCGTTCCACCGCCGGCACCAGCGGCGGATGCCATCGTCGCCGCCACAACGGCCGGCGCGATCTACAAGGGCCTTGCCATCGGCAGCGTCACCAGCGGCGGCACGACCGCCAACTATCTGTACGCGACGGATTTCCACCACGCACGCGTGGACGTCTTTGACGGCTCGTTCCACCCAACGACCTTGACGGGCGGCTCCTTCGTCGACCCCGGCATTCCGGCCGGCTTCGCGCCGTTCGGGATCCAGAACCTTGGCGGCACGATCTACGTCACGTACGCCAAGCAGGACGCCGACGCCGTGGATGAGATCAACGGTGGGGGGCTGGGCTACGTCAGCGCCTTCGGCCCCGATGGGTCGTTCATAGGCCGGGTCGCGTCGCGAGGCGCCCTCAACGCGCCGTGGGGCCTGGCATGGGCCCCGTCGGAGCCGCTCGGGACACATCCCTTCGGCAAGTTCAGCGGGGACCTGCTGGTCGGCAACTTCGGCAACGGCCGCATCCACGCGTACGCGCCGACCGACGAAGGTTGGGAACCACGCGGTGTGCTCAAGGGCACGAACCATCGCCCGATCTCGATCGACGGGCTGTGGGGAATCGGTTTCGGCAACGACGCGGCTGCCGGCAGCAAGAACGTGCTGTACTTCGCTGCCGGTCCAGACGACGAGGCGCATGGCCTGTTCGGGAGCATTGCACCCTGACGGGGCAGGCACTCGCCGGACGCAGGCAACAGAACGGGGCCGGAGATAACCTCCGGCCCCGCATCATTCCCCCGGCGATGAGCCGGCGAGAGAACGATACCGCACTCCCGGTCGAGGTCAAATTGCGCGAATGGTGCCGCCACGACGACCGGCCCCGACCGAATGAACTTGAAATGCCGCGGTCACCCCGACCGAGTGGCCGGACGTCGCGGCTGCAGCCCGGCGGGGGGCAGCATGACCGCGATGATCGAAACGGTGGCAGTCGTCGTGTTGCTGGCGGCAATGCTCTATCTCGACCGTGGGGAGAATTCCAAAGGCTAGGGTGCTCGAGCCGGACGACAGTGGACAGCCGGCTCAGCTGCTTCTCAGTATTTCCTCAGGGACGGCCTCCACGCTGGCGCATGTGATCTGGCGGCGGCCAGGTGACACTCGTCAGGGCGTCCGCTGGGAGCCGATCATTGAATCCGTCAACTCGCGCGACCGAGCGCCGTCCGAGACCGGGGCGTCTGCCGCTCCTCAAGGTGGCTCTCGTCCTGGTCGTGCTCGTCGCCGTCGCCGGAGGCGCGTACGGCGTCTACTACCTTTTCCTTCGTCCATCCGGGCCGCCTGCGGTCAGCCTGGCGAGCCTGCCGCCGGTGACCTCGACGCAACCGGCCCCTTCGGGCGGCCTTTCCGGGACCTGGAAGGTCGACACGTCGATCGGTTCCTTCGCCGACTCCAGCGGATCGTTCGTCGGCTATCGGGTACAGGAGCAGCTGGCCACCCTCGGTGCCAACACGGCCGTCGGTCGCACACCCGACGTCAGCGGGACGCTCACGCTCGCCGGTACGAGCGTGACGGCGGTCGAGATCACGGCCGACCTGACCTCACTCAAGAGCGACGATGATCGCCGCGACGGCCAGCTGCGCCGCCAGGGGATCCAGACGGGGATCTACCCCAACGCGAAGTTCAGCCTCACCTCTCCGATCGACCTTGGCTCCAGTCCGGCAGACGGCCAGACGATCCAGGTCCAGGCGACCGGCGACCTCACACTCCACGGACAGACGCGGCGAGTTCAGGTGCCGCTCAGCGCACGCCTCTCGGGAGGCGTCATCGCGGTCACGGGCTCACTGCCCATCGTCTTCGCCGATTACGGGATCCAGAAGCCGAGCTCGTTCATCGTCCTATCCATCGCCGACCAGGGCACGATGGAGCTCCAGCTAATGTTCACCAAGGCGTGATCTGAGACTCCGCTCCTTACGCACCTGCGCCGGCGGCAAGCGCGCCTAGCGCCGAGAGCTCTTCACGCAACTCCGCGGCCCCTCGAAACTGCAGGGCGATCATTCCCAGCTCGCCGGCCGCCCTGACGTTGGCTTCCGAGTCGTCGACGAAAAGCGTCGTGGCTGGCTCAAGCCGATACCGCTCGATAAGGTGCCGGAAGGCGCGGGGGTCCGGCTTGCAGATTCCCACCTCGCCGGAGATGACGATCCCGTCGAACCAGCCCAGGAAGGGATAGCGCGCCCGCGCGATGGGAAACGTCTCGGCCGACCAGTTGCTCAGGGCATAGATGCCAATGCCCGATTCCCTGAGCTCGGACAGGAGGTCGACCGTCTCCTGGATCTGTCCGCCCAGCATCTCGTCCCAGCGGCGATGGAAGGCGGCGATCAGCTCGCGCTTCGCCGGATGCTGCCTCGCCAGCGTTTCGACGCCTTGCGCCCACGAACGCCCCGCATCCTGCAGGCCATTCCATTCCGGCGAACAGATCTCGGCGAGGAATCGCTCCATCGCAGCGTCGTCGTCGAAGAGCTGCCGGTAGAGATAGCGGGGATCCCAGTCGATCAACACGCCGCCGAGATCGAATACCACCGCGCTGATCGATCCCGTCACGGAGTCAGCAGCGACACGATGCCCTTGAGCGGAATTGCCACCCAGTCCGGGCGGTTGTTGAGCTCGTAGTTGAGCTCGTAGAAAGCCTTCTGCAGCAGGAACGCGTCGAGCAGGATGGCCCACTCCCGGTCATCCGATGGCAGGAACTCCGCCTCGGCCGCTGCAAGCCGATAGCCGCGCAGGAACGTCGCTGCAACCCAGGCGTACCAGTGCCGAGACCAGACCTCCAGGCGAACCGCGTCCTGCGGGCGGACCGTCCCGGAGCGCACCGCCCGGATCGACGCGCCGTTGGCCGCGTAGTGGAATGAGCGGATCATTCCAGCGACGTCCGTCAGCGGCGAGCGCTTCAGCCTTCGACCTCGCAGGCGCGCCTCGACCTCTGACTCCAGCGCAAGCACCGCCTGCCCCTCCGCGGCGGCCTCGTCCGGCAGCGTCGTGGAGCTGCTGGCCAGCAGGCGCATGTTGTGGCGAACGCTGGACTCGATCGACTGGTAGAGGGATCGCTGGTAGAGGGCGCTGAACGGCTCGGGCGCGAAAGCGGGATCGTCCGGTTCGGAGGCCAGGGCAGCGTGCAGCTCTGCGGTTCGCTGGCCGAGCAGGCCTGCCGTATCGAGGTACGACCCGATCGTCTCGCGCACCGCCTGTGGTAGATCGGCGGATGCCCGTGCGAGCAATGCCGCGGCCGATGTGGAACCCCCCTCGGCGACCGATCGTTCGGTCAGGGCGCGTTCCAGATAATCACTCAGCGCATCGAGCGTGAATTCCCACAAGTCCCCCTCGTTGGGGACGTAGGCCTGAAGCAGAGCTGCGGTAGCGGATTTGTCGGGACGCCGATATGCCACGGAGCCGGCCACGGCCGGTGCGTGCTGGAAGCCGCGCTCGGTCAGGAAGCGGCCGATCTCGAGGTCCGGATTGACGCCTGCCTCCAGGCGCCGATAAAGCTTCAGGATGAGCCGGTCGCCGAGGATGACCGAACTGTTGCTCTGCTCCGCGCGAGACGGCACCGCTGCGAGCAGCTCGCGTGACGGCCCGGCGAGCCTTCGGAACGAGCGCGTCGGCTGACTCGCCAGCTCGCCGCGGATACCGCGCGCTCGCCGACGGCCCGCGATAGCCTCGAGGAATGCTTCACAGAATGCCGGCACCCGCATTCCGTCGACGAGGAACTCCTGGTTGGCGTCCTCCCGATCGGCACCCAGGTGGGCGATGGCGGCCCAGGGCGTCTCCGACAGGATCGACAGGGCTGCAGCGGGTGACAAAGCCAGGACGGGGACGAGGTACTCCTCGGGTTCGCCTTCGCTGAATTGCAGGTTCAGGACGACGATGAGGGCCCTGCCGCCGGCCACCTTCAGCGGTATGGCGTCGTGAATGTCGGCGCCCTTCACGCGCCGGGCTTTTCCCCGAAACCAGCGCCGGTTCTGCGCCCATTGCGACAGGACCTCGGCAAAGGCCAGCCCTGCCCTGCCCGTGGCGAGCTCCCCGAGATCGGCAACGGCGGGAAGGTTCGGGACCTCGCGCTCGGTCGCCTCGCCCGCCTGCCCTGCCGGTCGATCCAGGGCGAACCACATGAAGGCATTCGGACCGAAGGTCAGGAAGTACGCGGAGCGGGTTATAGCGGGGAACTCGACCTGGCCGAACAGCTCGACCGGGACGTATCCCTCGAATTCGGACAGATCCAGCTCGGCGTATTGCACGAACCGCGAGAGGTTCGCGACGACAAGAAGGGTTTCATCCCCAAAGCGCCGGACGAACGCGAGGATCTTGCGGTTCTCGGGCTGGAGGAACTCGAGAGACCCGCGGCCGAACGCCGGATGGCGCTTGCGCAAGGCGATCAGGCGCTTCATCCACCACAGCAGGGAATTGGGATTGGCCTGCTGCGCCTCGACGTTGATCGCTTCGTAGTGGTATTCGGGATCGAGGATGACAGGCAGGTACAGCTGTTGCCGGTTGGCGGTCGAGAATCCCGCGTTGCGGTCGCCACTCCATTGCATGGGCGTCCGAACGCCGTTGCGGTCCCCCAGGAAGACGTTGTCGCCCATGCCGATCTCGTCGCCGTAGTAGATGACCGGCGTACCGGGCAGCGAGAACAGCAGCCCGTTCATCAGCTCGATGCGCCGCCGATTGTTGCCCAGCAGCGGGGCCAGCCGGCGACGGATGCCCAGGTTGATGCGTGCCTGCGGATCGCTGGCGTAGGAGCGGTACATGTAGTCCCGCTCCTCGTCGGTGACCATCTCCAGGGTCAGCTCATCGTGGTTGCGCAGGAAGAGCGCCCACTGCGAGGACTCGGGGATCGCCGGCGTCTGCGACAGGATATCGACGATCGGAAAGCGATCCTCCATGCGGATGGCCATGAACATCCGGGGCATCACCGGGAAGTGGAAGGCCATGTGGCACTCGTCGCCGTTCCCGAAATAGGCGACGGAGTCCTCCGGCCACTGGTTGGCCTCCGCCAGCAGCATCCGGTCACCGAACCGGCGGTCGATGTGGGCTCGCAACTCGCGCAGGAAGGCGTGCGTCTCGGGCAGGTTCTCGCAGTTGGTGCCCTCGCGCTCGTAGAGGTACGGGATCGCATCGAGGCGCAGGCCATCTACGCCCATCTCCAGCCACTGATCCATCGTTCGGACGATGGCCTGCCGCACCCGCGGGTTGGCGAAGTTGAGATCCGGCTGGTGCGAGTAGAAGCGGTGCCAGTAATAGGCACCAGCCACGGGATCCCAGCTCCAGTTGGACGTCTCGAAGTCCTTGAAGATGATGCGGGCGTCGCGGTAGCGGTCGGCCGTGTCGCTCCAGACATAGAAGTCGCGCCAGTTGCTGCCCGGCTTTGCGCGTCGCGCGCGCTGGAACCAGGGGTGCTGGTCCGAGGTGTGGTTGCAGACCAGCTCGGTGATCACCTTCAGCCCACGCCGGTGCGCCTCGCGGATGAATGCCCGAACGTCGCGCAGGCTGCCGTAGTCCGGGTTGACGCCGCTGTAGTCGGCGATGTCGTAGCCGTCGTCACGCAACGGCGAGGGGTAGAAGGGCAGGATCCAGATGGCTGTGACGCCGAGGTCTCGCAGGTAGTCGAGCTTCTCGGTCAGGCCGACGAAATCCCCGGTTCCGTCCCCGCCGCTGTCGCGGAAGGCGCGGACGTGGAGCTCGTAGATGATCGCGTCCTTGTACCAGAGCGGATCGGTGCCTGGTGCTGCCGCCCCTGCGGTCTTGCCCACCGAGGCCTCCAGCGACGGGCTCTTTGCGGCCGCGACGGTCATGCCAGGAAGCGCTCGAAATCGGTTTCCGACCGCGCCGTCGGCCGGAGGTGCAGGATCGTCGCCGGGCAACGCGCCGGGTCGAGCTCCACCCTGTTCGACGCACCGAGCCACAGCGAGGTCGTGCCTGCCAGGAGGTCGACCGCTTCGAACGGCTGCTCGGGGTCGATGCCCAGCTCGTCGAGCGGCAGCTCGATGGTTCCGGCGTGGGCGCGCTGTGAGTCGAGGTTGACCACCATCAGGACGACGTCGGAGCGGTCGTCGGTGCGCTTCGAGTAGGCCACGAGCCGGTCGTCGTCGATCGGGTGAAAGGCAAGGTTGTCGTTCGACTGGAGTGCCGGATGTGCCCGCCTGATGGCATTCACCTGCCTGATGAGTGGCGCGAGGCTGTCCGCTCTATCCAGATCCCACGTCCGGAGCTCGTACTTCTCGGAATGCAGATACTCCTCGCTTCCCGGCTCGCGCGCGGCGTGCTCCCCGAGCTCGAACGGGGGACCGTAGATCCCGTACGACGAGGCGAGCGTAGCCGCCAGCACGAACCGGAACTCGAACGCCTGCCGGCCGCCGTGCTGCAGGACTTCATGGAGGATGTCGGGCGTGTTCGGCCAGACGTTCGGCCGGAAGAACTCCCGAAGGTTCGTCCGCGTGAGCTCGATGAAGTAGTCGGTCAGCTCCTGCTTCGTGGTCCGCCAGGTGAAGTACGTGTACGACTGGGAGAAGCCGACCTTGGCGAGCCGGTACATGACCTTGGGCCGCGTGAATGCCTCGGCCAGGAAGAGGACGTCCGGTTCGTCTCGCTTGATCTCGCCGATGAGCCACGCCCAGAAGGCGAACGGCTTGGTGTGAGGGTTGTCCACGCGGAAGATCCGAATCCCTTGCGCGATCCAGTAGCGAACGATCCCCACGAGCTCCGACCAGAGGCCCTGCCATTCCTCTGACTCGAAGTCGAAGGGGTAGATGTCCTGGTATTTCTTGGGCGGGTTCTCCGCGTACTGAACCGTTCCGTCCGGCCGCTGGCGGAACCAGTTCGGGTGCTCGCGAACCAGCGGGTGGTCCGGCGAGGTCTGATAGGCCAGGTCGAGGGCGACTGCGACACCGAGTCGCTCGGCGGCGACGACCAGCGAGCGGAGGTCCTCCAACGTGCCGAGCTCGGGATGAATTGCGGTGTGCCCGCCCTCGACCGCCCCGATCGCCCAAGGTACGCCGGGATCCGAGGCGTCGGCCGTCGTGACGTTGTTGGGACCCTTCCGGAACGTCCGCCCGATGGGATGGATGGGCGGCAGGTAGAGCACGTCGAATCCCAGGCCTGCCACGTATGGCAACCGGGCGATCACGTCCTGCAGCGTGCCGTGGCGGCCAGCCGTCCGGGAGGCCGAGCGCGGGAAGAGCTCATACCACGCCGAGAATTGCGCGCGCTCTGGATCGACGACGACCTCGAGCTCGCGGTCATAGGTCGTCGCCAGGTGGCGGTCAGGGTGGCGGCTCACCAGTCTGGCGAGCTCGTCGTCGAGGGCCAGCTTTGCTCTCGTTTCGAGCGAGCCTTCCCCGCGCAGCTCGAGCGCCCAGGTCTCGAGCAGGGCTGCATCGTCGGCGTCGGCCCGCTGCGCCGTGCGGGCGACGAGATCGGAGCCGATGAGCAGATCGACGCTGACGTCCTGGCGGGCCTCGAGGCGTCGCTGGAGGTCACGCCGCCAGGTGGCGAAATGGTCGGGCCAGGCCATCACGGTG
>WNGD01007509.1_pt1 | contig 10703 bp, 5 predicted proteins | sample 5400671 | NCBI WGS metagenome assembly WNGD01 (sample SAMN13153369, study PRJNA577476) | soil metagenome | isolation source: 40 cm soil or saprolite under grassland replicate 2 | place: USA:California | collected 2016-06-15
AATTAGGATAGGTAGGTGCCTCGCGGCACTTTCCCCCCTGATGAACCGTGCGTGCGCCTTGCAGCGCACACGGCTCTGATAGCTCGTGCTGGTTCTCTGGCTCCAGTCGTTGGCCTTTCGGCTCCGTATGGTTACGGTTAGCAGCAAAATGCTGCCATCTACCTTTTCCCATACCGTTCACTTCCTTTCCAGATAAGATGCACGTTGCCACCCGCTTCACGTCAGCCGCCTTTCGGCGTGGGTATTTCCGGTATCCCGGCCCTATCTGCCCAGTTATGGATTCCTGTGGCTTTTCGGTTGGCAGCCTTCGCTTCTTGAAGCATCTTCCTCCCACTGGAGACTTCTGCGTTCCTTGCGGTTCGCCTACTCAGATCATCTGAGACTCCATTGGGGTTCCCACGTTCCGCACGAGTGAGATGCCATCGGGGTGGGTGCCTCCTTTACTGCGGGGATGGGTGTCTTCAAAGCCGATTTTGCCGCCCGGCTTCCCAATATTCCCATTCATCACCGTTTCAGCCAGTTACGGTGACCAGACGTCACGCAGCCTCATCAGCGATTCACTTGCGTTCACCCGTCCGATGTTTCCCTAGCCCGGTCGCCTCATTCGGCTTGAAGCTCCCTTAGACATTATCCCTCGCTTTCCACCCCCTCACTCATCTCGTGCGACTTCGTGTCGCACGGCAATGCTCGTTTGTATAGCGGCTCTGCCTCTTCATATCTGTGCTGACCTGCTAGCCGGTCAGCCAGGTCGCTCAGGACCTGGGCGATATCAGAGCGTGTTGAGTTTGCGTGCTGTTCGTAGATAGCTAACGCTCGCCGGTAGAGTTCTTCGGCACGTTTCTCGTTTTTGATGGTGTAATAGAGTTGCCCCAGATTATTGAGCACATTCGCCACATAGGGATGCTCTGGCCCCAGAGCTTGCTCGTAGATGTTCAGGGCACGCAGGTAGAGATCCTCGGCCTCCTGGTATTGCCCCTGTCTATGCACGAGGAAGGCCAGATTATTGAGAAAGAGAGCGACATCAGGATGCTCCGGTCCCAACGCTTGCTCTCCGATAGACAATGCCCGCCGGTAGAGCGGCTCGGCCAGTGGGTAGTTGTCTTGTGACTCAGCGGCATCTGCAACTTTATTGACGCAGTGAGCCGTCTCCGGGTGCTTCTCTCCAAACGCTTGATCAGAAATGGCAAGCGCCTGCCGATAGAACTCCCCGGCCTCCTGATAGTTGCCCTCGACCTCGGCGAGCGCGCCCAGGCCGTCCAGGGGATAGATCATGTCAGGATGGCCGGCGGGTAAGGAGCGCTCACAGATTGCGAGTGCGCGCTGGTACGTGATTTTGGCTTGAGAATAGCGTCCCTGATGATAGTACATCTGCGCGAGGTTATTCAGAGTTCTGGCGACATCGGGGTGGTCAGCGCCTTGCAGGCGTTCTTGCAGGGAGAGCACGTCCAGATAGAGCTGCTCGGCTCGTTGATACTCCCCCAGGTCCCCATACAGCAGTGCGAGATTGTGCAGACTCTGCGCCGTTTTGAGATGATCAGGCTTCGGTGCATGTTTGCGCAGGTCTAGCGCGCGTTGGTGAAACGCTTCGGCGTCGTGATAGCGGGCCTGTCGCTGAGAGAGGAGTCCCAGAGAGTTGAGGGTCCGGGCCAGGTCCAGGGGATCTGTATGGCGCTCCTGGAGCTGCAGGGCCTGGGTGAGGCAGCTTTCCGCCGCGGCATAGCACCCTTGCTGGAAATAATAGAAACCCAGGCGTTCTAAGAGCAGAGGCCCCTCCTTTACTGTGAGCCGATAGTCGGTGATCAGGCTGGCGCAGTGCTGCGCCTGAGATACATATCGCTCACACTCTTTCCAGGTCTCGAAACGCACCTCTGGGAAGATGGCATTGATTAGACGTACCGCCTGGTTTGCCAGTTGGAGTTGTTGCGTTCTCAGCAGGAGCTTCTTGAGGACGGCCTGAACGAGGCGATGCAAGTTTAGCGTGGTGGTATCTGCACTGCGATAGACCAGGGAGAACTTTCGGAGTGTGGTAATTGCATCATCGAAGGCGGAGGGGTCAAGGGCAAGTGTGCGTAGAGGCCCACGCAGTACAGAGGCACCATCCGTGATCATTTTATCGGGAAGAGCCTCGGGATACAGAAACGCGAAGAAATGCAGCAGTTTCAGAGCGTTGCGATCGGTCTGTTCAATCTGGTTAAAGTTCACCGAAAGCGTGGTCATGACCGGATCTGGATGATCCCCCAACGATCCCCGCTCGCCTGACAACGTGATCTGCTGCTGATGATAGAGCTCAAGATAGGAAGCGGGTGAGCGCCCGGTCTTATAGAGATAGGCCCCTACCTGATCAAGGGCCAGGGGATAACCTTCGACTTCTCGCGCGATCTCCCTGGCGTGATGGTAATCCGTCTCAGAAGCGGCGTCGCGCGACCCCTGTGCTGGAATGATCCTGGCGCGTCGGAGCAACAGTAATGCGCCATCGTCGATGGTCATTGGGGCGATAGGGATGACGGAGGTAAGTGGTCCAATTGCCCGAGAGTGTGTGATCAAGAGCACATGGCCGTTACTACAAAGGGGAATGAGCTGTTCCACAATGGAAAAGTCGTCCAGGTTATCAAGCACGAATAACCATCGGTCGTGCCGTTGCAACCACCATTGTATCACGGCAAAGCGCTGTTGCTCGTCAACGTCCTCTTGCGCAGGGATACCAAGTTTACGAGCCAGAGAGAGTATATTTACACTCAACAGCTCACGATGGGCATTGAGCCACAAGACCGCCTGATACTCCCGGTGATAGTGCCACGCATATTCTACCGCGAGGAGCGTTTTGCCCATACCTGCCATACCATCCAGTGCTTGAGTGCGTGTCTGGATAATCTGCCCAGAAGTGAAATCGTGGTGTAGCGTCGCGAGCGTGTCTGCTCGATCGGTAAAAAATGGGTTGCGTGCGTAGTCGAGCATAAACAGAGGAAATTGTGGAGGCATCACTGGTTCAGGAATGCCAGCCAATCGACGCGCGCGTTTCTCGACCATCTGGTAAATGCCTTTCGCAACCTCTGCCAGGGCGGTATCCAGGTTGTTCCAGACACTCACCGCTTTGCCATTGGAAGGGAGGAGTCTGAAAACTGTGAAAAAGCCACGTTATGCCCACTCCCTCAACGTGCCAAACGAAAATTTGCTTCGAATCAGAAGAAGCCTGTTCTACTCCGTCATTGTAGCATAGATCGGCAATGATGTATATAATGGGTATGGGACACTTTTCTGCGGTATTCTTTATATGTAGGGGATTTCTCTTGTGGAAATGCTGTAGAGGGGGTCTCCATTGTCAGATGGAGCGTCCCATACGAGTCGTTTCGGGCGTGTAGAGAGAAACCTCTGAACGCCATAGCAATAGTTTGAGGCAATAAAATCTGGGGTGATGAAGAGCAAAATAATATCAGCCTGATTGAGTCGTTCATCAGCAACGTCTTGCCAATCGCTCCCTGGGGATATCTCGCGTTTGTGCCAATCGTCAATGTGCCCGGTCCTCACCCCTAAAGTGCGAAAACACTTGACCTGTGCGGCTGATTTCTGCTATCAGGAGATGTATTGAGTGTATAACAAGTTTAAGCATGCTTGCGAGTTTTTCATTATGTTGATATGTATCAGTGTGATATAGTTAATACGATCATAGAACAACTAAAATAGAGAATATCACTGAAAAAGAATACAACGTGCCGAACGTTCGGGCTGCTTATTGATGCATGCAGATATCGATATATATAAAGGTGCTCGCACGGTCCTGCGAAAGATAACGCGGTCACGCATGGCACTATGCAGATCGCTTCCAACGCGGGCGAGATGAACGCAGCATGAAGGATATGGGGGGTGTGACTCTCCATGAAAAGAGATATGTGAGGACGGAGGCGAAAGGGGAACATGAGAGATGCAGAGGGCCGAAATTGGCGTGCCGCAGGAAGATGAGAAACTTTGCCTGCAATGTAAGCAAAGCAGACCACTCATGGATTTTTCTCGACAGAAAGGGAAAAGCGGGGAATACAAGAAAATCTGTCGCGAGTGTGAGTGCTTCAACCTGCACGAACGACATCGCCGAATGATGGCGCAGAGAGAAACGTGGCAACAGCAAGAGCGGGAGGAAAGAAGGCAGCAAGAGTGGGAACGAAGGATCGCTTTGCGGCAGGCGCATGAGGAATGCTGGCGAGAACGGGAGAACTGGTATCTTCAGCAACCGGACCGTCGTTGCCGCATGTGTCAGCAGATCCTACCCACATCTGCTTTTGGAGGGACATCCTCTGCCAACGGTTTCATACTGCATACACGCTGTAAAATCTGCCACGAAGTATTACGTGAACGCCGCCAGCTCGCGTGCTGCATCTGTCAGGAGAAAAAGCCTCGTTGCGACTTTCTTTCCCATTTCGACGGCTATGCGTTGTGTGCTGATGGGACCTGGATCTCCCTCTGTTGTAAGGGGTGCGAGGCGTCCTTGCGCGCGCTTTCTGACGTTGAACGACGGATGTGTATTCGTTCCTGTTGCCAGCGAGCCTTTCCAGCAGGCCAGGTCATCTACGCGGAAGTCGATCCAGAGACGGGAGCAATACGCTATGTAGGACGGACAAGCAGGCCGAAGCGTCGTCACGCACAGCATCTTAGTGATGCTTCGCCTACAGCAGCCCTGTGGGGATCTGAGAGGAAGGCATGGTACACGAGAAGCAACTGGGTACAGGCCCTTTCTGACAAAGGACTCGCGCCATCTATGAAGATCCTCCAGACGGTCGAAGTCTCTCCCCTGGTCGTGGAATGGGAGCAGCGCTATATCTGGCATGGCATGCAGCAGGGATGGAGGCTCCTCAATGTTGAGACCATGGACGAAGAACTGCTGGCTCATGTCAAAGCATCGCCTTTTGACTTTTTGCAGGTACCATTTGAGATGCTGGTGCAACAGCGCTTTTTCTCAGCACGTGGGCTGGCAGCTTTTATCCACGAGTGGTATCGCTAGCATGTTTTGCAGGGTGAACACCTTCGTAGAATGATGCGCCTCTCTTGCGATCCCGTGGACAAGAGCGTAGCATAGGACTGTTTTCTGTGGTATTCTATGTGCGTTGAAGATGGCTCATTTCTCTGGTAGAACCAGGAGAGAGGGTCTCCATCAGAGACTGGAGATCCTCACCGAAACGTTTCTGCCACGCCAAAGGGATCTTTCCGAGCGCGCGCGCAATACATCGATGCAGATGCATGTATCGATACCTGTGCATGTTACATGTACAAGGGGCCAGGCCCAGGGGACCATGAGAGGGAGAGCAGCGATGAGAACAGCGGTGATGAATGGCATCAAGAGATCGGAAGCATCTCCTGATGAAGCCTCCTGCACATGCTGCTCTCTTCTGAGTGGGAAACGAGCGGCGTTTCATCCTCTCCACAGGGTGCCTGGTGATGATGCCAGGCGGATAACGATGTGGGCCAACCAGGAAGCGGGCGGCGTTGGTCATGTCGTCGGCATGTGCGCCCCTCTTGCTTCTTTCCCCCATACCCCCCCCAGGTAGATATATCTGCATGTAAGAAGAGAAACACAAGGGCGGTTGGCAAGAGGAGGCGCGGAGCAGGTACCCCATCCATTATCCATAGTGCACTCCACCTTTCCCCGGCGAAGAAAGCACGAGCACACCCCCCGCAATATTCTTATAGCCATACACTACAAAGCAGGTGAAACAAGGTCCGTCAAGACGGCTCTCCCACATCTGTTTGGTCACTACGCCTCTCGCGGGAGCATCATCCCTGAACTGCAATCCGTTCAAAAACTCCACGCTTGTAAAAGAAATCGCCTCTCTTATCAGCACTCTTGCGGTATTGAGGACGTATAGACGTATTCCCATCCTGTCGACATACAGAGAAAAGCTGGCACTCGAAGGACGGCCTATCGCCTCGTCCTGGCGGTGTCGGGTGGGCCTATTTCTGAGGGAGATAAAAAAAGGACGGGAACCAACCAAAGCCCACGAAGCCAAAGCCCACTCCACCGGGGAGAGAGGGTGACAAAGGCAAGCGCAAGGAGAAAGAACCAAGGACAGAAGGATTGGTCCTCTAATCATGCGCAGAGCTTCTACGATCTAGTCATCCTCTTGAAGTGGCTCTATCGCTTGTCGCAATGCCCTGGCCTCTTCGCTTCTATTCGTGCGTTCCAGCAGGGAGGCATACTCTTCTCGCACTCGCGCGGCATCCAGGTGTCTGGGACCATAAATCGCGAGTGCTCGTTGGAACAGCGGCTCCGCTTCCTCATCCTGGTGCTGATCGGCCAGCAAGGCAGCCAGATTGGCTAGACTCTGGGCGATACTGGAATGTGTCGTGCCCAGGACCTTTTCACGAATGGTGAGTGCATGCCGCAAGAGTTTTTCAGCGCGTTTCTCGTTTCCAGTCTCGCGGGAGAGCTGCCCCTGGTTATTGAGCACATTCGCCACATTAGGATGCTCCGATCCCAGGACCAGTTTGTAGATGCTCAGGGCGCGTTGATACAGTAGCCCGGCTTTTGAGTACTGTTTCTGTTTAGTTGCCAGTAACGCCTGATTGTTGAGAATGAGGGCCACATCGGGATGCCTCGTTCCCAGCGTTTTCTCACTGATGGTCAATGCCTGTTGGTAGAGGGTTTCAGCTCGTGAGTAGTCGCCTCGCGACGCAGCGATCCCTGCCAATTTATTAATACAGTAAGCGGTCTCAGGGCACGTCTCTCCAATCTTGTCCTTGCAAATGGTAAATGTCCGCTGATAGTATTGCTCGGCTTGCTGGTAGTCGCCGCGTTTCTCCGCGATCGCACCCAGGCTATCCAGAGGATACGTCAGGTCAGGATGGTCGGGACCTCGCACGTGCTCATAAATCGCGAGCGCCCGGCGGCACGCTTTTTCGGCTTGAGCATGGCGCCCCTGCTGCAAGTACGTCAGCCCGAGTTCGTTCAAGGTGTCGGCCACGTCGGGGTGGTCAGCGCCTTTCGCGCGTTCCTCCACCGCGAGCACGTGCAGGAAGATGCGCTCGGCCTGTTGGTACTGTCCCAGATCTCCATAGATCATCGCGAGATTGTGCAGGCTCTCCGCTATTTTGGGGTCATCGGGGTCATCCGGGCCCAGCACATGCTTGCGCAGCTCCAGGGCGCGTTGATGGAACGCTTCGGCCTCTTTATAATGGGCGCGCTGGTGCGAGAGGAGTCCCAGCGAATTGAGCGTCTGGGCCGTATCCAGAACATCAGCGCTCAGGTGATGTTCATAGAGGTGCAGCGCCTGGGTGAGATATGTTTCGGCTCCGGCATAGGAGGCGCGCCGGGAACAAAAGGTCCCCAGGCGCTCTAAGAGCAGGGCTCCCTCTTTCAGGGTGAGCTGGAAGCGGGAGATCAGGGTGGCGCAGTGCTGGGCATGCGGCAGATAGCGCTCGCACTCGGCCCAGGTATCAGAACGCACCGCTGGGAAGACGCAATTGACCATGCGCACGGCCTGCTGAGCCCAGTGCTGTCGGTGCTCCGCTGTCAGTCCCTCGATGAGCACGTCCTGGACGACCCGGTGGATCTGCAGGACCGTCCCCTCGGCATTAGAGTGGATCAGGGAGAAGCGCAACAGTTCGGCAAGCGCCCGGTTGAGGGCTAGAGAGTCGGTCACCAGCGTGCGCAACGGCTCGCTCAATTCCTCGGCTCCGTCTAGAAGGAGTGCTTTGGGGATGGCAGCGGGATGCACAAAGGCCAGGAGGTACAACAGATCCAGGGCGATGGCATCCTTCCGTTGCACCTGCTTAAAGTTGAGGGTGAGGGTACTCGTCACCGATTTGCGGTGATCATCCGCCGATTGTCCGCGCTCGCTCAGCAATGGCGCTCGCTGCACCTGGTAGAGGGCGAGATAGGTGGAAAGGCTGCAGCGCGTTTCCTGGATATAGGCCCCGGCCTGATCGAGGGCCAGGGGAAAGCCATCCATCGCCTCCGCAATCCCCCTGGCCTCGTGCGCAACGTCGGTTGGAGCCTCATCGAGGGACGCCCCAGCCGGGAGGATGTGAGCGCGCCGTAGCAAAATCAAAGCGCCTGCATCAGTATCCATCGATGAAACGAGGATAGGGGAGGCGTGTTTGCCGGTGGCCTGGGTGCGCGTAGTGAGCAGGACGTGGCCACTACTGCGTGAGGGCACAATGAGTTTGGGCAGGGCCATATTTTCGACTTGATCCAGCACGAGGAGCCAGCCCGTGTGGTCATGAAGCCACTGCTTAAAGGTGGCAAAGAGCAGTTGTTCATCCTCCCGGGCAGCATCGGGCAGCGAGAGCCGATCGGCGTAGGTGCTTATGTCTTTGCTGAGCGCGGTGCGAGACGATGCCTTGAGCCAGAAGATGTGCTGATATACCTGAGAGGAACGATCGCTATAGGTCTGCGCGATTTGTGTCTTGCCGATGCCACCTGTGCCATACAAGGCCAGGACTTTGGTCTCGCGGGGTTGTGCAGCGGTGAAGGAAGAAGAGATGGTAGCGAGAATGGTATCACGATCGATGAAAAAAGCATTGAGGTGGTAAGGGGGATCGTGCTGGAAGGTAGAGTGGATCTGTGTCGTCGTCTGATGGATCAGTTCCTCGACGACCTGGCGAATCCCTTGCGACACATTGACGAGTGCTTCATCGCGGTTCGACCAGCTACTGATGGGCTCGCGATTGGAAGGGAGCGGGCTATACTGACCAAGAGGAGTGGTGTTCCACTCGGTGGGTCGCAACAGCACAGGGATCAGGCGTGCGGCTCCTGCGCCGCTGTGCGTAATCACCCGTTGCATTTCAGGCTCATGGTAGAGCTCTGAAACAAAAAAATCCAGGCTGATGAGCAGGATAATAATATCAGCCTTATGTAGACAGGCCTCGATGGATGGGGCGATCTGGCTGCCGGCGCTGAGCCCGCTGTGGTCACATGTAAGCGTAGGATAGTGGGATAGCCAGAGGTTCATCTGGGTGGTAAGTTTCTTGAACGCTGTTGTATCTTTGATGGCATAGGCGATGAAGATGTTGAGGGCTCTGGATGACGACGAAAAAGACATATCGGGCATCTCTCCAGGTGTTCAAACAGAGTGTGGAACGACATCGCAAGTGAAATGTGTGTGAAGATCCTCTTCGCGCGCTTCCTCTTTCTTCGCTATTCTAACATAGGATGCTGGATTTGTATATACGAGATCCAATAACCTTTCAAGAATCCTGGGAGCAATTATTATAAGGGTGGCGTTTCGAGCGAGGCGAAGTACTCAAGCAGCAATCGGTGTACGAAGATGTAACCGCCTCCGACTTTGCGCAGCAGCACACGTCTGGCTGCGTAGTCCAGGAAGCGAGAATAGTTCCAGGGCAGAGACTCATTCCGCCAGAGGAACCAGCGCAGCACAAAGTGTTGTATACAGGCAAGGCCGCCCGCACGCAGTCCGCTGACGAGCCCGATGAGCGGACCAAAGATGAGTGCATAGATGAGAAACAGCATGGGGGCGAATTCTCCAACAATCGGCAGTGTGAGCAATCCGCCTACAAGTCCACCGACCAGGGTGCCTGTTATCCCGATAATTACTCCGTGACGAGCAGAGCGGCGTATGCCTTGATTTGGCATAATGAGGTCGCTCTTATCAAGGGTCTCGCTCGATAAGCCACCCGTGAGTCCGCCAAGGAGTGCAGCTAAAGGCGCGAGGATCAGCGCGGAGATCCACAATGAGGGCAAGAACTGCGATGACAGGTCACTCAGGATATTCTTCGTTTCGCCAATCCACCAGTGATATATCCCGGAGCACAGCCCGAATACTAAGGCAATGAGTGATGCCGCCAACACACCTGCGAGGAAAAATTTTATGAGTTTGCGTCCCATCTTTATCCAGGACCAGGTAAAGACCTCCACCGGGCGGATCTCTGTCGTTTGTATGCCAAGTAAGCTATCGATTAACAGAAACACCAGCCCACCCAGTATACCAATAATTGCGCCAGCCTCCAGGCTGAAGTTGATTTGATTGCCCCCTTGCATCTGGCTTAAGAATAGTCCATATGGCACTCCGACGAGAAGCCCAACGAGCCAACCATTCAGTGCCCCCCTCACGAGGCGGCTGCATGTACGTTTCCATGACCATTTCCTTTTTCCAGTTAGTTTGCTTTCTACCTTTTGATTGTAGAGAAGTCCGTTCATGATCCCGAAGAGGGAGCCACTGATAAGCCCAAAGATAAGGATAGAAACGAGAACGATCCCAATAGACGACGATGGTGCAAAGAGTCGGCCTGCTGCGAGTCCAGGGCATAGTGCAGCAACAAGGCCGAAAATGGAGCCCGCGACAACGCGTGGATAACGCTGCTGCGACCAGTAATCTTCCAGCCAGTCGGGTTGCATACGCTCGATATGGAATACTGTCTGACCATGTTGCGTCAACTGTCTTGCCAGGCAAGAGAGCCAGTGCGTGGTCTGTTGGGAGGTATAGCGTTTCTCGTTGTTCCTGCGCGTGAGCATGAGTTCGATATAGCGATCGAACACCTGCCGCTGCCTGGCTTCCAGGGAGGGTATGCGTAAAAGCTGATCGGTGGACATGCCGTGATGGGTCAGCATGAGTAGACTGAGCATTAACGGCGTACGAGCCAGTTCACGCAACTCTGCATTCTGCCGCAGAGCGAGCCGTAGCACCTGCAATGGCTCTGTGCCACTCGCCAGGTAGTCATCGATCTGCTGCTCGGTCAGGGGCTGTACAACGACCGCAGTG
>WNGD01006978.1_pt1 | contig 10701 bp, 8 predicted proteins | sample 5400671 | NCBI WGS metagenome assembly WNGD01 (sample SAMN13153369, study PRJNA577476) | soil metagenome | isolation source: 40 cm soil or saprolite under grassland replicate 2 | place: USA:California | collected 2016-06-15
GGGTCCGCCGTGTCCCTGAACCGCTCCGCGAAGATCAGGTTCGCCACGAAGATGGGGAAGAAGGCGAGCGTGATGGCGAGGAAGAATCGCGGGACGATCGAGAATCCGAGGAGCGCATCCGTCGGAACCAGCCACGCGACGAGGAGGCCGAGGAAGAGCAGCCCGAAGAGCAACAGCGGTCGTCCGATGTGGATCCGACGCTCGACCTCGATCGCGAGGAGGACGATCGCGAGAACGCCCGCGAACACCAGTGCATTGACGAACCACGTGGTCCCGAAGAGCAGTGCGAATTGGACGACCGCCTTCGTTTCCAGTAGGAGGAAGGCCGCGCCCATGAAGAAGAGGTCGACGTAGCGAGCCATCGGTTTGAACGCGCCGCCGGCGGTCCAGACACCGATCAGCGAGGCAGCGAGCACCAAGAACAATGTCGCAAGGTACTTGCCTGGGATCGTCCGACCGCGCAGATACAGGAATGGCCTGTCGTCGACCGCAGGGGGGACAACGGCCCGCCCATCCGGATCCCAGACGGTCGAGCACCGGAGTGATGATTGGGCCATTCCGTCGACGAAGACGCTGAACTGGCCAACATCCGTCCCGACCTTCTGCCCCAGATCGAAGCACGGCCGGTTGCCGAAGACTCCCGCCAGCGTTCCGGCCAATCGATCCGCCAACCATTGCTCGCGGTAGAAGTTGTACATCGCGAATGCGCCGCCCGGGGCGAGATGATCGCGGGCAGCCTCGAACGCTTGCTTCGTGAAGAGATAGCTCTCGAGGCGGAGCGCTGATTGGCCCGCGAGGAGCGTGAGCGAGTCCGGGAGCGCAAAGATGATGAGGTCGTAGGAGTTGTCCGTGCGCTCCAGGAAGGCCCGGCCATCGTCGATGATCTGGTGGACCCGAGGATCTTGGTACGGATGGCTGGGGTGGAACTCCACGCCGATCGCCATCAGTTTCGGATCGATCTCGACCGCATCCACAGACCGCGCGCCGTGAGCGAGAGCGGTCGCGACGTCGTTGCCGTTGCCGGCTCCGATGACCAGGACACGGGACGGAGGAGTCGCCAGCCGTTTGTAGATGAGATCGTAGTCGGGGTCGCTTCCAACCGGTACGGCGGTCTGATGCGGAACACCGTTCGCATCGATGAACGTTGTGTGGTCCCTGTGTCCTATCTGCAGTCGATAGTAGGGGGACCAGATCGTATCGGCCGAGAGGGCGCCGATCGCGAGGACGGCAACGACCGAAGCGACCGCAACCCATTGCAGCATGGTGGGGGGCCGGAACAGAACGATGAACAAGGCCGCGATCACGACTCCCCATGCGATCGGGCTCAGACCGGCCAGTGCTAAAGCGGAGAACGTGACGATCCCTGCGATCGATCCAAGGATGTCGAGCCGATATGCCTCGAGCGCTGGGAACCGAGCGAATCTCGTGGCGACCCCGTGGGCAACGGTGGTCATGGTGAGCGCGGTGGCGATGAAGACGAACGGGAGCATCAGCCATACGGGTAAGCCGTGCGTCTGGACGCCGAAGTACACCAAGTCGCCGCCCGTTCGGTCGATCGTCGCCGGGAATCCGATCACCAGTCCGAGGAACAGGGCGAGCACGACGGGGGCGAAACGGAACAGATCAGGCCGCTTGCGAGCGCGGAGGAACCCGATCCCGATGCCGAGGAAGCTGCCGAGGAGGATGAAGTTGGCGAAGTAGGAGAGATACACGACGTATGCGCCGGCCCAACGGATCAGAACCAGCTCGACGAAGAGCATGAGGAACGACGCCAGGAAAAGTTCGAAGCGGTCTCGCGTCATGGTCAGGAACCCTAGAGGCTCATCATCCGGACTGCTATCACCCTGGTTTCGTACCCTTCTGTGTCGGCCGAAGAGAGGACTCAAGAGATGCCTACCGCGACATTCGTCACGAATCACGGTTCGTTCACAGCCTCATTGATGCCCGACCATGCCCCGAAAACGGTGGAGAACTTCGTGGCGCTGGCGCAAGGGTCGAAGGAGTGGACGGACCCCCGAGATGGCGTCCGGAAGGCGGAGCCACTTTACCCAGGAACGATCTTCCACCGAGTGATCGAAGGATTCATGATCCAGGGAGGGGATCCCACGGGAACAGGGACCGGCGGGCCCGGGTATCGGTTCGAGGACGAATGTCCCCCCGGCGGCCCCACCTTCAACCAAGCCGGTCGGTTGGCGATGGCCAACGCGGGCCCCGGAACCAACGGAAGTCAGTTCTTCGTGACCGTGGCCGAAACGCCCTGGCTCAACGGCCGGCACACGATCTTCGGACAGGTCACGGGGGGGCACGACGTGGTCGAAGCGATCTCGAAGCTCCCAGCGGGCTCACAGGATCGACCTGTGGATGACGTGGTGATCCAGCGCGTCGAGATCTCCCCCTGAAGACGTGTCAGACCCTCGTGTAGACAGCGCCCTCGCTCGAGCGGGCGAGGAGACGCCAGTGAGGGTCGTGACTGATCACGCCCAGCAGACCACCGGCCCAGGCTGGATGCAAGATCACGATGGGCACATCCCAGCGGGCGAGGATCTTGTCCCATCCGGCACGGCCCTCGGAGACCGCGAAGTAGTCGCTCCAGACGTCGTTCGGAAAGAGCTCGATCCGAGGATCCACGAAGACCGGAAGCTGTGGCGCCGAGAACTCCATCCACGATCCGTAGACCTCTGAGGCGAAGACATGTGTGCCGGCAGGAACGGCACTGGCCGCAGCGGCGACGAGATCTTCAGGCGCGAACGTGAGAACGGCAGGTCCTCCAGAGGACGGATCGATCCCTCGACCGACCGGGAGCGCAAGGACGAGGACCCCACAGAGCGCGGAGAGGAAAGCCACGTTCATCCACGATCGCGTCGCCGAACGTTCGAAGACCCCTGGGATCGACGGGGCGACCAAGACCGGGAAGGCGAGCGCCCACCACACGATCCCCCTGATAGCCGTCATCCCGAGGAGCGCGAAGAAGGAGAGCGCGAAGACCGTTCGCCAGGAGACGGCTGATCGAGAGGTCGCGAGGATGGCGAACGCTGCGAGTACCGAGCCGAGGAACAGCGCACCAATCGGGGTTCGTACCGACGGGGGGGCCCATTCGGCGACCCGTCCGGAGACGGTCGGATTCCCGACGACATCAGCGACGTACGACCACACGCGGATCCCGAACGGGTTGACGAGCGTCGCCAAGGCGCTCATCGCACCGACGATCGTCAGCCGGCGAGCCATCGCTCGAGCGGCGGCATAGTCCTCGAGCCAGGCGAAGCCCAGGAGGACGAATGCCAGAACGAAGCTGCCGTGCACGTTCGTCCAGACCAGGACCAAGATGGGCACGATCCAGAGCCGCCGTGGCGAACCCTGCCTGGTGGCGACGATCCATTGGACGGATGCGAACAACAGGACTCCGATGAGCTGCGGGCGCATGGTCAAGATCTGGACCCCAACCAGATAGCCTGCGAGCGTGAGCAACGCGGACCCGACGGTGCTTGCCCCCATGGCGCGGCACGAGAGGAACACGAAGAGAGCCGTCGCGCCAACGATGAGGCCCCAGACCGCCGCGACGCCGTCCCAACCTCCCGTCCGCCAGATGACGGCGAAGAAAACCTCGGCAACCCATTGCTGGTTGAGCCACGTGTGCCCAGCAACCGTGAACGTGAAAAGGTCGGTCGTCAGGAGGTGATGTGTGTCCAGCATGACCCCGCCCGCTCGGACCTGGTAGGCAAGGTCGACGGCTTGCGTTCGACTGAGCCACGTCGCAGCGATAGGGAGGGCCACAGCGAGCGCTGTCCAGAGCGCGTCGAGTGATATGGGGGTTGGCGCGCGAAGCAGACCTCGGCCGCGCATGCCATCCAGGCCGCTCATCTCAGGGGATGAGATGTTCCCGCTGATGAGAGCGCGTGCCGCACGTGCGCGACGACCCGATCCACCCACGCAGGATCCATGCATGGTCGTTCAACGGCAACGAAGAACGCGGCACTGAGGACGAGAGCCGACAGAAGCAGAACCGCACACAACGGCCACAACCAGTACCCGTGTATGACCCCGCCCGAGTGCAGGATCCTCACGCCGACGACGAGGATCGGGTAGTGCAACAGATAGATCGAGTAACACATCCCACCGATGATCGCGATCCATCGCATGGACAAGACGCGCGTGAAGTAGCGACCGTGAAGCGCAGCGCCGATGGCGACCCCACCGAGGACCGGGAGGGTTACACGCCACGAGGGCGAGTGAACATGCAAGGCCACGAAGAGGAGAGGAAGACAGACGAGACCCACGACATCGAGATACGCACTTTTCCGGGACCGTTCGTGCAGCCGGGTGACGTGGATCTCCGCGAGAAGCCACCCGATCAGGAAGAACTCCAGATTGTCGAGTAGGGCGATCCTCGACAGGATGCCGATACCCAACCAGACCTGGATCACCAACGTACCGACCAACGCGATGGCGATCAGGAGCAGCCGCTCACGTGGAGTCCCTCGACAGAGCACGAACGCGAGAAGCGGCACGATCAGGTACCACTGGACTTCGGCCTCGAGCGACCAGAAGACGCCGTCGATAGGACTCAGCTGTCCGTAGGCGGCTTGATGGGAATACGCGAGCGTCGCAACCAGATGATCAGTCGTCGAACGTTCGTGAAGGGCGATCGACACAAGGAAGAGAACTATCGTGACCACGATGAACGGCGGTTCGATCCTCGTGACGCGTCGCAGGAAGTACGTCGACAAGGCGACGGGCTTCTCGCCCCTCACACGCCATCTGATGAACGGTAATGCGAGCACGAATCCGCTCAAGATGAAGAAGAGGAAGACGCCGACGTGCCCGTATTGAAGGAAGGCCACCAAGCGAGGGTCCCGAGACGATCTCGCGATGATCGGCCCGAATGGTGGAACGATCACGAGTCGACCCGACGAAAGGCCTGCAACCGCAAAGAGATGAACCGCGACCACGATCCCGATAGCGAGGAAGCGAACACCGTCAACCTCGGGCATGTATCGACCGCTGGAGGTACGGCGGGAGAGTCGATCAGCAAGTTTCGCCCGGCCATCCACTTCGATGCGTGAGTCGTTGCGGATGATGGTCGTGCTCATCCGGTTCACCCCGCTCGACCTTCGGTGCATCTCACGTACAGCCTCCAGGGACCGAATGTCGACGACGGGCAAAAGCCGTTCAGATCAGCGCTCACGCTGAGCGAGCCTTGCGTCGCTGATCGGCTGAGGGCGGCCCAATCGTCGTATCTCGTGGTAACCACGATGACGTCGGCAGTCGAGATATCGCCCTTGAGCCGAGACCCCGGGCGATCTGCGGTTCCGGGATTCATCTCGAGGAAATAGCTGGCCGGCGTGAGCTCGGGAAGCAAGTGGTAGAGGAATGTGTCGTTATACACCGTGTTCGAGAGGTCGCTCGGACCGACGAAGATCCTGTCACCCGGCTCCGTCGAATCCTCGATCGCCCACAAGAGGCCGGAGAGCTGGTCCACCTGGCTCCTCAACGGCACCGGGACCGTCCTCCCGTTGAACGTCAACGGATACGAGGGGGGGTTGCCGACCCCCACGGCCTGTCCGACCGATTCCATCGTCCCGCGAAGGGCGGTTCCCCAGCTCGTTGCGAGGATGATCAAGCACCCGATCGCGACCGCTACCCGACGACGCGCTTCGCTCACCAAGACGGCCACCGCCGCCGGCATCAGCGCGATCGCAACACAACCTGCGGATGCAAGATGGAAGTCATCGGCCCGCTGGAGCGCGTACGGGAGAAGAGCGACCGAGAACCAAGCACTTGCGAGGAGGGTCGCGTCCCCGGAGCGTCGATGCAGCGTCCAGGCAGACCATGCGAGGAGCATCGTCGATCCAAGGACCAGCCATAGGAGGGGGGAAATCCATGGGATGGGGAACCTTCGCCCGGGGTTGATCCGCAGGATCGGGTCCAGGATCTCGCCCTCGATCACCGCACGGGGGCCCGCGAGGACGACGAGAAGAACGGAGGGCAACGATCCCAAGAGGACACCGATGTTGAACCGTTTCGATCGACAGACCAGTACCAATGCGCCGATGGCGATCACGAGGTCGGGGCGGAAGACCAGTGCCAGACCGCCCGCGACGCCGCCAAGGAGCAGGCTCTTCCGTTCGGTGACCGCCCACAGGCTCCATACCGCGAGAGCCAGCCCGCCGAACCATGCATACGCCACGGCCCATGTCCCAACCGTCAACAGGGTGGCGATGAGGGCGGCGGCGAGGCCGACGGCGAGGCCGAACCGCCTTCCGATGAAGAAGAGCGCCATGACGAGTGCGAGTCGGTACAACAATCCGACGGTTCGCTCGACGACGACCGTGGTGCCGAACATCTTGTAGACACCGGCCAAGAACCACAGATTCCCGGGCCCGTACATCGTCTCGAAGTCCTTGTTCGGGATCGCACCATCGAGGACACGCTCGGGATACACGAGAACACTGCCCTCTTCCATGGGGATCACGGGCTTGAGGAAGTCGGCCCGCACCGGAACGAGGAACACCGCCACGACGACGCCCAGCCCGATCACGGTTGCCCACGTCCTCGACGTGGGATGATCCGGCAGGTGGTCAGCCACCAAGGTCCACTCGCCACACGTCGTGAAGCCACCGGACGGACCCGTGGAGCGTCTGCTTCCAGACCGTCATGCCCAGGTTGCGAGCGACGCCACGCGATGGCTCGTTCTCCGGACGTATCAACGAGATCTGGCGGTCCACACCCCCCGTCTCGAACACCCGATCACGACACGCCTTCGCGGCTTCGGTCGCGATCCCCCGTCTGGCTCGGTTCGGCGTGATCGACCAGCCGAGTTCGATCTCATCGACATCGTCGACGCGTTGCATCATCGGACCGACGTTGCCGAGGAACTCCCCCGTCATCCGGTCCTCGACCGCCAGCAGCCCGAAGCCATGCGTCGCACGGTGCTCCACGGTCCGCTCGATCCAAGCGACCGACTCCTGCATCGAGAACGGATGCGGGTAGAAGCGCATGTGCTCCGGATCCGACTGGATGCGGTGCAGAGCCTCCGCGTCGCCGGCGACGAGCGGCCGAAAGCGGAGGCGCGGGGTCTCGAACACCTCTGGGAAGAGCGCCATCCGCCGATCAGCCCCAGCTCGGGGGCTCGATACCCAGCTGCTCGAACGTGCACGATCGCGGTTCGCGGTCGGATCGCCACCGCTCGAACCGCGCAGCGTGCCGGAACCGGCCGTACTGGACGCGGTCGAACGAGACCTCGCACACGAGCGACGGCTCCAGGTCGACCCACTCGGTGTCGCGGCCTCCCGACCATCGGCTGGGCCCGCCCGGGCCTCGGCCTCCACTGAAGCTCTCGCCGCCCTCGAGCGGGGCCAGGAGCTTGCGGAGCTGCTTCCGTTCCGCGGCCTTGAACGACGACGTGTGTCCCACGTAATGCAGGACGCCGTCGTCGTCGTACAGGCCGAGCAAGAGGCTCCCGACCCCTTGCCCATCCTTCGCGACCCGGTACCCCCCGACGACGCAGTCCGCCGTGGTGCGGTGCTTCACCTTGACCCACCCGCGCTCGCCCGACAGGTACGCCTGGTCCTCACGCTTCGCGACGATCCCGTCCTGACCCACCCCCGCTGCGTCGGCGAACCAGGCCTCGGCGAGCGTCACGTCCGCCGTCCACGGGGCGACGAGCAGGTCGGGTCCCGGCGGAACGGCGTTGAGGTCATCGGGCGTCGACCCGACTCCGGCCGATGAAGCGAGCTTCGCGAGGCGTTCGCGCCGCGTCCGCAACGGGACTGCGCTGAGGTCCTCGCCGGCGTCGCGCAACAGATCGAACAGGATGAGCGTCGCCGGGATCTCTCCGGACAGCTTTCGGACCCGCGAATCGGCCGGGTGCAAGCGCAGCTGGAGCTGGTCGAACTCCATCCCGGTCGGTCGGATCACGATCAGCTCGCCGTCGGCGACGAACGTTCCGGGCGGTCGCTCGGCCACGAGCTCCACGATCTCGGGGAAGTAGCGGCCGAGCGGCCGCCCGTCGCGGCTCACCAGCCGGACGTCGCCGTCCTCGCCGAGCGCGACGATCGTCCGGAACCCGTCCCATTTCGGTTCGTAGGTCCATCCTTCGCCGCGCGGGATCTCCAACTGGGATGTCGCGAGCATCGGCGCTGGAAGGTCTCCTGCGATCGTCCGGCGAGGCACGCCGCAGATGGTACGGCCGCGACCGCCATCGGGCGCTTGCGCCGGTCTCCGGCGTGCACGACCATCCGGCCCATGGATGAAGAAGCGCAGCAGCCCGAACCCGGCCAGCCGCTCCCCCAGCCTCCGCCACAGGGTCTCGGGCAACGGCCCCCGCCCGGCATCGGGGCGACGCCTTCGCCCCGACAAGCCCCGGTCCGCGACGGCAACGCGAACGCCGGATGGTTGGTGCTCATCGGCGGCGTCCTGGTGCTCGTCGGCGTGTTCCTGCCCTGGATCACGGCGAGCGGGCCGAGAGGGACGTTCTCGGCGAGCGGGAAGGACGCGAGCGAATGGGGGATCCTCATCCTCGGAGGGTTCGCGACCGTACGGGGGCTCTCGATGGCGAGGCCCGATATCTTCCGGTTCCGCCTCGGGACGCCACTGATCGGCGGCGTGATCCTGGCGGTCCTCGTCGCGATGCGCTGGAGCGACATCCAGAAGGCGCTGAACGATCTCCGCTCGGTCCCGGGTGTCACCGCATCCCTCGGGATCGGGTTCTGGGCCGTGATCGCGGGGACAGCCCTCGTGCTGGCCGGCGGCGTCATGGCGATGCAACGCCACCGATAGTCCCTACGTTCCGCTCGGCGACCGCGACCGCCTCCCCGCCCGGACCCGCTCCTGCTGCGAGAGCAGCACCTTCCGGAGCCGGACGTTCTTCGGCGTGACCTCGACGCACTCGTCCTCGCGGATGAACTCGAGCGCCTGCTCGAGCGACAGCTGCGTCCTCGGGATCAGCCGCACGAGCTCCTCCGCGGTGGATTGCCGGACGTTGGAGAGCTTCTTCTCCCTCGTCGGGTTGACGTCCATGTCGTCCGCACGGACGTTCTCGCCGACGATCATGCCCTCATAGACCTCCTCGCCGGGACCGACGAACAGCAGCCCGCGCTCCTGGAGGTTCAGCAGGGCGAACTGCGTGGTCTGGCCGCGACGATCGGCGACGAGCGATCCCGTCGGCCGGGTCCGCAGCTCGCCATGCCACGGCTCGTACCCCTCGAACACGTGATGGAGCTGGCCGGTGCCCCGCGTCTCCGTCATGAACTCCGTCCGGAACCCGATCAGACCTCGCGCCGGGACGACGTACTCCAGCCGGACCCAGCCGGTGCCGTGGTTGACCATCTGCTCCATCCGCCCCTTCCGGAGCGCGAGGAGTTGCGAGACGACTCCCAAATACTCCTCCGGAGCATCGATCGCCACCCGCTCCATCGGCTCGTGCGTCTTCCCGTCGATCGTTCGGATGACGACCTGCGGCTTGCCGACCGTGAGCTCGAACCCCTCGCGCCGCATGACCTCGACCAGGATCGCGAGCTGGAGCTCGCCGCGGCCCTGGACCTCCCACATCTCGGGCCGCTCCGTATCGAGTACCCGGATCGAGACGTTCCCGACGACCTCCTGATCCAGGCGCGACTTCAACAACCGGGCGGTCACCCTGGTGCCGTCCTGCCCGGACAGCGGCGCCGTGTTGATCGCGACCGTGATGCTGAGCGACGGCTCATCGACCCGAGTGACCGGGAGCGGGTGGGGATCGTCGGGATCGGCGAGGGTCTCGCCGATCGTGATCTCCGGGATCCCCGCCACCGCGCAGATCTCACCGGGACCGGCCTGGTCGGCCTCGACCCGGTCCAGGGCCTCGGTGACGTAGAGCTCGGCGATCTTGGCTCGTTCGATCGAGCCGTCGGACCGGCACCATGCCACGGGGTCGCCCCGGCGGAGCTCACCGTTGCGGACGCGGCAGAGCGCCAGCCGGCCGACGTACGGAGACGCATCGAGGTTCGTCACGAGGGCCTGCAGCGGCGCGCCTTCGTCGAACCAGGGAGCGGGCACGTGTTCGAGCAACGTCTCGAACAGCGGCGCCAGCGTCGGCTCGAGCGCGTCGGGCTCGCGCCCGCACGCTCCCGTCCGCGCGTTCGCGAACAGGATCGGGAACCCGACCTGGTGCTCGTCCGCGTCCAGATCCAGGAAGAGCTCCTCGACCTCGTGGACGACCTCGGCCGGCCGGGAGTCGCCACGGTCGACCTTGTTGACGACGAGGACGACCGGCAGGCGGGCTTCGAGCGCCTTCCGGAGCACGAAGCGTGTCTGGGGTAAGGGACCCTCCGAGGCGTCCACCAGCAGCAGCACGCCGTCGACCATCGTGAGCGCCCGCTCGACCTCGCCGCCGAAGTCCGCGTGCCCCGGCGTGTCGACGATGTTGACCTTCACCCCCTGCCATCGCACGGCGGTGTTCTTGGCGAGGATCGTGATGCCCTTCTCGCGCTCGAGGTCCATCGAGTCCATCACCCGGTCCGCCACCTGCTGGTTCTCGCGGAACACGCCGGATTGCCAGAGCATCGCGTCGACCAGCGTCGTCTTCCCGTGGTCGACATGGGCCACGATAGCCACGTTGCGGATGTCGTCTCGAGTGGGCATCGCATCGCAGGCTACAGAGCGCGCGCTAGGACGACTGCGGCCTTACCGCCGGCCCCTAAACCCTTTGCCACCTGCAACTACGTCGAA
>WNGD01006980.1_pt1 | contig 10699 bp, 13 predicted proteins | sample 5400671 | NCBI WGS metagenome assembly WNGD01 (sample SAMN13153369, study PRJNA577476) | soil metagenome | isolation source: 40 cm soil or saprolite under grassland replicate 2 | place: USA:California | collected 2016-06-15
TGTAAGCCCCATGTAAGCCTTTTGCCCATGTAAGCTTTGGCCGAAGGTCCAACATGCCCAAGAAAGTCGAGGCTGAGGCCACCCTCGAGAACTGTCGCGCACTGATAGATGAAATCAATGCCGGGCTATCGGCAAAGGAGCCCTTCATAAATGCCTCGTCTGCGACGGAACTTCTGTTGTATCTTGAGTTTGCCGCTTCTCTTCTCAAAAAGTCGGAAGCCCCACGCTCGCGAGAGCGAGTGAGGAAGATCGTCCGCAATTATCTGTCGCTTCACCGGCGGGACTTGTGAACTGGCGGTCACCTTTTCTGTCTGAGGACATCGGCAGCGCGCTCAAGGGAGGCGTGAATGTCTGCAAGCGACCTCGCGTCAACGAAGTGCTCGGACTTCTTCTTACGGAGTTCTTCCCCGATCCGATCCACAAGGGCGCGACACCTATACAGCGTGGACTCCACGGCAGCCTTCTCGTTTGCATCTAGGCTGTCAAACTCATCAGACATAGTGCACTCCCCGACATCTGGAGCCGCCCTAAACACCTATTCAATTTGTGAGACATGACCCATCCCTCCCGCTCGTTATCTAGGCGGAGCGTCGGCGTGTAAAAGCGATCCGACAGAGTTAAGCGCAACCCAAACGGCGGCTTGGCGCGTGGGTGTGCGCAGGAATGGCCTCTAGTTTGAATTATGCGCCTGATCGACGATAGCAGTGAGTGCAATTTTTTGGACAACGTAAGCTCCATTGGAACCGAATGCAGCGCTGTGGTATTGGGGGTGAAGGTGAGACAGGAGCCTTCAAATGTCTCACTCTGTCCACCTTAACGCCCCGCCCCCCGACGCGGGGCTTTCTTTGAGAGCCGCTCGGCACACCACCGGGCGGCCCTTAAGCCCCGCCACACCGCCAAAAGTATCAGCTCAGACCGAAAACAGGGTCCCAGTTCTGGGAAGCTGCAAGCGAGAGGCTCGGGGGGTGACCTCGCCGGCCCAGCTTGCCACTTGGATCGCCACCATGAATCCAGCTTGTCGGCGTATCATGGGATCCCTTCTCATAGGCACCGCCACGCCGAGTAGACGGCGGGCCTTTCGCTGGCCGCATGTCCGGCTGCTTCGTGGGCTCGCGCAATTTACCAGCAGTCACTGCATTGCCTCACTGTTCTCTTTCGGTGATCACCACGTTCGCACTGTAGCGATTTGCTTTGAGCTCGGTGATCGCAACAGCACATCTCTCTTCGAGAACCACATCGTCCCGCCAACGAAGCGAAGCCGTATCGCCAATCTCCGTAACGGCAAAATGAAATCCCTGATTGATGATGCTGAAGAAACCGGCTCAACGGACGAAACCAGTCAAGCACATCTCAGCATCACTTCTTGCCGCGGCTACCGCGGTCAAAATTGGGCATTGTAGTTGCATCCTCGTTGGCACCTCTAATCCAATCATTGGGATGATCATCTGCCCAATTAGGGCCGCGCTTGGCCTCCGGATCTTGCGGCATTGATCGATCCGGTGGCCCCATGTCCGACTGCTTTAGCTCTCCGTAGCGGCGAACCGCCGCACTGCGGCCCCACTTCTCAGTTTCCTGAATTTTAACGCCGCGCGCATAGCCGTAGTCGTAGTTGTGCAGATCCTTATTACCTTTCGCAACCATTTTAACCTCCATTGAGTAATTGCTGCAGTTTCGTGTTGTACGCGTTTACCCACAGCGCAGCAGTCTCCTGCCATCTGGGGTGTGCCATCCTTTGTTCAGCCCTTGCGCATGTTCGCTGCCCTCCGATCGCGCCCAAACCTGTGCAAAGCAGGAGCGATTCGTCCCAATCGCATAGACGTTAGCGCTTGCGCCCCGCCCCAATCTTGAAAGCCACCGGCAGCTGTAATCCAGTGGGGGTCTCATAAGCAGCGGCCCTTCGCTCCGCTTCGCCCCGATGGCCTCGACTTCCTCAGAGAGGGTGGTATTCACGCCGGTTCATGGGAGTTTCTTTCGCTGCCAAACTGCGCCGTGGAAGTACTCATACATGCTCGGCGGCATGGTTTCGTTGTGCTCATTGGCAATGTGTTTGCGCACCATCTCGCAGTACAAGAAGCGATCACCGCAAATGCGGCAATGCCATTGGTCGCGGGCGAAGATGTACGGACGCCACTCGGAGCTTTTCGGGTCGTCTTTGGGATCGGGCATTTTAATAATCAGTCGTCGGCGAGCGCTTCGACGCAATCATAACCTGAAGTCGGCGATATCGGTCAGATGCGCCGCCCAGAACTGTGATGAAGTCGCGCCGCTTCATTCGATCGCCTCGTCGGCACGGGCGAGCAGGGTCCGCGGCACTTCAAGGCCAAGTGCCTTCGCGGTCTTGAGATTAATGATCAGCTTGACCTTCGTGGCCTGCTGGACCGGAAGATCGGCTGGCTTCCCGCCCTTGAGCACTTGACCCCGAGGTCGATCGGAGTGGATTAGTTCGGACATGACCGCAAGTCGCACATCGCGTCGTTCTCTGCACACGCCTGCAGTCGCCCCTTCAAGCACGGATCACGCAGTCGGTTCATCCTCGAACTTGAATCCGATCTTTTGCAGGCCTTCCAACGCGGTCTTGCCGTATTCGTTCTCGATCTCCTTGGCCAAGCTCGGCGCATAGGAGATGGTATCAACCTGCTCGTCGGTTTCCGGCACGATCATGACCAGCAGGCGGCCGAGTTCGTTAGAGATGTTGCGGAAGCTGCGGTTCTCGCCGCGCGGGACGGAAATCATATCGAGCGGCTCCAGCACAAGCGTATGCTCGCCCTGATCGCCCCAGGAGATCTCGAAGCGGCCGGAGAGGCAGAAGAAGTTCTCCACCGTGTTGAGATGGCGGTGCAGGCCGGGCCCGTTGCCCAGCTCGCTCTCGGCTATGCTGACGATCAGGCCACGCGGACCTTTGACTGGCGCGCCGGCGCTGCGACCCTGGTAATCTGCCGGCGCCATCACCGGATAGACGCGCCGCGCCGCCACCTTTTCCACCGCGCCAGGCGGAATGTTGTGCGTCTCAAAATTCTGACGTTGGTAGGTCTGCAGCTTGTTGAACCGGGCGACTCGGGCTTCCATCTGCTCGGTAGTGAGGGATTTTGTTCTCACGGTGGTTGCTCCACTTCGGGCGTGTGAGGATCGACTCCACGATAGAAGACTGCGACCGGCGGAATAGAGTCCAGAGGTAAAGTTTTCGGCAGCGCAGGGATCTGACGTTTCGTGCCACTACTGGACTCATGCACCGCAGCAAACGACGTGCACGATGCAATCGATCACCCCCTCCGCGCGGCCAGTGAGGCGCAAACCACGTTGGAGGCCAGGAACAGGACGCTGCCGATCAGGTCCTAAACGGGCCTGTGACATTGACCTTGAGCACCGTCTCCCATTCCTCGAGCGGAATCTGCTCGAATGGCCGCATGTCGAGCGTCGAGAAGATCGCCGCGTTGTTGATGAGAATATGATCCGCCATAAGCCTGCTCGACGACTGAGATCATGCTCTCGAGTGAAGGCGGATCGGCGACGTCGGTCGTGATCGCGCACGCCTTTCCGCCCGTGGTCGCGATCCCGGCCGCCACCGCCTCGCCGCGCTCACCGTTGCGCTCGGCAATGACCGCGATCGCGCCACTCGCCGCGAAGGCCTTGGCGAAGGCGCTCCCCAGCCCCTGGCCAGCGCCGGTGATAATCGCAACGCGGTCCCTGAGTGAGGGAAAAACGAAATTGGGAGTTCGCGGATCGAGCATCGAAATCTCACTTCGCCTGCAGCATGGCCTCAAGCATCACTCGCGCGTCCCAGGGCTTCCACCACAACTTCAATCCGAGATCGCGCGCGATGATGCCGGCCGTGATATAGCCCGCGCCGCCTGAGATTGCGCCGCCGGGATGGCCGGCGGAGCCCGCGTTGTAAAGATTGGCGATCGGTGAGCGATAGCCGAAGTGATTGTACATCACCTGCTCGGCGTTGAACGCACCCATGAAGATATCGCCGCTCCTCATGTTGATGAGTTCGCACGCATAATCCCGCGCGGTGTAGATGTGTCGCGAGATGATGTTCCTGCTCGTCATGTTGGGGCAGTAGCGTGCCCAAGTCTCTATGACCTTGTCTGCGAATTCCTCCTGGAACTCGTCGTAGTGCTGTCCGTCGAGATCCGGGTTCAGCGGCATGACATGCCATGCATACGTCGTATGCTTGCCGGGCGGCGCCTGCGTTGGATCGAGCAGGCTCAACGGTCCCGACCCGAACTGCACGAGATTCGGCACGCGGCCGGCCTGCACTTCGCGGTGCGCCGCGAAGAGGTCCTCCATCGTCTCGGCGCCGATGCTCCATTTGAGTGCGCGGTCGATATTTGGGTCGAAGCTTGCCGCGGCAAAGCGTGGGCTTTCATGCAGCGCGAGGTGGAGCCCGTAGAGCGCCCAAGGGGTATATTGAAAGTCGTCGAGCTTGCGGCGGAACGGCTCAGGCAGTTGCCCGCGGCCAACAAGCTTCTCGAACGTCTGATGCACATCGAGCGTGCTGGCGACGAACTTGGCCCGCACTGTGCGGCCGTCCGCGAGGGCGATTCCGGTTGCGTGCCCGCCTTCGATAATAATGCGATCGATCGCGACCTGCGGTTGGTAATGCCCACCCGCAGCAATAAACGTCTCCATTAGGCCGCGCGCCAGATTGAACGAGCCGCCCTGGCAGAGCTGGTAGCCGGTTTCGAGATCGAAGGCGCGGATCACCGAGCCCATTGGACTCGTCGACAGCGTGTCGACGAGCCAAGTGCCGAACAGCGAGACCTTGAACAGGAACAGAAGCCGCACGTGCTCGTTCTCGAACAGCTCCTGCACGATATCGAGTGGCTGGCGTTTGGTGACCGCCAGGAACTCGCGGCCGAGTATGGTGCGTGACAGCAAGGCTTCGCGCTCAGTCTGCGGCAGCGGCTCCGAATAACGCTCGGGCAAAAAGATGTTGGCCGTGATTCTCTCACCCTTGCGGTTCCACTCGCGAAACGTGGCGGCATCTTTCTTTGAGAAGCGCGCGATATTGGCGACGGTCTCCTCGAGGTCGCGCCCGAGCACGAGGGCGGTGCCATCACTGTGCGCTTGGCCGAATTCATAGCGCGGCGTGATGTAGGCCACACGCTCGCCGAGACTGAGGTCCTTGAACCACGGCGTCTCGCTGATGTGGAAGTGATTGATGGAATGCAGGTTGTGATAGAAGCCGGGTTCGGTCACCTCCTTGGTACAAAGACCGCCGCCGTAGTCGAGCCGACGCTCGACAACGAGGATGTCGAGTCCAGCCTTGGCGAGATAGGCGCCGAGCACGAGGCCGTGATGGCCGGCGCCAATGATGATGCCATCGTAGTTGCGTTCGAGGGCGTGCACGTTTGCTCTCTGGTTTTGCGCTTGTGCGTTCCTTTTCCGGCTGTAGGCAAGATCGGAAAAATACCGGATACTTTGCGCAAAGGCGAGCCGACGGAAAGCGCGAGAAGGAGCCTTTCAACGACTTCGCGCGCTGGTGGCGAGCGCGCGCGCAAAATTCTCATTGGCCAACTCGATCACCCCTCATCGCCATGGCCGCCCGATAGGCGAAAACGAGGGCCGGCCCGAGCGTGATCCCGGGGCCTGGATAGTGTCCGCGCATGATCGACGCCATGTCGTTGCCGCAGACGAATAGGCCCGGAATCGGTTCGCCCATTTCGGTCAATACCCGGCCGTCGGGGTCGGCCCTCAGACCCACGCTGGTTCCTAGCGTGCTCGGATACACGGCGATCGCGTAATAGGGAGGCGTCTCGATGCGGCCGAGGCATGGATTCGGTGCGTGGTGCGGATCGCCATTGTGGCGGTCGAACTCGGTCGAGCCTTTGCCGAACTCTTGGTCCTCGCCAGTTTCGGCAAAGCGATTGTGTTGTCGCACCGTTTCGCGCAGACCCGCTGCGTCTACTCCAATCTTGCCGGCAAGCGCCTCGAGCGCGGTTGCCTCAACAAGATAGCCGCTGGCGATGAACTGGCGCCGGCGGCGCCGCCCAGGCGGGACGCGGCCGAGACCGTATTTCTCGATGAATTGACGGTCACAGACGAGCCACGCTGGGATGGTGGGCACCGTCCGGTGCGAGCGGTGCATGCCGATGACGAACTCGTGGTATGAAACCGCTTCATCGACAAAGCGACGCCCCGCTGCGTTGAGCGCTACGAGACCCGGCTTGGCTCGGTCGAGCGACAGATGCGGAAAGGCCCCGCATCCGCCCTCGAGCCAGGCGGTCTCGGATACCGGCGTCCAGAACGCAGGCGAAGCATGATCCTCCTCAAGGAACGCGCCGACCGTGCGCGCTAGCCGAATGCCGTCGCCGGCCGCGCCGGCAAACGCCACGGCGTGCGCTAGCGGCGGCCGGACATAGTCGTTGAGCCGATCAACGCTGCCGCCAAACCCACCGGTCGCCAGCACGATCCCTCGACGCACTGTTACGCGCCGGGGATTGCCGTTGACCAAAAGCACGGCACCGCAAACTCGGCCCGCCGCCACCGTTAGCTCTTGCAAGCAAGCGTTCAGCCAAACCGGCACGCCGTTGCGGCGCAAGCTGTAAAAGAGCCTGGCAACGAGCGCATTGCCCATCAAGAGCCTGGTGCCGCGCCGATAGCGCAGACGATCGCTCGCGTGCCGCCACAGCAGCGACGTCGCTGCACGAAGCGCCGTGAGCGACGCGAACGGCCGCGCGAGCGGCTCGATATCATCGCGGCCAATCATCATGCCGCCGAGCGCCATGAATTCGCCGATCGGCGGTCGCACCAATTCGAAGTCGGCGCCGAGAAGCCGTCCGTCGAATGGCAGCGGAGCCAACGGTCGACCGCCGATCGTGGCGCCCGGGCGATTGGCCAGATAGTCGGGGTGCCGGGTGTAGGGCGCGAATTTTACCTCGCTGCGCCGATCGAGATAATCGACGACCTGCGGGCCGGTCTCGAGATAGGCGTCACGGCGCGTGTCGGGCGCGGCACCAATCACCGCCTCGAGATACCGCTTCGCGTCGGCGACATTATCCGTGAAACCGGCGTCGCGACTCTGCCGGGTGCCGAGCACCCAGATCGTACCGGCCGAGGTCGCGGTGGTGCCGCCGACGCGGTCGGACTTTTCGCAAAGCAACACGTCAAGGCCCTCGAGAGAGCCCACCAGGGCTGCCGTCATGCCGGCTGCCCCAGCGCCGACAACAAGCGCGTCGACCTCGACCGTGGCGGTGCCCTGCGACGTGCTTGGCGTGGAGATAGGCATTTCCCCTCCGACTCAGTCACCGCGCACGCGGGCACCCTAACGGTGATTTTCTACACCCATCAGAACGGAAACGACATTTCAATCTCGCCGGAGCGCAAAAGGCTCCAATCAAAGGCCAGATATGTTGATGCAAGACCGCACATCCGCCAACTTGAAGAGCTCCTCTTGCAACGCACGGCGGACCATACATCGGGTCAATCGCAGGCCAACGCAGCCAACGGCTTCGCCGGATGTCTGCTTTACCTCCAATAGCGTTCCAATTTCGGCAGGAAATCGACGCAGAGTGCCATTAGCCGACGCTTCCGGTACGTGTTGACGGGGACTCGCGAGCGCCAACGCGATCATCGAGGGAGCTATTAGATGAGAACTTTCCGCCTAGTGATGATTGCCGCTGTACTTGCGTGCGGTACACCCGTGATGGCCGGCGACATTGCGCCTGGCGGCACGCTGCGCGCGGCCTATCTCGGCACCAACCCGGCGCAGGCGATGCGCGATCCGGCGACCGGCGAAGTCCGCGGACCTGCCTATGATCTGGCCCGCGAATTGGCGCGCCGCAACAATGTGCCGCTTGAATTCAAGCCGATCGCTAGTCCGCCAGCCGTCATCGAGGCGGTCAAGAACGGAGAGGCCGACATCGGCTTTGTCGCCTATGAGGCGACGCGGCTCGGGACGGTGGAATTCTCCCAGACCTACATGCTGGTGCGGCAGAGCTTTCTCGTGCTCGACGGCTCGCCCATCAAGGCGATCGCCGATATCGACCGCCCGGGACAGAAGATCGCCGGGACAGTCAATGATTCGATTACGCTGTGCATGAAGCGCATTCTCAAGCAGGCTACGATCGTAGAGCTGGAGAACAATCCGGCTGAATTGAGCAAGGCACTGACCGCGCGCACAATCGACGCGCTTGGCGCAAACCGCCAGCGCCTGACCACGCTCTCGACGGCGACACCCGGGACGAGACTGTTGCCGGACGACTTATTCAACGTGCCGCAGAATATCGTCGTGCCGAAGGACCGGCCGGCGCCGCTCGCGGCGGTTAATGCGTTGATCGACGAGGTACGCCTCTGGGGCTTCTTGCAGAGCGCGATCGAGCGCGGCGGCGCCATCGGGGTTACGGTCGCGCCGGCAGGCGTGAAAGCCGGATGTCCAGGATAAGCGACGACGCGCCAGCCCTTTCCCGATCGTCCTCGGTCGAGTTTATGTGCACGGCTGTCGCGCACTCGTTCGCTCTGCGCCCACGCGCGACCGGCCATGCCACCGCGCCGCCGAACAGCGTGATGAACGAACTAGCTTTCTCTCGCTCGCCTGCTTTGCCGCACATGGATCCGGAGCAACAACGCAAGCCGTGCAATGGGATGCGGGTCTACACCCAACGCGGCGGATGAGGCTTCCGCCTACAGCTACCGATAGGGCATTGATGGGACTCTAGCTTTCTGCAGCACCGACTGCCGACTTTTGGCTCGCCCTGCCTCTGCAGCAGCAATTTGCGACGCGAAACAATGCCGGCACCACAAGGACTTGCCGTGCCACACGCTTTCGGCAACTCGGGAAAACCAGGGGACAGGGATGGCCTCGAAGATTTCATCCCCCGCTCCCACTGCGCGCGGCATTCAGGAATTTGTTTCTCATTCCCCATTGGCGTGTGAACATTGAGTCGCAAATGCGCGCCTGCGCCGCGCCGGATGAGGCGATGCCTTATACTCTCGCCCCCACGTCCGACCCCGAGATCCCGTGCGGCCCATCCGCGCATGCAACGCCTTAGCACCGCCGGTCCCTGCGACCTCGCTTGATGCCGCTGGTCTGACCGGCTCCCCCCGACCGCGGCGGCGCAACAAATTTCTGAGAGGTGCCAGCATTGTTTTGCGTCGCGAATTGCTGCTGCAGAGGCAGAGCGAGCCAAAACCCACCTAGCAGCGATAGCTTACAATGAAGATTCGCCACATTGTCCGGCCGCACGCGAAGCTGTTTTCGCTCGTGGCCATGGAGCCACCCTCGCGCTTCGAGGCGCACGCGGTCCGCTCGGAAAAGGCGGAAGCTCTCGATGCGGTGCATGTACCGAGCGAGGCGGATGCGCTGCGAGACTCGGTGCGCGCGCAATATGTGGCGGCGCGGGTCGGGGACAACGAAGTCGAGGATTATCGTAGAACTGCCGATGTGACCCCAGACAGCACAACCGAAACCTACGTCGCACTCAAGCTCATGATCGACAATTGGCGTTGGGCGGGTGTTCCGTTCTATCTCCGCACTGGAAAGGCGCTCAAGTCTAAGCGAACTGAAGTGGCGATCAAGTTCAAGCAGGCTCCGTTCGCCATGTTTCGCGACACGCCGGTCGAGCGGCTGGCGCAGAATTTCTTGGTCATCAGCATTCAGCCCGACGAGTGCATCGGTCTGCAATTCAGCGCCAAGGTGCCGGGTCCGGTGATCGCGATTTCGGGCGTCGGCATGACATTTAAATACCAAGATTATTTTGACGCCGCACCGAGCACCGGCTACGAGACGCTGATCTATGATTGCATGATCGGGGACGCGATCCTGTTCCAACGGGCGGATGGGGTCGAGGCGGGTTGGCGAGTGGTCCAACCGTTCCTGGATGCATGGCGTGGCGCAGGACCGAATGGGCTTGCGCTCTATGAGGCTGGTAGCGAGGGGCCGAATGAAGCCGACCAGCTTCTGGCGCGCGATGGCCGGCGCTGGCGGCCAATTGCGTGAGCAGGGGCCATGTCGTAATTCGGACCGACCGCGCCGCCAACAAATTTTTCAGCGCCCAACGTGATGGGAGCTGCCGTGCGCATTTATATCGCACCCGCGACAGATCGCACCGAGGGGCTGATGTTCGCGAACGGACTTACGGCCGAGCTGCTGGTCGAGCTGGTGCGCGCCGGGCTCGCGTCCGCGCACGCCGAGCGCATGGTCGCAGGCGGCAAGATGACGGAGGTCGCGCGGGTGAAGATCAGCGAGGCTGGGTGGCGAACCGCTAGGGGACGACACAATTAACGGAAGGGCGAAATCAACATGAAACGCCGCGAGTTCATCACGCTGCTCGGCGGCGCGGCGGCCGCTGGCGGCGCGGGCACCTGCCGGCCCATAGAGCGACGAGCCACTACTCCTCGAAGCCGGCGGGTTCCGCCTTGAACTGTATCTGAAGATCGTTGTTCCGAACTTCGCTGACCTCGCCCCGGGTCGAGCCCTTTGGAGTTTCGTGTGCCGGTTTTTTCACCTCATCCCTCTTCAACGCCCCGCGCTCCTGGCGCCAGCGATAATATCTGCTCTCGGTTATCCCGACCTGACGGGTTGCATCGGCAATGCTCTGACCTTGCGCGATCAGTACGTCAACTTGCCGCAGCTTCGCGCTAATTTCTTCAGGTTTGTATCTCTTCCTCGGCATGTCTCCAGACGCAGGTAGGCCATACGGCGTAACCTCGGCTATCCCCCTACCCGGGCCGACCGGCGCTGCCGCAGTCATCGGCG
>WNGD01006982.1_pt1 | contig 10698 bp, 10 predicted proteins | sample 5400671 | NCBI WGS metagenome assembly WNGD01 (sample SAMN13153369, study PRJNA577476) | soil metagenome | isolation source: 40 cm soil or saprolite under grassland replicate 2 | place: USA:California | collected 2016-06-15
GGGCTTAGGCGAGTAGCACAGGTGCGGCAGCTTGATGCCGAGGCGGCGCGCGGCGCGGAAGATCGTCTCGCCGGCGCGGATGTCGACCTCGCGACCGTCGATGCTGAAGGTGTTGGGCTTGCCGCCTGCCTTCTCACTCATCGGTTCACCATTTACCTTTCGCCCTCACCCTTCGAGACGCGGGCTACGCCCGCTCCTCAGGATGAGGGCTCGTACGCCTCATGGTGAGGAGCCGGGCGAAGCCCGGCGTCTCGAACCATGAGGCGGCAACATCTTCATCACCAACTCCCGAGCGGCTTCTCCAGCTCCTCCGGAAAATATTTGAACACGCTCAGCAGCGGGTTGGGCGCGGCCTGACCGAGGCCGCAGATCGAGGCGTCGCGCATGGCATCCGAGAGTTCCGTCAACAAGGCCTTGTCCCAGGGTCCGGTTGCCATCAGCTTGACCGCCTTCTCGGTTCCCACTCGGCAAGGGGTGCACTGGCCGCAGCTTTCGTCCTCGAAGAAGCGCATCAGATTGAGCGCCACCGCTTTCATATCGTCCTTGTCGGAGAGAACGACAACCGCGTGCGAGCCCACGAAGCAGCCGTATTGTTCCAACGTGCCGAAGTCGAGCGGCAGGTCCGCCATCGCGGCCGGCAGGATTCCGCCCGAGGCGCCGCCGGGCAGATAGGCCTTGAAGCGATGCCCCTCCTGCATGCCGCCGCAATACTCCTCGATCAGCTCGCGCGCGGTGATGCCGGCCGGCGCCAACACCACGCCCGGTTTCCTGACCCGCCCCGATACCGAGAAGCTGCGCAGCCCCTTGCGCTCGCGCCGGCCGTGCGAGGTGAACCATGGCGCGCCCTTCTCGACGATGTCGCGCACCCAGTAGAGCGTCTCCACGTTCTGCTCGAGGGTCGGGCGGCCGAACAGGCCAACCTGCGCCACGTAAGGCGGGCGATGCCGGGGCAGGCCGCGCTTGCCCTCGATGGATTCGATCATCGCGGATTCTTCGCCGCAGATGTAGGCGCCCGCCCCGCGGCGCAGATGCATTCGGGCGTGCTTGGCGAGCCCGGCCTGCTCGATCTTGGCGATCTCGTCGGCGAGCATCAGCCGCACGTCGGGATATTCGTCGCGGATATAGATGTAGATGTCAGCCGCTTCGACCACCCAGGCGGCGATCAGCATGCCCTCGATGAAGCGGTGCGGATCCTGCTCGAGATAGTAGCGGTCCTTGAAGGTGCCGGGCTCGCCCTCGTCCGCGTTGACCGCGAAGAGCCGCGGCGCGGGCTCGGCGCGGACCAAGGTCCACTTGCGCCCGGTCGGAAAGCCGGCGCCGCCGAGGCCACGCAGCCCGGCGTCGCTGACCGCCTTGATGATGTCCTCGCGTGTGCGTGCACCGGCAAGGCAGGCCTTGAGCAGCGCATAGCCGCCCTCGCGCACGTAGCGCTCGAAATCGTTGGGCGTGGGATAGGTATGAGCGTGCGCGCCTTGCGCGACGGCCGCCGCGACGCTCTCCGCCGTCGCTCCCATCACCTGCACGTGGCCCACCGCGCAAACGGGCGCGCGGTCGCAGGCTCCCATGCAGGGCGCGCGCACGACCCGCACGTCGGGCCCGAGCCGGTTGGGCAGCGTGCGCAAGAGATGCTCGGATCCCGCCATGGCGCAGGAGAGCGAATCGCACAGCCGCACGGTCAACGCGGGCGGCGGCGTCTCGTCTTCCTTCACGATGTCGAAATGAGCGTAGAACGTCGCGACCTCGTAGACTTCGGTGAGCGCGAGCTTCATCTCCTGCGCCAGCGCGGCGAGATGCGCGGCGGAGAGATATCCGTAGCGGTCCTGGATCAGGTGCAGATGTTCGATCAGGAGATCGCGCCGGCGCTCGCGGTCGCCCAACAGCGCGCGCACCTCCGAGAGCGCCTGCGGCTCGACCTGGCGTCCTTTCGGCGTCTTGCGCGGGCGGTTGCGCCGTCCCAGTCCTCCGCGGTCCTCGGTGCGGGCGTCCATTTGGAATCCTTCTCGGCTTGAGAAGAACGCATGCCGTTGATTAAAAACAAGCCCCCAATTACCATTGATCGATTGAAGTTTTCTATCAAGAGCGCGAGAGCGCACGCGTCCTCCGGCCGGGGTTACCGCTTTGATCGATAAGCTCGAATTCCTTCTGGCGCTGGCCCGCGAGCGGCATTTCGGCCGCGCCGCGGAAGCCTGCGGCGTCACGCAGCCCACGCTGTCTTCGGGGCTCAAGCAGCTCGAGGACGCCATGGGCGTGCTGCTGGTCAATCGCGGCTCGCGCTTTCGCAGCTTCACGCCGGAAGGCGAGCGGGTGCTCGATTGGGCGCGCCGCATCGTCGGCGACGCGCGCGCCATGCGGCAGGAACTTGACACGTTGCGGCACGGGCTGACCGGGCGGCTGCGCATTGCCGCGATCCCGACCACGCTGGCCATGGTGGCAAGCCTCACCACCCCGTTCCGCATGCGCCATCCCAACGTGCAGTTCACCATCCTGTCACGCACCTCGATCGAGGTGCTGGCCGAGCTTGAAAATCTCGAGATCGATGCCGGCGTGACCTATCTCGACAACGAGCCGCTGGGACGCGTGAACGCGGTCCCGCTCTATCGCGAGCACTACCGCCTGTTGACCTCATCCGACGCGCCGCTCGGCAACCGCGCGACAGTGACCTGGGCGGAGGTGGCGAAAGTGCCGCTCTGCCTGCTCACCCCCGACATGCAGAACCGGCGCATCATCGACGAACTGTTGCGCGGCGCCGGCGGCACGCCGCAGCCCACGCTCGAATCCAATTCCATGATCGTGCTGTTCGCGCACGTGCGCACCGGCCGCTGGGCGAGCGTAATGCCGGCGAAGCTCGCGGAGACCCTGGGGCTGACGGAGACGATCCGTGCCATTCCCATCGTCGAGCCCGAGGCCGTCCACACCATCGGGCTCGTGGTTCCGGAGCGTGCGCCGATGACACCGCTGACGGCCGCGCTGGTGGCGGAGGCGCAGCGGCTTGCGCCGCAGCTCGACGCGGTCGAGTCGCGCGAGCGCAGGGCGGTGAGACGGCAGGGGTAGGCGGACGGCCTGGCGATGAGTCAGGCATGTCGCCTCACCGCTGTCATCTCGCGCGTGACGATCGTTTGCGCCGAGCGCGCGATGCGGAACGGATGGAGCGTTGATGGGTGGCTTGGGCCGCCCCTGCCGCCTGAGCCTCGAACCGGGCGATGAGCCAGGAGCCCGCCGGACCCGGCGGCGTATCCGTCCGGTGGATCGCGTGCAGTCGAATGGACCCGTTCTTCCACTCGCGCATATCGAGTTGGACGAGCCGCCCTCCTTCGATATCCTCGCGCACCATCGGTTCCGGCATATAGCCCCAGCCAATACCTTCCTTCAGCAGCATGTGCTTCGAGCCGAGATCGGCCAAGCGCCAGGTCTGCGTGCCGATCACTCCGAGATCTTGGCCCTGCGTGAGCGACGAGCGATCAGTAAGCACAAGCTGGATGTGGTCGCGCCCGGCGCCTGGTGCGTTGCGGCCTGCGCGCGCCAGCGGGAGATCGGGGGCTGCAACGGGGATCAATTCGACGCTGCCGACCCCGACGCGCTCGAGCCCGGCGACCTCCACATCGAGTGGTCCGCAGATCCCGATCGTGGCCGTGCGATCGAGCACCATTTGCGTCACGGCCCCGAGCGCTTCGACATAAAGGCGCAGCGACACGGTGGGAAACTCCGCTCGAAACGCCTTCAGTGCGTCGACCACGCGCGCAGCCGGTAGCATCACGTCGAGCACGAGGCGGATTTCTGCCTCGAGGCCCTGGAGAAGGCCTCGCACCTTGGCGCGCAGCCCGTTGATGCCGTTGGTGATGGTGCGCGCCTCAGACAGGACCGTGCGGCCGGCTTCGGTCAGCTGAGGCTTGCGCGTCGAGTGGCGATCGAATAGCGAGACTCCGAGCTGCGTCTCCAGATTGGCGATCGAGTAGCTGATGACCGACGTCGCCCGGCCGAGCCTTCGCGCCGCGCCCGCGAAGCTGCCGACGTCGACCACGGTCAGAAAGACCCGCAACTGATCGAGCGTCGGCGTACCGGGGTCGGATGGCATATCGATTTTCTCGAACGTTAAATTCCAAATTATGCCAGTTTCATAGATAGGCCAACCACCTTAGATCGTCGCAGCGTCGTTGAACCCCAGGCACACCGCTCGCGGCGACACCCGGATATTCACCGGCTGCTCCAGCAGAACAGGAGAAATTCATGCTCAACGTTCAAGCCTTTGCGCATCGAGCCCCCTCGATCAAACATCAGCCGAGGTCCCAACGTTATTACTTTGACGTGGGCATCGGGTCCGTCTGCTTATCGGGCGCAGATACCGGAGGAGCATACTGCCTGCTGGAGGTGGGTCTCGCGCCTGGGATGAGTGTGCCTCGGCACACGCATACGCGCGAGGACGAGACGTACTTCGTGCTCGCCGGAGAACTGGAAGTCATTGTCGCAGACGAGACCTTCGTTCTTAGGGCAGGCGATACCCTCGTCGCTCCGCGCGATATTCCCCACGAGCTGCGCAATTGTGGCGCCGTCGAGAACCACTATCTCCTCGTGTTCTCGCCTTCCGGGTTCGAGGAGTTTCTAAGGGTGACGGCGGTTCCTGCACCGGACCATGCGGTCGCCCCAACCGAGCCGCCTGCAGCTCCGGTTCGCAATGTCCACCAACTCGCCGCCGACTATGGAATTCGTTTCGGCTGATCGATGGGGCATTCCGAAGGGCGACCGCAAGTGAAACCGGTCGCCGTCATTCAAGGTGGCGGCGATAGTCCGTCGGCGTCTGCCCCGTGATCCGATGAAACGCGGCGCTGAACGCACTCGCTGCGCAAAATCCGACATCGAGGGCGATCTCACTGATTGATGCGCGCGGATTTGCCAGTAAGGCCTTTGCGCGTTCGATTCGTCGCGCCGTCCAATAGCGATGCGGCGGCTCTCCAAAGGATTGCTTGAAAGATCGCAGGAAATGATACGGGCTCAATCGCACCAGATCGGCCAGCACGTGAAGCGAAATGTCCTCCGCGAGGTGCTCTTCCATGAAATCAGTGACGCGCCTCTGCTGCCAGGCGGCAAGCCCGCCACGGTCGGCGCGCCTTGACGCCGCAGTTGCGCCATTGAGGCGCAGGAGCTCGTGGGCCAGTAGACCGCCGAGCGCATCACCGTACATGCGATCGCTCGGATCGGCGCTGCCGATCTGGGCCTTGAGCTTGAGGACGGTTTCCCAAAGGCCGCTGTCCTCGAAGAGCAGTCGAGGTTGAAGCTCGGCTTCAGCGAACCGCAGATCGGGGTCGACCAGCACCGTGTGCGGATCTATGTAGAGGCATATCGAACGCGTCAGCAGTCGTGGTCTCTGCACGCCGAAAAACTTTCTTCCCGCCGGGACGAAGACCAGCTTATGGGAGTAGTTGCGAATTGTAGACTTTGGCAGCCCCTCCACGAAGGTCTCGCCGTCGTATCGCACGCCCTGCTCCACTGCGACGAGAAGGTGGCATTGCTGTTTAAAACTATACTCGAAATGCTCATGGCTGATGATCTGCACGGTCTTCGCCTGCACGCCGCGCCAGTGTGCCGTTCGGTGTCTGACGATTTCGGCTGGAAAAAATTCGACCGCAGGCAACGGCCGTCTGAGCGCCTCAGGCGGGAAAGCGCCGATCGCGGAAGCATTGGGATCTTGATGTAAGCTGCTTGAGGGATCCATGGCACGACCTGTTCGAGTTTCGATCGCTGTCGAACAGCCCTCCTGTCGCTCGTCCCTGCCGCTGACGGGCCCACAAGCCCTTTTTCTGAACCAGTGATTTTTTTGAACCAGTGAACCGAGACACGCCACATAGGCGGCGCTATCCGGCATCTCAATGTATGCGCCACGGCTCGATCACGGTGAGTTGATCCGTCATGGTCACTTCTACTTGAGCTCCATGCATAGCAACCGCGCTGCACCGCATTTGCGGCACAGCAAGCGCGCGACAATCGCCGCAAGTTTCGAGGAGCGGCTCGCAAATGACACGCTTAAGTCTATCGCGCAGTGAGCAGCACGCTCATCACAGGAGATAGACGATGTTGACCTCGAAAGCGACGTTATCCGCCAAGGCAAGGAAGCTCGGACTGGCAGCAACGATCAGCGTTCTCTGGATGGCTGCGACCCCCGCCGCCGCCCAGACCGGTTATCCAGTTAGCGCGGAACGCGCGGCAGCCCTTCAGGCATGCAGCTACTTCGCCGACGACGACTGGAGTTATGCATATCGCGCCTGTATGGCCCAGCACGGTCAAGGAGAGTAATCGGCAAATCCGGTCTACCGATCCGGCAGCGATGCACGCGTCCATGGCGGGAATGCCCGGCGCGTGGTTGCGCGAAAGTTGCGCACCGTTCCCGAGAGAACGGTTCGCTTCGCCTGACCACTGGTGTCGGTCACACTTCCTGAGCGACATCGAAGCCTACTTTGATCGGCGCGCGAAGATCATCACGCGAGGTGAGCGGTGTCGCTCTGGTCGAGCGCCGGGGCCGGATCACATATCGGTTTCCTCGAACGTTACGGTTCAAACGATCCCAGTTTGACGGCTGCTAATCCCCTTACATCGAAAGACCGCGGCACACGTTTCATGGCGTGCATCGCAATGTCGTGGATTGAGAATTAGCAGGAGGCGAACATGAATGGACGTCGTCAGCTTCTCGGTGCTGTTGGACTAGGCTCTTTGCTCGCTGGGGTGACGGCTGTCGTTCCCGGTGAGGGATTCGCGGCGACCGCGAAGCCTCGCCCGACGTCGCGGCCAATTCCCACGGAGCACCGCCCGCAATACAAGGTTTTCGCCGTCCCTGCTGGCGACAGCATTGAGGATGCATTTAACGTGCTCGCGCGCGAAGGCTTTCAATACACCGGCTCCGCGCAGCGCTACGGCCGCACCGAGTTCATTTTCGTCAAATGGGTACCCGCCGAGCCGGTCGTGGCCGATGACGCGTCGTCATGACGGCTGCATCGACGCTGTTTTGCGGCCGCGCTGCGGCGGTCGAGTCGGCTTTCGAGATCGCGCGCAAGCGCGACATGAAGCCGTCGCCGGGCTAGGAGAGGCAGGAAGTGACCGATCTGATCGAGAAAACCTTGCATCGCCTCGGCGAGCAACTAGGCGGCCGTTTATCGCTGCCGGGCGACGACGGCTACACCGCCGCAACAGCGATCTGGGCGAAGCCCGTCGGCCGTTTGCCGCGTGCTGTCGCCCACTGCCGGACCCCGAGAGATGTCCAGTCGGCGATTCGAGCCGCACGCAATTGCGATCTTCCATTGTCGGTGCGCGGCGGAGGCCACGACTGGGCTGGTCGCGCCCTGTGCGCCGGACTCGTTATCGACCTGAGCGGCATGAACGGCGTGGCGATCGGCTCCGATCACCGTAGCGCGCGAATTTCGGGAGGCGCCCGCGCCTCGGACGTGGCCGCCGTGACAGATCCGCTACGCGTTGCGGCGGTAGCGGGCTCGTACGGTGGCGTCGGCATGGCGGGATTCACCTTGGGTGGCGGTTACGGAGCGCTGATCGGCCGCTTCGGGCTTGCGCTCGACAATCTCATCGCCGCCGAGGTCGTTCTCGCGGATGGACGTCTCGTTGTCGCCAACGCCGACAACGAAGAGGAGCTGTTTTGGGCGTTGCGTGGCGGCGGCGGAAACTTCGGCGTCGTCACTACGATGCACCACCGTCTGCACGATCTGCCCAGTGTCCGCTCGGGCATGCTCATTTACCCGTTCTCCGAGGCCACAGCCGTTCTCGCAGGCTGCGCCGACATCGCGGCTTCCGCGCCCGAAGACCTGACGGTTCAGCTCGGATGCGTCTTCGGCCCAGATGGCGCTCCCGTGGCCATGGTCGTGCCGACGTGGTGCGGTCGGCCGGAGGAGGGCGAAGCGCGGGTCGCGCCGTTTCTCAAAGTTGGAACGCTGCTCGCCGGCGGCGTGCACGTATCCTCCTATGGCGCCTCGCTGACCGCATTCGACGCGTATATCGTCAATGGGCAACGCGCATTGATGGAGACCTGCTGGCTTCCTGCGCTCGACAGCAGCAGCATCGGCGTCTTCATCGAGGCGATGGAGACCGCGGTCTCGCCGGGTTGCGCGCTCTTCACCCACGAATTCAGGGGCGCGGCCTCGCGAGTGCCGGCGGAGGCGACGGCCTTCGGCCTTCGCCGCGACCATGTGCTCGTCGAAATTCTCGCCGTGTTCGCCGATCGCTCGGACAAGCTCGAGGAGGATCGGCATCGCCAATGGGCTCGCGCCACTCTCGAGGCCTTCGATGCGATGGCGCTTCCTGGCGGATATCCGAACCTCCTGGCAGAGGGCGACGCGCACCGTGCGGTGAAGAGCTATGGCCGCAACGCCGAGCGGCTGATCAAGGCCAAGCGGCACTACGACCCCGATAACGTCTTCCGCTCCGCGATTCCCCTGCCGGTCGGTCAGGGCAAGGCGGCCCGGGCTACTCGCAACGAATTCGCTTGATTCCGCGCCCCCGCGCGGTCGCGACGCCGCTTGCATGGTGCAAATGAATGCACAAAACGGTAACCTGCGCGAAGATCCCCGCGCAGACCACAGCGCGCGAAACCCAAAGGAGCGAGCGATGGATCAGCGCACGACCCCGTTAGCACGCATCAAGCCGCTTCCTGCAGACCATTCCCCCGAGCTGAAGGAGCAGTTCGAGGCGATGCGGAAGAATCTCGGATTCATCCCGAACAGCATTCTCATCATGCAGCGCAAGCCCAAATTGGCGAAGGCATTGGCGCAGATGACCGCGGCGGTATGGGATCCGGAGGGCGAGGTCGATCGCGGCTTCAAGCGGATCATCGCACACGTGGCGAGCCGTGCCGCCGGATGCCGCTATTGCATGGCGCACACGGCCGGCGGCGCCCTGCACTTCGGGGTCGACGACCAGAAGCTCGCGGCAGTCTGGGAGTATCAGACGAGCCCGCTTTACAGCGCGGCGGAACGGGCAACCCTCGATTTTGCCGTCGCGGCGGCGTCCGTGCCCAACGAGGTGACCGACGACATGTTCGCCGAGCTGCGCAAGTACTGGAGCGAAGAGCAAATCGTCGAGATCGTCGGGGTCATAGCCCTGTTCGGTTTTCTCAACCGCTGGAACGACACCATGGCCACGCCGCTCGAGGACGAACCGATAGCCGTGGGGGAACGCTACCTCAAGTGAGGCGGCTGGACCGCAGGCAAGCATCGCGCCTGACCGCTTGTGTCAAGGAGCGTGTCCCGGGCGCAGCGCAGCACGAAATGGTGCGCTGCAGACGCGGGACCGTTTCAGTCCGTGGTGTCCCGGATCAGCGGTGCCATAGCGCGTCGAAGACGCGCGTAAACGCGCTTATGGCTCCACTTCGTTTCGCGCCGCAAGTCGGTCAGGTCCGACTTGCGGTCGGGTGAGGCAATCCTCGCCTGCCGCTTTGCCGCGAGCTTGGCAACGCAGTACGCTGGCGACAACGACGAGACAGATCACGGAGGGAAGCATGCGCTTTCATCGGCTGCTCGGCACCATTGCAGGGCTCGCGGTTTTCGGTCTGGGCCTCACGACCGCCAGCGCGCCGGCCCAGAACTTCACCAAGCCGGTCCGGATCATCGTGCCGTTCGCGCCGGGCGGGACATCGGACATCCTGGCGCGCCTCATCGGCCCGAAGCTGCAAGACACCATCGGCCAGCCGGTCGTGGTCGAGAACAAGACCGGCGCCGGCGGAAATATCGGCGCCGACCTGGTCGCCAAGGCGGACAAGGATGGTCACACGCTGCTGCTAATCGATGTGAGCACCTTGGCCATCTCGCCGAGCCTGTTCGCCAACATGACGTACAGCCCGATCAAGGACCTCGCGCCGGTCGGCTTGATCCTGTTCGCGCCCTACGTTCTGGCGGTGCACCCCAGCCTGCCGGTCAAGACCGTTCCCGAGCTGGTGGCGCATGCCAAAGCCAATGCCGGCAAGGTGCCGTTCGGCAATGCCGGGATCGGCGTCGCCAATCACATCTCGGCGGTCCAGCTAGAGAAGGGCTGGGGCGTGGCGTTCAAGCACGTGCCGTATCGGGGCGGCGCCGACGCTATCAAGGGCACGGTCGCGGGCGAGAGCCAAGTCATTCTCAACGGCGCGACGGCGACCGCACCATTCGTTGCGCAGGGCCAATTGCGGGGACTTGCGGTGTCCGGGGACAAGCGAGTCGACAGCATCAACGACCTGCCGAGCTTCAAGGAGCTCGATATCACCCCGTCCGCCGTCGGATCCTGGCAGGGCCTGCTTACCACGGCTGGAACGCCGGCGCCGGTGCAGCAACGCCTCAACGCCGAGCTCGTCAAGATTCTCGCCATGCCGGAGATCGCCAAGCGGATCGAAAGCCTCGGCGGCGAGGTGAAGGCCGGCCCGTCCGCGGATCTCGCGAAGTGGATCGAAACCAACACGGCGAGTTACGCCGCCATCATCAAGGAAGCCGGCATCAAGGTGCAATAGCCGCTCGGGGTTTTGCGTGCCGCGGGTCGATGTCAAGGAGTTCGCCTTCGGGCTGTTCTTGATCGCATTGGCGCTGGTCGCCTTCGGGGCCACCAGTTCGCTCAGCGTCGGGACCGCAGCCGAGATGGGCCCCGGCTTCGTCCCGCGCGCGCTGGCCTGGGGCATCCTGGGCTTCGGTACGGTCTTTCTGATCACCAGCTTTCTCAAGGCGCCCGAACCCGTTCCAGCGC
>WNGD01006983.1_pt1 | contig 10697 bp, 7 predicted proteins | sample 5400671 | NCBI WGS metagenome assembly WNGD01 (sample SAMN13153369, study PRJNA577476) | soil metagenome | isolation source: 40 cm soil or saprolite under grassland replicate 2 | place: USA:California | collected 2016-06-15
AGGCAATGGTTTTACCATCAGCTATCCGCAAAATTGGCAAACCACCAAGAAAGCCGATAATCTCTTCACCTTTACCGATAGCACTGGTACTATCAAAATGACCATCACTGTAGCTCCTGATCCCAATGGCGCTATCAGTGCGGATTCAGTTGCCTCAGCAGCATTACAAGCAGCGCAAGTCCTACTCAAGAATTCACAAACGGTAACTGTTCCATCAACAACCACCGTCGGTGGCGATAGCTGGAGCCAGGTATCCGCATCCGGAACACAACGATTAAACAATCAGGACACAAATATTCAGGTGGTGGTACTTGCAGATGTTCACCCGTCGAACACACCTCTCAGCAAGAGTTATACGATAGTCTATCAGGCTCCCGTAGCGACCTTTAGTCAGGATAACACGAGCTACTTCCAGCCGATGTTGCAATCGTTCAAGTTCGCGTAAGGAAGGGTGCAGAGTTCTCATACATCGACCTCAGCGTGAATGCGACCTTCCTTGATGGCAGCGAGCAACGCCGCGTGATCGCGTTCGGTCTGATCCGCATACGCCTCGGCGAAGCGGGCAATCGCCTGTGCAAACAAATCACCACTGCCCAGGTAGCCGCTGATCATAGCCGGGTCGCCGCAGCGGGCATGCGCTCGCGCCAGGGCCATGGTGCACCACCTGGCGTACTGATCGAATTCTTTCTTCGTCATGGTCGCAATATCTTCCGACAACTTCATGTCGCGCAACTGTCGCACATACAGGTCGACAACCTCGCCATGCGTCCAGCCCAGGAAAATGTCGCTCGCTTCCTGCATCAGGCGCTGTCCCTGCACCACTCGCTCTCCATGGTTGGCGTAGGCACTGACCCCCACATAGGATTCAAGCACCGAGGCATCAGCTTCCTTGATCTGCAAGAACAGCGGGCCGTCTCCATCGCCTCCTGACATGAGCAACATGACCCAGGTACGTGTTCCGACACTGCCTACCCCAACCACTTTGCGCGCAAAGTCGACGAAGTGGTACTTGCTGAGCAGCACCTTGCGATCATCTGGCAGTGTCTCTACATAGGCGTCGAATGCCCCCTTGATCCGTTCGGCTTCATGCTCCTGCACCTTTCTGATATCACCCTTATCCCCAATATGCACGATGAGAGGTGGCTCATCCTTGATACGGTACGTTCCCTCGACCTGCTCGGTCATCTTGGGAAAGGCACCCAGGTTCGTACGCCACTGCCTCGCCTTCCCAACCTGTTTTTGGAGACGTTCCTGTTCTTTGCGCTTCACCATCCCCATGATCTCCCCAATGTCGATGTGCTGGTACCACACGTCGAGAGCACACATGCCCGCCATTTGCTGCATCAACGTCTGGTATTCCAGCATGCTACTGACGACAGTCTGCCGGTTCTCTTGAGCTATGTAGCCATTCTGCCGACCAGCCACCACGATGCTGGCAGCCAGGCGCTTCAGATCCCACTCCCAGGGTCCTGGTAGCGTTTCGTCGAAGTCGTTGACATCAAAGACCAGGTTACGTTCTGGCGTGGCGAAGAAACCGAAGTTGCTCAGGTGCGCATCCCCGCAGAGCTGCACCTGGATGCCGGAGATGGGCGTCTTCGCCAGGTCGCTTGCCATGACTACCGCCGAGCCGCGCAAGTATGCGAACGGGGACAGGGACATGCGTCCATAGCGGATAGGCACCAGGTCTGGCACGCGGGTGCGGTTCGACTCCTCGAGCAGACTGATCGGATCAGGACGATCTGACGCAGAGGCCCACTCTCCATGACTGGTGCGGGGAGCTTTAGAACGTAGAGCTTTGCCTGCGGCATACCGCTGGGCGCGCGTGGCAGTATTTGGCAAAGGTTCAATAAATTCGATTGTCGCCATTGTATAGCTCCTGTGGAAGCACCAGCGTATACAGACCGGTAATGACCGGGGTACCGGCAATCTTCGTGTAGCCCATGACCTCAGGGATGCCGAGAGCGGCGAGCGTAACACCCACAATAATCTCAGTGGGGATGTGTGACGGGATGATTGGGAGTATTCCCTGCAAGAAAGGAAGGTGGCGCTCCTTCTTCTTTTTAGTGGACGTAGTAATTTCAGTGGACATAGTAATCGTTGCTCCTTTCGTCATGGTGTTGAACCACTCGTAACAGGATTCATAATAGAGCCTGGGACCACACGCGAAGCTATGGTAACTCTGCTGTAAACATAAACTGTTTGAATCGCTTTGTCAATGCAAAAACAGGACCCCTAAAACAGACAAATTTGAATCTTGTTGCCAGGTTATACGCCCGAAAGCGAAAAAACATCCTACAAACGCACTATTCTTGCATGCTTCAATTGATCATTGGCATGAGGCCTGATCAGATTTCCCAGTGTATTTATACTAGAGAAGCTATCAAGAAACTTGACGTAAAGGGTAAAACATGTGCTATAATCTGAGGTGATGGGGCAGATTCGCTCTCATGCACAGAGCAAGCCAAGGGACCTGCTCACCGAGATACCCCAAAGACCATGACAGTCGAACAGACCTTTCTTTTCGTCATGTGTGTTGGTGCACGACTCTGGGGATGATTTTCAACACCAACCTATTTACACGTTATCCCCACAAGCGGGGGCGCAGGAAGAAGACCCGCGTCCAATCGAACAGAATTGCAGAAGGAGAAAGTAACCATGACACAAAGTACCTCAGCTTTAGTAGTACTGAAGTTTCCTACGGCCGATGGTGCCCAGAACATGCTGGCCAGGGTAGAGAGCCTGCAAAAGCAGCAGTTGATCACGGTAAATGATGGGGCCATCATCACCTGGCCTGCCGGAGCCAGTAAACCCAAAACCAAACAGCTCACTAGCATGACCGGAGTCGGCGCGCTGGGTGGCGCATTCTGGGGCTTGCTGTTCGGCTTGCTTTTCTTTGTCCCGTTCTTTGGCCTGGCGGTAGGCGCCGCGATGGGAGCACTCGCTGGACACTTTGCGCACTATGGAATTGATGAAGACTTCATCAACTCGGTACGTTCAAAAATCACACCAGGCACCTCGGCTCTTTTCCTGTTGACGAGTGGAGCTGTGGTAGACAAAGTTGCTGAGTCCGTAAAGGACATCCAGTTCGAGATCATCCAGACCAACCTGTCCAAAGAGCAAGAAGCTCAGCTCAAAGCAGCTTTCGGAGAAGATTAGCGCAGCAATTGCTGATAATGTAGCACGAGGGAGGGACAGATAACATCTGGCCTTCCCTCCTTTGTACCTCTGCTTCGATTTACCTTCCATAACCAGTGACCTCTAGCCTGATTATCCTAATACTCCACGGTGATCATCTACCTATACGTTGTATTTGATATGAGTATCAAAGACTTGAACGCTGCTCAAGCAAAAGCAAATCAATCAGAACAACTACCAGAGTCACATTTGTATAATGATGCGCAAGAGCCAGTAGTATGGTATGAACGTTGGCCAGGCAGACGCAAATGGTCGATCACTCCACAACCCTCATACCTACCATTATTGTTCTGCCTGTTGATTGCAGTCGTAGTGCGCGCTTTCATTGTTATCCATACCCAGGGTTTTATCGATGGAGACGAAGCGCTCGTTGGTATCCAGGCAGAACATATTTTGCGTGGTGAATTTCCAATTTACTTCTACAACCAACCGTATATGGGTAGCTTAGAGGCCTATATCACTGCGGGTATTTTCGCCATAGTCGGCCCTTCTGTATGGGCACTTCGAGCTGAACCTATCCTGCTCTCACTGGTAGTTGTCTGGCTAACCTGGAAATTAGCCTCTGTGCTGGCGGACACAGCCGGGTTACCTCTGCAAGCCAAACAGTGGTTTATGACTATCGCAGCGCTCCTGGCAGCCATTCCACCACTCTATGACGCTGCGCTGGAACTGCGCATGCTGGGGGGGTACATTGAAATATTCATCTTCATGCTGTTGCTACTGCTTTTTGCTTTCAAACTAACCAACCGTCGAGCGGCAGGCGCATCAAGACGCGAACTCGCATGGCGCTGGGCAGGCATTGGATTTATCGTTGGCCTTGGCCTCTGGGTCAACCCTCTGATTAGCTACGGCATTTTCGCAGCAGCCCTGTGGATATTATGGGATTGGCTAAAAGCATTAAAAGAAACCAAAGGGAAAAGCGCCGACCGTAGTATAGTAGGGGCGGGGCTTGCCCCCGCCCTTGTTCTGATTGCCCCCACCCTGTCCACCTCCGCCTTGCGGACTTTTTTGCGTACCCTCATCCTGCCTGCCCTGGCCAGCATTCCAGCATGTATTGTTGGACTTGCGCCAGCGATCTACTGGGGAGCGTTGAACCACTGGCAGAATATCACGTATGTGCTGCAACTAAGTGGAAATCCGCCACTTCGTGCTGACGTGCAGGCGATCTACCCTACTCGCCTGAGCATAATGTTCGGGCTGACACGCCTGTATACCACCTGCGTAGGACCCCGCATCCTCAGTGGCGGGTTGCCTGGAGAAAATGCAATACTCATACCTTTACATACCCCCACGCTCGTTTTAAGTGGACTATGCATCCTGGCCACGGTAATGCTCGTAGCCGTTTCATTAGTGAAGCCCCATCCGTTATTACTACGGGTGCGTAGACTTGCTGCACTTCCAATGGTCTTCGCAAGTTCAGTAGGTCTTATTTTCTGCGTCACAGAAACCGCTGCCAGTGGCCTCGTGTCATGTCAACTTGATTTTGCGGGCCGATATGCTACACCCTTAATATTGGTCATACCCTTCTTCGTTGCCACGATATTTGCGGTTGTGGTTATGTTAGAGGCTAGTATCTCCACTACAGGTACGGAACAAGCGTTGGATGGAGAGCAGGCTAAAGTTCAGCGAGGGGAAGCTGACAAGGCGCATTCAGACACTCGATCAGTCTCCTCACGTATCACCCCTGGGCCGCGTTCTCAGAAGGCTATGTTGGGTTTACTGGTGGGATTTCTGATCTTGTCTATCTATTTGCAAGTCGGCTTTTATGCGTTAAGCGATGCAGGCAGCACATTTCAATCGCCTTATTGTAACCGCGCCCCGGCGAATAACGACGCCATCATTACATATATGCAGAAAGAACACATTCAATACGCATGGGCGAACAACTGGCTGGCTTACCCAATCATATTCAAGACGCATGAGAGCATTATCATCTCAGACCCACTGCCTCTCATACGCCATATCCCCATGCTCGACCGCATCCCCGCTTATACCCAGGCAGTACGCCATGCTGATCGACCCAGTTTCCTCGTCCTCGTCAGCCACAGCAATCCATATCCACCAATTCTGAAGCTATTCGACGCTGAGAATGTGACGTATCATTTCGCACGCTTCCCCTCCCAGGCGGGAAAAGATGTTCTTGTGGTTACACCTCTCAACCAAACTGTCTCGCCGTTCCAAGGAAGCTCTTTTTTCGATATTTTCTTTTGTAACAGTATTGTCTAAGACCCATATGTATTCAGATGAGAAAGATGTGGCCACATCTTTCTCATCTGAATACAAGGAAACGTAATTGAATGAGCTGAAAGTAAGGAATTACTTCTTCTCTTTATTGGCGGCTTCGGCGGCTTCAGCTTGCTTTTTAACGAGCAAGGGAACATGCTGTTCACAAAAGCGGAACGTTCGTCCACCTGGTAAAAGTTGAGCATATGCCGCTGGCTCACCACAACTATCACAGCGCCCAACATGCGTTTTTACGGCCTTCATATGTAGAATCTACCTCCTCAATTACACTTGCTTTTATCATATCACAAAACTACGAAGAAGAAAGCGCAGAAAAATCCGCTCTTTGAGCTTTGCTCCGGACAAACTTCGATCATCACCACCATAGAACTTCCTCATAAGCGAAGTTCTGTCATCTCTATTCCTAACCCTTCACGGCTGAAGCCTCTCGCTGACCTACAAAGAAGAGAATAAAGGTGTAGTATAATAGAAAAATGTATTTGACTATGTCTCTGTAGCTACAAGCCAAAAAGCAAGGAGAAGCCAGTGTGAACGTACCAGATAACACCACACCTTCCACTACGCAAGCAATGCCAACCGACATCTACTCCATTCATGCCACTATGCGCCCAAACAAGTTGGCACTGGTTTGCGGAGAGCGATCACTTACCTACGCCACGTTGAACGCTCGTGCTAACCGTGTCGCTAACGCTCTCAGGAGTCTTGGCGTGCAGGAGGGCGACTGCGTAGCCGTGATGGTACACAACTCCCTCGAAGGTTTCGAGATTGGGATAGGTCTCTCAAAGCTCGCTGCAATGCATGTTCCGGTCAACTACCGCTTGCGAGAGCACGAGGTCGCCTATATAGTAAACGACAGTGGCGCTAAGGTTGTGGTGGCGGGGCCGGAGTTGGTGGAGGCGGTTGAACTGGCTCGAACCGAGGTGAAAGACAAGTCTTTGTATGTTGCCATCGGTGGTGAGGCTCCCGCTGGCTGGCTGCACTATGAAGAACTACTGGAAGCGGCCGGCGAAAATCCCCCGGCAGGAAATAATAGGTCTGGACTCGCTATGTTTTACACCTCTGGAACAACCGGTAACCCTAAAGGGGCCTACCGTCCAGCAGGTGTACCAACTCAGGACTTGCTCCGGATCGTCCAGTTGTTTGAACTCTCTGAATCTGATATTCATCTTCTAGCCGGTCCTGCTTACCACAGTGCTCCCAACTTTTTCTCGAGCATCCATCTGTTGATGGGCGCGACGGTAGTGGTGCTACCTAAGTTCGATCCTATCGAGGCTTTGCGGCTCATCGAGCAACACAAAGTGACCAATACCTTCATGGCACCAACTCTTCTACAGCGCTTGTGCGATGTCCCAGAGGAAGCACTTTTGGCAATCGATGCCAGCTCGCTTAAGTCGATCATCCTTGGCGCCGCGCCCTGTCCCTATGCCTTGAAAGTGCGAGCGGTAGAGCGCTTTGGCCAGCATCTCTGGGAGTTTTATGGCGCCACCGAGACTGCTTTTGTCACCATCCTGCGTCCAGAAGATCAACTCCGCAAGCCTGGCTCCTGTGGCAAGGCTGCTCCTGGCCAGGAAATACGGCTCCTTGACGCGGCAGGCAACCTGGTACCTGACGGTGTGCCTGGCGAAATCTGGACACGCAGCCCATGGCTGGCCGAATACTATCATAAGCCGGAAGCAACCGCTAGAAGCATGAGGGAGGGGTTCTTCTCGGCCGGTGATATCGCCTACCGCGACTCCGAAGGCTATTACTTCATTTGCGATCGTAAGATCGATATGATCATCTCGGGCGGAGTCAACATTTACCCGGCAGAGATCGAAGCCGTCCTTTCTGCGCACCCGGCGGTTCTGGACGTGGCTGTGATCGGCGTGCCTGATAACCAATGGGGAGAATCGGTGAAGGCGGTGGTAGCACTCCAACCGGGGAAGAGTGCCAGCTCCGGGGAGTTAATCGCCTTCTGTTCTGAGCGACTGGCCGATTATAAAAAGCCGCGCACGGTGGACTTCGTGGAAGAACTTCCACGCAACCCGGCTGGGAAGTTACTCAAAAACAAAATTCGCGAGCCTTACTGGGCAGGCACGGGGCGCAGAATATAAGGGGAAAAATATGAGCAAATGGTCATATACAAAAGGTCTGCACGACCTGGGTAACTCAGTATACGCCTACCTTCAGCCGAATGGTACCTGGGGATGGAGTAACGCTGGCATCGTCACGGATGGAGAAGCGTCTCTACTGATCGACACTCTCTACGACCTGAAGCTTACCCGCAAAATGCTGGACATCATGCGCAAATCGATCCCTGCAGCAGCCCACATTGATATGGTTGTGAACACCCACGCCAACGGAGACCATTGCTGGGGGAATGAATTAGTGGCCGATGCACAGATCATTGCGTCAGCGCACACGGCAGAGGAGATGACTACAGATATATCCCCCGCTGTGTTTGCTATGCTGCTGAAGCGAGCACCGGAATTAGGTCAACTTGGTGAGTTCTTGAGCCATGCATTTGGGTCTTTCGATTTTGACAATATTACGTTGACTCCGCCAACAAAGACGTTCGAGGGTGAATTAACTCTGAAAGTAGGAGACAAGGTAGTCCATCTCATAGAGGTAGGACCAGCACACACTCTTGGCGACACACTGGTTCACATTCCTGATGACCGCGTTGTCTTCACAGCCGATATCTTGTTTATCGGCGGTCACCCCATCATCTGGGCCGGGCCTATCAGCAACTGGCTGCGGGCCTGCGATCGCATCCTGGCGATGGATGTGGAGACAATTGTGCCTGGACACGGCCCTATTACGGATAAAAAGGGAGTTATCGAGGTCAAGGAATATCTCGAGTACATCTATCAGGAGGCTCAAAAACGCTATGCGATGGGCATGTCCGCTCAAGAAGCTGCCAGAGATATCAATCTAGATCGATACGCAACCTGGACAGATGGCGAGCGCATCGCCGTAAACGTTGCATCGATCTTTCGAGAACTTAAGGGTGATCAGACGCATCCAAATAAGGTGGATCTGTTTGGGAGGATGGCTGAGTTGGCGCTGGGGTAAAAGGAAGTTCTAGTCCTCCCTACACCGCATCCACGCCGACATCCTCTTTTTCCACATCCACTTCATTTATCCCAGGTTCCCGGATATCAATCGTCAGTTTGCCCTCTTCGGCGCTGACATGAACCTCGCCATGTTCGGGGATATTTGCAAGCAAGATACGCAGGCTAAGGGGAACAGTGAGCAGTTTCTCTATGACACGACGCAACGGTCGCGCACCTTGTGTCTCGCTAAAGCCTTCTTTACAGAGGAGATTTATGGCGCTATCATCAGCATGCAGGGTTAATCCTTGCTCCAGGAGGCGTGCCGCCAACTCGTTCATCTGCAAGCGAGTAATGGCTCTTGCCTGCTCCTGGCCGAGAGGTTGGAAGATCACAACTTCGTCCACGCGATTGAGGAATTCGGGACGGAAGGTCTGACGCAAGCGTTCCATCAAACGCTCGCGCTGCATCTCTTCACCAGTGGCTTTTACATTCGCGCGGAAACCGCTGGGCATCGAACGACCTAACATCTCGGTGCCTACATTGGAGGTCATGATCCAGATGGCGTGTTGCGCATCGACGGTATGCCCCTGAGCATCAGTTAAGCGACCAGCATCAAAGACCTGCAGGAAGAGATCAAAGACCTCTGGATGGGCTTTCTCAAGTTCGTCAAGCAGCACAACACAATGCGGACGGCGGCGCAGTTTGCCTGTCAGTTGACCCTCCTGATCATGTCCGATATATCCCGGAGGCGCGCCTATCATACGCGAAACGGCGTGCTTCTCCATATACTCTGACATATCCACGCGAATGAGAAGTTCATCGGAGCCAAACACCTCAGCGGCCAAAGCACGCGCTAACTCGGTCTTGCCCACTCCAGTTGGACCAAGGAAGAGAAAAACACCGGAAGGACGATGGCGCGGCTTCAAACCAGCACGCGCTACCTGGATAGCTTGCGCTACGCGATTGACAGCTTCATCTTGACCAATGACGCGTTTCTTAAGAAGCGCTTCCAGGTTGAGCAAGCGATCCCGTTCCTCGCGTCCAGGCGCAAGCACCGGAATGCCCGTGCGATGCGAGATCACTTCCGCAATCATGGAGGCGGTAATCACTGGTTGCTCGACAGCCTCAATGTCATCATCTTCTACAGAATCCGAATCACCCGCCTCATCCTCTGCCATGTATACACGCGCCTGTGAGCACGCTTCGTCCAGCACGCTGCAGGCTTTGTCGGGCAGTCGTAAATTGGGCAGGTATTGGACAGAGAGGTGTACTGCCGTGTGTAATGCCTCTTTGCTGACGGTAACATGATGGTGCTGCTCATATATATCGCGCATGCCAGTTAAAATAGTCAGGGCTTCTTCGATCGATGGCTCTTCAATCATAATGGGACGGAGGCGTCGCTCCATGGCCGCATCCTTCTCAATTGCGCGGTACTCTTGCGGCGTAGTGGCGCCAATACAGCGCAATTGGCCACCTGCAAGCGCGGGTTTGAGTATGCCTGCTGCGTCTATGCTGCCATCAGCGGCGCGACCTGTGCCTATCAAGAGATGCATTTCGTCGATAAACAGGATAATATTACCACTACCTTCGGCCTCTTCGAGCACCTTCAATAGCCGTTCTTCAAATTCGCCACGATACTTGGTTCCAGCCACGAGTGAACTGGCCGAGAGTTCAATCAAGCGCTTGCCACGCAATTCAGGTGTGACTTTGCCATCGACGATGCGCTGCGCAAGGCCAGCCACAATGGTTGTCTTACCAACACCCGAATCACCAATCAAGATCGGATTATTGCGATCTTTGAGCATCAAGGTCTGGATCAGCAGCCGCATTTCTTTTTCGCGACCGATGAGTGGGGGTAATTGTTTCAGTCTAGCCTGCTTCGTAAGATCGCGTCCAAGGCGTTCGAGAACCGAATTTCCACCCTTGAGACCGGCTTCCTGACCAATACCGACAGGGAGTTCAACTGGAGACGCCGGATTTGCACTGACTGAGGGCACGAGTTCAAGCAGAGCGTGGGCATTGCTTGCCAGAATCAGATCAATCAATTGTGCAGGATTGATACCCATCTTGGTAAGGAGTTCGTACGTGACGCCATCTTTTTCCCCAAGAACGGCCTGTGCTATAGCACGTTCGTCAATAGAGGTTGAGCCGGCATTAAGAGCATTGCGCTCGGCTGTCTGCAATATTTCTTTGCAGCGGCGGGTGGGCAAAATCGGCGTGTCA
>WNGD01009809.1_pt1 | contig 10696 bp, 11 predicted proteins | sample 5400671 | NCBI WGS metagenome assembly WNGD01 (sample SAMN13153369, study PRJNA577476) | soil metagenome | isolation source: 40 cm soil or saprolite under grassland replicate 2 | place: USA:California | collected 2016-06-15
CGCCTGGCTCCAGGCCGCCGAATCGGCGATGCACCTCGGCGATGGTCGTGGTGCGCGGGAAGCCGACCGGGTAGGGGTCAGCCCCGCTGGCCCGGATCGCGTCAAGCTTCGCCAGCCGCACCCGCATCTGCTCTGGCAGCCCGCTGCCGCGTCCCGGCAGGGCGCTGCCCGGCTCCGGCAGGTCCCTGGCAGGCTCTGGCAGGCCGCTGGCGCCGCCCTCATCCGCACTCACCTGCCCGAGGTTACCGGCCGTCCGCGGCGCACTGCAGCCGGGTTTCCGCCCGGGCAGGGACAAGGACGAGTCGGAGGCCGGGGACGAGCCGGAGGCCGGGGACGAGTCGGAGGCCGGGGGCCGGGGGCGAGCCGGGGGCCGGGGAGCCGGGGCGAGCCTGAGGCCGGGGACGAGCCTGAGGCCGGGGCCGGGGACGAGCCGGAGGCCGGAGGTGGGCCTGAGGCCGGGAGGTGGCCTGAGGCCGGGATAGCCGCTAGCCGTTCGCGGTGTTGCGCTCGAACGTCAGCCGCAGGCCGATCAGCGTCAGCCACGGCTCGAAGGCGTCGATCAGCCCGACCTCGTCGATCACGAGCGGCGCCAGCCCGCCGGTGGCGATGATGGTGACCGAGTCCGGGTCAGCAGGGGCGAAGATGATCCCGGACTGCAGCGCTTCGACCGTGTTCCTTCCGATGACTCGGCCCGGGCGGGTCAGCTCGACCTTGAGTAGCTGCGCGGCCCGGCGGGAAAGCGCGTCTACCGAGATCTCGATACCGGGAGCGAGCGCGCCGCCGACGAATTCGCCGCGCTCGCTGACCGCGTCGAAGTTGGTCGACGTACCAAAATCGACGACGACGGCCGGCCCGCCGTACAGGTGCGCAGCGGCGGCGGCATTCATGATCCGGTCACTGCCGACTTCCTTGGGATTGTCCATCCGCACCGGCACGCCGGTCTTCACTCCCGACTCCACGATGACCGCTGGCACGTCGCCGTAGTACCGGAGGAACATCTCCCGCATCTCATGCAGAACAGACGGCACGGTGGAGCACAGCGCGATGCCGGTCACCTCAGGCTCCTTGAGCAGAGTGCTCTGCGCGAGCAGGCCCTGCAGGATGACGGCGAGCTCATCGGCGGTCCGGCCCGGCACGGTCGCGATCCGCCAGTGATCGGCCACCTCATCGCCATCGAAGATGCCGAGCACGGTATTGGTGTTGCCCACGTCGATCGTCAGCAGCACGGCGCTCTCACCCATCCTCCCCGGCCGGGCCCGCCGGCCGTGAACGGCGTCCTGTCATCGCGGGCAGATCAGCATCGGCATGTTGTCGATCAGCCTGGTAGATCCTGCCCGGCCGGCCACCAGCAGGACGGCCGGGCCACGGTAATCTTCGTCAGCCTCGCCGAATGTGGCCGGATCGACCAGTGCGAGGTAGTCAGGCAGCAGCGGCGGCTCCGCAGCGGCGGCCTGTTCGAGCACCGCCCGCGCGGCCGCGAGCACCTTGGCCCGGCCGGCGGACGCCTGCTCCCGGCCTGCCGCCAGCGCACGCGACAGCGCGAGTGCGGTCGCCCGCTCTGGCCCGGAAAGGTAGGCGTTCCGGCTGGAGACGGCCAGCCCGCCTGGCTCCCGTACCGTAGGCACTGCGACGATCTCGATCCCCAGGTCGAAGTCGGCGGTCATCTGCCGGACCAGGGCAAGCTGCTGCGCGTCCTTCTCGCCGAATACCGCCACATCGGGCCGCACCAGCTGGAACAGCTTCAGCACCACCGTCAGCACGCTGTTGAAGAAGCCCGGCCGTGACTCGCCCTCGAGCACCTGCCCCATCGGCCCCGGATCCACCGTGATCAGCGGTGCCGACGGATACATCTGCGCCGGATCCGGGGCGAAGACGACCGCGGCACCCTCTTCCCCGCAGACGGCCACGTCCCGGTCCAGGGCCCGCGGATAACGGCCGAAATCCTCGCCGGGCGCGAACTGGAGCGGGTTGACGAAGACGGAGACCACGACCGCCCCGTGCGGAAGCGCTCTCTGCCTGGCGCGGCGGAGCAGCGCCCGGTGCCCGTCGTGCAGCGCGCCCATGGTCGGAACGAGCACCACCGGGCCGGCCAGGCCGCTGCGCGCCGCCGCGAGCCCGGCCCTGGTCGTGGCGAGGACGGGGATCACTGGGGCGCGCCGGCCAGCACGTCGAGCAGGCGCTGCGCGTCCGCCGCGGCGAGCGAGCCCGCGGCCAGGGCCCGGTCGGCGGTGAGCCTGGCGAGCGCCACGTACGCCGCGACGGCTTCTGGCGACGCGATGCGCAGGGCCTGGATGTGGCTCGCAACGGTATCAGCGTCGCCCCGGGCGACCGGCCCGGTCAGCGCCGCGTCGCCAAGCCGGAGCGCGTTGTCGAGCGCGGCGGACAGCAGCGGCCCGAGCATCCGGCCGGGGCTCGCCACCCCGGCCTGCCGCAGCAGGTCCGCAGCCTGGACGACCAGGGTCACGAGGTAGTTCGCTGAACTCGCGAGCGCGGCGTGGTAGAGATCCCGCAGTTCCTCGGCGATGAGCACGGGCTCCCCGCCCATCTCGACCACCAGCGCCTCGGCGGCCGGCTGGAGCGGCTCCGGCGCGGTGACCCCGAAGCAGATCCCGGCCAGCTTGTCGATGTCATCCGGCCTCCCGGTGAAGGTCATCACCGGGTGCAGCGCCAGCGGCAGCGCACCGCGGCGCACCGCGGGCTCCAGCACCGCAAGCCCGTGCCGGCCGCTGGCATGCGCGAGCAGCCTGCCCCGCATCGGCGCGCCTGCCGAGGCCAGCCCGGCCACCAGGGCGGGCAGCACGTCGTCGGGCACGGTCAGCAGCACCAGATCGGCCCTGGCGAGTACTTGATCAGGAGCCAGCACTGGCACGCCAGGCAGGTTCCTGCGGATCCGCCGCACGGACCCGTCAGAGACCGCCGAAACGGCCGCGATGCGATGCCCGGCCCGGCCGAGGGCGGCCGCAAGGACGCTTCCTACCCTGCCTGCGCCGACTACGCCGACGCTGAGCCGTGCGGGGTGTGGCGCCAGGCCCGGCGCAGCGCCAGGCGAAACGCCGGCGCCACGCGGCACCGCGGCGCCTGGCGGCACCGGGCCGGGCGATGCAGTCGGGCCGTGGCCGCGCGGGTCGTCATTGCTCATCTCGTTCCAGTCCTCGCCGGTACCGGACGGCGGGATCAGCATATCCGCGGCCGGTCCGTACCCGGCGTGACCTGGCTACTCCTCGTCGGTGTCATCCGGCGGATGGGGGGCACGGCAGCAGCGCTCGAGATACAGCGCCGCCGCGGTCAGGACCAGGGCAGCGGCCAGCGTGGCGGCCGCGGTAATCGCATCGGCCCGCGGCGCGGGCTTGTCCAGCAGGCCGCCCAGATAGCTGAGGAAACCGACAGCCAGCCCGCCGAAGATCACCGCCACCAGGGCGCTGGCCTTGGCCAGTACGGCCATCCTGGCCACGGCGATCGGTACCAGCGGCTTCGAGCCAGGCCGGCCCTGGATCCGCGCTCGCACATTCCGCCCGCTCCATGCCTCGGCGATCGCGAGCAGCAGCAGGGCAGGCACGCCGGTCCAGGGCAGCGGCGGGAAGGACGCGTACGTCATCCGGATCACCAGCCACCCGAACGCGGCGCAGCACACGGTGACGAGGGCGAGGGGCAGCGGCCGGATCGGAGTCATCAGGCCTCCGCCCCGTCCGGCAGCGGGCGGTACCCGGTCACGACGGCGGCCGCAGGCGTTCTGGCACCTTGCGCAGGCCGCCGGGCGCTGCCGCGGCCAGCAAGTCCGCGACCCGGCCGCGGCCGGGGATCCGCGCGCCAGGGTCCACGTCGTACCACGGTGCGAGCACGAAGGCCCGCTGATGCGCCCGCGGGTGCGGCAGCGTCAGCGCAGGATCGTCGCTGACCACGTCGCCATAGGCGATGATGTCCACGTCCAGCGTGCGGGATCCCCAGGCCACCGTGCGGACCCGGCCGAAGGCCGCCTCCGCCGCGTGCGCATGGTCAAGCACCGCGCGGGCAGGCAGCGCGGTGCAGGCCAGCAGCACGGCGTTAAGGTAGTCCGGCTGGCTGGGGCCGCCGACCGGCGCTGTCTGGTATACCGGCGACACGGCCAGGAAGCCAAGCCCGGCCGGCCCGGTCAGCGCGTCGACCGCGCCCTGCAGGCGGGCCAACCGGTCACCGAGGTTGCTGCCGAGCGCGAGGACCACGCGGACCGGCGACGGGCCGGCCGCTGCCGTAACCGGGCGGCCGGCCGGGTCCGCCCGGCCGGCCAAGTCCGCCCATGCCGCCGCGCCCGGTTGCTCCGGCTGCCCCGGCTCCGCGGGCCGTGTCGCTGGCGCATCCGGCGGGCCGGCACGGCCATCGGCGCTTCCGGCCGATCGCGGCGTCATCGGCGCTTCCGGCGGATCGTTACGGTCACGTCATCGAAGGGCTGCGGGATCGGGGCCTGCGGCTTGTGCACGGTGACCTCCGCCTCCGCCACGCTCCGGTCGGCCAGGCAGGCCGCAGCCAGGCGGCTGGCCAACGTCTCGATCAGCCGGACCGGCTCGCCGGCGACGATGGTCGTCAGCCGTCCGGCCAGCGCGCCGTAGTCGACGGTATGAGACAGGTCATCGGCCTCCGCTGCCGCCCTGGTGTCCGTCCATACCACGGCGTCGATGACGAACTCCTGGCCGTCGCGGCGCTCGTGCTCGAACACGCCGTGCCGACCGCGGACCCGCAGGCCGCGCAGCTCGATCCGGTCCAGGGTCACGCTGGATCGCCTCCGCCGGCCTGCGGTGCCGCCCGCTGCCCGGCCGGTCCGCCGGGGTCCGCCGATTCGCCAGGCCCAGAAACTCCGCCAGGCCCAGAAACTCCGAGCGGGCCAGCCATCCGCCAGCGCGCGGCAACCCGGACGGCATCGGCGTTGGCGGCCACCGCGTGCACCCGCACGCACCATGCCCCGGCGGCCGCGGCAAGCGCGGTCAGCGCGATGGTCGCGTCGTCGGAACCTGCGAACGGCCGCGGCGTCCCGTCAGCGGCGGCCAGCAGGCGGCCGATGAAACGCTTCCTTGACGCACCGACAAGCACGGGGAACTGCTGCCCGCCGCCGAGCACGGACATCTCCCGCAGCCGGGTCAGCAGCGCCCAGTTGTGCTCGGGGAGCTTCGCGAACCCGAGCCCGGGATCGATCACGATCAGGGCCGGGTCGACCCCGTCGCTGACGGCCGCCTCCACCCGGCTGCGCAGTTCCGCGCAGACCTCGCTGACCACGTCGCCGTACCTGGCCATGTCCTGCATCACGGCACTATGCCCGCGCCAGTGCACGACCACGTACGGCACGCCGGCCGCGGCGACAAGACGTCGCATGGCCGGGTCGGCGAGGCCGCCGCTGACGTCGTTGACCATTTTCGCTCCGGCGCTGAGCGCCATCTCGGCCACGGCGGCGCGCATCGTGTCCACGCTGACCGTCAGGCCGGCGCCGGCAAGCTCCCTGATCACCGGGCCGACGCGGCGCAGTTCCTCGGCGGCCGGTATCCGGTTCGCGCCCGGCCTGGTCGACTCCCCGCCCACGTCGATGATGTCCGCGCCCTCGGTGGCGAGCCGCAGGCCATGGGAGATCGCGGCACCGGGCGCGAAGCACTCGCCACCATCGGAAAAGGAGTCAGGGGTGACGTTGACGACGCCCATGACCAGGCATCTGCCCAGATCGGGCAGGCCGCCCGCAGCCGGGCCTGCCGCCCGGCCGTGCCCGGGGAGCACCGCTCCCGATCCCGTCGCCGTCGGCGCGTCGCCCGTCATGGGCGCCAATCTACGGCCTACCCGCCGGGCCGGAACCGCCGCCCGGCGCGCCGCGGCGGCCGCATCCTGCTCAGCCCCAGCCAGCGCGCCATCCGCCGTATCTTCAGGCTCGGCCAGACGAGGAACGCCTCTGCCTCCAGCGCCGCCAGGCCGATCCGCGGCATATCCCTGGTACTCGGGAAGACCATGAACCTGGGCACCCAGTCCGGGCAGAACTTGGCGTTGAACTTGTAGAGCGACTCGATCTGGAACCAGCGGGACATGAAAAGCAGGATGCGACGCCAGGCCCGGATCACCGGGCCCGCGCCGATCCGCTCGCCCCGCTCCAGCGCTGACCGGAAGGCAGCGAAGTTCAGCGAGATGCGCCTGACCCCGAGATCATTGGCGTGCTTGATCGTCTCGACGATGAGGAAGTCGTTCAGGCCGGGCTGGGCGGCCCGGTCACGGCGCATCAGGTCGAGGGAGAGTCCGTCGGATCCCCACGGCACGAAGTGCAGGATCGCGCGCAGCACGCCGTCTTCGGTGGCGGTCGCGATCACGCAGCGCCCGTCGTCGCGGCCGCCCACCCGGCCGAGCGCCATCGAGAAGCCCCGCTCGGTGGGGCTGCCACGCCACGAATCGGCCTGCCTGACCAGGTCCTCGATCACTTCGTGCGGCAGGTCGCCGGTGCGGTGAAAAGAAGCGGCGTAACCCTGCCGGCACACCCTGCTGACCATCTGCCGGACATTGCGCATGGCCCGGCCCTCCAGCGAGAAGCTGGCGACATCCACGATCGCCTCGTCACCGAGTTCGAGCGCCGTCAGGTCGCCCTCGCGGCACCACACCTCGGCGCCGAGCTCACCGCAGCCCACGACGGCAGGAACCCAGGCATGCCGCGCCGCCTCGTCCAGGAACGCGTGAATCGCGCCGGGCCACGCCTCGGGATCCCCGATCGGATCCCCGGCTGCCAGCATCACCCCGGACAGCACTCGGTAGCCGATGCACGATTTGCCGGTGGGTGACCAGATAATGCTCTTGTCATCACGGAGGGTGAAGTAGCCCAGCGAGTCCTGCTTCCCGTGCCGGTCAAGCAGATCCCGGATCCTGGCCGCGTCCTGGCCGCTCAGCCGGCCAGCCGGCTCGGCCGGACGCAGGAACACGAATGCGGTCGCGACGAGCGTGAACAGGCCGAGCGCGCTGGTCAGCACGTCAAAAAGGTCGCCATGGCCCTCCGGGCCGAACTGGACAGGGCCAGAGAACCCGAACAGCCCGTAAATAACGGACTGCCCGCGCAGCATTAACGAGTAGTCGGCCCTCAGCCCTCTCGTCAGCGTGAGGAAGCTGAGCCCGATCACAAGATCCGCCAGCACTAGCCAGCCGAGCACGGCCAGCGCCCGCCACCGGGTGCGCGGATCGCCGACGGCGTAGAACTCGCGCCGGTAGCACACCAGCGCGACAAGCAGCGCGGCCGTCACCACCGCCCGGCCGATGAGCGGGTAGTGCGCGAGATGAATCACGACGCTGGCGCCGAGCAGCAGGGTCACCGCCTGGCAGGCGCGGCGCTTCCGCCGCCGCAGCCCGTGCGACAGCATCAGCAGCAGCAGCCCGATGATCACGTCGGCGGTGCGGGTGAGGTTGGTCAGGGTGCCCGGCGCCAGATCGCCGATCCGGTGCAGCCGGTAGTGGGCGTACAGGCCAGGCACCGCGCCCTCGGTCACGTCGGCCAGGCCGATCAGCAACGCGAGCCAGCCCGCCGCCACCGGCACCCACCGGCGCTGATGCCTGCGGTCCGGCGGGCGCGCGACGGACGGCCGCGCGGGCCGCGCTTCGCCGCCGGTCGCCGGCGGCGCCTGCCCTGAACCGCTGCGTTCAGTCATCTCGGACAAGTTGGTCAAGCCCTTGATCACGGGGCATCAGCGTAGTCATCACCGAGATCCAGCGCGGGCAAACACCGCAATGCCCGCTAGGAGCCTGCTGAAAAAGGCAGTTCCTGGGCTCCGTGTAGCTGCCGAGTGCCCTCTCCGGTACCTGTAGCCAGCCCGTCTGCGCTGAGATCGGGCCCCTCCCGGTAGCCTCCGCTGTCTGGGACACGGCCAGCCATCGAGCCGGATCCGCTTTGAGGGCATGCCGGGCGGGCCTGCTCAGGTGGCCAGCACCCAGGCGCCGTCCCGGCAGGCCAGCCCCCTCCCGGTCAGGTGGCGCAGGTTCAGCACGGCGGTACGGCGCTTGAGCCAGGCGTGGTTCTTTGCGGTGCCGCGGTAGCGGAGCTTGAGCCGGCGTCCCCGCCAGGTGGCGACCTGGGCGACGGCGCGTTCCACGTTGGGCCGGTGGGCCATGTAGTCCTTGCGCAGCCCGGTGGCGGCCCAGTCGCGGCGGGCAGCGCGCAGCAGGTCATCACGCTCGTGCAGGACGAGCTTGCGGCCGGTCTTGCAGGTGGTGCATTGTGCCCGCAGCGGGCAGCCGCGGCACAGGACGCCGAAGGTGGCGACGCGGGTGCGGCTCAAGGCGACGGTGTGCCCGGCCGGGCAGGTGACCATGCCGGCCTTCTCGTCCACGGTGAAGTCGTCGATGGTGAACCCGCCCTGCACCGGGGCCTGCAGAGGCTTGGGCTTGATCACCGCCTGGTGCCCGGCCTTCTCCATCGCATCACGCAGGTCACCGGTGCCGTAAGCAGAGTCGCCGTACCAGGCCAGCGGGTCACCGCCGCCGCCGTTGTCACTGCCGCTGCCGCTGCCGGCACCGGGGGTTGCGCCGGCGCCGTCACCGGCGGCCCCGGCGGTCAGGAACTCCTCCGCAACCGCCGGGTCGGAGTTCTCCTGCCCGGCGGCCCTGGTTAACTTCTCATCGGTGATGATCCCGGTCTCCGGGTCGGCGGCCAGGTGCGCCCGGTAGCCGTCCCTGCGGGCCTCGGGGGACTTGCGGGTGTGCCGGGCCTCAGGGTCCACGGTGGAGATCACCCTGTCTTCGGCCACCTTGCGGGCGATCCGCCACCGCCCGTCAGTCCCGTCACTGCCCTCGGCGGGCTCGACGTCCTGCCCGGCGACCAGGGCCAGCAGCGCCAGCGCCGACGCGGCGGCCTCCCCCAGCCTGGCATCCTGGAACGCCTCCACTAGCGCGTTCGCGTCGTTCACCAGCGCCGACACCAGGGCGTCCCTGGCGGCCGGGTCATCCCAGTCGATCTTCGGCTTGCCCGGCCGGGAGTAATCATGGCCGGTGCACACCACCGCGATCTGCTCCGCCGCGCCGGGCACCTCCCGGGCCACCTTGCGGATCGCCGACACCAGCTGGGTGACGGTGTCCTGGGTGGCCACCGCGTCGGCCAGGATCGTGGAGTCCACCGCCCGGCGGCGCCGGCCCTTCAGCACCCCGGTCTGCTCCACGATCTTGCGTACCGCGTCGTTCACCCGGTGCGGGCGCTGCGACTTCGCGATCCGGTTCCGCCAGTACACGAGCGAGGACGGGTCAAACCCCCCATCGGCTAGCCGGCAGCGACGGCCGGCCTACCCCCGGCGGAGCGAACAGGTCCGCGTAATCCGCATCGGGGAACACCTCGGCCCGGTGCGCGGCCAGGAACGCGAACATGCTGCCCGCCGGGACCAGATGCCCGGTCAGCGACGCGGCGTCTGGTAACTCCCGGTCTGCCCGCTCGAAACCCTGCATGACAAAAACCATCCCAGATGCTCGAGCACCCGCCAATGGGCGGCCACGCCTTTTTCAGCAGGCTCCTAGGGCCCGTTTCCGGCGGCCGGGGCTCCGTCAGCCGCGGCGGGCGGCGATCAGGCTCATGGCCTCCGCCCGCGTGCCGTTGTTGTCGCGGAAGCTGCCGCGCACCGCGGAGGTCACCGTCTTCGCCCCCGGCTTGCGTACCCCCCGCATGGCCATGCACAGGTGCTCGGCCTCGATCACGACGATGACGCCGGCCGGCTCCAGCACGCTCATCAAGCCATCGGCGATCTGGCTGGTCATGCGTTCTTGGACCTGCGGCCGCCGGGCATAGAGGTCGACCAGCCTGGCCAGCTTGGAGAGCCCGGTGATCTGGCCTTTCTCGTTCGGGATATAGCCGATGTGCGCGACGCCGAAGAACGGGATCAGATGGTGCTCGCAGGTGGCGTAGACCTCGATGTCCCTGACTAGGACCATCTCGTCGTGGCCGACGTCGAAGACGGTCGTCAGCACGCTCTCGGGCCGCTGCCCGATCCCGGAGAACTGCTCCGCGTAGGCGCGCGCCACCCGGTCCGGCGTGTCGCGGAGCCCGTCCCGGTCCGGGTCCTCGCCGATGGCGAGCAGGATCTCCCTTATCGCGCGGGAGATGCGCGGGAGATCGACCCTCCCGCTCAATGAGCCCCGCCGTGCGGACTCTCGCCCGGCTCCCGGCCGGACATCGGCGCGCCCGGGCTCATCGGGCCGATGGTCCCCGGCCCGACGGCACCTGGCCCGCCGATCGCCGACGAGCCGTCGGTGCCGGAGCCGGACGCCTGCCCGTTGCCCGCGACCGGCAGGGCGGCGCCGTCCGGACCGGTGAGCGCGAGTTCCTTGGGCGTCAGCACCGGCGGCCGGTCGGACGGCAGCCGCTTGCCGTAGCCCGTGTACGAGCCGCGGGCCGCGCGCTTGTGCACCGGGCTGAAGATCTCGAGCACCCGGTCCCTGGACAGGGTCTCGTGCTCCATCAGCTGCAGGACCAGGTTGTCGAGCACGTCGCGGTACTGGACCAGGATCTCCCACGCCTCGTCGTGCGCCGACTCGATGAGCCTGCGCACCTCGTCGTCGATGGCGGAGGCGATCTCCTCGGAGTAATCCCTGCTGTGTGACATCTCACGGCCGAGGAAGGGCTCGCCGTCGCCGGTGCCGAACTTCCTGGCGCCGAGCCGTTCGCTCATCCCGTACTCGGTGATCATCCCGCGGGCGATCGAGCTCGCCTTCTCGATGTCGTTGGCCGCGCCGGTGG
>WNGD01012269.1_pt1 | contig 10696 bp, 10 predicted proteins | sample 5400671 | NCBI WGS metagenome assembly WNGD01 (sample SAMN13153369, study PRJNA577476) | soil metagenome | isolation source: 40 cm soil or saprolite under grassland replicate 2 | place: USA:California | collected 2016-06-15
CCGTTCGTGTCGACCGCGACGAACTTGCCGTTCGTGTGGCCGTCGGCGTTCTCGACGCGGAAGTGACCCTCGACGACGCCGAGGTTCGTGTCCGCGTTGTAGAAGGTCTTGGCCCGGACGGTGAGCGTGCCGTTCAGGTGCGCATCCGAGCTGGTCGCGTTGCCGGTGTAGGTCGCTTTCGTTCTCGTGTAGGTGCCGTCCGCACCCGTGCAGGTGCCGGAATGGAGATCCGTGACGGTGGCCGCGTCGAAGGTCGCCGAGGCGGCCTGGACGGAGCCGGGCCCACCGCCGTGCGCGAGCGCGAAGCCGGCGACGACGAGGGCGGAGACCGAGGCCGCAAGGGCGGCCAGCGGCTTACGAGGCATGGGTGTCTCCTTGATTGCTAACGCTTCAACATCGGCTTCCGGGGCCGGTGTCCGCGCACCCGTCTCAGGGACGTACAATCGGCGGCGACCACCACCGGGAGGGAGAGCCCATGGCCGTCAAGCCCATTCCTGAGGGCTATCACAGCCTGACCCCGTACCTCGCCGTCGAGGACGCCGCGAAGGCGATCGACTTCTACAAGGAGGCCTTCGGCGCCGAGGAGCTGATGCGGATGCCCGGCCCCGACGGGAAGATCGCGCACGCGGAGCTGCAGTTCGGCGACTCGAAGCTGATGCTCTCGGATCCGTTCCCGCAGTCGAACGTGCGGCCGCCCTCGGAGCGCGGCGGGCCGACGGCGTCGATCTTCATGTACCACGAGGACGTCGATGCGCTGTTCGAGCAGGCTCAGCGCGCGGGGGCCGAGGTCGTCTCCGAGCTCGAGGACATGTTCTGGGGCGACCGGTTCGGGACGCTGAGCGATCCGTTCGGGCACGTCTGGTCGGTCGCGACGCACAAGGAGGATCTCTCCGAGGAGGAGATGGCCGAGCGCAGCAAGGCTGCGATGGCCGAGATGCCCAGCGGCTGAGCCGCTCGAGACATGGAGGCTCGCCGAGGCGAATCGTCTCGGCGAGCCTCGTTCTTGGCACAGATTTGTCACAAAGGCGTCACACACTCGTGTGACTTTCTGTGTTGCAATGGCTGCATGAGACGCGACGGAAAACCCACTGTTCGGCAGGTGTACGCGCTCGCGGCGGCGCTCTGCGAGCGCGTGGGCGAGGAGTTTCCGGAGACGCCCGCGGCCGCTTCGGAGCTGATCGAGCGACTGCGGGTCGAGAACGGCCATCCGCAGCCCCGGCTCGAGGACGTGCCCTTCCGGCCCCGCCGGCGCCGGGGCTGGGGGAGAAGGGGCGGAAGCGACGGGAGGGCGAGCGCGGCTGCGGCCGAGCTCGCGCGCGAGATGCGCTAGGCAGATCCTGAAACCGATTCGGCCGGGAGCGACGGCCGCTTCGCGAAGACGTTCTCGAGCGCTGCCTGGAGGCCGACGGCCAGCGCGCCGGTGAGGACCGCCGCCTCGCCCAGAGTCGAGACCTCGACGCGCGGCGGGAACGGGAGCCACTCGCCTAGCAGGCGGCTGACGGGATCCAGCAGCAGGTCACCGTTCGCGCCGATCCCGCCGCCGAGGACGACGAGCTCGACATCCGCGACCGCCGCGATCGGGGCGACGTGGAGCGCGATCCGCCTCGCGATCTCCTCGACCACTTCGCGGGCTCGGTCATCGCCGTTCCTGGCGGCGCGGAAGACTGCGCGTGCGTCGGTGCGGCGGCCTGCGAGCTTCGAGGCAAGCTCGGCCACCTGCGCGGCGGACGGGTCGACCGTCTCGTCGATCCCGACGAGGGCGAAGTCGATTTCGCCGGCCGCGCCGTGGCGGCCGCGGTGGAGCTCACCGCGGAGGACCAGGCCTGCGCCCATACCGGTGCCGATCGAGAGGAAGACGAAGTCGTCGACACCCTGTGCCACGCCCTTCCACTGCTCGCCGAGCGCGGCCAGGTTGATGTCGTTCTCGAGCGTCACCGGAAGCCCGAGGGCGCTCTGGAGCTCGTCGGCGAACGCTCGCCCCTCGAGGCCTGCGACGTTCTCGGCCACGCGGAGCACGCCGGTCTCGCTCTCGACGACCCCGGGGACTCCGACGACGAGGCTGTCGACATGCTCGGCCTCGAGACCCGACGCTTCGAGCAGGGACGAGCGCAGCCGCTCGCTCGCCACGATCGCGTCCTCAGCGGCCGCGACCGTGAGCTCGACGTCTTGCCTTGCCCGGACCGTGCCGGTGAGATCGCAGAGCGCGCCGCGGACGAACCGCGCGCCGAGGTCGAGCCCGAGCACGAGCGCGGCCTCGGCGACCGGCTCGAAGTAGGTCGCGCCGTAGCCAGGCCCGTCCGGGCCACGCTCCGCCTGGCGCACGAGCCCCGCTCCCAGCAACGACCGCAACGCGAGCGAGACGGTCGGCTTCGAGATACCCGCGCGCCGGGAGATCTCCGCGCGCGAGATCGGCGCACCCGAGCGAATCGCTTCGAGCACGGTCCGCTCGTTGAGGTGTTTCAGGAGGCGCGGGCTGGCCGGACCCTGGTGCAGAGGAGACGGCATCGCGTTAGCGACTCTAACGCAAAAGGACGACAAGTTGCCACTTGACGGCCGTGAGTCGACCTGTTTAGAGTCACGTCGTAAGGAAACCTAACGAGGTGGCGCCATGATGAACTCCGCGGGAGCCGCCTGGAAGGCAGGGCGTTATCGTCCGTTCACCCTTAGGAGGCTCGACCATGAGACGCGTCGCGATCACGTGCGCGCTGCTGCTTCTCGCGACCCTGCCGCTGACGGCTTGCGGCGGCGGCTCGAAGGCAGGGTCGTCAAAGAACCTGAAGCTGACGATCTGGGTCGGCTGGCTCTCCAGCACCCATGAGCTGAAGGCGTTCAAGTCGCTGATCGACGAGTACAACGCGAAGCACCCGAAGACCCACGTCAACGTCGTCGGAAACATCAACGACACCAAGATCATCGCGGCGATCCGCTCTGGGACGGCGCCGGACATCGTCAGCTCGTTCAACTCCTACAACGTCGGTAACTACTGCGGCACCGGAAGCTGGATCGACCTGAGCCCGTACCTGAAGCGGGACCACATCGACGTCAAGGGCTTCCCGCCGGCGACGCGCTACTACACGCAGTACGGCGGCAAGCGCTGCGCGCTCCCGCTCCTCGCCGACGTCTACGGCCTCTACTACAACAAGACGCTGTTTGCGAAGGCCGGGATCAAGAGCCCGCCGAAGACGATCTCCGAGCTGACGGCCGACGCGAAGAAGCTCACCCAGCGCGGCAGCGGCGGCTCGATCAAGGTCGCGGGGATCGACCCGCTGATCGGCTTCTACGAGAACGTCCCCGAGCGCTGGGGCGCGGCCTTCGGCGTCAAGTGGCTCGACTCGAGCGGCCACTCCGCGATCTCCAAGGATCCCGCGTGGTCGAAGATGCTCACCTGGCACAAGAGCCTCATCGACTGGTTCGGCTACAGCAAGCTCGTGCGCTTCCAGTCCGGGCTCGGCGACGAGTTCTCGGCCTCGCAGGCCTTCGAGAAGGGCAAGGTCGCGATGAACCTCGACGGCGAGTGGCGCGTCGCCTGCATCGCCGACGAGCACCCCGAGCTCAACTACGGAACGGCGCCGCTGCCCGTTGACGACGCCCACCCGGAGCTCTACGGCTCGGGCTACATCAACGGGACGATCATCGGCATCCCGAAGGGCGGCAAGCACCAGGACGAGGCTTGGCAGGTCGTCAAGTACCTGACGACGAACAGCCACTTCCTGGCGCAGTTCTCGAACAGGATCAGGAACGTCCCGACGACGAAGGCGTCGCTGACCTCGCCCGAGATCAAGCCTGACCCGCACTTCGCGACCTTCCTGAAGATCTTCGCGAACCCGCACTCGACTACGTCGCCGATCCTGGCCTCGGGCCAGGCGTACACGAACCTCGTGCAGAACTTCGTCACCAAGTGGCAGGCCGGCAGCGTGGGCGACCTCGCCTCCGGACTGAAGAAGCTCGACAGCCAGCTCGACGCCCAGGTCAAGCAGGCCGGAGGCGGGAGCGCGGGCGCCGTGCCGTGAGCCTCGAACCGGTCGCAGACGCCGGGGCCGCCTCGGCCCCGGCGTCACCGGCTCTCGTTCGCCGCTCGAACCGGCGCGCCGCCTGGCGGCGCCGTCGGCTCGTCCTCGTGCTGATGAGCCCGTGGCTCCTCGGCTTCTCGGTCTTCTTCGGCTATCCGCTCGTGATGAGCGTCTATCTCTCCTTCACGCACTACGACCTGCTCTCGTCGCCCCGCTGGGTCGGCACCGCCAACTACGGCTACCTCTTCCACGACGACCCCCAGGTCTGGGCGGCGATCAAGAACACGCTCTGGTTCATCGGGATCGCAGTGCCGCTCCAGGTGCTCTTCGCCTTCGGGATCGCGCTGATGCTCGCCCGCGCGCGGCGCGGAGTCGGGATCTTCCGCACGATCTTCTACCTGCCGGCCCTCGCGCCGCCGGTGGCCGCGACGCTGGGCTTCGTCTACATCCTCAATCCGGCCACGGGCCCGGTCAACGCGCTGCTCGGCCACGTCGGCATCGAGGGGCCGCTCTGGTTCCAGGACCCGCACTGGGCGAAGCCGTCGCTCGTCGCGCTGAGCCTCTGGGGCGTCGGCAACACGATGGTGATCTTCCTCGCCGCGGTGCTCGACGTGCCGAAGCAGCTCTACGAGTCCGCCGAGCTCGACGGGGCCGGCTTCCTGCACCGGCTGCGCTGGGTGACGCTGCCGTCGATCAGCCCGGTGATCCTGTTCGCGGTCATCTTCGGCGTCATCCAGGGGCTCCAGTACTTCACGCAGGCGTACGTCGCTGCCGGGGTCGCGTCCGGGCAGGCCTCACAGGCGGCCGACGTCACCGCCGGCAGTCTCGGCTACCCGCAGGACTCGACGCTCTTCTACCCGGTGCTGCTCTACCAGCACGGCTTCACGGACTTCCAGATGGGCTACGCGTCCGCGATGGCCGTGCTGCTGCTCGTCGTCTCGTTCGCGATCACCCTCGTGATCGTCCTCAACTCGCGCCGGTGGGTTTACCAGGCGGCGCCACGATGAGCGCGGTCCCTGCCCCTCTGCCGCTCGTCCGCCGCCGCCCACCGGCGGACGTGCGCCGCAAGCGGCTGCTGCTCGCGGTCGCCAACCACAGCCTCCTGATCGCCGCGGCGGTCGCGTTCCTGGCTCCGTTCGTCTTCATCACGCTCACGGCGCTGATGACGAACAACCAGTCGCTCTCCCCGAGCATCTGGCCGCACCCGATTCGCTGGAGCAACTTCTACGACGTCTTCGTCAAGGCGCCGTTCTGGCGCTGGTGCTTGAACACGCTCCAGTACTCCGTGCTGGCGACGATCGGCGTGATCTTCTCGAGCGTCCCGGTCGCCTACGCGCTCGCCCGCATCCGCTGGCGCGGGAGACAGGTCGCGTTTCTGGTCACGCTGATCGCGCTGATGCTCCCGCCCCAGGTGACCGTGGTGCCGCTCTACGTGATGTGGGCCAAGTTCCACCCCTTCGGCTACAACTTCATCGGGACGCTCTGGCCGGTGATCATCCCGAACTGGCTGGGCGATGCGTTTTCGATCTTCCTGCTGCGCCAGTTCTTCCTGACGATCCCCGAGGAGTACTTCGACGCGGCGCGCGTCGACGGCTGCGGCGAGCTGCGGATCCTGGCGACGGTCGTGACGCGTCTGGCCAAGCCCGCGATCGCGGCGGTGGCGCTCTTCTCGTTCCTCTACACGTTCAACGACTTCTTCCTGCCGCTGCTCTACACGAGCGAGAGCCCGCACCACTGGGTGCTCTCGATCGGGCTCTCCGAGTTCCGTTCCCTGCACCAGGTGCAGTGGAACCTGACGATGGCGGCGACGCTGCTCGTGATGGCGCCCGTGATCGTGCTCTTCTTCCTCGCGCAGCGGGCGTTCGTCGAGGGCGTGACGCTGACCGGAGTGAAGGGATGAAGCTGGCGGTCGTCGGCGGCGGCTCGACGTACACGCCCGAGCTCGTCTCTGGCCTGAACCGGCTCGGCGTCGACGAGCTCGTCCTCCAGGACGTCGACGAGGAGCGGCGGGAGGTCGTCGGCGGGCTCGCGGGGCGGATCCTCGAGCGGCAGGGTTTCGGCGGCTCGTTGCTGGTCACCGGCGACCTCGGGCGCACGCTCGACGGCGCCGATTTCGTGCTGGTCCAGATCCGGGTCGGCGGGCAGGAGGCGCGGCTCTCGGACGAGACGATCCCCCTCGCCTGTGGCTGCATCGGCCAGGAGACGACCGGCGCCGGCGGCTTCGCGAAGGCGCTCCGAACCATTCCCGTCGTGCTCGAGATCGCGGACGAGGCGCGCAGGCGGGCGGCTGACGGCGCCTGGATCGTCGACTTCACGAACCCGGTCGGGATCGTCACGCGGGCGCTCCTCGACGCCGGGCACCGCGCGGTCGGGCTCTGCAACGTCGCGATCAACTTCCAGCGGCTCGCGGGCCGGCTGCTCGGGGTCGAGCCGGAGCGCCTGACGGTCGACCAGGTCGGGCTCAACCACCTGACATGGGTCCGGTCCGTCTGGCTGGACGGGGACGACCTTCTGCCCGAGTTGCTCTCAACCCACGGAGCGGCCCTCGCGGATGGGGTGGAGCTGCCCGAGCGGCTGCTCCACGAGCTTGGTGCGGTCCCCTCGTACTACCTGCGTTACTTCTACGAGCACGACGCCGTCTTGGCCGAGCAGCTCAGCGGCGAGCCTCGCGCGGCGACCGTTGCGCAGATCGAGCGCGAGCTGCTCGAGCTCTACCGCGATCCCACGCTGGCGGAGAAGCCCGCGCTGCTCGACCGGCGCGGCGGGGCCTTCTACAGCCTGGCTGCAACGAACCTCGTTGCCTCCCTCGCCGAGGGCAAGGGCGACGTGCAGGTGGTCGACGTGCGCAACGGCGAGACGCTCGCCGGGCTGGCTCCCGACGACGTCGTCGAGGTGCCTGCGCGGATCGAGCAGGACGGGCCCATCCCGCTGGCGCAGCCGCCGCTCGCTCCCGAGCTGCTCGGCCTCGTGCAGCACGTCGCGGCGTACGAGCGGCTGACCGCGCAGGCGGCGGTCACCGGCGATCTCGAGGTTGCGCGCAAGGCGTTGCTCACGCATCCGCTGATCGGCCAGCACGGCCTCGCCGACGAGCTGCTGGAGTCGCTGCTCGGTGCCGGAGCGGGGAGGAGCGTGGCGTGAGCGCACCGGTTGTCCTGGCCGTCGACGGAGGAAACTCGAAGACCGACCTCGCCCTCGTGAGCGCCGACGGCGAGGTGCTCTCGCTCGTCCGCGGCCCGCTCAGCTCGCCCCACCACCTCGGCCTCGACGGCTCGCTGCAGGTGCTCCGCGACCTGCTCGACCAGGCCTCGGCGGGTGTCGGGCTCGACGCGTCGAACGGACCGGTCGCAGACTTCGCCCAGCTCCTGATGGCAGGCGTCGACTTCCCGAGCGAAGAAGAGGAGCTGCGCGAGGCCGTCGAGGCACGCGGCTGGGCCAGGCAGACCCGCGTCGCCAACGACACGTTCGCGGTGCTGCGCGCCGGCACCGAGCGCGGCTGGGGCGTGGCGGTTGTCTGCGGCTCGGGGATCAACTGCGTCGGCGTCGCCCCCGACGGGCGGCAGGCCCGCTTCCCCGCCCTCGGCGCGATCACAGGCGATTGGGGCGGAGGGCACGACGTCGGGCTGGCCGGGCTCTCGGCAGCGGCGCGGAGCGAGGACGGCCGCGGCCCGAAGACGAGCCTCGAGCAAGCCGTGCCGAGGCACTTCGGCCTCGAGACGCCAAGCGACGTCGCCGAAGCGATGCACCGGCGGCAGATCCAGACGGGACGCGTCCTGGAGCTGGCTCCGATCGTCCTCGCCGAGGCTGCGCACGACGACGTCGCGGCGGAGATCGTCGAGCGGCTCGGCGAGGAGGTCGTCGCGCTGGCCCGCGTCGCGCTCGAGCGGCTCGACCTGACGCGCGAGTCGGTCGAGGTCCTGCTCGGGGGCGGCGTCCTGCAGGGCGCCGACGGGCGGCTGATCGACGCGATCGAGGCGGGCCTGAACGACGTCGGCCCCGCGATCACCGTGAAGACGACGACCGTGCCCCCGATCGTCGGCGCCGCGCTGCTCGGGCTCGACGCGCTCGGCGCCGGCCCGGAGCACCAAGAGCGCGTGCGCGAGCAGCTCACGACACAGTACGCGGAGGTCGACTGATGGCGGACGTTCGGTTCGAGCAAGCGACGAAGCTCTACCCCGGTACCGACCGGGCGGCGGTGGACGCGTTCGACCTCGACGTCGAGGACGGCGAGTTCATGGTGCTCGTCGGCCCCTCCGGCTCGGGGAAGACGACGGCGCTGCGCATGCTGGCCGGCCTGGAGGAGGTCGACGCAGGTGCCGTGCACATCGGCGGGCGCGACGTCACCGATTTGCCGCCGAAGAAGCGCGACGTCTCGATGGTCTTCCAGAACTACGCCCTGTACCCGTACCTGACCGTCTCGCAGAACATCGCCTTCCCGCTCAAGATGCGGAAGGTCCCGAAACGCGAGCGCGAGCAGCGTGCCGCCGAGGTCGCGCGCCGGCTCGGCCTCCAGGACTACCTCCAGCGCAAGCCCTCCCAGCTCTCGGGCGGCGAGCGCCAGCGGGTGGCGATGGGCCGCGCGATCATCCGCCAGCCGAGCGTCTTCCTGATGGACGAGCCGCTCTCGAACCTCGACGCGAAGCTGCGCGTGCAGATGCGGGCGGACATCGCGGCCCTGCAGCGCGACTTCGGGACGACGACCGTCTACGTCACGCACGACCAGGCCGAGGCGATGACACTCGGGCACCGCGTCGCCGTGCTCGACCTCGGCCGTCTGCAGCAGGTCGGCACCCCGCGCGAGCTGTACGAGCGACCCGTGAACCAGTTCGTTGCCGGGTTCATCGGCTCGCCCTCGATGAACCTCTGCGAGGTGCCGCTCGGCGCGAACGGCGCGATCTCCTTCGGGAAGGAGCGCGTGGAGCTCGGCGAGCAGCTCGCCGCTGCCGTACGGGCGAATGGACGGGAAGGCGTCGTGCTCGGCCTCCGGCCGGAGGCGCTGGAGCTGGGCAGCGAGGGTGTGCCCGCCGAGGTCGAGGTGGTGGAGGAGCTAGGCGCGGACGCCTATGTGTTCTGCACGGCCGAGGTCGGCGGCTCCTCGAGGCGGCTGGTCGCGCGGACCGAGGCCCGGCTTGCTCCAGCCCAGGGCGAGCGGATCGCGCTGCGGCCGCGGCCCGACCAGGCCCACCTGTTCGACTGCGAGACCGGCACGCGGCTCGACGGCTGATGGCGGCCGAGACCTTTCTCTCCGAGATCGGAGAGCAGCCGGACGCGCTGCTGCGGCTGCTCGAGCAGCGGCCCGCCGTCGACCGCGCCGCCGCGGCGATCGAGGAGCGCGGCCTGCGGACGATTCGGCTTGTCGGTCACGGCTCGTCGGACGCGGCCGCCTCCTACGGCGTCTACGCGTTCGGCCTCCTGCCCGGCTTGACGGCGTTTCGCGACTCGATCTCGCTGTCGACCTACTACCGCGCGGGACTCGACTTCTCGGACTCTGCCGTCGTCGCGCTCTCGCAGTCCGGCCGGACACCGGACGTCGTCTCGTATGTCTCGCACGCGCGCGCGCGAGGAGCGCTGACGATTGCGGTGACGAACGAGCCCGGTTCCGAGTTGGCCGAAGCGGCTGACCTGACGGTCGCGCTCGAGGCGGGCGCAGAGCGGTCGGTCGCCGCCTCAAAGACCTTCCTCAACACGCTCGGTGCGCTGGCGTTGCTGGCCGGCGCCGCGGCCGGCCGGGGCGACGAGCTGGCGGCCGGCCTGCACGTGGTCGTGCAGCGACTGGCCGAGGCTCTGGTCGAGCTGGAGAGCGCCGTCGCCCCGCTGGCGACGACCTTCGCGTACGTGGGCCGGATGTACGTGATCGGCCGTGGCATCGAGTTCGGGACAGCGCGGGAGGTAGCGCTGAAGCTCACCGAGACGTGCCGCATCGCCGCAGAGCCGGTCACCTCGACGGATCTCTCGCACGGGCCGATCGCCGCGGTCGACCCGATGTTCCCGGTCTGGACGATCGCCTCGCGGGACGAGTGCCTGCCCGCGCTCGTGGCCGCCGCCGAGCTGGCGCACAAGGCGGGGGCGACACTGGTCGCCTCCGGCTCGGCCGCGTACGAGGTGCCGAATGCGACCTTCCGGCTGCCGGTCCCGGAGGCACCGCTGCCGATCCTCTCGCCGCTGCTCTCGGTGGTTCCCGGGCAGCTCTTTGCCGCGGCGCTCTCGCGCGCCAAGGGGCTCGACGCGGACCGGCCGGAAGGTTTGTCGAAGGTGACGCTCGCGCAGTAGTAAGTCGTCGGACCCTCTGACTAGACTCGCGATCCGTGGCTGAGTCCGGCTTCGTCCATCTGCACGTCCACTCCGAGTACTCGATCCTCGACGGCGCGTGCCGGATCCCGGCGCTCGCGGAGCGCGCCGCGGAGCTCGAGATGCCTGCGGTCGCGCTCACCGACCACGGCTCGCTCGCGGGCGCGGTCGAGCTCTACCGGGAGACGGGCAAGCACGGCGTCAAGCCGCTGATCGGCTGCGAGGTCTACGTCGCCGACGACCGCCGGGCGCAGCGGAAGGGCTACGCGCACCTGACCCTGGTCGCCGAGAACAACGCCGGCTACGGGAACCTGATCAAGCTCGCCTCGGCCGGCTACCTCGAGGGCTACTACTACAAGCCGCGCGTCGACTGGGAGCTGCTCGAGCGCCACGCAGGCGGG
>WNGD01029982.1_pt1 | contig 10696 bp, 14 predicted proteins | sample 5400671 | NCBI WGS metagenome assembly WNGD01 (sample SAMN13153369, study PRJNA577476) | soil metagenome | isolation source: 40 cm soil or saprolite under grassland replicate 2 | place: USA:California | collected 2016-06-15
TGCCGGGTCAACCTTCCGGGCGCCAACGACCCGGCCGGCGATCTGATCGCGACTGGCCGTCCCGTTGCTGCCCGCCGTCACGGTGAGGACGAACCACTGCAGCGGCGTCGTGCCCGTCGGGGCGAGCACCGGGTTGAGGATCGCGCCGAGCGCGCTCTCGGCCTGGCCGATCACCTGCGTGTTGAGGGTGGGGTACTCAGACATCTCGGGTGCTCCTTCACGCGGTCAATTCGTTGGTCTGCCCAACAATAACAAATCGTTGGCCGGGCCAACAAGTCGGATAGACTCCAGTCGTGACCGACTCCACCCCGGCGCTGCTGGCGACGAAGCCAACCTGGCTGATCAGCCAGGTCTCCGCGCAGGCACACCGCCTGCTCACCCAGGCGCTGGCCGCCGCGGGCGCGCGCGGCTACCACTACCGGCTGCTGGCCGCGCTGGCCGAGGCTCGCTGAACGAACTCGCCGACCGCGGCCTGGTGTCCCGGTCACCCGATCCGGACGACGCCCGCCGCAACGTCATCACGATCACGCCCGCCGGACGCGCGTACTTCCGCCGCCTGGACCAGATCCTGACCAATGTCCAGGATGAATTGCTCACCCCCCTGACCTCGGCGGAACGGAACACACTGGTCGCCCTGCTGACACGGCTGCTGGAGCACCATGACGGATAGCGAACGCATCCAGGACGAACTGCTGCCGCGCGCAAACGGACCCCGGCCGACTTGGCCTCCCAGTTGAAAGAATCGTGAAGCCCAGCTGAATGCGGCTCGCGCCATAATGGCGGCTGCAGTATTTGTCACCGCAACTCAGCATGGAGCCTTGCTCTGGCGCTCCACGCTCCTCGAAAGGAAGTTCAGGATCCGGCCTGGTGGAAAACAGGGCGATCTCGGTGAGGCAGCGGATGACTGATTCGAATGAGCCCGCGCCGTATGTTTCACAGCGGGCGGACGCGGATCGTGGGGAGTGCTTTTCCCATGCCGATCAACGTGTGGAGTTCAGGCTGCTCGGCCCGTTTGAGGTCCGGGTGGGGTGGCGGGCTTTGGACGTGCGGTCGCCGAAGCACCGGGTGCTGCTGGCCGCGCTGCTGGCGCAGGCTGGGCGGCCAGTGCCGGTTGAACGGCTGGCCGAGGCGATCTGGGGTGAGGCCCATCAGCCGGGTGAGGCCCATCAGCCGAGCAACCCGCCGACTCGCAGCTGACGGCGTGAACCTGATACTGCACGGCCGCGACGCCGGCCGGCTTGAGGCCACCTCGGATGACATATGCGCGGCTCACGGCGTGGACCGTTCTCTCATCGTCCGCGCCGATCTGGCCGAGCTCGCCCAGGTCCGCAAGCTGGCCCGCGACGTGCAAAACGCCACCGACCGGCTCGACGTGTTCGTCAGCAACGCGGGCATCGGCGGCGGGATGCCAGCCGGGCGGGACCGCCGTACCAGTGCCGATGGATACGAGCTGCGGTTCGCCGTGAACTACCTGGCCGGGTTCCTGCTCACGCTGGAACTGCTCCCGCTGCTGCGCCGGTCCGGGCCGGCCCGCATCGTCAACGTGGCCTCCATCGGGCAGCACCCCATCGACTTCGGTGACATCATGATCACTCGCGGCTACAACGGCAGCCGTGCCTACGGCCAGAGCAAACTCGCCCAGATCATGTCCGGCTTCGAGCTGGCCGACCGGGTGCCGGCCGCCGAGGTCACGGTGAACAGCCTGCACCCGGCCACCTACATGCCCACCAAGATGGTGCTGGAAGAGATCGGCCAGCCCATCGACAGCATCGACACCGGGGTCAATGCCACCCGCAGGCTGGTCAGCGATCCTGCCCTCGACGGCGTGACCGGCCGGTTCTTTGACCGAACCCGCGAGGCCAGAGCCCAGGCGCAGGCATATCACGCCGACGCCCGTGCCGAACTGTGGCGGCGTAGCCTGGAGCTCGTCGGCCATCACGACATCGCCTGAGCCGGGCCCCATGCCCCCGGCGCGGCCGGTCTTAGGCCGGCCTCGCCAGGCGGCGACTTGGGTGACGAAACCGTCGGGTGAATAGGTAAGCACCCGGCTGCTTCCTATCCGCTTCGCTGCTGCTTCAGCCGCCATGACCAGCGGGACCGCGGGATCAGGTGTAAGGAGGGTCAGTGTGGAGTGAGGGGAGGCAGGCCGGCGAGCAGGTCGCGGACATGGTCGGCGTCGCTGGTCTGCAGCTGCTTGAAGATCGCCAGGGCGTCGAGCCAGTATGTCCGCGCCTCCTCGAGCCGGCCCTGCTCCCCCAGTGTCACCCCGAGCTCTCGCAGGCTGTTGGCTTGGCCGTGGCGGTCGCCGAGGTCCTGGCGAATGGCCAGGCTCTCCCGCTGACAGGCGACCGCGTGGTCATGTCGCCCCTGCCGCCGGTAGACGACGCCGAGGTCGTTCAGGCTGTAGGCTCGGCCGTCGCTGTCGCCGAGGCGCCGGCAGATGTTCAGGCTTTCCTGCAGGCAGGCCACGGCTTGGTCATAGCGGCCCTGCCGTTCATGGGCGACGCCGAGCTTGTCCAGGCTGATGGCCTCGCCTTGGCGGTCGCCCATCGCCTGATAGATGGCCACGCTTTCCTGCTGGCAGGCTAGCGCCTCCTGGTAGCGTCCCTGCCGTTCGTAGATAGTGCCGAGGTTGCCGAGAGTGCTAGCCTCACCCCGGCGGTCACCCAGCTCGCGGTCGATCGCCAGGCTTTCCTGCTGGCAGGCAAGCGCTTCCTGGTAACGCCCCTGCCGTTCGTAGACGATGCCAAGCGTGCGCAGGCTGGGGCCTTCCCCCCAGCGGTCGCCCAGCTCCCGCCAGATGGCCAGGCTTTCCCGCAGGCAGGCCGCTGCCTGCTCATATTGCCCCTGCCGCCAGTAGCCGAGGCCGAGGTCGTTGTGGGCTTGAGCCTGAGCCGCCCGGTCCCCGACCCGGCTGGCGACCTCGAGCGCGATCTGGTTGACCTGGATCCAGCCGCCCCAATGGCTGCGCAGCCAGAAGAACCCGGCCAGTGCCTGGGCGAGCTGCACCACGATCTCAGCGGGCAGGCCGGGGGTGGCCGCGGCCTGCTGGACGGCAGCCAGCAGGTTGGCACGCTCGGCCTCCAGCCATCGAAGCGCTGCTTGCTCGTCGCCGAACTCCAGTCCATCCTGGGCCCAGCGGTCATCGATCCGAGCTAGCCGCAGGTCGCCAGGGCGCAGCACCGCCAGCGTCTCCCAGGCGGTCGCCACGTAAAACCCCAGCGCACGGGCCAGCGCCGCAGCGCGCTCCCGCGCACCGTACTGCTGGCAGGCCAGCTCGCGCGCGTAGAACCGCAGCAGGTCGCGCGCCGCGGACTCTGGACCGCCACGGCAGTCCAGCAGGTCAACCAGGCATTCAAGGTAGCCGCCGCGGCGGGCCGGAGCATCTGCTGCGCCGCCGGAGACGACGGCTCGGCCGACGAGCCGCACACGACATCACCGCACGCCGATTTCCCCGCGTCGAGCCCGTGGGTCCTCGGCTGCGGCGGCACCCGGCTGGAGGCGAGCAACGGGGTCATCAACCGCGAGGTCGTCTGGAATGACCTGGCCAGGAATCACGGCGCCACCGGCGGCGGGATCTCCAAGATCTTCCCGGTGCCGGACTGGCAGCAATCGGCTGGCGTGCCGCCTGCTGCGGGGACGCAGCAGACCGGCCGTGGCGTGCCCGACGTCGCGGCGCTGGCCGACCCCGAGACCCCGTTCGCCATCGTGCAGCCTAACGGCAGCGTCCGCGGCGTCGGCGGCACGAGCGCGGCCGCTCCGCTATGGTCCGCCCTCATCGCCCGTCTCAACCAGGCGCTCGGCACCCGGGTCGGCTACCTCAACGCGCTGCTCTACGCGCACATGTCCAGCGGAGTCCTGCGGGACATCACCGAGGGCGGCAACGGCTCATACCAGGCCGGGCCGGGCTGGGATCCCTGCACGGGTTTCGGCGCGCCCGGCGCGGACACGCTGCTGCAGGCACTCCAGGCGATCAACGCTGCAGGCGGTGCTGCTGCCGGTGGTGGTGGTACGCCCGCGCCCTGAGGATTTGCCCGGGGCACGGCCGACCGGGAGCCAGCCGATGGACCGCCGAGGTCTCGTAATATATATGGCGGTATTTCCAAACCGGCCTTGCCCGACGGCTGCTTTTTCCGGCCTGGCGCGGGTGCCGCCGTCCGGCCGTCGGCCCTCACCTCACGCCGGAAACGCAGCGCAGCAACCATCTGTGCGATGGGCGCCGGACAGCTGCGCCGGAGAGTCTTGCTCATCCCGGCGAGCTCGCCCTCGGCCGGAATGAGATATTGGGCGCATGACGGCGTGGAAGGACGTCGAGCGCGCCGAACCTGAGTTCGCGCAGCGCGTGCGGGGGCTCTTCGACGGGCACAGGCACAAGACGATTGCCACCTTGCGAGCCGACGGGTCGCCGCGGATCTCCGGGATCGAGGCGGCCTTCGAGGACGGCGAGCTCGCCTTCGGCTCGATGCCGAACGCGCGCAAGGGCGCGGACCTGGGCCGGGATCCGCGGTTCGCGCTGCACAGCGCCACGATCGACCCGGTCGAGGGCGCGGAAGCGCAGTGGCCGGGTGAGGCGAAGATCTCCGGGCGGGCGAGGCCACTCACCGAGGGATCCGACGGCGACCGCTTCTGCGCCGACATTGCCGAGGTCGTACACACGCACCTCAACGAGAAGGCCACGATGCTCGTCGTTGAGTGGTGGACCCCCGCGCACGGGCTGCGCAGGATCGAGCGCGAGTAATCTTCGACCGAGGGCAGTCCGCAGCCGGCTTCGGCAGACGACGGAAATGCTCTTTCGGCCGCGGGTCGCGCGCTATTCCTCGGCGAACTCCATCCCCCAGCTGATCACTTCGGTGGGATGCAGCCGGATGATGGGCCCGGCCGGCTGGCCGTCCGGCCCGGTCGCCTCCGCCAGAGCCTCGGCCATGCCGCGGATCATTACGCACCGGGGCCGCCACGGCGGCAGCACGTCATCGACCACGAGCGCGACATTCGGGTTGTGCTGCGCGTTGCGGAACTTCCGGCTCCGGGCGAAGTCCCGGCCGCCAATGTCGATCACGTCCAGCCCGGGGTTGTAGCGCCAGCCGAGGGGCACCACGTGCGGCATCCCGGCTCCGTCGATGGTCGCGAGCCGGCCGAGCCTGCCTTTGGCCAGGTAGGTCAGCTCGGAATCAGAGAACACGCTCATCTGGCACCCGCCTGCCGCGATCGTGAGGGACCAATGGGCCAGACGCTACACGCGCCGGCTCAGATCACAGAGCCCGCGACCCGGGAGACGCCCGGTTCTGCCGCCGATCGCATGGCTCTGCCCGGCGAGCAGACCGTACAGCTCACTCGTTCGCTGCCATCGCCGTGGTCAGCAGCCGGCGGAGCCGGTCGAGATCAGCAGCCGACTGCAGATGAAGCTCGATCCAGTCGCGCCGCGAAGGATCACGCCGGACGGCTGGATCATCACCGAACTCCGCGCTGACCCGCGACCACCCCGCCCGCGTGATCCGCAAATCGATCACGCCCGGCGCCTCCAGATGAGCGATCTCGCGGTATCCCGCGAACAACGCGGGCTTATCGCCATAGCGAGAGCCGCGCTCCTGCGCCGGGCCAGCCCCGAGCATCACAGTGACGAACCGGTCCCACAGCACATCGCCCTGATCGCCGACCATACCCGCGATCGTAGCCAGCGATGAAAGGCGCCGATCACGTCCAGCGGTTTACTCACATGCCGCGGCGTCAGTCGGCGCGCTGTCCGACACGCAGGACGGTCAGGTAGCGGCGTGCTGCCCGGTCGCCCATCTGCGTGCGGATGCGCTCGGCGATCGCGTCGAGCAGGGGATCACGGACGTCGCTGTCAAGCCTCCGGTATATCGACATGGTGCGGAGGAGATCGGCGAAGCCGTCCCCATCGAACCACTGAACAGCCGGGTACCAGCGCACGATCGTCGGGCCGAACAAGCTGCCGGGGTCTTTGACCAGTCCCCAGCCTTCGCCTGTCATCCGCACCTCGTCCTCGAGCGGAGGATGACCCCAGCCGGGGTTGCCGGAGGAAAATCGCTCATGCAGATCGGCGGTCTCGGCGTATACCTCCGGCTCACCCGCCCGGCGGACAACAACGTTGCCGAGCAGCGCCATCCATCCCCCGGGATGGAGCAGGTCATGCGCCCGGCGCCAGCCAATGGACGGGTCGACCCAGTGCCACGCCGACGCGGCCACCAGGACATCGAAGCGCCGCCCGCCGCCGTCCCACTCCTCGAACGCCGAATTCTCGACCTCGACGTTGCGGAAGGCGGCGAGCCGCTGGCGAGCCAGCGCGGCCATGCCCGCGCCGGGCTCGATGGCGGTTACCGAGTACCCGAGCGCTGCCAGCGAGCGCGTCGCCTGACCGGTACCGCAGCCCACCTCAAGCACCCACGACCGCCTGTCCATGCCGGTGATGGCGACCAGATCCGCGAACAGCTCGTCAGGGTAGGCCGGTCGCACGCGGTCGTACAGCTCGGGCACCTCGTTGAACACCCGGCCGAGGTCACGCCGATCCGGTCCTGTCATCGCACCATCCTGCCATCAGCTATCGCCGGACCTGCCGGGACGAGCCGCGCCGAACCGGCACGCCGGACAACGGCGCTTATGACCTGCGCCCGCGCCCGATCGGCGGATCTGGCCCTCACATGAACGCACTCTCTTGCCGCGGACTTCGCGCTGCTGCCGTTGGGATTTCGCGTCCCGGCTCGGCGACCACGCTGTCAATGATCGCTTGCAGGCGCTCTGCTCGACTTTGTGGCGCGCACGTGTCCAGGATGGGCTCGCGCGAGCAGGACTCGCCAGCAGGATCGGCATCAAGGCAATCGAGGAGCTGCATCATGAGCGAGCTGGACGTCATCGTCATCCACATCCGTGCCGAGCAGGCCGAGGAGTACGAGCGCCTGTTCGCCGAGCGAGAGCTGCCGCGCTGGCGCGAGTACAAAGCACGAGGCGCCTTCATCAGCGCCCGGATCTCCCGTGCGGCCTTCGGCACCGACCAGCGCCAGGACGTGGCCAAGTACGTCATCGCCGTCGAGCTTCCCAGTCACGCCGAGCACAGCCAGCATGACGCCGATCCCGGGTTCCAGGAATTCAACCGCATCGCCGACGCGCTGCAGCCCGAGGACCCGCTGGTATACGGCGGAGAGGTGCTTCACGCCGTTTGACCGGCACAGCACATAGGCGGGTGACGGCCGATATCGCAGCTTGCCCGAGGACCTTCGGGCGCTCGCCGGGAAGGCGTGAAATGCACATGCCGCGTTGCGCGCCCGGTTGCAACGTGCAGGCGCACCTAGCGCGGCCTGGTCACGGCAGACCCGGCCCAGCACAACCGCAGTGAGTCAGAAAGCATCGCAGAACAGCGCGAGTGAAGCTCCATCAAGTCGCTGCGCAAAGCATCCCGCCGACGGGCGAGATAACGCGGCCTGGCCTCCAGGAGCGGGCTGCCAGTGACCTGCCCTGCCAGCAGCGTTCCAGGGCCTGAAGCAGTGCCGTACAGACCGGCCGGGAGGCGGCTAGCCGGCGGCGGCTTCGAGTTGCTGCCGGGCATCCTCGTCGAGCGTGATGCCGGCGGCCGCGAGGTTCTCATCCAGGTGCCGCACGGAGGAAGTGCCGGGAATCAGCAAGACGTTGGGCGCGAGGCCCAGAAGCCAGGCAAGTGCGATCTGAGCGGGCGTGCGGCCAAGCCGCCCGGCCGTGCTGAGTACCTGCTTGCCGCCGAGCACCGGGTTGTCCCGGGCGAAGCCGGAGCCCAACGGGAAGAAGGGCACGAAGGCGATACCCCGCGAGGCGCACTCGCGCAGAACGGGCATCGAGGCACGATTGACCAGATTCAGCGGATTTTGCACACACGCTACGGGCGTGTGCTCCAGCGCGCGCAGCAGGTGCCCGCGAGTCACGTTGCTCAGGCCCACGCCACCGATCAGTCCGTCGTCACGCGCCTGGATCATGACGGCAAGCTGGTCATCGAACCGCTGGTCCGGCGTCGCGTCCTCCAGCAGCCGCAAGTTGACGGCAGCGAGCTGACCAGCCCCGAGGCTGCGCAGGTTATCCTCGATGCCCCGCCGCAGCTGATCAGGCTCGTCGTAGGCAAGCCATCCGCCGGACCCGTCACGGCGCGCTCCGACCTTACTCACCAGCGCAAGGGTGGCGGGATAGGGGTACAGCGCCTCGCGGATCAGCTCGTTGGCAACGCCGGGCCCGTAGTACTGCGCGGTGTCAATATGATCAACCCCCGCTTCTACCGCATGGCGCAGCACCGCCAGCGCCTCGCCACGATCACGCGGCGGACCGAACACGCCAGGGCCGGGCAGCTGCATCGCGCCGAATGCAGCTCAGGCATCTCAACGGCGTCCGCTTCTGCACAGTGCCGCGCCGCCGTGGGTTGGTGGCGGCCTCCGGCCAGCGCCGTGCTCTCGGCTGACGGTCGAATGAGGACAGCGATCAGCGAGTGCTGGAGCACGAAGGGCCGCTGAAACACCTCGATGATCACATCCCTGGCGCGCATCAGGAGCGGCTAGATGAGTGCGTTCGGGTGGCAGGGGCCGTTGGTAAGGGTTGCTTCGATCAGGAGAGCGCCTCGATAGGTGCCACCGTTACCAGATCCTTCACGGCATGGGCGAGTTGCCGGTCGAGCGTGATCAAAGCGTCGGCCTGGAGCTGGGTCAGGGCGACGTACTCGGCGTCAAACGTGTCAGGCCACCCGAGCTGATCGGCGACCTTCCATGCGACGTTCTGAAGGACGCGGTCTCCGAGCAGCCGGATCCGCAGCCCGCGCACGTAGCTGAGCCGTCGGCCGGCATCCTCCTTAGTCAGCTCACCGCGGTGTACTGCCTGGTAGAGGAGGGACAGTAGCTGCGAGCGAAGAAGCGCCGGGGCCAGGATCTGATGTTCATCGCGAACCACGGCCTCGTGGAGAGCCAGCTGAATGGCGACGTCCGGGCCGATCACGTACCTGGTCATGGAAGATCAGTTCCTCTCCGTTGCTGCTCGGCGCAACGCGCTGCCCCCCGAGTATGGGGATGCCGAGCCCGCTCATCACCATGCATGAGCGAGCGTTCGTTTCGGTCGAAGCCGACGTGCTACTGTGCCCAGCCTGGCGGGTCGGCGGGCGGCGGGCCAGCGGATCGGTTGCTGTGAGCGGGTGCCGGGCGGGTCCTGGCCGGGGACATCGCTGTGGTGCGTTCGGTTGCCGCCGGTCGGCAGTTCGTATTCCCCGCGCATGAGGACAGGAGCATGGAATGACAACGAAGGCCGCCTTTTCTCCGGAGGAATGGAAGGCGGTGCTCGAAGGGCCGCCCGCCGCCGGGATGATCGTGATCACGGCGGCTCGCGGGGGGATGCTCCGCGAGTCGGTCGCGATGTCGAAGGCGTACGTCGAGGCGCGCGCCCAGCACGGCGAAAGCGAGCTCCTGGATGAGATCGTGGCGGCGAAGCCCGGGCTGGACCACACGAGGTATCACTCTGCCGAGGAACTCAGGGAGCACGGACTGGGGCATCTGCGCGACGCTGTAACGCTGGTCGAGGCCAAGGCCACGCCCGGGGAGCTCGATGGCTACCGGCGTTTCGTGCTGGCCCTGGCGGGCAAGGTCGCGGCCGCGCACCGAGAGGAAGGCCAAAGCGTGAGCCCTGCCGAGGCATCGGCCATCCAGCAGATCGCAGCGGCGCTCGGCACCACTGGCCCGTGAGGCAGACCAAAGGCAGCGGGGCAGGCATGAGCTGGCGGGCGCCGGAGTCCAGCATGGCGACCAGCCGCGTGAACCCGGCGCGAGCAAGCAAGCGCTTGACACTGCGCCGCTGAAATAGAACAGATTGGCTATTCCGCGATCTGGTTGCCTGGCGGCCCATGCAAACTCGAGCTGGCCCGCGACCGGTCCGCGGGAGCCATCCTGCTGCTGGTCACCCCGGCCTACATCAGATCGGCACGGCAGATCCTGCTACTCGATGAGCTGGTGATATGGGGCAATGGGTGATCTCCTGAGGGCCATGTTGGGGTCACAAGCGGGAGTCGGGGATACCGTCGTGCGTGGCGAAACGAGTGACCAGACCGGTCAGGAATCGAGAAGCGCCGGCCGCAGAGCCCGAATTAGCGTGACCGTCATGGCTTCCATCCGGACGGGTTCGCGTGGGAGGCCGCACCGCTGTGAGCCGGGCCCGGCATCGATCGCGGCGCGTAAGATCTGGCGTGTGAACAGCAGACCTGCCGCGGCGCAGCACCTGCGCGACCTCGCACGGCTGCGCCGCGTCCGGGACAGGATCGACCGGGAGTACGCGCAGCCGCTGGACGTCGAGGCGCTCGCCCGCGGCGTGCACATGTCGGCCGGGCACCTCAGCCGCGAGTTCAAGCTCGCCTACGGCGAGTCGCCGTACAGCTACCTGATGACGCGTCGCATCGAGCGCGCGATGGCGCTGCTGCGCCGGGGCGACCTTAGCGTCACCGAGGTCTGCTTCGCGGTCGGCTGCTCGTCACTGGGCACCTTCAGCACTCGCTTCACCGAACTGGCCGGCATGCCGCCCAGCACCTACCGGCGCCAGACAACTCGCGCGACAGCGGGGATGCCGCCGTGCGTGGCGAAACAGGTGACCAGACCGGTCAGGAATCGAGAAGCGCCGGTCACCGGGCCGCGGCTAGCGTGACCGTCATGGACATCACCATTCACGCGAGCTTCCTCCCGCACGACGACCCGGA
>WNGD01006987.1_pt1 | contig 10694 bp, 9 predicted proteins | sample 5400671 | NCBI WGS metagenome assembly WNGD01 (sample SAMN13153369, study PRJNA577476) | soil metagenome | isolation source: 40 cm soil or saprolite under grassland replicate 2 | place: USA:California | collected 2016-06-15
CCCTTCAACATTCAGAACATCGGCGGCACGCTCTTTGTAACATACGCCAAGCAAGACGCGGCCCGGCACGATGACGTCGCCGGTGATGGGCTCGGTCTCGTTGAGATCTTCACGCCGGCTGGGAGACACATCGGCAATCTTCAGCATGGCTCGTGGTTCAATTCACCGTGGGGAGTTGTCTGGACCACACGTGATTTCGGCGAGTTCAGCAACGCCATTCTCGTTGGCAACTTTGGGAGTGGCAAGATTGCCGCTTTCAATGGTTTCACCTACAAATTCATGGGCTTCGTAAAGAACCCAGACGACTCCATCATGATCATCGACGGCCTGTGGTCGCTCACCTTCGGCAACGACGGGACCGCTGGACCAGCCAACACGCTGTTCTTCAGCGCCGGCATTAACGGGGAACAGGATGGTCTGTTCGGCACGATCACCCCTGTCGACGGGCTGGACGGCGACGAGGAATAAACAGAAGATTCTAAGTCTGGTCCTTTGTGACGAAGACGAACAGGAACCAAGAAGATTTTCGCGAATCAAACGGCGGCGGGGCGCCAACGCAGCTTCACCGGCGCTCCGCAAAGCCAATTTGAATCGCGAGCGTCCATCGACGCACTGCGAGCAACTCTGATTGCGCGGGCAGTTCTCCCCGCCATTTGTGAATTTTTTTTCCAGGCTAGGCCGGGACCTGCATAGTCTCCAAGTCAACCTCATCGCTTGAAAATAAACTCCAGAGTTTTGTTTGATTAGGCGCGATAGTGACCTTCTGAGTCAGAACCCCGAATTTTTCATGCCAAGCTTCGTTCGTGTATTTGCCGGGCGGAACATTCTTCAGATCGGAAGCGCCATCCTTGTTGGTGACGGCGAAGTACGGATGCTTGAAGACAGCGATGTACCCCCTAACCTCTTCCTTGCAACCTTCTTCCGCCGCGGATTATAGATTGGTCGCACTCTGCCTAGAAGCCCGAGGTACGCACATTATCTTTTGGGTGCGGTGATACAAATCGGTCGTTCCGGGCTATATGACGATTTAGCCTCCGAGCCACTAACCACCAGCTACTCGTCACTCAAAACTGAAGTTTGTGTGCCACCTCAACCGGCCGCGCTCCTCCAATTACCGACAACGCGGTCCGAGCCATGGCACTCCCGTGCTGTACTCGCTCCAGATGGAGACTAACCATGGCTTCGGTCGGTGATGTCATCGTCAAGAACCCGAATATCCTTCATGGCACACCCGTATTCCGGGGCACGCGGTCCCCTTTCAGGCTCTCCTGGACTACCTCAAAGCAGGAGACACTCTGGACGGATTCCTCTAGGATTTTCCCTCGGTCAGCCGCCAAGACGCCATTACCGCGCTTGAGGACGCCAAGGCCGCACTTGTCGGCCAGCGTGGATGAAGATCCTTCTTTGACGAATGTGTTTCCCAGCGTCTGCGAAATCACTTGCCCGGTCATGAGTGCCAATCCGCTCGATACGCTGGGTTAGGAGAACTCGAGAACGGCGATCTCCTGACTGCCGCCGAAGCCGCCAAATTCGATGTGTTGCTCACTGTGGATCGCGGCTTTGAATACGAGCAGAATTTAGGCGGGCGACAAATCGCTGTCCTTATTCTCTCCTCGAAGTCAATTCGCCTGGAAGACTTGCTGCCGCGGAAAAGGCGTGCAGAAGGCGCTTGATGACGATCAGGTGCCCGTCTAAAATGCATAGATTGCTGAGCTGGGTTCTAGTACGCAGAAAAGCTGTTATTCGTTCTTTGGCTTGTATTTTATACATAGCTCACATTTGAACTGTAGTAGCTCATTGCCAATAAAGACTCTTCTATGTCATTGAACTTCCAGCCCGTTACAACATACAAACCCAGGTTGGAAGGTAAGTTGCCCTTTACCAGGCGCGACATCCAAACCAGCCGGGATTAGCTTCCTCGAAGAAAAAAGGAAAAAATGACGATTGCGTTCAAGCAGGCGAGACGCGCCTAAAAGGAGGACAAGGAATGAGGCATACAAAGTGTTGGATCGTTGCCGTGGCGAGCCTGCTCGCTTTGGCACCTTTCTCTTCCTCAAAAAAACCGAGCGCAGTAGATGCTGAAAAGGGCCGTCTTCAGAATTCGGGCAAGGTGACGCAGGAAATTCTCAATGTCGTTGCGTTGTGGTGATGCCGTCGGTGTTGAAAGCTGCGTTTCTTGTGGGGGGCAGCTACGGTCGCGGCACCACAGTTTGCCGCACGGGCAAAAATTCACCGGTCCATGGGCGCGCCTGCTATGTATGCGCTCGAAGGCGGGAGCTTTGGCTTGCAGTTTGGCGGCGAGGCAACAGACTTCGTCTTTCTCGTGATAAACGATCGTGGCGCAGGCAGCCTGCTGCACAGCAAGGTAAAGCTGGGAGCGGACGCATCATTCGCCGCCGGACCAAAAGGACGTTCCGCGGCAGCAGATTCTGACGCCTATATGCGAGCTGAGATTCTGAGCTACTCCCGTGCGCGCGGCGTGTTCATGAGAGGAGGCAAAAATGAGATCCGCAAGGTAGCGCAATTAGGACGATCTTCATGGGACGGCTCGAACACAACGATAACATTGATGACAGGATCATCAAAGAAATTAAAGAGTCCGATATCGTCATCGCTGACCTGACCTACGGAAGACAAAGACTCGCAACGAGTGGTGAAGGAAGAGGTCAAGAGATAGGTAATCAAGAATAGAGCCGACTTTGCCTCACAGGAGGTTAAGAATGATGAGACGACTCATTTGTTCAGTCAGTTGCGTTGTGCTCCTGACATTCTTTTCAGCATCGAATGCACAGGGCCAGCAGCCTCACCGAACTGTGACCGAAGCCTCGATGAAGAACATAGTGGAAGGCGTACTGCTTGTCATCGCGATGGCTGGCGCAATTGGCGGAGTGTGGAATCGGCTCAAATTAGGCAAAGGTATTGGTCTCCGATTCATTCAGTACCTTGGGTTGACAGTCCTTGTCCCAATCATTGTGATTCTCTCGCTCGAAGGCCGTATAAGCCAAGAAATGACCGGAGCTATAGCCGCTGCAGCTGTGGGAGCCGTTTTGGCTGGTATCGGGAAGGATGAGCGAGAGTAGCCCATCAAATGAAACTTACGGTGGCGGGATACTGGTCGTGGTGGAAGGTGATGCTGCCATTCCTGGCGTTTCTGGGCCTATCGTGCCCGACAACCCTCGCCTTCTCGACTCCGAGCGATTTGGCAAGAGCATGAATGCGGATGGCGGCGGTTTTCATGTCCAGACCATCGGCAGGAATGGAAGACTCTCCGATCCCCGGCAGATCCAGCGCAATCACCGTAGATTGTTCGCCCAGCACAGGTAATATTGGCGTCCACATGCGAGACGTCTCCGCATAGCCATGCAGCAGGATGAGCGGTGTGCCATGGCCGCCCCTCGTGTAATAAGCTTGACGCCCGCAACCTCCACCACGCGCGAGACGAACTGCTTGTCTGCGGCCTCCGCTCGGGCCATCCCTGAAAACGAAAAACAAACCAGAAGCAAGCACAGCAGACAAACAAACCTGGCAAAACCAAGGCTATCCTTCATGAATCCTGCGAATGACTCTTCCCTCCTGGGTACGTCTATCCCGCCTCAACTGTCGTAGTAGTGACCGTTGACTTCCTCTCCGATGATCGCGACGTCGGGCCTTCGACATATTGAGCGGATCGGACTTCCACCAAAAACCGACTGAAGGCACCTCGACTTGCGCCCCTAGTTGGCACGTGGCCTGAGTCCCGGTAAATCGAAAGTGTTTGGAAGAGTCGTCATATCTCACAGGCTCTCCGGTTGATTTATGCACCCACCGCGCCGTCGCGATCCCAAGCCTGGGTGTGATCTGCCGTTGAAGAAAAACCAAATGCCTCTCGAGGCGATTCATTGCTTTCTTCGACTGCTATTGTTGCCAGCCACCGCCGAGGACCCTGTAAAGCTGCACAAGACTCTGGTACTCGGTGCCGCGCGCTTCCGCGAGTGTGAGTTCGGCGGAAAACAGCGATCGCTGCCCGTCCAGCACTTCGAGATAAGTTGTCGTCCCTCCCGTGTAGCGCAAGTTGGAAAGGCGCACGGATTCCTGCAAGTCCTTGACGGTATCTTCCTGGCGGACCCGCACCTGATGGAATTTTTCGTAGCCGATCAACGCATCGGACACGTCGCCGAACGCGCGTTGAATGGTTTGCCGGTACGAAATCAAAGCCTGCTGGTGTTGCGACTTGGCCACCTCCAGATTCCCGCGAAGAGCGCCCCCCGTGAAGATGGGTTGGCTCACTTGGGCGCCGTAGGACCAGATTCCGACTTGCGAGCTCATCAGGCTAGAGAAAGCGCTGCTTCGTCCGAAAGATCCGCCGCCGGAGCCCGTCAGCGAGATTTGCGGAAAGAACTGCGCCTTGGCGACTCCGATTTCGGCGTTCGCGGAAACCAGGAATTGTTCAGCCTCGCGAATATCAGGCCGGCGCTCAATCAATGAGGAAGGCAGGCCCGGCGGCACTTCGGGAGGAAGCGGCTGCTCCACCAGCGGGCGTCCCAGAGGCACGGCCTGCGGGTAGTTGCCAAGGAGGATGCTGATGGCGTTTTCTTCTTGGGCGATCTGCCGTTCCAAGTCGGGAATTTGGGCGTTCGCCGAATCGAGAACTTGCTGCGCCTGCAAAACATCAAGCCTCGTAGCGACACCATGCTCAACGCGAAGATTGGTGAGCTTCACAGAGTCTTGCTGCGTTTTGACGGTCTCGTGTGTGATTTGAAGTTGAAGATCAAGTTGCAAGAGAGCGAAATAAGCGCTCGCCACGTCGCTCACGAGCGTTAATATGACCGTCTGCCGCGCATTCTCGGTCGCCAGGAGCTCGGCTCGCGACGCCTCGGTCGCGCGCCGCAGCCCTCCGAAAAAGTCCAACTGGAACGCCGCGTCGGCAGTAAGGAGCAGAAAGTTCGATTTGGTTTGGAAGTTATGTTCTTTTCCGCCGCTGAAATCACCGTTCCCTTGCACTTGTGGGAAAAGACGAGAGCGCGAGATGGCCACCTGGGCACGCGCGGCGTTGATGCGCTCCGTGGCGAGCTGCAAATCGTAGTTCTGCTTGAGCGCTGTGCGGATGAGCTCCTGCAATTGGGGGTCCTGGAAAACCTGCCACCAGGGAAGATCGGCATAGGACGCTGCATGCGCTTGCGCCTGGGGGTTTTCGCTCAGATCACGGAAAGCCGTCGGAGGTTGAACGACGGGCCGATGGTAGTTCGGGCCCACCCTGCATCCAGCGGCGAGGCTCAAGGACATCATCGCCGCCATGAATGCTGCGACCTTCTTGATAGGCCTGCTCCGCTGCTCTTCCTTTGCACGGTTCTCGCGGTGCTCCATATCAATCCGCCTCCGCTGGAGTGGGAGCCGCCGGCAACGGACCCGAGGCATGCTCCTTGCCGGCGCCTGACCATTTTTCAACCATGTAGAAAATCGCAGGCACAAAGAAAATTCCGATCATGCTGGCGGCCAACATTCCGCCGATTACGGCCGTGCCCATGATTTGGCGGGCAACCGATCCGGCGCCGGTAGCCGTCCACAGGGGCACGCAGCCGAGAATGAACGCGAAAGACGTCATGAGGATGGGCCGCAGGCGAAGCCTGGCCCCTTCGAGGGCGGCATCGACCAGGGGTTTTCCATTCTCGTATTGCTCCTTGGCGAACTCGACGATCAAAATCGCGTTCTTTGCAGCCAACCCGATGAGCATGACCAGTCCGATCTGCGAGTAGATATCGTTCTCAATCTGGACCATGTAAGGCGGCAGGAAAATTCCTAGCAGCGTGCGACGCAGCCACAGAATTCCGAAGGCCCCAAAGATCGCGACCGGCGTGCTCAGCAGTACGCTGAACGGCAGCGACCAACTTTCATACAAGGCCGCCAAAATCAGGAAGACGAATAACAGGGAAAGTCCGAAGATCGCCGAAGCGGGCACGCCTTCCCGGGCTTTTTGCTCTTGATAGGACATTCCCGAATAGTCGAAGCCCATCTCTCGCGGCATCGTCTTTCTAAACACATCTTCGAGGGCCGCCGTGGCTTGGTCCGCGCTGTAGCCGGGCGCTGCGCTGCCGTTGATTTGCGCCGCACGATACTCGTTGAAACGCATCGTAAACTCCGGCCCGAGCCGCGGCTTAACGCTGGTTAGCGTGGACAGCGGGACGTCCTCACCTTTGCTGTTGCGAACGTAGAACTGTCCGACGTTTTCGGCCTTGGCGCGGTCTTCGCTTTCCGCTTCGATATAAACCTGCCATTGCCGGCCGAACCGGTTGAAATAGTTGATGAAGTATCCGCCCATGAATGCCTGGATCGTCCGGTAGACATCGTTGAGAGGCACGCCCTGCTTCAGCACTTTGTCACGGTCCACTTCGACAAACTCCTGTGGCACGCTGGGTAAGAACGTTGTGAACAGGCCCGCGATTTCGGCGCGCTTGCGGGCCGCTTCCAGAAATGTCCCCAGGTTTTTGGCCAGAAACTGCACATCATTTCCAGCGCGGTCCTCAAGAACGAAAGTGAAACCACCGGAGCTGCCGACACCTGGAATAGCCGGCGGTGAAAAGCTGAAGGCGATTCCGGCGGGAAGCCGGCTCAGTTCCATGTTTAAACGCGCTTTGATAGCTTGAAATTGTTCACCTCGTGTCTTCCGCTCATCCCAAGGTTTGAAGGTGACAAAAAAGAACGCATTGTAACTGGTACGCACAAAGCTCAGCAAACTGAAGCCGATAACGCTGGTCGTATATTGAACGCCCGGCGTATTTGTAATGATTTTTTCTACGGCCGCCGAGGCTGCTCTTGTGCGTTCCAGAGAAGCTCCGTTCGGTAGCTGCAGATTGACGAACGCATAGCCCTGATCTTCATCAGGAAGGAAGCTCGATGGCACCCGGTTGGCAAAAAAGCCCCCCGCCAAGCCAAATCCCACCAGCAGCACAACCACCACGACGGTCTTTCGGATGAGTACTGCGCTCCAACGCACATAGCCTTCGGTAGCACGTTCGAACAAGCGGTTGAACCCATCGAAAAACCGCCTCAGTAATCCCTGGCTCTGTGTCCTTGGCCGGAGCAGCAGCGCGGCAAGTGCCGGACTGAGCGTGAGCGCGTTGAACGCAGAGAGCAGAACCGAAATCGCGACAGTGACAGCGAATTGCTGGTAGAGCCGACCGGTAATGCCGGGGATAAAGGCGGTTGGCACAAAGACCGCCGAGAGAACCAGCGCGATCCCAACGACTGGTCCGGAGAGCTCTTCCATTGCTTTCAAAGCCGCGTTCTTGGGAGTCAAGCCATCCTCGATGTGCCGTTCCACGCCTTCCACGACGACGATGGCGTCGTCCACAACCAGGCCGATCGCCAGCACTAGACCAAAGAGAGAAAGAGTATTGATGGAGAAACCGAACACTGGGAAAAGAACGAATGTACCGATAAGCGAGACGGGCACCGCAAGGAGTGGAATCAGCGTGGCGCGCCAGCCCTGCAGGAAGAGGTAAACCACAAGGATCACAAGCGCGAGCGCGATTAGAAGTGTCACAACGATTTCCTTAATGCCTTGTGTGACCGCACGAGTCTGGTCCAGGGCCACGACATAGTCCATGTCTTCAGGAAACCGCTGCTTCATCTCGGCCATTAGCTTCGTAACGCTCGCGGCCGCTTCGACGGCGTTGGAACCGGGCAACTGATACGTGGCGATAATCGCGCTCGGCCTTCCGTTGAGGCGGCCTATAACGCTGTAGTCCTGCGAACCCAATTCGATCCGAGCCACATCCCGGACGCGAACGGTTCCGCCATCCGGGGTTTCACGCACTACGATCTGTCCGAATTCCTCCGGCGAAGCAAGGCGGCCCTGCGCAAGAACTGAATAGGTGAACTCCTGGCCTTTCGGTGCCGGTTCGCCGCCTGCCTTCCCCGCTGGATTTACTGTGTTTTGCGCCTGAATAGCGCTCACAATTTCGGGAACGGTGATGCCGAGCTTTGCCAATTGGTCGGGTTTTACCCACAGCCGCATCGCGTACTGGCCTGCGCCAAATACTTGAACGTTGCCGATGCCGGGCGCGCGCGTGATCGGATCCGTGATGTTGATGTATGCGTAGTTCGCCAGAAAGTTCGCGTCGTACGTCCCATGCGGCGAGTACAAGGCAAGCAACATGAGAGGAGCGGTTACCGACTTTCGGACAGTAATTCCGTAGTTGTTGACATCGGCGGGGAGTTGCGAGGCAGCCTGCGTCTCGCGCGCCTGCGTAAGAATCAAATCTGTATTCGGATCGGTCTTTACGTCGAAGTTCACGATCAGGGTCGTGTTCGAGTTGCCCGTGGCGTTCAGCGAATACATATAGTTCATGTTGTCCACGCCGCTCATCTGTTGTTCGATTGGAGTGGCGACCGCTTGCTCCAGCGTTTGGGCGTCGGCGCCAACGTACGTGGCCAGGACTTGAATTTCCGGCGGAGCGATGTTGGGGAACTGCGCGACCGGCAGACTGAAGATCGTGATGGCGCCTACTATCACCATAACGATAGAAATCACCATCGCGACGATGGGGCGGTTGATAAAAAACTTTGACATCGGATTACCTTCCCTGGCTTTCCCCGGCAAACGGCATGGGGTTCACCTGCATGCCCGGACGAACCTTCTGCACGCCTTCGGCAACCACGCGGTCGCCTCGCTTCAGCCCCTCGGTGATAATCCAATGGGTGCCGACGCGCTCGCCAACCTTTACCGAGCGGACGCTCACCTTGTTCTCGCTGTCGATCGCCGCTACTTGATAGCCGCCTTGCAGCTCGGAGACAGCGCGCTGAGGGACAAGCAGTGCGTCCTGCTGGATTCGGACGGCCGCGCGAACTTTGCCGTAACCGCCGGGACGCAAAATATTCCCGGGATTGGAGAATAGTCCGGCGATTCGAATTGCGCCGGTGCCCTGATTGACTTGGCGGTCGGCAAAATAGATTGTCCCTTCGTGCCCATAGGTAGAGCCGTCGGCCAAAATCAGTTCGAGGCGCACGCGCCTGTTCGCAGCCTCGCGCGTGGCGTCGGTTGGGAACCGCCTATTCCAGTCGAGATACTCCCGCTCGCTGACCGTGAAATAGACTTTGATGGGGTCGACCGTGGACACCGCAGTCACGGGCCCGCTGTTCGGATTGACCAGGGCGCCCACTTGAAGCTGGGCCTGCCCCGCTATGCCGTCAATGGGCGCAACGAGCCGGGTGAATTCGAGGTTGATTCTGGCCGTTTCCACTGCCGCCTGCGCCGTCTTGATCTGCGCTTCGGCCGTGGCTACCGTTGCCTTCGCCGCCATGTTGTTCTGGACGGCGTTGTCTAGATCCTGCTGGCTTGCGGCCTGTTCTTTCGCCAAAGGCGCGTAGCGGTTGACGTCGAGTTCGGTCCTGCCTTGCACGGCTTGAGCGTTGGCAAGCGCGGCCTTCGCCTGCGCCAACTGCCCTTCAGCTTGATCGAGCGCCGCTTGAAACGGACGGGGGTCGATCTCAAAGAGCAGTTGCCCCTTCTTGACGAATGAGCCCTCCTGGTAGCCCTGCCTCTGCAGGTAACCCGTCACCTCCGCCCGGACGTCGGCATTCGTGAATCCGTCGAGCGTGCCGATCCACTCGCCATAAATGGGAACATCCTTTTGCTCAACCTGGACGACCTCAACGTCCGGCGCAGCGCCCGGCGCTCCCGATACGTGCTTTGGGCGTATTGTCCCAATGATCAGGCCGATGACGAACAAGCAAAATGCTCCGCCTATCCAGAACTTATATTTTGAAAGTGTGTTCATAGTCCCTCCCGCAGTGCGTCCTTCCCTTGGGATCGAGATTCTCTATTCTCGCAGAATTGAATATCTTGATGCTCCGGGTGTCAAGGAGGGTAGATCAATCCTTCAAAATGATGAGCGCTCAGGCTACCTGGATGGCTTCCGCTCGGAAGCGCTTGACCGGGAGAACGCCAAGGGGAATGAAAATCAACATGATCACGACCTGCATCCCAAGGAACGCTGGTTCTGATTGCGTGGGCGCCAGAGATTTGAGCGCGGGGATCTTCGCGAAAAGCTGGGCGGTCAAAACAAAAGCGTTGAGATAAAGAGCCACAACGGCGCCGATAACATAAGTACGGCGGCAGGGACCCGCGAGATGAAAGAAGTATAGCGCCGGAATCGTCACCGCCAAAACGAGCAAGGAGACGATGCCGGTGGCGTGCGAAGGTAAGAATTTGTGGAACGGAAAGAGGAATCCCGTCACGCTCGTCAATACCATAGAAGCTAAGAAACAGCTAAGAAAAGTGCCGTCCAGCCGTTACGTTGTTTCGCGGTGAGGAACCCGCCCACGACGACGAGGCCCGAAAGGATTCCTACAAGACTCAACACAGCGTGAAATAGGGTGAATGCTGCCAGACCTGTACTGATGAGAGGCCTCCTTAGTTGTGATTTGTTTTGCCTTAATCATCCCGCACTGTAGAGCTTGCCATCTGAGTCATTCCGGCGGCTTCGCCGCTCTTCATTATTCCGTGTCAAGCCGACGCTGAAGCCGTGCCTTTGATGAAGGCGAGTAGGTCGGCGTTGATGTGGTCCGCGTTCGTCGTGGGCATGCCTTGCGGGAAGCCCTTGTAGGTTTTCAATGTGCTATTCCTCAGCAACCTTGCCGAAAGCGGCGCGGAATCTGCATAAGGCACGATCTGGTCGTCATCGCCATGCATCACGAGGACCGGCACCGTGATCCTC